>Ga0194115_10001550_pt1 | contig 29231 bp, 25 predicted proteins | sample TA2MahsurfametaG_3_FD_148656 | JGI IMG/M metagenome (GOLD analysis project Ga0194115, IMG submission 148656) | Freshwater microbial communities from Lake Tanganyika, Tanzania - TA2015002 Mahale S4 surface | ecosystem: Environmental > Aquatic > Freshwater > Lake | place: Tanzania: Lake... | reverse complement strand
TCGATGATCTCGTACAACGCGTAGAAAGTCGCATTAATCGCAAGATAAAATATTCGTTGATTAGTGAAGATTTGGACGGGCTTGTTCGACCAAACTTGAAGCTGTTCTGATTAGTGTGGTCCAGACGGCCATATTCTATTCGTAGGTATACAGAAATAGTTAATTAGTTGATTTACAGCGTTAAATAGTTTTATTTAAAATTTTCGATTAGCGTAAATCCCCAAAATTAAACAGTGTTGGTGCGCAGTTTGGTGCGCAGTAAATGATAAATCATGAAATTAGAAAATTCAAAAATTGGTATTATTGGACTTGGATATGTGGGCTTGCCTTTAGCAGTTGCTTTCGCTGAAAAATATCCTGTAGTTGGGTTTGACATCAATCAAAACAGAGTAAAGGAGCTACTTGAAGGAGTGGACAATACCCTGGAAATTGACAGTAGCCATTTGCAATCAGTTTTGAGAACCACCCTAACCAATGGTAATGGATTTTCCCCAACAACTAATTCAGTTGACTTAGTAAATTGCAACATCTATATTGTTACTGTTCCAACTCCAACAGATAGATATAATAGACCAGTATTAACTCCAATGATAAAAGCGAGTGAAACAATTGCAAAATTTCTGAGAAAAGGGGATATTGTAATTTATGAATCGACTGTTTATCCAGGAGTAACGGAGGATGAGATGGTACCTGTGCTTGAGGGAGTTAGTGGCCTAAAGTATAATGAAGACTTTTTTTGTGGTTACTCACCTGAGCGAATAAATCCAGGCGATAAAGAACACACAGTAACCAAGATATTAAAGGTTACAAGTGGATCAACTCCAGAAATTGCTGATTTTATCGATGATATCTATAAGAGTATAATTACCGCAGGAACCCATAAAGCTTCAAGTATTAAGGTTGCAGAGGCTGCCAAAGTAATTGAAAATTCACAACGTGACATCAATATTGCATTTGTTAATGAATTGAGTAAGATTTTCAATTTAATGGGTATTGATACCAATGAGGTACTTGAGGCTGCTGGAACGAAATGGAATTTTTTAAAATTTAAGCCTGGACTTGTAGGAGGTCATTGTATTGGTGTTGATCCTTATTATTTGGCCCAGAAAGCTCAAGAAGTAGGTTATCATCCAGAAATAATTCTTGCTGGACGCAGGTTAAATGATTCAATGGGTAAACATGTGGCTACTGAAGTAGTAAAGTTCATGATGCAAAAAAGTTTGAAGGTACCTCAATCGGATGTGTTAATTTTAGGATTTACTTTCAAAGAAAATTGTCCTGATTTTAGAAATACTCGTATTATCGATATAATCAAAGAGCTTAAGAATTTTGAAATTAAAGTGGATGTTTATGACCCTTGGGTTAATATTGAAGCGGCTGAAATGGAGTATGGAGTAGCTATTATCAATCAAATTCCAGATAGAAAATACTCTGCAGTGATTTTAGCAGTAGCCCACGATGCTTTTTTATCCATTGATGTAAGGTCATTAGTCGGTGAGCAAGGAGTGGTTTATGACGTTAAAGGGATATTACCTAAGAATACAGTTGATTCAAGTTTATAATATGTTTAATAATAAACTATACAAAGAAAAATATTATAACTTAGATCTCTCGAATTTTTCATTTCTTATAACAGGAGGCGCAGGATTTATTGGGAGTAATATTGTTGAGTATCTTTTAAGGCATAATGCTGGTCATATTCGCATCTTAGATAATTTGTCGAATGGGTATTTTGAGAATATTAGGGATTTTCTTGAGCATAATAATGTCGAGTTTGTTCAAGGAGATATTCGAGATCTAGAAACATGCAAACTTGCGGTAAAGGGCATGCATTATATCTCTCATCAAGCTGCATTGGGGTCAGTACCTCGTTCAATACACAATCCTATAACCACCAATGATGTTAATATTTCAGGATTCTTGAATATGCTGGTAGCGGCTAAAGAGGAGAATTCTATTAAGAGAATGGTATATGCTGCTAGTAGTTCTACCTACGGGGATCATAAATCGTTGCCAAAAGTAGAGGATAGGATTGGTAAACCACTTTCGCCTTATGCAGTAACTAAATTAGTAAATGAACTGTATGCTGATGTATTCGCTAGAGCGTATAATTTGAAAACAATAGGATTAAGGTATTTCAATGTGTTTGGACCCAAACAAAATCCAAATAATCCTTATGCTGCAGTTATTCCTTTGTTTGTAAATGCAGCAAAATCAGGCACACCTCCAAAAATTTTCGGGGATGGGGAACAAACTCGAGATTTCACTTTTGTCGAAAATGTTGTCCAAGCAAATATTAGAGCATTGTTAACATCGAATGAAGAAGCTATAAATCAAGTCTATAATATTGCCTTTGGTGAACGTATATCATTAAATAAATTATGGCAAGAAATATGCGTATTAAAGGGAATAACGATTGACCCTGTATATTTACCTAATAGGCCAGGAGATATATTAGATAGTTTGGCAGATATTTCAAAAGCGAAAAAACATCTTGGATATGATCCTGATTTTTCATTAAAAGCAGGGTTAGCTATTTTGGTTGAAGAAACAGAGGGTTAATCTGGCATGTCAAATTTAAAAAGAAATACTTTTTGGTCGTTGTTAAGTATTGGTACTTATGCAGCTGGTCAATGGTGGATTTTGTCTTTTATGGCCAGAATGGGAAAAGTAGAACAAATAGGTTATTACAGTTTGGCGTTGTCGGTTGTAACACCATTGGCTGTTTTTTCAAATTTGAATTTAAGATATTTATATGTTGCAAATAGAGCATCTGATTTAGCATTCTCTGATTTTTTGAGTCTTAGAAAATGGATGTTTGTAATTACGCTGCTGATAATTTTGGCTGTCGCATTTTTTTCAAAATATGAATTGATAATAAAATTATTGATTATTACGGTCGGTATTTATAAATTGACAGAAAGCGTGAGTGATATGTATTTTGCTTTTCATCAGAAGAATGAGCAAATGTCATTTATCACAAGATCGATTCTAATTCGAAGTTCTTTATTATTTGTTTTTTTTACTGCCACATTCTATTTTACAAAAGACATACTCGTAAGTTCTTGTGTTATTGTGTTGATTTATTTAACAACTCTTTTATTCATAGATTCAAGACTCGCTTCTGTAAAATTCAATTTTGTAGGAGGGGGTTTGCAATTCCTTAAAGGTAACAATAGAGCATATTATAAAAAGCTATATAGATTGTTCATAATGGGATTGCCAATGGGAATGAGTTTAATGATATATTCTGCAATAATTGCTGTTCCGCGTTTTTTTATTGAAAAATATATTGGTATTGAGCAGTTAGGTATCTATTCTGCTTTATATTATTTATACAGTTCAATTGTTTTGATTTCGATTGGGTTAGCTGATGCCGCTTTACCAAGTTTTGTACGATTAGATAATTCTGGAGATCAAAAAGCATTTTGGACCTTATTGTTTAAATATTCAAAGCTGACAGTTGTTTTTATTGCTGGATGTGTTTTGATAGTAAGTCTGTTTGGGGATGATTTGCTTACTTTTTCGTATGGTAGTCTTTTTTCGACGTATAAGGAGCTTTTCATATTAGGCATCATTGTTTCAGGCTTTGAAATCATAAACAAGTTTTTATCAGTTTGTATGACGGCAAAAAAAATTCTAAATCTTCAACCAATATTAAGTTTAGTAACCTTTGTGAACATACTATTTATGTGTGTTCACATGCGAGCGGACATAACCTTGACAAAAGTCTTGTATGCCCAAGGGTTTGCATTTGGATTTCAAATGATAGCAACTGGGATTGTTTTGGCTCTTACTCAAAAGAAGTCATTCATAGTTTCTAGTCATGTGGTTTAAGCGAATCGGGGTAATGGTTTTTTCAATGGGTATTGTTTTGTCACCTGCCTCTCAATTGAGGATTCCCGGAACGTCAATAGGGCTAGGTGAAATGTGTGCATTGTTATCTGTATTTATCGGTCTTTTATTTTTTGCTCTAAATCCTGTAGTAGTTGTAAATAAGCTTAGTATTTTTCAAAGAAATTATATTACATTTTGGCTGCTTTCATTGGTGATATTTTGTTTAGGTTCTTTTTATGCCAAGATAATTAATGTATTAGATGAGGGTAGTACTGTACACAATTTTAGTGCTTATTTATTAATTTTTTTAATGATAAGCTTATTTCTATTATTCTATATACCTAGTTTTCCTGATTTAGGAGAACGGGTTCTGTGGAATATTTTGTTTTTTTCGGGCCTATTGAATCTGTTTTATACTTTTTTATGGGCGACATCTGTGGTATCCTTTTTACAATATGAATTGTTTTATGGTATTCGGTTTACTGGTTTTGGATTAAACCCAAATCAATTAGCATTAAGTTGTTTGCCTGTGCCTTTTTTAGCTTTGCATTCTTTTCGATCAAAAACTAATTCTAAGTTTAAGAGATTTTATTCGCTTTTATCTTTACTTGTTACTTGTTTCGTGGGTGTTGTTACGTTAAGTGATGCTTTGATCTTTGCTTGGTTATTAGGATTCTTGGTATATTATTATAATATAAATCTCAGAGGGCTTTTTAATAAGCCCTTTGAACAAATAATTAATAAGCTAGCATTTACTTTTTTACTGATACTTATCGGGTTGCTATTTATTCATCAGATTAATGATTATATAAAAGATACATACGGAGATGGCGTTTCTAATAATCAGGGTTCAGATCGGATCTTATATTGGTCAAATGCTCTACACGCCTTTATACACTCCCCATTATTTGGATTAGGCCCGGGTAGTTATTCTGGGGGAACACCATTTGGACAAGAGGAGGCACATAACACTTTTTTAGATTGGTTGGTGTCAACAGGATTAATTGGCGTCAGTATGTTTATTTTTTTGATGTTTCAAAAATGGAGAAAATTATGGAGGAATAGTCCGAAAGAGTATATCTCTATTTTTGTTGCTTTGATTGCATTTTCAATGTTTCATCTCATTTTAAGACATTTCATTTTTTGGATATTGATCATTTTTATCTAAAGGTCTAGGATAAGAACTCAGTGTAATAACGATTTATAATTTATGTGTGGAATAAATGGCATTATTAGTAAAGCACCATTTGAGTTGATAAATTCAAGTTTGGAGTCTATGAATAATTTAATCGTTCATAGAGGGCCAGACGATGATGGTATTTATGTAAATTCGGAACGAACTGTGGCGTTAGGTATGCGCAGACTATCCATAATTGATCTTGTGTCTGGTCATCAGCCAATGATTTCCGAAGATGGGAAAATCGTTATTGTATTTAATGGAGAAATATACAACTATCAAGAGTTAAGGAAAGTTTTAATAGCTCAATATAATGTACAATTTAAAACGAGTTCCGACACAGAAGTCATCTTGTTGGGTTATCAACACGAAGGACAATCGTTCTTTGTTAAGCTCAATGGGATGTATGCGATAGCTATTTACGATTTACATGTTTCTAAGTTATTTGTAGTTAGAGACCGGGTAGGGGAAAAACCCTTGTACTATTGGAAGAACGAAGAGTACTTTATTTTTGGTAGTGAGTTAAAATCCATTAAACATATTTTAAACGATCGAGGGTTTGAGGATCTTAAAATTTCAAAGATTGGGTTAAATATCTATTTTAACTTAACGTTTATACCAGCACCTCACACTATTTATGAAAATGTATTCAAATTAGAGTCAGGCAGATATATTGAGTATGATTTAAGTAGTTTTGAATATAAGGAAATCAAGTATTGGGATATACAGGAGGTTTCTGAGAAGGATAAATTAAAAGATTATACAAGAGCTAAAAAAATTCTAAGGGAAAGTGTATATGATAGCGTAGAAAAGAGAATGATGTCAGATGTTCCATACGGAGCATTTCTTAGTGGAGGTGTTGATTCAAGTATTATTACGGCTGTTATGGCTGATATTAAATCGGATGAACGAATTAAAACATTTTCTATTATTTCTGATAATAAAAAATTCGATGAGTCAGCACGATCAAATGCAGTATCTAAACATTGTCAAACGGAACATTTTCCTATCTTATTAGATTTTGATGCTATTCAAGAAGATATGGAAAAAGTAATTCTCAATTTTGATGAACCATTTGCCGATTCATCTGCTTTACCTTCTTTTTTTGTATCAAAGATTACCAAACAGTATGTTAAAGTTGCATTAACCGGTGATGGAGGTGATGAAGTGTTTGGGGGGTATAATCGTTATTTGATGCAAGGCTATGCCAACAAGTATCGTAAAATAGTACCTGAAATCATTCATAATAACTTGGTGAAACCTCTATTTGATCAAATCAGCTTAAAGAAAGACGACAGAGGGGCTTTATTCAAGATCAAAAAGTTTTTGAGAACTGTCAATGCTACCGACTTTGATAATCTTATCAACATTATGTCTTTGGGTTTTTTAAATGAAGAATTAACTGACATGCTTAATTCGTCATATTATGTTGATTCCAAGCAATATTTCTTTTCCGAAATTTATCACAAGGCGAAAAATTTTTCAACTATTTCCAAAGCTCGCTTTCTTGATTTCAAGATCGCCTTAGAGGGTGATATGTTAGTAAAAGTAGACAGGTCAAGTATGTTGAATTCAATGGAATGCCGATCCCCTTTTTTGGATCATCGACTTGTTGAATTTGGATTTATGCTGCCTGATAATTTTTTGATCCAAAAAGGGCAGACAAAAATGATATTGAAAGATACCTTCAAGGATCATTTACCAGAGGGTTTGTTTTCTTTGCCTAAAAGTGGATTTGGCGTACCAGTAGGCGATTGGTTAAGGGATTCGTTAAGAGATGAATTGATTTCATATATTGATCCTGCTTTTATTCAAGACCAAGGTATTTTTAACCTTGATTATATAACTAAACTTGTTAATAATCATTTAGAACAAAAAGACGATAATACATTTAAAGTTTGGACATTTTATTGTTTCCAAAAATGGTATAATTCTAATTTTTAATTATTTATGAAAACGAAATTATCAAGCAACAATCCTTTTAAAAGCACAATGCGGCTTCCACATGCCTTTGCTTGGGAAATATACGCTGAGTTAAAACTAAATGGGCGAGAGATTGTTGCATTGGATTATGGTGCATATGATGGCAGATTGTTGGATCAGTTTATAAAAGATGGTATAGTGTGTAAAGGCGTTAGCGTAGATTTGAATAGAGATATAGTTGAAAGTCAAAGATCTTTGTTGCAGCTTGGGCATAGCTTAGAACTTATATATAAAGGAGAACCGTTAACTTTCAAAGATGAATCTTTTGATTGCATAACTATAATGGGTGTTCTAGAACATGTTCATGATCAAACAGCTATATTGAATGAATTATCACGAGTGTTGAAAAAGGATGGAATATTCATTGTAGCAGTGCCAGGTAAACATTTCTTTTCATTTCTTGATTTTGGTAATTGGAAGTTTATTTTTCCAAACATCCATCGTTTCTATATTACACGAAGGTTCGGGAATGAATATTATGAAAAACATTTTGTACAATGTGTTAATGGATTGATTGGGGATATAGAAGTCGAGAAAAGTTGGCATCAGCATTTTCGATTTAACGAACTATCAAGATTATTAAAGGAATCCGGTTTTGAGGTTTTCAAAGAAGATGGTTTTGGTTTTTTCTTCAGAATTTTACATAACGTAGGCTATTTGTTTCCTTTTTTAAAAACAGCCATTGAAAAACTAATGAATTTAGATGCACGAATGTTTTCTTCAGCTGAAATCTTCGTTGCTTCAAAAAAAATAATCTAGTGAGAATCGTTTTTATTGAAGGTGATCTTAATAATGCTATTTCAGGATTTAGGAAAGATTTAGTTGAGCAACTTACTATTAGAGGATATGAGGTAATACTTGTGGGCTTTAAAGCCTATAATAATGAATTTGGTGAAGGTGATAAGAAAAATACGTCTCTTCAAATTCTAGATCTAGGACAACTTTCATCAAACCCAATAAAGTCAATTAGATCCATTGTTCGATTATTCTTTTTTTTACTTAGAATCAAACCAAAATTATGTATAGCATTTAATTTAAGGCCTATTTTATTTTTGGGCGTAGTTAATTTTTTTTTAAAGATTCCAAGTATTGCAACTATTACGGGTACTTCAACGATTTCTGAAGGGAAAGCCCACAACACAATAATTAAGTTTCTTACGGGATTCTTGCTAAATTTCTACAAGGTAGTTTTTTTTCAAAATACTAACGACAAACAATTATTTACCGATATTGGATTAGGTGGTGTAAAAGTAAAGGTTGTACCTGGATCAGGGGTTGATACCAAGTATTTTTCAAAAGAATGTACACGAGATTTTAAAGATCACGAAAAATATTCTGACTTTTTGTTGGTATCAAGGATAATTAAACAAAAAGGAATTCTTGAATATATTGAAGCAGCTCGGCAAATTAAAAAAACATACCCTAATATTATTTTTGGCATTCTAGGGCCATTTTATTCTAATTCTAAAGGCAATAATACTATTTCGCCGGAATTTATTGAAAAAGCTGAAAAAGAAGGGATAATTAAATATTTCGGCTTCTCTAATAATGTTAAAGAGTTTATGTTGGCAAGTAAATGTATTGTATTGCCAACATATGGTGAAGGGATGTCAAATACACTTTTGGAGGCAGCTTCATTAGAAAGACCAATCTTGGCGTCAAATGTTTCTGGCTGTAAAGAAATTGTTGATCACCTAGTAACGGGTTATTTATTTGAGAAACAATCTGTATCAGCATTAACAGATGTACTTCGTAAATTTTTATCATTGACTGAGGATGATAAAGAAAAAATGGGTGAATTGGCTAGAAAAAAAATTATAATTCAATTTGATAAATCAATAGTAATTAATTCTTATTTGGAAGAGGTGCGATTAATTATCAAATAGAGGATTTATCTCCTCAGTTATTGATTAGAAATTCAACAATTTAATTTATGAAGAATATTGTAGTAATTGGCGGAAATATGGGAGTTGGTTTTGAAGTGGTAAAGGCATGTTTAAAAAATGGCCATCGGGTCGCAGTTGCCTGCAAAGAACCTGCCGAATCTTTTCCTATAAAGGATAATGAAAATGTTATGGTCAGATCATTTGACCTTAGAGATACAGATAAATGTGTTCAGTTCATTGAAGAGGTTTTATCATTATGGCAGAGGATCGAGGGAGTTGTATTTTATGCGGGCATTACACCATTTTCAGGACTTGCTGATTGCACTCAGGAAGTATATGATGATATATTTGACATTAATTTGAAATCTACTTTCTTTATCACGCAAACAGTGTTGAAAACAATGATCAACCATGGAGGCAGTTTTGTGTTCTTCGGAACTTCTCACATGGAATCGGGCCAGATGGATAGAGCTGCTTATGCGATTTCAAAAGGTGGTGTTAAAATATTGGCGGAGCATCTGTCTAGACGATATGCTAAATTCCGCATCCGTTCAAATATTGTAGTAATGGGTTGGACCGCTACTGAAGGCGAACTAGAATTAAGAAAATCTTTAGGTATTTCCAGAGAAGAACTTGATGCTGAAGCATCGGCGTATATCCCAATGGGGCGAATGCTTACAGTATATGATCCTGTTCCAGCAGTTATGTATTTTTTATCTGACGAATCCTGTATGGTAACTGGTTCCACAATACGGGTTAATGGAGGCGAATATATTTAGAATGAAGTACGATGTTGAACTGGTAGCAGACCTGGGCGCCGAATTGCTTGAAGGGCCAGTATTCGATAAGGCTACTCATCTACTTTATTTCGTTTCTATTTTGAATTACCGGGTGTACAGGTTTAATCCTTTAACCAGGGAGATGCGTCACATTCAACTTACATCTCCAACAAGCTGTGTTTACATAAGTGCTGAATTTGGAATCGTAACTGCATCAACTCAGGGCTTTTATAATTTGAATTTTGAGTCGTTAACTGCAGAAAAAATATTCGAAATTGAAATTCCATCCAATACGCGGTTTAATGACGGAACACTGGATGCAAAAGGACGCTTCCTGATAGGAACCATGGGCTATCCGGAGATTATTGATAATTTGGGGTCTGTTCTGTCATACTCCAATGGTGATGTTAAAGTGCTAATCAGCAATACAACCATTTCCAATGGTATCGTCTTTTCTAAGGATTCAAAGAACATGTTCTTTATCGACACACCTGCCCGTACCATAGCAAAATATACTTACGATTTGGAATCTGGTTCATGTGAGTATATAAAGGATATAGTTCATTTTCGGGGTGCAGGTGTCCCAGACGGTATGGATATAGATGAATATGGTAACCTCTGGGTTGCAGAATGGGGTGGATATTGCGTGTCAATTTGGAATTATCGTACAGGAAACTGTATGGGAAAAATAGAAATCCCTTTACAGAATGTAACTTCAGTTTGCTTTGATAATTATAAGAACCTTTATGTGACAACTGCAAGGTCAAATGCAAATGGAGAAGAAAAAGGTGGGGCTGTATTTTACGTTAAATTAAGAAGGGATGCTTAAGAACGTACCACGGATCAGTGTGATCGTACCCATTTATAATGTTGCTTCATTTCTGCCTAAGTGTATAGAGAGTATCCTTGAGCAATCTTTTGCTGATTTTGAATTGATCCTAGTTAACGATGGCAGTCCAGATAATTCTCATGACATCTGTTTGACTTACCAGGAAAAAGATAAAAGAATCACTATCATTAATAAACCCAATGGTGGCTTATTGAGTGCTAGAAAGGCTGGATTAGAATCTGCATGTGCGGAATTTATTTCATTTGTTGACGGCGATGACTGGGTTGATGTTGATTTCCTAGCATCGATGTATAGAATTGTAGAATTGCACCAGGTTGACCTTGTTATTAGCGGCCATATCAGGGCTTTTGAGGGAAGGAATGAGAAAATAACACCTTTATATAAGCAAGGGGTATATGCTTCTTTTGACCTTTCTGAGTTACTCAATAATATGTTGAATACGAGTACTTTTTTTCAACATGGCGTATCAACTTATGTATGGAACAAATTATTCCGGCGTGAATTACTTGCTGAAATCTTATTTTATGTTCCCAATGAAATTACAATGGGTGAAGATGCCGCCATTACATATTCGTATATGCCACTCAGTTCGAGCATAGGCATCACACATAGTTGTAATTATTTTTACAGGCAAAGGGTGAACTCAATGGTCAAGGCTATTCAGAGTAGTGAGCTGGAGAGAAGCCACCTGATCAATTTAGTATCTTATTTGTATACAGCCTTGTTAGAAAAAATTGATGTAGTAAAACTCAGGCGTGATCTGTTGTATTATCTGTATTCGCAGGCATTGGTGCGTTTTGGGGGACTGATATCTAACTCAGAATCACATATACCTTTTCAGGGGCTAAAAAAAGGTGACCGAGTTTTGGTTTATAGTTCCGGAACTTTTGGCCAGCGATTAGTTGCATTTAATAATATTCACAATGTCTTTCAATTAACCTCTTGGATCGATTTGGATCATGTCGAAAGTAATGAACTTGGCTTACAAGTAGATTCGCCGTTCTTTAAGATCGCGAAAGAATATGATTCTATAATTATTGCTAGTATTGATGGAAGCCAGATCGAACAGATATTAAATGTGCTGTCTCTCTATGGTTTCAACTGTGCCAAATACAGGCCTTTGATCCTGGATAAAGAGTTTGTTATTTCCTATTTAAGCTATATTGGATTCAATTTTAATTTTTTAAATGATTGATAATCTTTTAAGCGGCAAAAGATTGCTGATCCTTGGCGGAAACCCTGAAACAGGGATATTAGTTGATATTGCCAATTCACTTGGTATATACACCATCGTTGTTGACCCTAACCCGGATGCCCCTGCCAAACAAAAAGCAAAGGAACATCGTGAATTTGATGGTTTTGAAGTGGATAAGATTGTTGAATTTGCGAGAGAAAAAAAAGTAGATGGCGTAATTGTAGGTGTTGCTGATATTTTAGTGGCTCCATATCAGGCCATTTGTGAAAAGTTGAATATGCCTTGCTATGCCACAAAAGATATCGTAAAAGCATTTTGCAGTAAAGATGGCTTTAAATCAGCTTGTGAAAAATATGGCATTCAGGATATTCCCGGTGTTTACATCAATGATACTTCACAGGTTACGAGCCTGAAACTGGAATTACCACTGATGATTAAGCCCGTTGATAGTGGCGCAGGCGTTGGCATGCGCATATGCTATGAAAGATCAGAACTGGAAGAAGCTATCACCAAAGCATTGTCTCATTCTAAGAAAGGGGGAGTATTGGTAGAGCAATATATGAACTGCGATGACATGTTTGCATATTATACATTCAAAGATGGAAAAGCGTATTTATCCGCTCTTGCTGACAGAATCACAACTAAAAAACAGGGAAATTTAAGCCCTGTGTGTGTGGGGGCGATATATCCATCCAAATACGCAAATGAATTTATAAAGAATGTAAATCCGGGAATGCTTAGTTTTTTTGAAAAATTGGGAGTGAAGAATGGTGTGTTGAATGTTCAGTTTTTTATAAAAGATGGCCGCTTTTATGCATATGATCCCGGTTTTAGATTACAAGGTGAAGCCCCGCACATTCATATAGCAGCGATCAATGGATTTGATCACAGGAAGATGCTGCTTAATTTTGCACTCACTCGTTCATTAGGTGTGGCCGATCTCGACGAGAGAAATGATTGTTTATTCCGGAATAAATATGGGACGACCGTATGGGTGCTATTAAAAAGTGGAAAAATCGCTGAGGTGATCGGTCTTGATAAAATAAAGAACGATAAAAGTGTATCTTTTTTGCTCCAACGCTTTTATGAAAATGATGTTGTAGAGTCCAGTATGGTAGGAACAGAACGACAGGTGTTCGCAAGAATATATGCCCAATGCGATTCTTTTGATCAACTAGGGGGTAAGATCATAGAATTTCAGAAAATGCTTACCATTAAGGATGTTAATGGTGACAATATGATCGTAGATTGGGTCGATCCTCAAAAAATAAAAGATTATAGGTCTTATGAAAACTGATTCAGTGCTTACGCTAACAGGCAGGACAGCCGTTGTAACCGGCGGATCGAGAAATATCGGTCTTGCGATCGCGAAGAAATTTATAAAGGGCGGGATGAATGTTGCAATACTAAGTGTCACTCAAGGTAGTGCTGAGAAGGCCGCTGCTTCTATAGTAGAGAACGGAGGTACTGCCATTGGAATTCAATGTGATGTTTCAGATCTTGCTTCTGTACAGGCTGCATTGGTAACTATCGATCAGCATTTTGGTTCAATTGATGTACTCGTGAATAGCGCAGGAGTTTTGGATATGGCGAGAATTCCTGAAATGACAATTGAGCATTGGGATGAAGTGATGTCGATAAATGCAAGAGGCGCTTTTTTCATGATCCAACAAGCTGTTAAATACCTCGAAAAAAGCAAAGCCCCACGCATCATCAATATATCGTCCAACTCAGGCAGAATGGGTGGATTTGAAAATGGTATGGCATACAGTGCATCAAAAGGAGCCATGATAGCTATGACCTATGGTATTGCACGCCAATTAGCCCTCAAAAAAATAACTGTAAATTGTGTTGCCCCAGGTACTATTGAATCCGATATGTTGAAGGCAAGGGATGAGGAAACAATAACAAGATTACTGGGCAGATTACCTATAGGAAGATTTGGAACATCTGATGAAGTGGCTGCTGCAGTATGTTATTTCGCAAGTGAAGAAGCCGGGTTTACAACGGGCGCCGTTTTAGATGTGAATGGTGGTTTATTTATGGGCTAATAATTAATATTTATGTCAAAAATTCTTGATCAATTCAGTCTTTCAGGAAAAAAAGCAATTGTAGTTGGTGGCGCCGGCGATCTAGGTGTGGCAATGGCAGAAGCACTTGTAGAAGCCGGGGCACAAATTGTGATCATCGACCTGGATGATAAGGTCTTTGGTATCTGTGAAAATTTATCCAGACAAGGATATACAGCAACTGCCATAAAAGCAGATGTAAGCGATAGGGCACAGATCAAAAGCTCTTTTGAAACCGCTTTAAATACATTGGGAGGAAAAGTAGATATCCTCGTAAATAGCGCCGGCATACAACGAAGGCATAAAAGCGAAGTATTCCCCGAAAAAGACTGGGACGACGTGATATCGATCAATCTTAACGCAACATTTTTTTATTGTCAGCTTGCTGCCAATGTAATGATACCAAATGGATGGGGTAAGATCATAAATATCGCATCTATGATGAGTTTCTTCGGTGGCATTACAATTCCTGCTTATGCTGCTTCCAAAGGTGGTGTTGCTCAATTATCAAAATGTCTTTCCAACGACTGGGCCGTAAAAGGTATTACCGTTAATGCGATCGCACCAGGATATATGGATACACAGCTAAATGTCGCTTTGATCAATGATCCGGTAAGAAATGCCGAAGCTTTGAACAGGATACCCATGAAAAGATGGGGAATAGGTGCAGACCTGAAAGGGCTTACTGTATTTTTAGCATCTCCAGCGAGTGATTATATATCCGGAACCGTTATCCCAGTTGATGGTGGGTACTTGGCCAGATAAAAAGTATTCAATAACTTAACTTTTTTTGATTAGAATTTAAACAATTATTGAATTGATGTCACTTGATAGTTTTTTTAAATAAATATTTAATTATGATAGATTTTATTTCGCAATTGCTAAAAGCAAAAATAACAGCAGACCTGCCACTTTCAGACAAGGAAGTAATAGATAAATTGCAAACAAGCAAACTTCCCCTATTTTTGTGGGGTTGTGGTAATTATGCAGAGTATATCTATGGAATTTTAAGCAAAAATAAGATCGCCATAGACGGGGTATTTATCGATACTGAGCCGAAGAGCGAATTGGAATTCCATGGGCACAATGTTGTCTCTTTTAAAGAGGTGGAGTCAAAATATCCCCGTATTAATATTATCAGGGGAAATGGTAATATAGAACAGGAAGTGCGTTATAGGTCAATGCCAATGGTTGAGACCGTCTATAGCTTCTTTGACCTAATGGGCTTTGGGTGGCATATCAATGATGAAATAATCGATCAGTATGCTGACACGATCAATGCCATGTACAATGCATTTGCCGACGATACATCGATGGAAAGTTTTGCAGCTTATTTAAAGTCAAGATATTTTGGCAGCTGGACATATATCCAGCCACATGTATGTGAAAAAATGTACTTCCCAGACTTCATCGAATTAAGCGGCCATGAATCATTTATTGATTGCGGGGCCTTTGATGGGGATACCCTCAAGTCGTTTTCAAATAAAACCAGTACATGGGATAATTATTTGGCCTTTGAACCCAGCATAAAACCGTACGATGCATTGTGCAATTATATTGCTGATAATAGATTGGAAAATGTTCATACATACAAAACCGGTGTATGGTATAAAAAAACAACATTAAGTTTTGTTGAAGGTAATGACATTTCAAGAATTGTTGAGGGCGACTATGATGGGACTAGAATAGAAGTAGATGCGCTTGATAATATTTGCGGTAATGTGCCCGTCACTTATATTAAGATGGACCTGGAGGGCTCTGAAATGCATGCATTGAAAGGGGCAAAAAGTACGATCCTCAAAAATAAACCTAAATTAGCAATCTCTCTTTATCATAATCAGTCCCACCTGGTTGACATATATAAGTTTATATCCGGGTTGAATTTAGGATACAAATTTTACTTTAGAATTCACACTAAGGTTGGCTCTGATGTAGTATTATATGCTGTTTAAATATTAGAAATGGCAGAAATGAAAAAAATTTGGCTCTCCTCCCCACACATGGGAGGCGCCGAAGAAAAATATGTAAGAGAAGCATTCGATACTAACTGGGTAGCACCATTGGGACCCAATGTTAATCATTTAGAATCAACTATATCGGAAACACTTTCTTCATCTTCCCCATATTATACCGCTGCCCTAACATCGGGTACCGCAGCCTTGCACTTAGCGCTCAGATTGTTGAATGTGGAGGCTGGTGATGTAGTGATGGTGCAGAGTTTCACTTTCTGCGGGACCACCAATCCGGTGACATATCAGGGCGGGGAAATTGTTTTTATTGATTCTGAGCCAGATACCTGGAACATGTGTCCGGTAGCATTGGCTCAAGCAATGGCAGATTACCAAAGCAAAAACATAAAAGCAATCATGCCGGTTCATCTGTATGGTATGCCAGCCAAAATGGATGAGATCCAGGCCATTGCCGATCAATACCAGGTGCCTGTCATTGAAGATGCCGCAGAAGCATTAGGGTCTGCTTTCAAAGGTAACGCCTGTGGAACTTTCGGATTGATGTCTGCATTAAGTTTCAATGGAAATAAAATCATTACAACTAGTGGAGGAGGAGCCCTAGTATCTAAACATAAGGACTACATCGACCAGGCTAGATTTTTAGCCACGCAAGCACGTGATGATGCACCTCATTACCAGCACTCACAAATTGGGTATAATTACCGGATGAGTAATATTATAGCTGGTATTGGACGAGGTCAGATGGAAGTATTAAATCAGCGTGTAAAACAACGTAGAGCTAACAATCAACTATATAGAGATTTTTTCAAGGATATAGCTGGTGTTACTTTCCAAACCGAACCCAATTCAAGCTACTTCAGCAATTATTGGCTTACTGCAATATTGATAGATCCAGCATTGTCAGGTGGTATCAATAGAGAAGATGTACGTTTGGCCTTAGATGCCTATAATATAGAATCTCGACCATTATGGAAACCGATGCATATGCAACCTGTTTATGAAGGGACAAAGTTCTATGGGTCAGGAGTATGTGAAAATTTATTTGAGCGAGGTTTATGCTTACCCAGTGGGTCCAATTTAACGCAGGAAGAGTTTGATCGTATTTTTTCTGCATTGTCAGCGATTTTTTAGAAATAGTATTGAATATCTATCGCAAAATACTGAAACCAATAGCTGATTTTTTATCAGCGTTTGTTTTATTGGTAACTCTATCCCCTATAATTATCAGCACTGGTTTATTATTGCTTTTAGCCAACAAGGGGAAAGTATTTTTTTTTCAGCAACGCCCAGGGTTAGATGCGCGCCCCTTTAAAATTATCAAGTTTAAGACCATGAGGGATGCTTTTGATGATTTAGGAGTACAATTACCTGATGAGGCTCGTTTAACAAGAGTTGGTGGATTTGTTCGATCAGTATCATTAGATGAGTTACTGCAGTTAGTAAACGTTCTCAAAGGAGATATGAGTTTGGTAGGGCCAAGACCTCTTATGATTCAATACCTTGAGCTATATTCAACAGAACAAGCCCGTCGCCATAATGTTAAACCCGGTATTACAGGATGGGCTCAGGTCAACGGTCGTAATTCAATTTCTTGGGAAGAAAAGTTTCGATTAGATGTGGAGTATGTTGAAAATCAATCATTTTGGTTGGATTGTAAAATTCTATGGATGACATTTTTGATTGTCATTCGGCGAAAAGGAATTAGCTCTGATGGACATGCGAGCATGGAGGAGTTTAAGGGTTCAAACCAGTAAGATTTACATAGCCGCACCAATTTATCCCCCCTCAAAAAAAATTTAAAACTATCCCTTTCATATCATCCGGGCTTGGGGGGGAATACAAGTTCGTTTAATAAAAGTACCCCGGCCGCGCGAGCGGCCGGGGTTCCGAATAAAGCCCTTAAAACGGCTTAGTAGCGGTAGGTCTCTGGCTTGAACGGACCCTTCACCTCAACGCCAATGTATGCGGCTTGGTCGGGGCTCAAGGTATCCAGCTCGACACCGATTGACTCGAGGTGCAGGGCGGCAACCTTTTCGTCGAGGTGCTTGGGAAGGGTGAACACTTCGTTAGGGTACTTGCCCTTGTTGGTGTAGAGCTCGATCTGGGCCAACACCTGGTTGGTGAACGAGTTCGACATTACAAACGAGGGGTGGCCGGTGGCGCAACCCAGGTTCACGAGGCGTCCTTCAGCAAGTACGATGATGTCGTTGCCTTCGATGTTGTAGAGGTCGACCTGCGGTTTGATCTCGGACTTGGTGTGGCCGTAGTTCTTATTCAACCACGCCATGTCGATTTCGTTGTCGAAGTGGCCGATGTTGCACACGACGGTCTTGTCCTTCATCAGGCGGAAGTGGCGCTCGGTCACGATGTTTTTGTTTCCGGTCGCGGTGCAGACGATGTTGGCGCGCGGAATCGCGTTGTCCATCTTCTTTACTTCGTAGCCGTCCATGGCTGCCTGAAGGGCACAGATTGGGTCGATTTCGGTTACGATCACGCGCGCTCCGGCTCCGCGGAACGAAGCCGCCGTGCCCTTGCCCACGTCGCCGTATCCAGCAACAACCACAACTTTACCGGCCATCATCAGGTCGGTGGCGCGGCGCACTGCGTCAACTGCAGACTCTTTACAGCCGTACTTGTTGTCGAACTTCGACTTGGTCACCGAGTCGTTTACGTTGATGGCGGGCAACGGGAGGCTGCCTTTAATCATGCGCTCGTACAGGCGGTGCACGCCGGTGGTCGTCTCTTCAGAGATTCCACCAATGCGGGCCACGAGCTCAGGGTAGCGGTCGAGCACCATATTGGTCAGGTCGCCGCCGTCGTCGAGGATCATGTTGAGGGGCTGCTTGCCTTCGCCAAAGAACAGGGTCTGCTCGATGCACCAGTCAAACTCCTCTTCGGTTTGGCCCTTCCAGGCGTAGACGCTGATACCGGCGGCGGCGATGGCGGCAGCGGCATGGTCTTGCGTCGAGAAGATGTTGCACGAAGACCAAGTAACCTCGGCACCGAGCTCAACTAGGGTTTCGATGAGGACCGCCGTCTGAATGGTCATGTGGAGGCAGCCGGCCACACGCGCTCCGGCCAGGGGCTTGCTGGCGCCAAACTCCTTGCGGAGGGCCATCAATCCGGGCATTTCAGCCTCGGCGAGGGTAATTTCTTTGCGTCCCCAATCGGCGAGGGACATATCCTTTACTTTGTAGGGCACGTAGTTCGTGGCAGTGGTCGAAGACATAGCAATGATTATTTGGAGGCGCAAAGATACGAGACGTCACTTGGCGGGAGTTTTCAAACTTGGTCATCTTAGACGGGATCTTCGATCATGTTTGCTATATTCGTCTAATTGTTAGTGTGCCAAGTGTGTATTTCGATCAGATGGTGCCACTCCATCTCGATTATTGAGTTCAGCACTTTTGTATTGGCGCTTTCATTCTCAGTTGGACTTTGGTCCACACTAATAAGAATATCCGCTTATAGCTGTTGATATTCTGAAATATACTCCAACCAGTTTTTCTCCTCGGTTGCGTCACTCACAAGCGATTCAACTTCGTGTATTTCAAGACTATGCGCTTCCGCAATAAAAATCTGCTGGTGGTGGGTGGGCTTGGTGGTTTCTCCGTCGGCCAGAAGCTCCTCGTAGAGCTTTTCACCGGGGCGTAGGCCGGTCTCGACGATTTGAATGTCTTTGCCTAGGGTGAGGCCGCTGAGCTTGATGAGGTTGACGGCGAGGTCGTAGATTTTCACGGGTTCGCCCATGTCAAAGACGTAGAGCTCTCCGCCCTGGCCCATGTGGCCGGCCTCGAGCACAAGGCGCACGGCCTCGGGTATCGTCATGAAGTAGCGCGTGATGTCCTTGTGGGTGAGCGTGATGGGTCCGCCCTCTTCGAGCTGCTTCTTGAATAGGGGGATCACGCTGCCGTTGCTGCCGAGAACGTTTCCGAAACGGGTCGTGACAAAGCGCGTGCGGTTGTTGGGCTGGCGGTTGAAGTAGCTTACCACGTGCTCGGCCGCGCGCTTGCTCGCGCCCATAATATTGGTGGGGTTAACGGCCTTGTCGGTCGACACCATCACAAAGCACTCCACGCCGTGCTCGTAGGCCAGCTTGGCGGTGGTGTGCGTTCCCAAAATATTTGTTTTGACGGCCTCCTGAGGGTGATCCTCCATCAGGGGCACGTGCTTGTAGGCCGCGGCGTGAAACACCACCTCGGGCTTGTAGGTGCTAAAGATCTGCGCCATGCGCTCGGCATCGGTCACGCTGGCAATGGTCGGCTTGACGTTGGCGTTGTTGGGTAACTGCCGCAGCTCGAGGTCGAGGTGGTAGGTCGGCGTTTCGGCCTGGTCGAGGGCGATTACGAGCTTGGGCTCCTGGCGCATCACCTGGCGCACTAGCTCTGATCCTATAGAGCCGGCGGCTCCGGTAATCAGCACCGTCTTGCCCTTAATGAAGCCGTTGAGGGTTTCGTAGGACAAATTGATCGGGTCCCGGCCGAGCAGTTCCTCGAGGGAGATAGGCCTGATTTGCTTGGCCGTGAGCTCGCCGTTCACCCAACTTGAGATGGGGGGTACCCGCTTGACCTGAAGGCCGAGCTCGAGGGCGGTGTTCGATAGCTCCTTGACGCGGGGGGCAGGAATGTTTTTGATGGCCACGACCATTTTGCCGACGTTGTGCTTTTCAAGGAATTCCTTAGTCAGCGCATTGCTGGCCTTGAGGATGGGAGTACCGTTGATGTTCTTACCCGCCTTTTTATTGTTGTCGTCGATAAAGGCAACCACGTGATCCCCGTTGCGCGACTCGTACTGAATGGCCGACAGGGCGGCGCGGCCCATGGATCCGGCGCCCACGATGACTATTCCGGTGCCTTTATTTGCCTTGCGAAGCTGAATACTGAGGAAGATGCTGCGCACGGCGAGGCGTCCGCCCACCGACGTAATCAAGAACAGCATGCCCTGGCTGATGAGGGCCACGCGGCTGAACTGCGGGTTTTTGAGGGTAAACGACAGTACCAGCAGCACCAAGATGGCCTCGATCGTCGCCTGAAAGAGGCGGCTGAAGTCCTTGCTTCCGCTATGGCGAACCACGCCCACATAGGACTGGGCGTGCAAGAAGGCGAGGGCGTAGGTCGCGAGGACGATTGCCGCCTTAGCGGGCAGGGTAGCCCAGGGGATGGCCGCGGCCTGAAAGTTAAAAGCAATGAACTGCGCCGCGAGGTAGGTGACGAGTGCCAGAATGAGGTCTAATGCAAACACGGTCCACCTCGAGAGGAAGCGGTCGGTGTAGCGCAAAAGTAGGCGCCCAATCAGCAGGTTCAAGTGTTCTAGGGTTTGGGTTGGTAGTGCAAAAGTATACCATTAAACGGGTAAAGTGCAGGTTGGGTGAGGTTTGTGATGAATTGACTGATTGACGCGGTATTGCGCGCGATAAACCGATGTGGACGAAGCTATGTGGCTTCTCAGTTACTTCGAATTCGGTAAATGAAGGGCGTACCTTCGTATGAACCGCTTTAAACGAGGCATTCACGTGTATGAATAAGCGAATTATAGATGTTTTAAGCGCCGCTTACGTCCGCATAATGAGCGGTCCGCGCGCCGCCCGCCTCAACGAAGCGCTGCTGAAGGCAACGCTCAGGGCCCGCGGCTACCAAGATTGGTCGGGCCGAGGCGAGGCCTGGTTCATAGGCACGCTGCTGCCGAAGCTTGACCCGCGCGTGGTGCTCGATGTTGGGGCTAACGTCGGCGACTACGCCCAGGGGGTGCTGCAGTCGACTTCGGCTACCGTGCATTGCTTTGAGCCGCAGCCTATAGTGGCAAAGGGCCTAGCAGAACGGCTTGCTCCGTTTGGGGAGCGGGCGGTGGTGGTTCCGCGCGGGGTGGGCGCCCAGAGCGGCGTGCTCGAGCTGCGCTACAACCCCGACTCGAGCGAGCTGGCGTCGTTCAGTGCTGAGGTCGATGCCATAAGCTACGTGCGCAACGTGGAGCGAATTGAGGTGCCGGTGGTTTCGCTCGACGACTACGCGGCCGAGGTGGGGCTGACCCGGGTGGACTTCATTAAAATTGACACCGAGGGATTTGAACGTGAAGTGCTTTTGGGGGCTGAGCGCGTGCTGCGCGAGCTGAAGCCCCCGCTGGTGCAGCTAGAGTTCAACTGGCACCACTTGCTGCGGGGCACCTCGCTTTATGCGTTGGCGCAGCTGCTGCCCGACTACGACTGCTACCAGCTGGTGCCCGGGGGTTGGGTGCGCCGGGATCCGATGGATCCGTTGGCTAATGTGTACCGCCAAACCAACTTTGTGTTTGTGCGCCGGGGCGTGGTCGTCGCCTAACTTCACGCGGTGAACGCTTTGATTCGTGTGATGGCGGTGGCCGCCGTGCAGGGGCTGCAGTACGTGGTGCCCTTGCTGCTGCTTCCGCTGGTTGCGGGCTGGCTTGGGCTGCTCGAGTTTGGCCGCCTTTTTTGGTTGGTCAGCGCGTTTGCCCTAGTAAACGCCGCCTCGGGTTTTGGGCTCGAGTGGTCGGGGACCCGCTCGCTCGGCGCATCGGGCAATGCGTCATGGGGCTCGACGGTGGCGAGTTTGCTGCGCCTTCGGCTGACCGTGACGGTGGTGGGCTTACTTCTGCTTTGGGTACTGCTGAGCCTCGACGATGGGTTGCGGGCCGACGAATGGGGACTGATGCTCCTGCTTAGCGTGGATTCGCTGGCCAGCTCTTTGTATCCCAATTACGCGTTTTTTGCGGCGGGTCAAGCGGCCCGAGCGGCCCGCACCCAACTGGAGGGCCGATTGGTTTTGGCCGCGGTGGTGGGGGGCGCGGTGCTTTGGGGCCGTTTTGACGTGCTGACCTACCCCCTGGGCATGGCTCTGGGGTCGGGCTGGGTGGCCCTGCGCTCAGCGCGCTGGCTTCGGGGCCAGCCGGGCTGGACGGGTTATTCTGCGGCAACCTGGTCCGCAGTAAGGGAACGTGCCCGCGAGGGACTGCCGTTTTTTGGAATTACGCTGCTGTCGCTCGGCTATACCACCGCCAACGTGCTGGTGGTGGAGGCGTGGAGCACTCCGCCCGAGCTCGGCTACTTCACCGCCGCGAGTAAGTTGGTTGTGGCCCTCAACAGCATTTTTATTGGAGCCGTCGGCTCGGTGCTCTTCAGGGACCGCCTAGCGGCCTCGGGTGGTGACGCGGTGGGCGCCGTGCACCGTAGCGCGCTGATTGCCGTAGGGGTGTTGGGCCTAGTGATTGGAGCCGGCCTTTTTGCCGGTGCCGAGATCATTGTGCGCGCGTACTACGGAGTCGATTTTGCTCCGGCCGCCGCGAGTTTGCGCTGGCTAGCGTGGATTCCGCTCTGCGTGGGCCTCAGCAACGTCGTGGGGGTTCAGGGCTTGGCCGCGCTGCACCGCGAGCGCTGGCTCTACGTGCCGGTGCTGCTGGCTCTTGGCGTGTCGCTTTGGGGCAACGTGATGTGGACCTCGACCTACGGGGCCGTTGGAGCTTCGGCCGCCTGGCTCATGGCGGAGTTTGCGTTGCTCGCGGTTTCTGCGCTGCTTTACCGGCGCTTGAGCCAGTCGTAGGTTCCGTGCAAAAGGGGGTAGCGGTTGGCGCTTTTTTGGCCCAACTGCACCACCGGGAGGCGGCGTACCGAAATCCGCTCGTGCTGCAGGTAAAAGCTAAAAAGGCGCTCGGCCAAGAAGCTGGCGTGGCGGGCCGCATAGCCGTCGGGGCGCTGGCCCAGTTCGCGGTCGGCGTCAAGCAGCATCGGGAACAGCCACGCGCAGTAGCGGTCCACGTGTTCGCGGGCCCCAAAGAGCATGTTGAAGGGCGTCAAGTCGTGGCTGGAGTCGAGAAAGCGGTTCCAGTCGGCGCTCAGACCGGGGTGGTGGCGTTCCATGGCCTGCTCGAGCACCGCAAGGTCGCGCGCGTCGTGCCAGCGAAGGTAGTCGGCACGCAGTGACTCGCGGTAGGTACGGGTGGTGCTGACAATCAGGTCTTGCCCCTTGAGGTCCTCAGGTTTGAGGGCGAATGCGGGCGTCCACGGGTCGAGAGCCGCCCAGGGTCGATGCTCAGGCTGCACGAGCCACCGCTGGATCCAGTTGGGCCGCGCCACAAAAAAGCGCCGGTAGTGGGCGATGCCGTAGTGGGTCCACTCGGGGTGGTTCTTCCAGGCCGCGTAGAGCACGCTGAGCTCGCTCAGGTGGGGGTTGCGGTCGCTGACGTGGTCGCCTTGGTCGTCGCGAAGCAGGTTGCGGGCCCATGGCTCGGGCTGCTTCAGGGAAGCTCCGCCGAGGAAGGGCGCAAATCCAGAACCATTTATGACCGGAGCCTCAAGGTGGTAGGCGACGGGGAGCACGGTAAGGGCACCCATTAAGGGATAAAATTGATGAAGTCTTTAGGGCGGATGCGCTGGAGTTCGCTGTCGACGCAGTTGTAGTCGCGACGCCGTCCACGGGAATAGACGCCCGGAAGGCAGTAGGAGTTGCTCAGCGGTATGGTCATGGAGACTTCAAGGCTCCCGGTTGTGCGCACCTGCGATAGGGCCGAGGTGGTAAGGTCGTAGGAGATTCCGAACTGCGTTTCTCCCGCGAGGGCGTTGACGGCAAAGAGTACAGCGTCAGATTGGGCGTCGATGTCCCAAAAGTTGCGTCGTCGCACGCCTGCGCTGACCATGAGTTGGGGGTGCAGTTGCTGTCCAAAGGAGATGGTAGAGGTGCTCAAGGGCGCTTGGTAGTCATATACCATGCTCAGCGACGAGAACAAGGGATTGTTTTTGTGCCTCCGCGGAGATTTGAAGTAGTTTACGGTAAGGAATCCGTTGTAGCGCCGCGGGATGCTGTGGTTTAGGCCAAAGAAGGTTTCTTCGGGCCGAACGATGTGGAAGATGGCAAATCCAGAACTTAAGGTGGTGGTTTTGGAGTTGGTTTTATCTCCATACATGGCTTTGAATCGCACGCCGAAACTCGGGTCAAAGTAAATGTTACTCCGATCGTTTTGGGGCTGGATGCTCGAGCTAGGCTGAAAGAAACCCAGGTAGGGGTGGTATTGGCTGCTGAACCGGAGTGCCGACCAATCAATGGTTCGCTGGACTAATCCCATGGCTATACCCGCAGATGCCTGTACGCGCTGCAGGTTGAATCCTAAGAAGCCTTTGGTAGCACGCGCGCTGCGGCGCTCCCAGATGCTCTGAGTTTGTCCAAGGTAAAAGGTGGCGTTGTAGCCGTTTAAGACCCCTTCGCCTTCGGAGCTGTGCCGCAGCTGGAGTCCAAAGCCAAGGCCTTGCTGCGAGCAGTAGCTTTGGAAGCTGGCTTGGTTAAAACGGTAGGCACCTAGAATGGGTATGTTGCTTGGCCCGGGCACGTTGGACCACTGCTGACGACTGTTCAGGGTAAAGTCCGAGGCGGCCATGTTGGACCCAACAAACGACGGGTTGAGGTAGAGTTTGTTGGCGAGGAACTGGGTGAAGATTCCGTCTTGACCCATGCACGCAGGGCCCAAGATGACCAATAGGGTAGCTAGTCGTCGCATCATCGAAGGAGGGTTACCGTGCCGTAGCGTCGGGTTTGACCGAATTTGTCTTCTTGTCCTGGCCAACGGGTGCCGTCGTTGTAGTAGGCTTCAATGGTCCAAACGTACACGCCCATGGGCAGCAGTTCGCCTGTGTTGTTGAGTTGTCCGTTCCACGGTTCACTTGGAATTCCTTTGGCGTCGAGGGCGGTGGTTTGGTACACCAAGTTGCCCCATTTGTCGAAGATTTTGAGTTCGTAGGACTGCAGGGAATGCCCCTTGGGAGCGAAGAGGTTGTCGTCTTCGACGTAGACGAGTTCAGGGGCAAAGGCATTGGGTACGTTGAGCTGGGCGGGCCAAATCCATTGGTTGCGGCACAGGGTGTCGCTGCAGCCAAAGTAGTTGGTGATGATCAGGCAGACTTCAATGCTATCCTTGCCGAGGTCCTCAGGTCGGTAGGTGTGTACGGGCGCAAAGTCGGTGCTGGAATTGCCATCTCCGAAGGTCCATAGGTAGGTACTCGAGGTGTCGAGGTCGGTAGAGGTGTTTTGGAAGGCCAGGGTGCGGTAGTTCAGCAGGGTGTAGGTGAAGTCGGCATTGGGCGTGAGGTACACTTCTACGTTGGGGGTGTAGGCGGTGTCGCTGCAGCCGCTGAACATTCGAGTGATGACGTAGGGCACGTAGGTTCCGAACCGCACATACTGATGCGTAAACTGCTGGTTTTGAGCAAGTGAAAGGCTAACTGAACTGCCGTCTCCAGGAAAAAACTCGATTTGGTAGAGGCTGTCAAGGTCCGAATTAAAGCTTTGAACTAAATCAAACGTTACGTCAAGCGGTTCACAACCTTCAAGCGGAACGGCAGTTAAGGTGTTTTGGATACCCGCATTGATTATTAGTTCGAGCGAAGTCGTATCCTGGCAGCCGTTGGCATTGGTTACGAGCAGTTCTAGGACAAAACGGCCTGACGTACTAAAACGTCGGCTGTAGTGCAAAGAGGTGTCGGACTGCAGAAGGGTTCCGTTGAAATACAGGCGCCAAACTCGGCTGGAATGAGCCGTGGACGTGTTGGTAAACAGGTAGGTCTGCGGAATCGAGCAGCTATCGCCGTCGGTCAATTGCGCCGACCACTGCGCGCGCGGTTTGGGGTGGACGGTAACGGTAGCCGCGGCACGCGGACCCTCGCAGCCGGTCGCGGTATTCACCTGACTTACATACAGATTAAAGGTGCCCGGGCTCGCCGTGCTGGGCGAGGGGGCGGTAGGAACGCCAATTCCGCCCGTAGCCGATGGGTACCATTTGGCGGTATGGCCCGGCAGAAGTTGAGCACTCAACGGAAGGCTCGCGTCGCCCTGACAGTAGACCACAGATTGGGTGATCGGGGCCGGCGGAAGGGGGTGCACATAGACCTGCACCACGGTGCGCGGGCTTTCGCAGGTGTTGGCGTCAAATTGACTCACCCAATAGTACTGGGCTCCGGGAGTGGCCGTGCTGGGCGTGGGGGCGGCAGCGAGCGGGGTTCCGCCCGTAGGCGTAGTGTACCAGCGGAGCGAGTTTCCAAACACAGGCATTGCTTGAAGCGGCGTGGCCACGTCGTTTAGGCAGTAGGCCACACTTTGGGCCGTGGGCGCGGCGGGCAGCGCAAAAACGGTCACGGTGAGCGGAACGCGGTCAGACATGCATCCGCTCGAATTGATTTGCGCCACGTAGTAGGTGGTGACCCCGGCCGTTGCGGTGGACGGTCCCGGCGGGGTCGTGAGGCCGAGGGTGTCCGTGAGCGAGGTGAACCAAACGAGGCTGTGGTTGGGCATCGCGTTGGCGGTGAGTACGGCCGGAACGGCGCCACGGCAGTACTGTACATTCAAGGGAACGGGAACGTTGGGTTTGGGGTTCACGGTTACGGTCAAGGGCACCCTTGGACTGCTGCACCCGGTGCTGTCGTTGGTCTGCGCGGCCCAGAATACGTAGGAGCCGGGGGTCAAGGTGCTCGGCACAAAGGCTTGGCTACTGCTCGTTCCGCCAATAGAGGTAAGGTGCCACGTCAAGGTGTGTCCAGGTGTCGGAACGCCAATAGTGGGTACCGCCGTGTCGCCCTGGCAGTAGGTGACATTGAGAACCTGAGGGGTTGGCGGGGTAGGCTGAACGTTGACGTCGATGCGCACCCGCTGCGATTCGCAACCCTGAACGGGGCTTACCTGGCTAACCCAGTAGCTGGTTACTCCAGAGCTCGCCGTGCTCGGCGTTGGGGCGGTGGTAAAGAAGTTTCCGCCTGTGGCGACCGTGTACCAGCGCAAGGTATTGGGTCCCGAAGCCGTGGCTTGCAGTGCGCTTGGGCCGTCGTTGACGCAATAGAATACCGGAGTTTGTACGGTCGGCCCCGTCAATGGGTTGATGGTGACTACGACGGACTTACGGGGAGATTCACAGCCGTTGGGGCCCGTTTGTGCGACGAAGTAGGTAAAGGTTCCGGTTACCGTGGTATTTGGAATGGGCGGCACCGTGGAGCCAATTCCGCCCGATGGCAAAGTATACCAAAGTAGGGTGTGGTTGGGTAAGGCGGTTGCGCGCAACGGCACTCCGACCGGGCTCGGACTGGTGCAGTAGGAGGTGTCGTTGGCCAACGGCATCGGCGGTTGCGGCAGCACCGTTACCTGAACGGGCACGCGCACACCTTCGCAGTTGGAAAGGGGAACCGCCAAGCAAACGTAGTACGTGAATATACCCGCTTGCAGCGTGCTTGGAGTCGGCGGACCACTTATGGGCGTGCCGCCCGCACTCTGCAGGTACCATCGAATTTGCACGTTCGTTCCCGTGGTGTCGTACGCGTGGAGCGGAAGCGCGGTTTGCCCTTGGCACAACGCCGTATCGCGCACCACCGGAACTCCGGGAATGGCAGCAACAATGACGTAGTGTGGGCTAAATGGGCTCTCGCAACTGGTGGTGGTTTGGATGGACCGCACCCAATAAAGTAGGGTGTCCACGTTAAGCGCGGTTACGACCACGCTTCCTCCCAAAAGGTTGGTGTCGGCGTCAAACCATTCCAAGCTTGTTCCCGCGGGGTGGCTTACGCTGAGCGCCGCCGGTGCCTGCGACAAGCACAAGCGCGTCGTGTCGATGCTCGGAGCCGCGGGCAGTGGGTTGATAACCACCGTTAACCGAACCCTCGGACTTGCGCATCCCGTCAGGTTGCTGACTTGCCGCACAAAGTACGTAAAGGTATCGACCGCAGCGGAGCTCGGTACAGGCGCCCCCGCGAGGGTTGTAGAGCCTGTAGAATCGGAATACCACTCAAGATTGTGGTTTGCGAGTGGTGTGGCGACCACCGAAACCGTGGGGTCTCCAAGGCAGTATTGACGGTTAAAAACAGCAGGTGCCGCGGGGTTTGGGTTAACGGTCACATTGATCGGAGCTCGAGGACCTTCGCATCCTGTGGTGGGATTAAACTGACTGACCCACCAGCTAAAGGTTCCGATGGCACTCGTACTTGGGACTGGAGCGGTGGCGCTAAAGCTTCCGCCTACTGCGACGGTGTACCATCGAAGCGTGCTGCCGGATGCCGGAGTAGCGATTAAGGCGGTTGCTAAATCCCCCTGACAGTAGGCGGGCGGAGTTGTTATGACGGGCGCGGCGGGTAGGTTATGAACGGTGACCGTAATCAGGGTGCGAGGGCCTTCACAACCGCTGCTGGTAAAGGTTTGACTCACATAAAATGTTTGTATTCCGGCGGTTGAAGTGTTGGGGGTCGGTGCGTTGGGGAGCGCAACCAATGCGGCGTTATACCATTTTAACGTCGCTCCCGTGCCCGCCGTCGCCGTCAGGGGGGACGCCGTTGCATTGAGGCAGTATTGAACGGAGGGCGCCGTAGGGGCTTGCGGAACGGAGTTTACGGTAACACTGACTAGGGTGCGTTGGCTTTCGCACAGGGTGGTGGGGTTTTTCTGGCTGACCCAGTAGTTGGTGGTGCCGGTAGCGGCGGTGGAGGGGGTGGGTGCCGTGGCGCTACCGGTGCCT
>Ga0194115_10001549_pt1 | contig 29248 bp, 29 predicted proteins | sample TA2MahsurfametaG_3_FD_148656 | JGI IMG/M metagenome (GOLD analysis project Ga0194115, IMG submission 148656) | Freshwater microbial communities from Lake Tanganyika, Tanzania - TA2015002 Mahale S4 surface | ecosystem: Environmental > Aquatic > Freshwater > Lake | place: Tanzania: Lake... | reverse complement strand
TGAACATCAACGACAGCCTGAATTATACCGAAATTAAAGCAGAAGAGCGATTCAGTCGTCCGGCTGCCAGATACTCGGAAGCCGCACTGGTAAAGAAACTGGAAGAACTGGGTATTGGTCGTCCGTCAACTTACGCACCCACCATCAGCACCATACAAAAACGAGGCTATGTTACCTCCGAATCCCGCGATGGTAAAACCCGCAACTTTATTTCTGTGCTGATGAACAAAAGCGGTATCAAACGGGAAGTAAAATCTGAAAATTTCGGGGCAGAAAAGAAAAAACTGTTTCCTACCGATATGGGAATGCTCGTTACCGATTTTCTGTTGCAACATTTTGATCAGATCATGGATTATGGCTTTACGGCTTCTGTTGAAAAAGAATTTGACGAAATTGCAGAAGGCAATATGGGTTGGCAGGATATGCTGCAGACCTTTTACGATCCTTTTGCAGCAAATATTCAGCGTACAGTTGAAACAGCAGTCCGCGTTACCGGCGAACGAATTCTGGGGCAGGATCCGCAATCCGGAAGAACTGTACTGGTACGTCTGGGGCAATATGGTCCGATGGTACAAATAGGTAACCGCGACGATGGGCAGCCCCAGCGCTTTGCTAGCATTCCCCATGGAATGACCATGGAAAATGTATCTCTGGAAGATGCACTGAAATTGTTTGAATTGCCCAAGAAATTGATGCTTTCAAACGGAACTGAAGTTACTGTGGCTGTGGGCCGCTACGGGCCTTACCTGAAGGTTGGTGAAAAATTTCACAGTCTGCCCAAAGGCGAGGACCTGATTGCCTTTTCAGCGGAAGATGCGGAAGTATTTCTTCAAAACCTGGCCAATGAGCCTCAGTTCCCCATGGAAATAGGGGAGTATGATGGTCAAAAATTATCCATAAACAAAGGTCGTTTCGGGCCCTATATCAAATTTGGTGAATTGTTTGTTAGTTTGCCCAATGGAAGCAACCCAGCTGCATTTACACTGGAAGAGGCCATACCGCTCATTGAAGCCAAGAAAGAAGGGGAGAAGGCCAAAATTATAAAAACATTTGACCAGGATAAAACCTTGCAAATTGTTAAGGGACAATACGGTCCTTATATCAGCCACGGCAAAAAGAATGTAAAAATTCCATCGGGCAAAAAACCCGAAGACCTTACCTATGAAGAGGTAATGGATCTGGTGAAAACCGCACCGGATAAAAAGCCCGCCGCCCGCCGTTAAAAGTAAAGATTGGTTGTGGCTCTTTGTAGTGGTCAGATTTGACAACTTTCCAAAAGTTGTCAAATCTAACCGCTGGACCACACCTGCGGCGCTCCGCTAATGTTTTTCCGCCGGTTGGTCTTTACGGAGCGCAGCGGAGTGAGACCTACCGGACATAACCCCATTTGCATTTCTCCCCAAAATTCCCTATATTTGATTATTCACCCGCATGATTTCGGAATCCGAACTGAAAGCCATGTTATACCTGCTCGACGATACCGATGAGCAGGTGGTAGGCACCGTAGCCGGTCGCCTGCTGTCCGAAGGTGCGCCAATTATACCAGTACTGGAGCAATACTGGCTTACCAATCAGGATCCTGTCCGAGCCGGACGCATCGAACAAATTATCCGCGATATTCAGAACAAAGAACTGTCGGCCGGTTTTGATGCATGGCTAAAATCGGATGACAAATCCCTGCTGCAGGCATACCTGCTGGCAAGTAAAATCCATTACCCAGGGCTGGATGAATCGCTGGTGGTAAACTTTGTGGAGAAAATGCGTCTGGATGCCTGGATGTCGCTGTACAACGCCTCCAATCCCCATGACAAAATAAAAATCCTCAACCATATTTTCTTCGAGCGTTACAATTTCAAAGGCAATTCCAACGATTACCACAATCCCGATAACTCGCTCATCAACCGTGTGATAGAAACCCGCTCAGGCAATCCCATTTCCCTGTGCAACCTCTACGCCATTGTGGCCCAAAAACTCGGACTCCCCGTATTCGGTGTGAACCTGCCACAGCACTTTGTGCTGGCTTATTGCGATGATTCGCATCTAAATCCTGTCGTCCCTTTCAATGTGCCGTCTTCCATTAACAGGGAAGATTACGGCCAGGTGCTCTTTTATATCAATCCGTTTAGCCGCGGACAGATTTTTCTGCATAAAAATATCAAGGATTTTCTCCAGGTCATTAAGGTCGAATCCCAGCCAGTCTTTTTTGATACCTGCGAAACAACGGAAATACTGAAACGCATGCTGCGAAACCTTCATTATGCCTATCAGAAAACCAATGATACAAACAGGCTCAAACTGGTATCTTTTTACATGAAAAAACTGGGTATGACAGAAGATAGCAGTTCCGAAGAATAGCATTCCTCTACTTCAAATTTGCAGTTACCCCTAAAAACCCCGAATTTTGCCACTCTTTATCATGGCAGAAAAACCTATCCTGATGCCCAAAATGGGCGAAAGTATTGCCGAAGCAACCATTATCCGCTGGCTCAAAAACGAAGGGGATAAGGTTGAAAAAGACGAACCTATTGTAGAAATCGCTACCGACAAGGTAGATAGTGAAATACCCAGTACCGAAGCCGGTATTCTGGTGAAACAACTTTACACAGACGGTCAGGTGGTGAAAGTAGGTGAGCCCGTGGCCATGATTGCTACCGATGGAGCAGCCGTTTCAGCGCCTGCTCCTGTTGCTGCGCCTGCCACTCAGCCCGCACCCGTGGCAGAAGTAGAAAAAACAGTGGTAGCTGCCGTTAATACCGCACAGCCCGAAATACCCGCTGCTGTTACTTCAGGCGGAGATCGGTTTTATTCTCCGCTGGTGTTGAATATTGCACGCACCGAAGGTATCGGCATGGAAGAACTGGACCGTATTCCCGGTACCGGTAAGGAAGGCCGCGTTACCAAAGCCGATATTCTGAACTACGTTCAAAACCGGGGTGCTGCTCCGGCAGCAGTTTCAAGCCCTGCTGCGCCTGTATCACAGCCTGTTGTGACCAAATCAGAAACCAAAAAACCTGCTCCTGCCGCTATTTCACTGGGTGCCGGTGATGAAATTATTGAAATGGACCGCGTGCGCAAACTCATCGCCGACCACATGGTGATGAGTAAACGCAACAGCCCGCACGTTACCAGCTTTGTGGAAGCCGATGTGACCAACCTGGTTAACTGGCGAAACAAAGTGAAGGACAGCTTCAAAAAGCGCGAAGGCGAAAATATAACCTTCACGCCCGTTTTTGTTTGGGCCATCGCCAAAGCCATCAAGGATTTTCCGATGATCAATGTGTCGGTAGATGGTGATAAAATCATCAAAAAGAAAAATATCAATGTTGGTATGGCCGTGGCGCAGCAAAACGGCAACCTCATTGTGCCGGTTATCAAAAATGCAGATACCATGAACCTGCTGGGTATTACCCGCGTGGTAAACGATATGGCCAACAGAGCCCGTGTAAATAAACTTACCCCTGATGAAATTCAGGGAGGCACGTATACGGTTACCAATGTGGGTTCTTTTGGCAATGTAATGGGTACGCCCGTGATCAACCAGCCTCAGGTGGCCATTATGGCCATTGGCGCTATCCGAAAAAAGCCCGCTGTAATTGAAACCGAATACGGTGATGTGATTGCCATACGTCACATGATGTTCCTGAGCCACAGCTACGATCACCGCGTGGTTGATGGTGCACTGGGTGGCATGTTTGTGCGCAAGGTTGCCGACTACCTCGAGCAGTGGGATTCTGAAACCGAAATTTAACCGCCTTTTCTCCTTGGGCCGAAAACAGCTTTATGGAAGCAAAATTGCTCAAACTGGCCCGATTTACAGCATGGCTTTTATTGCTGTTAAATTCCATTTATACCATTGATGAGTTTCTGCATCCAAAAACCATATCTACGTCCTGTACTGAGGCCTACCAAAGCAGATTGCCCGATGGAGAAATGGTATATACCATTATGCTGGCCAATAGCACACAGGTAGAGGTTACCAATCAGGTTATATTGCCTAAACCAGGACAGACCGTTGTTGCATATCTCACCCCGTGGTTTGGCGGATTAAAGGCAGTTTCCTACGATTTTTGCGATATGACAGGAGCATTGCAGGAACAAACCATTGGCAATGCCAATTCCCCCAGAACTGCCATGCTTATTGTGTCAGGTATTCTGCTTCTGATCATTATGGTAACCTTAACAGCACGATATGAATATGCGGTCGGGACTGTCATTTTCGGAATCATCCTGGCCGGCGTTCGTTTTTGGGTTTTAAAATAATATGAAGCAACGGATTTTGGCATTTTGGGCATTTGTGAGGCAACATCCGCTGTATGGTTTGTATCTGTTGCTTTTGCTGCTGGTGCTTTGCAAACAATGGATTAATTCTGCTGAATTGGTTGATTCCGGGGAATACAAAAACGCAGCCCATAATATCAGCAACGGACAGGGATGGAGTGCCTGTTTGCCCAACGATACCTGCGATCAGCTGTGCTTACCCGAAACACGCCGCACACCGGGATATCCGCTGTTAATTTCCCTTTTTTACTTCAGTAATCTCTTGCTGTTATTCCAAGTGATGCTGGCGGCTTTGGTCCCAAAACTCATGCATGCATTGCTGCTAAAAACAGGGAATGAGCAGTCTTTTAAAATAGCAATGGTACTGCTGTTGCTATATCCGTTGCAGTTTTATTATGCAGCCATGCTGATGCCCGAAATTATTTGTCAGGTGTTGGTGTTATATCTAATCATCGCATGGATAGATAAGCGCTGGATGAGGGTTGCCATTGCATTAACATTTCTATTGCTGCTAAAACCTGTTTTTATGCCCTGGGCGTGGCTTGTGTTGGTCGCACAATTTTGGATAAAAAACAAACAAAGAATTTGGCTGGCGTTGCCCATCGCTTTTGTTTTCTTGGTTTCTTGTCTCAACTTCAGGCAAACAGGCCTAATTCACTACACATCCATGCCGGTAACCAATGCGTTTGAGTACAATATTCGCAATTTGGTAAAAGGAGAGGTATCGGGTGAAGAAATGTATTACAAAATTGCTGCGCGTAAGATGGATAGCATGAATTTCCAGGAAAAATACCACTTCATGAAAACAGAAACGCAAAAAGCCATTAGCATGTCGCCTGTAAAGTATGCCTATTTGCATGCTCTTGGCTCCGCCAAAGCGCTTTTAGATCCAGGTAGGTATGATATGGTCGCTTTCTTTCAATTGCCGCAAGGAAGGGGTTTTATGAATAACTCAGGTTCCGGTTTTTGGGCATCGCAAGCTCCGGCATTTTGGCTGTATATTATTTTCTTCGCTCTGCTGGCATTGCTGAAAGCTTGCCTATCAGTTTTTGCTGTATTTAAAAAATTACCCAATAAACGGATTTTGATTTTCCCCGTCATCTATACCCTTGCTCTTATTGGCCCTGTGGGGAGTGCGCGCTATCTGCTGCCTGTTATGCCAATTATAATTATTATGTCCGCCATCGGCTGGAATTCTTTATTTAATAGAAAACATGAAAGTACTTTTGTTGAGTGATAACCATGGCTGGGTGGATGATGGAATCCTGAAGCATTGTGCCGAAGCCGATGAAGTATGGCATGCCGGCGACTGGCTAAACCTGACCCTATTGCATGCCTTGGAAAAACTGGGAAAAACGGTGCGTGCCTGCTGGGGCAATGTGGACGGACAAGACCTTCGCAAAATATTTCCGGAGCACAACAAATTTACAGAAGAGGGTGTAACCGTCTGGATTACACACATCGCCGGCAAACCGGGACGCTACAACCCAAAAATCACATCCCAGCTGTATGCCAATCCACCCAAAATGCTCATTTGCGGACATTCACACATCCTTAAGGTCGAACGCGATCCGGCGCTCAAAAACATGCTGTATGTAAACCCCGGCAGTTGCGGCATTCATGGGTTTCATAATGTGCGAACCGCCCTCCGATTTGAACTCAGTCAGGGTAAAATCCTGAATATGCAGGCCATCGAGTTTGGTCCCAGGGTCCAAAAAATAACCGAATAAATCTGGTTCGGCATGTTGAAATTCGAGGGAAACCCGTATTTTTGCAGTCCCACTTTGCCCGGGTGGCGGAATTGGTAGACGCGTTGGTCTCAAACACCAATGGGGTAACACTCGTGCCGGTTCGAGCCCGGCCCCGGGTACAACAAAAAAGCCTTGCCATTCAAGGCTTTTTTTATGCATCATGGCCGAAAAAATACACCTCGAAATTCCCGGTGCTGATAATCAGCAAATTCACGCACACTTGTTTCTGCCCGAAATGGAAATTGATGTGCCCGTATTTATTTTTTGCCATGGTTTTAAAGGCTTTCGCGACTGGGGATTTTTTCCGCGTATAGCCGATTGTTTTTGCCCCGAAAATGTGGCCGTACTTACTTTCAACCATACCTTCAATGGCGTGGATGAGGCCCACCCCACCGATTTTAACAGGCTGGATTTATTTGCGCAAAATACCGTCACACGAGAGCTTTCCGAGATTCATTCCGTTATTAACTGGGTTCATAGCCAGGCTGAAACTTTTGGTTTTGATCCTGACAAGATCATCCTCGGTGGACACAGCAGGGGCGGAGCCAATGCCATTGTGGCCGCCTCAACCTCTAAGTTTATTAGCAAAGTCTTTGCCTGGGCACCCGTTGCGCACTATGCTTCCATGTTTGCTTCCGCCGATTTGAAAAAATGGGAGAAGGAAGGTGTATTGATGATTCCCAATGTCCGCACAGCACAGCAAATGCCACTCAACTATGCATACTGGCAAGATTTGATTGTGAATGCGGAAAAATACAATGTGATGGAAGCGGCCGGTTCGCTGCAAATACCACTGCTGTTGATTCATGGGCAGAACGATAAATCGGTTCCGGTGGTGCATTCCGAAAAATTGTATGATGAATGCTGGCATGCATTCCTTGTGAAAATGGAAAATGCCGACCATACGTTCAATACCCCGCATCCCGCTCCTGCAGCGCTTTGTGATCAGACGGTTGAATTGCTCAACAATACCCTCGAGTTTATTCTTGACTAATTTATTTGGCTGCAGCCCGGCGCAATCGGTCGTTAATAGCCCGTCCCAGGCCTGTTTCCGGAAGCAATTCCACCACAATGTACTTAAAACCGGAATTATCCAGTTGCCGTAGCATTGCAAAAAGATTTACAGCAGCCTCTTCAAAACTTTTTCCAGGACTTAGTATCAGCTGACGTTCTGTTTCGATACCGGCCAACGGCTCAGTATACCGCAAATAGGAAGTTTCAGGCGAGTCAGGTGTTGTGTGATTATTTGAAAGAACTACTTTACACCGCGGACTGTAATGCACATCCAGTTGACCGGGTGCCGACGGATTGCTTCCGGCCGAGATTTGTTCAGCTACGGGGCCAACAATTTTAGTTATCTGTTCCACAGAAATTCCGCCCAGGCGATAAATCACCGGCTCACCCTGCAGGAAACCCACTATGGTGCTTTCAACTCCCACATTGCAGGGGCCTCCATCCAGAATGTAGCAGACTTTATCACCTAACTGGTCCGCCACGTGCTGGGCTGTTGTTGGGCTCACATACCCAAATGGATTCGCACTGGGCGCTGCTAAAGGAAAGTCGATTTTTTTGAGTAACTCAAGACATACAGGGTGGGAGGGAACCCTTATGCCTACTGTGTTTTGGCCGGCAGTTACCAGGTCAGGTATGTTGTCATTTTTGGGTAAAACCAGTGTTAGCGGACCTGGCCAAAAGGCTTCTGCCAGTATTTGTGCTTTTTCCGGCATGATCAGCACATACTTTTCAACTTCAGCAATTGCATGCACATGTACAATGAGCGGATCGAAAAAAGGACGATTCTTGGCACTAAAAATATTGGCCACCGCCTCTGCGTTAAGGGCATTGGCAGCCAATCCGTATACGGTTTCTGTGGGTATCCCTACAATTTCACCCGCTTTTAAGCAGCTTGCCGCCGTTTCCATATCGGAGCCGGGCTTTACCATCAACGCCTTTTCAGGTTGTATTTCTCGATTTTGTTATACAGGTGACTGCGCTGAATGTCAATTTCCTGTGCAGTCTTGGCTACATTCCAGGCATTGTGAATCAGCTTACGCTCAATAAAAACCTTCTCTGCCCAGTCTCTAAAATCCTGGAGCGTGGCATAATTATCTACCACCCCAAAAGGATCCGAACCGCGCTGTGCAGGGTTGCTGTAGATGAATACATCATCGCCTGTTATTTCTTCTCCACACAGTATTACCAGTCGTTCCACTACATTGTGAAGCTCACGGATGTTGCCCGTCCAATTAACCTCTTTCAAAGCTTCGTAAGCATCTGTCGTGAATTTTTTGGAGGGAAGCCCATTTTCAGCACAAATGTTTTCCAGAAAATTGGCCGCAATGGTTGGAATATCGTCGGTGCGTTCATTTAGGGTAGGTACATGGATGAGAATAACCGAAAGGCGGTGGTACAAATCCATGCGGAAGTTGCCTTTTTCAATTTCTTCCAGCAGGTTTTTATTGGTAGCGGCCACAATGCGCACATCCACCTTGATTTCCCGGTCTCCGCCTACACGGGTTATGCGACCTTCCTGTATGGCGCGCAAGACTTTAGCCTGGGCAGCCATGCTCATATCGCCAATTTCATCCAGAAACAAGGTTCCGCCATGCGCCTGCTCAAATTTGCCAATGCGCTGTTTAATAGCACTGGTGAAACTGCCTTTTTCGTGCCCAAACAACTCACTTTCTATCAATTCAGAAGGAATGCTTGCGCAGTTCACTTCTACCAAGGGCATATTGGCCCTGGGGCTTTTCTCGTGAATCCAGCGGGCCACCAGTTCCTTGCCGGTACCATTTTCTCCGGTAATCAGCACACGGGCCTCGGTAGGAGCTACCTTTTCAATGGTTTCCTTTATTTTAAGTATGGCAGGCGTTTCACCTATGATGTCGTAGGTTTTAGCAGCCTTGCGCTTCAATACCTTGGTTTCTGAAACCAGGTTGTTGCGGTCTACCGCATTGCGCAGCGTGATGAGAAGACGGTTAAGGTCAGGTGGCTTGGTAATAAAATCATAAGCCCCTTTTTTAGTGGCTTCAATGGCCATTTCTACGGTTCCATGGCCTGATATCATGACCATGGGAACGTCAGGTGCCAGGGCTTGCACACGATCGAGCAGTTCCATGCCATCAATACCGGGCATTTTTACATCGCTTAGAACTACATCATAAATGTTTTTCTGCAGCAGTTGCAAACCTTTTGCGCCGTCTTCAGCAAGGGTTACGTCGTATTTTTCGTACTCGAGAATCTCTTTCAGGGTTTCCCTGATGGCAGCTTCATCATCAATGACTAATATAGATGGCATAATATGTATAAATTTGTTTACAAGATTATGTAATATTCATTGGACACCAATGGCAAAAATCCTTTTGTTATCCACGTATTATCAATACTTGAAGAAACGATCTAATATATAGAATATCAAACACATAAATAAATATTTATTTTGTTTCCGGTTTTTGCTCAATTTTACTGTTTGTTCACAATGTGTTTAAGAAGCAAATAAAAAAATATGTAAAAAACTTGCACATTCATGTAGAATCCCCCAAATTTGTGGATTAACGATACAAGTGTAGTGTCCATGAGGAATAAACTATCAATAATACTGCTTGCCGCGCTGGCATTGCCGTTCAAAGGATTTTCACAGCAAGATCCTTATTACACGCATTATGCCTTTAACAAAATTCTGTTTAACCCTGCTTATGCAGGAGCTTCAGGCAGTTTTTGTGTGAATGCGAATGCCCACAGGCAGTGGATGGGGTTGCAGGATGAAACCGGCTATTTCAAAACACAATCAGGTTCAGCGCCCGTCAATTTTATTAATAGTGTAATGCCCAAAACCAATGCTTTTGGTTTTACTGCACCTGTAAACGTGAAAAATGCCGCCGGAGTATTAACCAATTACGGTGGAGCATTTTTTAGTTTCACAAACGATGTAATCGCATACGAATCCAATACCTACATGCGCGGTGGTCTGGCCGGTGCTTACAACCTATCCGATGGCAGCAGCATTCGTCTCGGTTTTGACGTTACCAGCATCACCCGCCAGATTGACGGAACAAAAATGCGTGCACACGATCCCAATGATCCTTTAGTGCCCACCAACAAACAGGGAGATACCAAAACGGAACTGGGTGCAGGTGTGTGGTATTCAAATCCTAATATGAAAGATTTGTATGCCGGTGTTTCTATGTCGCACATAAACCCTAAAGAATATAATTATGCGGCTTCAGGCGGCGCAATTAATGTTAAATCAGCCAGACATCTTTATATCATGGCCGGATTTGCCAAAGAACAGTTTTTGGGAAATCCTGCATTAAGGCTAGATCCCAGCATCATGATTAAAACAGTAATGGAGCAAGGCGGTTTTGTTAAACCGCAGTTTACACCACAAGGTATAGTTACATGGAATAATACCTTCGCTGGAGGTTTGTCTATCCGCGGACAGGGTTTAGGTGTGGATGCTGCCTCCTTATTATTGGGTTATTATCCTCCAATTAAAGGAAATGCTCCCAATGGAATGGGTACACAACTTTTCAGAATTGGATATTCCTATGATATAACACTGCAAAGCCTGCGCCGCAGCAGCAATGGAACCCATGAATTGCAAGTTAATTATTGCTTTAAAATTGCCTTGCCTGAAAGACATGAAAAGGTGTATCGCCACCCGCGATACATGAACAGGTCTAAAGATCTGGAATAATATTTAGTTTACACAATATAACATAAAACAATAACGTTATACATTGACAGAATAAAAAAATAGTTGCGTATTCATTACAAAAACCTATTTTTGCAACTTCACGCACAATACACAAAAACGAAACTGCCAGATGAAAAGGAAAATAATCAGCAGAATCATCAGTGAAAATCAAATGGTAAATAAACTGGTGAAAGCATTAACAAACAGCAAATTGCGGAGTGCAATGATAGCAGCCTCCGTGATTCTGTTTGCATGTGGACCCGCAGACACGGGCGATCTGACGGGGACACTAAACAGAAGGCCATGGTTCCATCCACAGCCTCCGGGAACTGTATACATTCCTTCAGGAACGTTCCACACAGGCCAGTCAGGGCAGGATGTATTCCAGTCGTATCTGGAGCCCAACAAGCAAATGACCATTGTGGCTTTCTGGATGGACGAGACTGAAATCACCAACAATGAATATCGTCAGTTTGTGGACCATGTAGTAGATTCAATTGCACGCTACAAATTAGATGATGATCAGTACTTTTTCCCTGAAAACGATAATGGTGACCGTTTCATTGATTACAGTAAGGAACTTGATTGGGAAAAGCATAAAGAAGATCTTGCTGATATGTACTATTCTACCGGGGAACGTTTCCGTGGTATAGCTCAATTAGATACACGCAAGCTTTTTTACAAATACCAGTGGTTTGATTATGTGAGCGCAGCCAACCAGGATCGCGACAAATACAACCCCATGGATCGTTCCAACTTTATTAAGGATGAAGAGACTTTGATTTATCCTGACACACTATGTTGGGTACGCGACTTTACCTACAGCTTCAATGAGCCTATGGCACGCGTATATTTTTGGCACCCAAAATATGATGATTATCCCGTGGTGGGTGTAAACTGGCATCAGGCAAATGCCTTCTGCGTTTGGAGAACCATTCGAAAAGCCAGCTACTGGCACGAAATAGGTCTACCCAATACAGAAGATTTTCGTCTGCCCACAGAATATGAATGGGAATATGCAGCCCGTGCTAACAGGATTGGTAACAAATATGCGTGGGGTGGCCCTTACACACGCAACAGTAAAGGTTGTATGATGGCTAACTTTAAGCCACTGCGCGGCAACTATGGTGTAGATGGTGGCGTTTACCCTGTGCGTGCAGATTCTTATTTCCCCAATGATTTTGGCCTTTATAACATGAATGGTAACGTTTCTGAATGGACTTGGACAGATTACCAGATAGCCAACAATTCCATTGTTCATGACCTGAATGGACAAAATTATCGCAGGGTTCCTGAAAGAGGTGTAGGAAGCGATGTACCTGTAACATTAAAGCGCAAAGTAATTCGCGGCGGAAGCTGGAAAGATGTTGCCTACTTTATCGAAAACGGTGCCCGCACATACGAATATCAGGATACCAGCAAATGTTATGTAGGTTTCCGTTGTGTGCAAACTTATATAGGTAGATCAAACCGCGACAAAAAATAATTCTTAAAAAACAACTAAAACAACAAACAATAAAAAACTATGGAAAAAAGTTTCTTCGAAAGCAAAAGGTGGAAAGTAATCATGAACTATGTTTATGGTCTTGGTGCGGCGATTGTAATTGCCGGAGCTTTGTTTAAAATCATGCACTGGAAAGGTGCTGATCTTATGCTGATTGTGGGTATGGGTACCGAGTGTGTCATTTTCGTGATTTCTTCGTTTGAACCGATACACATGGATCCTGACTGGTCTCTGGTTTATCCCGAACTTGCCGGTGATGAGTCTGCCGATGGTGGAAAGAAAAAAGGCACTATTACACAACAGCTCGATACTATGCTTAAAGAAGCTAATGTTGATTCTAATGTAATTTCAAGTCTGGGATCAGGTTTGCAGAGCCTCAGCAGCAACGTTAAAGAAATGGCTAGCTTGTCAAACGCTTCCGTTGCTACAAAAGAATATGCAGAAAGCGCATCCGCAGCTGCCAACAACATGAATGCAATCAGCAACAGTTCCGCTGAAGTTGCCAACTCTATGGGTTCACTCAGCGGAGGTCTTTCTAATTTTGTGAACAACCTGTCTGCCAGTGAAAATGAGACAGTCAAATTCAAAGAAGAAATCGCTAAACTGAATAGCAATCTTGCAAGCCTGAATACCGTATATGGTAACATGCTTAGCGCTATGGGCGGCGGACGCTAATTGCCCTTTTTAAAACTTTAACCTATAAAAACAGGAGTTAAAAATGGCAGGTGGTAAAATTACACCACGTCAGAAGATGATCAACATGATGTACCTCGTGTTGACAGCTCTGCTGGCGTTGAACGTGTCGAAGGAGATTATTAAAGCCTTCAACCTGATTGAGAATTCACTGAATACCTCAACCAGTAACATTAAGGCTAAGAATGAAATGACCCTCAAAGCCATTGGTAAAGAGGAGAATGCGAGTGCAAAAGCTGCTTTGGCAATAGCCAATGAAGCCAAAAAAATTACTGATCAGTTTGAAAAGAACCTGGAAAGTGTAAAGGTTGACCTTGAAGACATATCAGGTGGTCGGAAAAAAGAACCTGAAGCATTACTTGTTAAGGGTGGTGTGGCCGAGCTTTCCCAGGGTGATAACATGGAACTTCATGCAAACTATTTCCTGCTTGAAAATAAGCCCAACAAACCAGATGGAAAAGCGTGGGCCTTCGCTCCGGCAGGTAAAATGCGTGGCGATGCAGTTTTTGAAACTATCAACAAAACCCGTGAAGATTTACTTGTGCTTCTTGATAAGGCAGTAAGAGATCCAAATCTTGGTGGAAAAGATGATAAAGGTGAAACTAAAAAACTGCTTGAAGAAGCAAAAAACAGCCTAAAAGCAAAAACAGCCCTTGTCGCCAATGATGGTATAAATTCAGATGGAAAAGAACAAAAGTGGGTTTCAATGTATCTCGAACACTCGCCACTTGCAGGTGTATTTGCCTTGTTAAGCAAATATATCAATGATGCCAGGGCTCTTGAATCTGAAGTTACTGCCGTACTCGCAAAAGCCGTGAATGCATCCGACTTCAAATTCGACAAACTTGCTGCTGTAATCTCAGCACCAAGCAGTGCTATCATGCAAAATCAAACCTACGAGGCCAACATTATGCTGGCTGCCTACAACAGTAAGGCTCAGATGAACATAACCGTTGGAGGTTCTGCCGTTGAAATAAAGGATGGTATTGGTAAGTATAAAGTTACCGGTGGTTCCCCCGGAGAATTCAACTACAAGGTTAATATAGCAGTTCCCGGCCCAGGAGGTAAAATTGAAAATCTTACCGCAGATGCCAAGTATAGCGTTTTCCCTCCTATGGCAGCAATTTCAGCCGATGAGTTGAACGTATTTTACGTGGGACTGGATAACCCTATTTCTGTGGCAGTAGCAGGTGTAGATTCCAGAAATGTTGCCGTATCTGCAAGTGCCGGAAATCTTCAAAATGCTGGTGGTGGCCGTTACAAGGTACTTTTCCCGGCACGCCAGGGCAATGAATCCATTATTAGTGTTAGTGCTAAAATGGGTGATGGCCGCGTAGTGCCCATGGGTTCTAAGAAATTTAAAATCCGTAACGTGCCCCGTCCTACCTTCCGTGCAGGTGCACTTTCGTTTGACAAGCCAGTTCCGTTGTCGGCTCTTATGGCGCAGTCTTCAGCTGTAGCTATTCTGGAAAACTTTGTATACGATGGCGTTAAATACACCATACAAGGTTTTACATTCACGGGCATTGGCAGAACAGGCCCAAAGAAAGCTTCTATTACGGGTTCTTCTTTGCAGGGCATAAAAGGTATTCTGGGTGGTATGCGTGCCGGTGAATTCGTTATGTTCTCCGATATTCGCGCAGTTGGGCCTTCAGGTGCTGTTTTCCTTGAAAACGTAAGCGGAATGCTTCAATAAAAAATAAAAATATTTTTAAATAATCAGGTTATGAAAAAGGGAATGTTAATAGTTGTAACTTGTCTGATAGCCATTAATGGCTACAGTCAGGATTGGGGCTGGGGAGACTCAGGCGGAGGTTCCGGAAGTAGTTCCGGAGGATCATCCTCATCAGGCAGATCTTCATCTGGATCTACAGGTGGAGGAACAACAGGTGCTGGTGCTGCCGGTGCAACGCCAACACTTGCTGTACCAACGATTGGAACGCATTATGATGATCCTCCTGCGTTTCACCGTGAAACACCCTATACTTCCAATGATGGACGTCCGGGAATTGATGATGCTGTCGTAGTTCCTTACCCTTTTTTGCGTGAAGCGGATCTTAAATTTCGCCGTAGAATATGGAGAAGAATCGATTGTCGTCAAAAAATGAACCGCTCTTTTACTTGGCCCAAAAATCCTGTTACTCAGATTATCTATGAAGCAGCAACAAAAGGCTTGGTTCGTGGTTACTGGACCGATTCTCTTAACCGAGTTAAGACTCCGGAAGATTGTTACAAGGAAGGATCCAAACTCATCGTGACCCAGATACAAAACTGGAGAAACCCAGAAGACAATGAAGATCTTGTAGATACAGCGTATTACGATGTCTTCAAGTGGGAAAAGATTGTTAGATTTGAGATTATGGAAGACTGGTTGTTTGATTACAAACACGGTGAACTTCGCCCCAGAATTATTGCCATAGCTCCCATGTATGAAGAGAAATTCCCTAATGGTCAAACCTACGAACTCCCATTGTTCTGGATAAAAATGGATGATTTGAGACCTACACTGGCTAAGTCTGAAGTATTTAACCGTTACAATGATGTTATGCGCATCAGCTGGGATGATTTATTTAATCAATATCGTTTGTTTGACAGTTACATTGTAAAGACAACCGACTGGGATGACAAATATCTCAATCAGCGCACTGAATTTCAGCAAGACGGTTTGGCCACCCTGCTGGAGGCAGAAAACATCAAAAATGACCTGTTCATTTTTGAGCATGATTTGTGGGAATTTTAAAATAGAAAATTAATATTTAAAGTCCCGTCTTCCAATAGACGGGACTTTTCATTTTATACTGTTTTTGATTTTATATTTAAGTTGATTAATTCCTAAAAAAAGTGTATTTTTGCCGTTCGTTTTGAAAGACGCAGTTTTAGGTCTGGAAGAATTTGATATTGAATTCGTGAAGCTGAAAGACGGCGTACACGAGTTTAATTACAGGCTTGAAAAAAAGTTCTTTGAGGTATTTGAAAACGAGGATGTACTTACATCTGATATCATAGTGAAGGCTATATTGGAAAAGTCTTCTCATCTGATGAACCTCAACCTTGAATTGGTTGGGAAAGTTGATGTAAGTTGTGATCGTTGTTTGGTTCCGCTGTCTATTAAGGTAGAAGCTAGTCATCATGTTTTGTATAAGATGCTTCCCGAAATTGAAGAAAAGCAAGAACATGATGATTGGGTGGTTCTCACGCAGCAGGATTACAAAATCAACCTCGCGCAGGATTGTTATGAAACAACCTTGTTGTCTTTGCCAATGATGCGCAATTGTGATGACATGGTAATAAAGCCCTGCAACCTTCAAATGCTTGCAAAGCTGAACGATTTGTCCGGTGCTGATGAAGAGAAGTCTGATCCGCGCTGGGATAAACTAAAAGAACTATTTAAAAAGAAATAATAATATAAAATGGCACATCCTAAGCGAAAAATATCAAAAACCCGTAGGGACAAACGTCGTACACATGACACATTGGAAGTACGCCCTATGATTGCCGATCCAGTTACCGGCGATGTTTCTCTTTACCATAGGGTAAATTTGGAAACCGGTATGTATCGTGGCCAAAAGGTCATGAAGGGTCGCAACGATTAATTATGGTGAGAATTGGTGTGGATGCGATGGGCGGAGATTACGCCCCTCTCGAGGCTGTTAAAGGAGCTATCGAGGCAGGTCGTATTCATTCCGATTACCAAGTAGTTCTTTTTGGTGAAAAAAAGTCCATAGAAGCCGTTTGCAGGCAAGAGGGCATTCTCACATCGATTGAAATAATTGATTGCCCAACTCAGATTGAAATGGGGGAGCATCCTGTAAAAGCTTTTTCATCTAAACAGGATTCCAGCATTGCAGTTGGTTTTCGTTATTTGGCCGAAGGAATGATAGATGCTTTCCTGAGTGCAGGTAATACCGGTGCTATGCTGGTTGGTTCACTTATGACTGTTAAGGCTATTCCCGGAATTGACAGACCTTGCCTAACTACAGTTGTACCCAGACTTAACAATCATCCAGGCCTACTGCTTGATGTAGGAGCCAATGCAGATTGCAAACCTGAACACCTTCAACAGTTTGCTATTTTGGGTTCAGTATTTTATGCAGCCGTTAATAAGGTTGAGAACCCCAAAGTAGGATTGCTTAACATTGGAGAGGAAGAAGAAAAAGGAAGCCTATTTACCCGTGCTACACATACGTTGCTAAAAAATACCGGTGGAATAAACTTTGTTGGTAATGTTGAAGGCAGAGATATTTTTGGTGATAACAGCGATGTTATAGTTTGCGATGGATTTACCGGAAATGTTATTATTAAGGTATGTGAAGGCATGTATTATCGCCTTGCCAAACGCGGTGTTCAGGATGATTACCTGGATAAATTTAACTTTAAACATTACGGCGGAAGTTCCGTACTTGGAGTCAATGCTCCGGTTATTGTAGGACATGGAATATCCAAGGCCGATACTTTTGTTAAAATGATAGAACTAGCAGCAGAAGAGGTTAACAGCGGTATGATTCAAAAAATCAAGGATGCTGTTGCTGCCCACTTAAATCCCCAAGCTACTGCCTGATGCAAAGATTAACAGCAGCAATTACTGCCGTTGGCGGTTATGTACCCGAAACGGTTATTACCAATAAAGACCTTGAAAAGCTGGTGGACACTTCTGATGAGTGGATTACCACACGCACCGGAATAAAAGAGCGACATATTCTTCGTGAGCCCGGAAAAGCGACCAGCGATATGGCTGTGAGAGCCATTTTACCCATGCTGGAAAAGCGGGGCATTTCACCCGAAGAAATTGATGTGATTCTGGTGGGTACAATTACCGGAGATTATATATTCCCGGCATGTGCCAATATTATCGCTGATAAGATTGGTGCAAAAAACGCCTGGGGTTTTGATATTGCCGCTGCCTGTTCAGGATTTTTATATGCGCTGGAAACAGGCAGCCGTTTTATCCAAAGCGGATCAAAGAAAGTGTTGGTTTGCGGTTTTGATAAGATGAGCACCATTATTGATTATACAGACCGAAATACGTGTATTATCTTCGGTGATGGTGGCGGCTGCGTACTTCTTGAGCCTAATACTGACGGATATGGTGTACTCGATTCCATTCTTAAAATGGATGGTAGTGGCCGTGAATTTTTATTTCAGCCTGCAGGCGGTTCTATGAATCCTCCAACTATGGAAACTGTTACCAACAGACAGCACTATGTTTATCAGGAGGGGAAGACCGTTTTCAAATTTGCAGTGACCAATATGGCGGATGTTAGCTACGACATTATGGACAGAAATGGATTGAATGCAGATTCGGTAAACTGGCTTGTTGCTCATCAGGCAAACCTTCGTATAATAGATGCCACTGCTGAGCGCATGGGGCTCGACAAGGAAAAAGTAGTGGTAAATATTGACCGTTATGGCAATACCACCGCAGGAACCTTGCCTTTGCTGATGTATGATTTTGAAAAGAAATTTAAGAAGGGCGATAACATTATTCTTAGCACTTTCGGTGGTGGGTTTACATGGGGTAGTATCTATGTCAAATGGGCGTACGACGCAATTTGATCATTTTCTTAAAACAGCCCGGTAAATAAAGTCGGCGTCTTTATTGTATCCACCGCAGTATTCCTCTGAAATTTCGTGTAATCCTTTTTGGTCTGAAAAAAAATGAACATTTTCTTCATTTTCAGCAGAGAAAACTGAACAGGTCAAGTAAATAAGTTTACCTCCCGGCTTTAGAAACATTAAGGCGTTTTCAACTATTTTACGTTGCCGCTTGGTGTAAATACTAAGTTCATCTGCAGAAAAGCCGGAGATCATTTCCGGATTTCGTCTCCAGGTACCGCTGCCACTGCAAGGCACATCGCAAATAATAGTGTCGAATACCGGTTTGGTAATGCTGATTTTATCATCAAACAACAATGCTTTCGTATTGGTTGTTAAATCGGTAGTTCCGGAAAAGGGTAGGGGTTTTCCTTCTGCAGAAAACCGCTGTAATGCATTGTGTACACTCTGTGAACGGGAATCAGAAATGTATAGGGTTGCCTCCGGATTTATTTCACAGGCCAGCAGGGCTTTCCCTCCTGCGCCGCAACAGGCATCCCAAACAAGTTCAGCATCTGAAAGGATTTCATCATTCAGTGATTCCTGGCTGCTAAGATCCTGAATACGGCACCAACCCTTCAGAATGGCTTCATCCAGGTTCTCATTTGCTATTTTTAATGTTCCTCCGTCAAATTCTTCAAAATCCAAAGATTTGTTTTTCAACCATATAAAAAGTTCCTGCCTGAAACGGGGATTAATTTTAATCCAGACAGGTGCTTTTTTACCAAACCAATTGTTGAGTTTGGATATCTTTATATTTGCTGAAAGATAGGCATTATAAGGTTTGTAGGGATTCCATTCTTCACCGGTAAATTCTTGGATATCACCAAAACCAGAGGATGAACCAAGGCCAGGATACACTTCAGGAATAATGTCTGAATAATTAACAGAATCATTTTGGAGCCTAATTAGTCCTGCCAACAGGCGTTGTTCAGCCGATAGTTTTGTACCGAAACCTCCCAGCCTCCAATATCCATAGAAAACATCGCGATAGAATTTTCTGTCTTTACTGCCAAATTGCTTGTGATGTCTGAATATTTCCTGAAGCCATAAATGGAATGGCTGCTTATATGAATATGCGGCAATTAGCTCTGCTGCTATACGCAATCTATTTTTTAATGGATTCAGGGTTCTATTTCCTCCCTTATACCTTCAGACAAACGAATAAAGTGCAAACCATAGTTTAATACTTCATTCTCATAGTGTTTCAAATAAATATGGTTGATATAACCACGGTAGTCCATGTTCAATGTACTTCTGACAAATGAATCACCAAAAGCCATAAGTCCATAACCAATAAATGTTGCCTGATCATACCCGATAAATGCATATTTGCTGGGATCGCTGAAATAGGTCTTGTAATAAAGGTCTTCAAATTCGATTGAAGTTGTTTCACCGGGTGTATTAACAGAAACTTCCGGATAAAGAATTCTCGGTTCGTTTTTGTTTACAATGGTTTTAAAAGTTCCGTGCCAGTTATGGTGGGCAATAAACCAGCTCTGTTTTTTATTTTTAATTAGTTTTTCCAACTCAGGTTTAATGCTGATTTTATCAATGGTGTTGAATATGATAAAACTGTCACTGCGATTTATTGGACTTGATAGCCTTCCATTGGCCAGGGTAATAAATTTTATTTGATTTAAGCCGGGTGTTTTAGCTGAGTATTTTATTATTCCGGCGTCTTTTTTTGATTCGGTACCACCGTCAGAGATTACATAAAACCTATGTTTAGGAAAGATTTTCAGGGCTTTTTCAAAGGTGGCGCGAACCCGAATGCTGTCGGGGGTGAAGAAATTCACCACCTGATTGCCGGGGTTGGCGGGTTTGTAGTATTTTAGTGGTGAAATAAGGGTAATTCCCTTGCTGTGGCAATAATTTTCAACCTGTGCCATTTTATTAGGATAAACAGGCCCCACAACCAAATTAAATTTGTCTAACTCGCCGCCTTGAAGCAGGTTTTCAAGTGCAAAACTGTCTTTTTCACTGTCAAATACTGCAATATCAGCCTTTAAACCCTCTTCTTCCAGTTTTTTGGCACCCATAACAAACCCCTGATAGTAATCCAGCATAGCTTCGCCCACGACGGTGTGGTTTCCGGATGATTTGAAAGGTAAAACCAATGCTATTTTATACGTCTTTTTATGGTATTGCTGGGCATTAGAACTATTGGCTGTTAATGACAGCAAACAAATAAGGGCTATATGTATAGATACCTTTCTCATTCCCACTCAATGGTGGCGGGTGGTTTGGAACTAATATCATAAACAACCCTGTTTATGCCTTTAACCCTGTTAATGATGCTATTGCTGATATCGGCGAGAACCTCATATGGAATATGAACCCAGTCTGCAGTCATGCCATCTGTGCTGCTTACAGCCCTGAGTGCTACAACCTGCTCATAGGTGCGTTCATCACCCATAACTCCAACACTTTGAATGGGCAGTAGAATGGTTCCGGCCTGCCAAATCTGCTCATACCAGCCATATTCTTTAAGTTTTTCCAGATAAATGTAATCGGCTTCCTGCAGCAGTTTTACTTTATCTTCAGTGATATGGCCAATGATACGAATTCCTAGTCCTGGACCAGGGAAAGGATGCCGGTTTAAAATCTCTGAAGGCAGGTTCATTGCCTTGCCCACCCGGCGTACTTCATCTTTAAAGAGCGAACGCAAAGGTTCTACAATGCCCAGATGCAGTGATTCTGGCAATCCTCCAACGTTGTGGTGGCTTTTAATAGTGGCACTTGGACCCTTCACGCTAACACTTTCTATTACATCCGGATAAATGGTGCCTTGGGCAAGCCATTTGGCATCCTGTATCTTTTTTGATTCATCCTGGAATACCTCAACAAACACCCTGCCAATGATTTTACGTTTTGTCTCGGGTTCGGTGACGCCGGTCAGTTCTTTATAAAATCTTTGCGAAACATCAATACCGTGAATATTGAGGTTCAGCTGTTCATAAGCCTTCAGCACATCATCATATTCATTTTTGCGAAGCAATCCGTTGTTGATGAAAATACAATGCAATTTGGGGCCAATAGCTTTGTGCAGCAGGAGGGCAGCCACTGAGCTGTCTACACCGCCGCTTAAGCCAAGAATGACGGTGTCGGAACCAACCTGTTCGCGAATCTTATGGACCGTTTCATCAATAAAATGTCCGGGAGTCCAGTCACCACTGCATCCGCAGATGTTAAACAAGAAATTCGACAGCAAGGCAGAACCTTCGGAGCTATGGTACACTTCCGGATGAAACTGAATTCCATATGCTTGTGGATAGGCGCCCAACTTAAAAGCAGCCACAGGAATAGAAGCCGTAGTGCCAATAATGGTGCTGTCTTCCGGTACTTTTAATATGCTGTCGCTGTGGCTCATCCAAACCTGACTTTCATATTGCAGACCTTCCAGCAGATGGTTGGGTTCGCCGGTTTGTATAAGCATGGCACGTCCATATTCACGGTGGGCTGATTTGCCAACATCTCCGCCCATTTTCTTGGCCATAAGCTGAGCACCATAACAAACCCCAAGGGTAGGTGCATGAGCAAGCAGAGCATTGAGATCCACATCGGGTGCATCGGTTTCATTCACAGAGCTTGGGCTACCGGAAAGAATGATTCCTTTTATATGAGAATTGGGCCGGGGATAATGATTGAAAGGATGAATTTCACAATATACATTCAGTTCGCGGACGCGTCGTGCAATCAACTGGGTATATTGAGAGCCAAAGTCAAGTATGAGAATGGTATCAGTCATCTGAGATACTGCGAAATTAAAGCAATTAAAGCGGAGCACCCCAACTTAAAACGTAAATTTATGGAAAAAGACTAATCTGGGATTTCAGCAGGGTAAAGGTTTTACGGTGGTAGAGTGTAGCACCCAGCGCCGCTATGGCTTCACGGTGTTTTTCGGTTGGGTAGCCTGCATTTTTATCCCAGCCGTATTCCGGATATTCAATATGCAGTTTTTCCATTAGTTCATCGCGGTGTGTTTTGGCCAAAATACTGGCAGCGGCTATGGAAACATAGCGAGAATCGCCTTTTATTATGGTAGTGTGCGGGATTTTACCAAAAGGTTTAAACCGATTTCCGTCCACCAAAATATGCTTGGGTGTTACCGTTAATCCCTCAATTGCCCTATGCATGGCCAGAATACTGGCATTCAATATGTTAATCTGGTCTATTTCTTCAGGACTGCAAAAGGCAACCTGCCAGCTGACGGCAGCATTTTCAATGACGGGCCTGAGTTCAACGCGGTGCTTTTTGGAAACTTGTTTGCTGTCGTTTAGTAATGGATGATGAAAATCCGGTGGCAAAATCACAGCAGCGGCCACTACGGGACCTGCCAAACAACCGCGTCCGGCTTCGTCTGTGCCGGCTTCAGGGAAAAGTCCGCTGTGATTGGAAATCAAGTCCATTTTAGCTGTATTTTAACGCAATTGCCAAACGATATTTTTTAAATACTTCAATGGCCTGGTACCGGCATATTTGAAATCCGGTGTTACCATCCAAAAATCCTTGTTTAATCAGGTAATTTTTTGTATATTTAAATAATGGGCTGAACAGCATTTTGAAAATCAGCCACAGCAATGGTTTTCCTGAAAATTGTGCTGCTGCAATAAGGGCAAATTTGTCTGATTGTCTTACCATATCAGCATGAGTGGGGTAGGTGTTGTGTAGGATGTCCCCCGCTAAATGCAGCGAAGAAAAACCTTCATAAAGTTCAAAACGGTCATGGGGGTTGACACCATTCCAGACACCGCAATTCTTTTTCCAAAGCCTCAATTTGGTGTCGGGATACCAGCCACAGGATTTGATGGGTTTATTGCAGTAAAAATTCAGGCGGTTCATGCTGTATCCCGAAATATTCTCCGGAAACCCGTTTTCTTTCAATGATTTGATATTTTCCAACAATGTGAAATCCGGTTTTTCATCGGCATCTAGGCTTAGCACCCATTCGTTGCTGGCCAGCTCTTTGGCACGGTTTTTTTGCTGTATGTGGCCGTCAAATGCGTGTTGTTCAAAACGCGCCCCTTTTTTGCGGCAAATCTGTTCGGTTTTGTCTGTGGAGAAGCTGTCCAGCACTACAATTTCATCGGCAATACCACGCAAGGCATCAATGCAGTTGCCAATGTTTTTCTCTTCGTTTTTGGTAATGATGACCACAGAAAGCGGAGTCATGCAGCAAAGAAACGAGATTTTGAAGGGAAAACATAAAAAAGGCGACATTGAGATTAAAGCCGCCTTCAGAAAAACAAAAATGAGAATTAAGTTTGTTTCATCAACGGCACTTCGCAGAGGATTTTCACCTCATCAGAAACCAGAAAACCACCGGCTTCCAAAGGCGCATTCCATGTCAGGCCCCAATCCTTGCGGCTGATACTGCCCTCCAGGTTAAAACCAGCTTTGGTATTTCCCCACGGATCTTTAGCTATGCTTGCTTGTTCTGTCGTATTGGATGAATTTTGAAATAAAAAGGTACACCATAATATTTGTTCAAATAAATATAATGATTTTAATCTTCCATTGACATGATTACAGGAATATAAAGAAGGACCTGGTGGTAAACACACAAATTGGATGTTATTTCGCAGTGTAGATGGAAACGTCCTTGAATCTGACCTCGAAAATGCCCGGCACTGGAACGACCATTTTTGCTGTTATGTCGGCACTGGCCAACGAGCATGGGGCTGTGAACCTTGCACAGGGATTCCCTGACTTTAATTGCCCTGAAAAACTGGTTGAAAGGGTAAACCACTATATGCGACTAGGAAAAAATCAGTATGCACCCATGCCTGGGGTTCCTGAACTGCGCAAAAAGATTGCCGAAAAAACCCTGAAATGTTACGGAACAGAATATGACTGGCAATCGGAAATTACGGTGGTGGGTGGTGCTACGCTGTCTTTGTTTTGTGCCATTAGTGCGGTGGTGAAAGAGAATGATGAAGTTATAGTTATCGAGCCTGCCTATGACAGTTATATCCCTGCTATTACACTCAATGGCGGCAAGCTTGTTTTCAGTAAATTAAAGTATCCGACCTATCAGATTAACTGGCAGGAAATTAAAAAACTGATTAATTTTCGTACACGGGCAATTTTGATCAATTCTCCGCACAATCCATGCGGAACAGTTTTGACGGCTTCAGATATGCAGGAATTGGAGCGGTTAACGGAAAATACAGATATTGTGGTTATTAGTGATGAAGTATACGAGCATATTTTATTTGATGGGCTGAAACACCAGAGTGCGTGCATGTTTCCGGGTTTGGCTTCGCGAAGTTTTATTATTTCTTCTTTTGGTAAAACCTACCACAACACCGGTTGGAAAATGGGCTATGTGCTTGCTCCGGAAAAACTGACGGCTGAGTTCCGTAAGATTTACCAATACGTAGCTTTTAGCACCAGTACACCTGTGCAGTATGCTTTTGCTGATTTTCTGGAAGTTGAATCACACTATCTGGCCTTGCCTAAGTTTTATGAGCAAAAGCGCGATTTTTTCCGTGATTTGATAAAGGACTCACGGTTTAAAGTTTTGCCCTGTTCAGGATCTTATTTTCAATTACTGGGTTATGATGCAATAAGTCAGCAGCAAGACTATGAACTGGCCGTGAAACTCACCAAAAAAAGCAAAATTGCGGGTGTACCCGTAAGTGTTTTTTACCACGATAAAACAGACAACAAGGTATTAAGATTTTGTTTTGCCAAAAACGAGGAAACTTTAACGAAAGCAGCTGAAATATTATGCAGACTTTGATCATACGTGCCATTCAAATGGATATTCTTTGGGAAAATCCGGTGGGTAACATTGAGAAGTTATCTGAAATACTGGATACTGCCAAGGCAGGAGAACTGGTAGTTTTACCTGAGATGTTTGCCACAGGATTTAGCATGCAACCTGAAAAAATTGCCCAGACCATGGACGGAGAAATCATTACATGGATGAAAGAAAAAAGTGCGGATAAAATGATTTGCGGTACCGTGGCTGTTGAAGATGCCGGGAAATATTACAACCGTTTTGTGGCTTGTTTCAATGGATTTGTAGTTGCTACCTATGATAAGCGGCACCTTTTCAGTTATGCCGGCGAGGATAAGCACTATACAGCCGGTGAAACGCAAATTATATTTGAATACCGTGGCTGGAAGATAAAGCCGCTGGTATGTTATGATTTGCGTTTTCCGGTATGGTGCAGAAACAGGGAAGAAGCAGATTTGATGATCTTTTGTGCCAACTGGCCCGCTGTTAGAATCAATGCATGGAATGCATTATTGCCGGCCAGGGCAATTGAAAATCAGTGTTATGTGCTGGGCGTAAACAGGGTAGGAGCAGATGGAAATAATAAAAGGCACAACGGTGCCACTCATCTTTTTAATCCCTTGGGTATTTCTTCAAATAATGATACCGAAACAGAAAAATGTTTTGAATATGTAATAGAGAAAACAGAAATTCAAAAAACAAGAAATGAATTTCCTTTTTTGAAGGATGCTGATGAATACAGCATCCTTCAAGCTAAACAAAAAAAGTAAATTAATATTTTACTGATAATCGTATAGCAAATCACACAACTTAATATCCAGTATTGTACATACTTTCCGCATGCGGTCTACTGTCATTTTTTCCGGCATTTTTTCACACAGGGAATAGGATTGTTGTGTGATGTGTAATTTCTTGGCAATATACTCCTGACTGAATCCGCGGGTTGCACGGATAGACCTAATCTTCTCGGAAAGTGTAGGCTTGTTACTTGATTTCATTATTTTTTTATTTACGGTGCATAGTAAGTACCATGATACAAGTTTAGATAGTAATTAACAATGCTTTTTTGTTTGGTTAAAGTTTTGTTTATTAATGCCTTTTAAATCAATAAAATATGGAATTTTTTTCATAAGAACATATGCAAATATAGTAAATTATTTTTATTGTTAACAACATCTGTGTGTGATATCAGTCATATAAAAGGTAGTTTCAACTTGCTAATGCAAAAATTATTGATGCAATAATAATAAATTCATTGCCTCTTTTGGTGTTTTAAAATCTAATGTTTCCCTGGGTCTCTCATTTAATGCCTCCTGAACCCAACGTATTTTCTGATTTGTGATTTCATTAAAATCAGTTCCCTTTGGGAAGAAGCCCCTTATCAATCCGTTGGTATTTTCGTTTGTACCTCTCTGCCATGGACTATTTGGATCGCAAAAAAAGACCTGCATTTTAGTAGATATTGTAAACTTTTTATGGTCAGCCATTTCTTTACCTCTATCATATGTAAGTGTCTTTTTAAGGCTTTCAGGCAGTTCTTTCAACTTATTTGCAAATGCCTTACGAACAGACACTGCATCTCTTGATTTCAATGGTACGATTAAAAGATAACGTGTAGTTCTTTCAACCAATGTGCCTATGGCTGATTTGTGGTCTTTGCCAATGATTAAATCCCCTTCCCAGTGTCCTGGAAGCGATCTATCAGCTACCTCTGCCGGCCGCTGGTCTATTGATATCATATCCGGGATTATGCCACGCTTCTCTACGTCTGTTTTCCTACTCTGACGCCTTGGTTTTCTTTGGCGCAGAAAAGAAATCAGCTCTTTTTTCAGTGCCCCTTTGGATTGCACATAAATGTATTGATAAATTGTCTCATGGCTAATATTCATGCCTTTTGTCTTTTTTAACCAGATGGATATCTGATATGGTGACCAAAGTAACTTCAATTTTTCGTGAATCAATAATCTCATTGATTCATTTGATAATATTTTTGGCTCCCGCCTATGTGACAACTTTTGCCGTTTTGTTGCCTGTGAATGAGCAGCAATAGCACGATAATCAACCGATAATGAATTCCTGTAAATCTCTCTACCAATGGTTGATACTGACCTGCCAATGAATCCTGCAATGAAGGAATAGGTGTGTCCTTTGGATATCAAAATTGAAATCTGTTCTCGTTCTTCGATACTTAATCTACTTTTATGAATCATGCTCTAAATTAATGTGTTTCTCTTTTACATTAATTTTGCATTAGCTACTTGAAGTCAAGAAATTAATTGATTGGATGGAACAAAATATTCAATTACAACTTGACGAAATAATAAACAAAATTGACCTATGAGACAAAATAATTTAGTTCAGCAAATAAGAGACGCTATAAGAAATGGTAAAGTCAAAGAACCTTTCAAATCATCTGACTTTGATTTTTTAAGAAGTAGTCCTAGTTTTATTTCAAAACACGCTTTTGGTAATGGAAAATACACTGAATATTTCATAAGAGTTGGCCGTGGGCAATATAAATTAAAGTAAGAAAACCAGCCCATAACAGCAGCTACAAGAAATTGGCGGTTCAGTGGTTAAATGAAGCTTTATGCTTCGTATCAAGTTCAGTGGTGGCAGACAGTTTAGTGCTTCGAAAACGCCAACTTCTTGTAGCTACAAAACGTCCAAGATAAAAAACAAGCTTTTTATGCAAAAAATTGATTCAATTCAACGAAAGGTGTCCCCCTATTCACCGTTGCAAAAATTCTTGATACCAATTTATTGCGAATAATGTTCAAAACTAGCATTTTGGGCTTTCCTTCGGAAACCCTTTTGGTGTAATACATTTTCAACTCTTTGTCGTGCTGGATGGCGCTGATGGCTGACATGCTCAGTAAACTCTTCATTTTGCGATCTGCAATGGGATGGATTTTAGATCGCCCATTGATGCTTGTTCCTGACTGATATGGAAATGGCACCAAACCGCAATAAGATGAAAACTGCCGCCAACTATCGAACCGGGTATAATTGTGCGTATGAAGCAGCATTTGTACTGCCAGGACCAGTCCTACACCCTTAACACTTTTTGAGAGTTTGTAATTCACTTGCATAGCTTCATCAGATTTAATCAATGCTTCCATCGCCTTTTCTACTTTTCTGGCTTGGCTTTCCAAGTGCTCAATAGTCTCTGTAATGGCCAAAATGGAAAAATCATGGCTCTTTTTACCTGTGAGCTGCTCCATGCCGCATCTGAGATTTTTAAGCGCCACAGCCTGCTTTACAAATTGCTCACGCATGCTCATCATACGCTGCAGTTCTATGAGGTTGGCTGCTGGAGGCTGTGAAGGTGTTAAATCTTCCCTGCGCAACCAGGCATAGTAGGCTATCTCTTTGGCATCCGCTTTATCGCTTTTGCCCCTTTTTAAGCCCATAGAACGCTTGATTTCAGTTGGATTAACACAGCAATAGTCAATGCCCTTTTCATGCAGAAAATAGCCTAACAGAACACAATACCAACCTGTGTGTTCAAAGCAGAACAACACATCATCAGATTTAAATTCTTTTGACTTTACCCAAGCCAGAATTTTCTTAAAACCCGATAAATCATTACCAAACTGCTGGTGCAGCCCGGCTTTGTGAAGATGCACATCTAAAGTTAATTTAGATACATCGATACCCACTGTTTCTTTAACTTTTTTCATATTTTTGTATTTGAAGAAAAACAATAACCCTTGCTGTACCATCGCCTTTATCAGGCCTAAAAGCCTATCATTCCAATGGGTACTTGCAAGACCGAAAAGGAGAAACGGGACTTATGCGGCTAGAAGGACTTGCTCCTACAAAACGTTTTAGGTCACCCGTTTCCTTTTCGGAAAGTTATTACTTTTTATCTGGATACGAACTAAAGGCAAAACGTTATGGGCAAGTTTAAAAAACAAGACGGTCTGCGAAAGCCAACAGGCTGACCACCCAATGTGACAAAAAAAGAGTATAATTGAACTGTA
>Ga0194115_10001547_pt1 | contig 29272 bp, 31 predicted proteins | sample TA2MahsurfametaG_3_FD_148656 | JGI IMG/M metagenome (GOLD analysis project Ga0194115, IMG submission 148656) | Freshwater microbial communities from Lake Tanganyika, Tanzania - TA2015002 Mahale S4 surface | ecosystem: Environmental > Aquatic > Freshwater > Lake | place: Tanzania: Lake... | reverse complement strand
AAGAACAAGCAGGTCGCCAAGGTGATCAGCAAGTGCGAGCGCGAGTGGGTCGCCCTCGAAATCAACGAACTGCTGGTGGTGGAGTACTACTCCCGCAAGGTCTGATCGTCAGACACCCCTCAGATCAACAAGCCCCCGCCAAAGCGGGGGCTTTTTTCATGGAGCTCAACTCGAATCGGGAGTTAACCGCCGATCAACGTCTCCAACGCAGCGGTGACATCGGCCTGACGCATCAGAGATTCGCCGACTAGCACCGCATCAGCACCGGCGCTTTGAACGCGATCCAGGTCATCGCGGGTGAACAGGCCTGATTCGCTCACCAGCAGGCAGCCCTTGGCGCGGATCTGCTCGCCGTAGCGCTCCATCAGCTGCTCGGTGGTGGCCAGATCGGTGTGGAAGGTGGCCAGATCACGGTTGTTGATGCCGATCAGCTGCACCCCATCGAGAGCCAGCACCCGCTCGAGCTCCTGGGCGTCGTGCACCTCCACCAACACGGTCAGCCCCAGGGCCTTCGCCACCTTCAGCAGATAAGCCATATCGGCATCGCTGAGGATCGCGGCGATCAGCAGCGCCGCATCGGCGCCGGCGGCGCGGGCCTGATACAGCTGATAGGGGGTGAGGATGAAGTCCTTGCAGAGCAGGGGCAACTCCACCGCCTGGCGCACCTGCACCAGCACCTCAAAGCCACCCTGGAAGAACTGCTTATCGGTCAACACCGACAGGCAGCTGGCACCACCGGCGGCATAGCCCTTGGCGATGGCCTCGGGGTCGAAATCCTCTCGGATCACGCCCTTGCTAGGGCTGGCTTTTTTCACCTCGGCGATCACCGCCGGTTTACGGCAAGCAGCTTTCAACGCCGCCAGAAAATCGCGGGTGGCCGGCAGCTCAGAGACCTGTTTTTTGAGCTGCTCGAGGCTGACCCGCTCGCGGGCCACCGTGACTTCGCGATCCTTCTCCCAAACAATCTTCTCGAGGATGTTGCGGGGTTCGCTCTCCTCGTGGGGGATGGCGTACTCCAGGTGAGCCACCTTCACCTTCGGGTTGGGGGGCCGGCGACGAATCTCCATGCCCATCAGCCCGCCACCGCCATGGCGGCCTGTTTGTAGGCCACTTCCACCACTTCACTCAAGGTGGGGTGGGTGTGCACCTCATTGGCCAGCTGCTTCACGCTCTGGCGACGGGCCACGGCGTTGGCGATCTCCTGGATCAGATCGGCCGCATGCAACCCATAGATGTGAGCCCCGAGCACCTCCCCGGTGCTCTTGTTGAACAGCAGCTTCATCAGGCCGTCGCTCTCGAGCTCCGCCAGAGCCTTGGAGTTGGCCTTGAAGTAACTGCGCACACTGCCGAGCTCAAAGCCCTGCTGAGCGGCCAACTCCTTGGCGTCGGCCTCACTGAGACCCACGGAGCTGATTTCCGGGTGGGTGAAGGTAGCCGCCGGAATGGAGCGGTAGTCGATGGCGCGGGGGTGCCCGAGGATGTTGTCCACAGCCACGGTGCCCTGGGCAGCGGCGGTGTGGGCCAGCATCATTTTTCCGGTCACATCGCCCACGGCCCAGAGGTGGGGCACGGGAGCACCGTTCACCAGCACCCGCAGCTGGTCATCCACCGGGATGAAGCCGCGGTTGGTCTCCACCCCGCAAGCCTCCAGGTTCAGGCCCTTGCTGCTGGGCACCCGGCCGGTTGCCACCAGCACCGCATCCACCTCGAGGGTTTCAACGGGCTCTTTGGTGGCCATGTCCACCAGCTCGATCTGCACCGGAGCACCGGGCTTGATCGATTTCGCCAACACCCCGGAGCGGGCATCGATGTCGCGCCCCTCGATCAGATTGCGGGCGGCAATCTTGGCGATATCGGGATCGAAGGTGGGCATCACCCGATCGAGGGCTTCGATCATCGTGACCTCGCAGCCCAGGGCGGTGTACACGTCGGCGAACTCCAGGCCGATGTAGCCGCTGCCGATGATCGCCATCCAGCGGGGCAACCACTCGAGGCTCACCGCTTCATCGCTGGTGAACACGGTGCGGCCATCGGTTTCGATGCCCGGGGGCACGAAGGGATCGGATCCCGTGGCAATGATCACGTCGCGGCCGCTGAGCACGCGATCCACCCCATTGATCTCCCGCACTCCCACCTTCTGGGGCCCTTCGAGGCGCCCGGTGCCTCGGATGATCGTGACCCCGGCGCGCTCGAGGGTTTTGGTGAGGTTGCCGCGGATGGTGGCCACCAGCTGGTTGGCGTGATCGGCAATCTTCTGGCGCTCGAAGCGCACAGGGGCGGCGTGGATTCCGAAGCCCTTGAGATGCTCCGCATCGGCCAGCTCCCGCACCCGGCCGCTGGCCGCCAGCAGAGCTTTCGAGGGCACACAACCGCGGTTCACGCAGGTGCCGCCCATATCGCGGCTCTCGATGATCGCCGTGCGCAGGCCGTGGTCAGCCGCGTGCTTGGCCGCATCGAAGCCGCCATAGCCCGCCCCGATCACGATCACGTCGAAGTCGAAACTGCCGTCGCTCACCTGAGGCCTGCCCAATTGGGGGGCATTCTCTCCTGTCAGGCTCCCTGAGCGCTCCTCTGTTGCTGTCTCCAGCGCTCCAGGAGCAACGGAGCCGCCGCCACCGCCACGTTCAACGACTCCACAGCGGCGCTGTGGGGGATGGTGACGCAATGGGTCGCCAGGGCCGCCAGCTCCGGATGCAGCCCGGCGCCCTCATTCCCGAGCAGTAGCACGGTGGGGAGGGTCCAGTCGAGATCCCAATAGGGAATCGAGCGGGACCCATCCACTAACGAGGCCACCACCTGATGCCCCGCCTGCCGGGCGCGCTCGATCTGAAGCTGCAGCCCTGCGCGATCAGGGTCGCGGCGGGTCGGCAGCGCCAGGGCGGCCCCGGCGGAAGCCCGCAGCACCTTGGGTTGCCAGGGATCGGCACAACCCCCCAGCCAGAGCTCCTCCACCCCCGCCGCCAGAGCCGTGCGCAGCAGGGTGCCCAGGTTGCCGGGATCCTGAAGTTGATCGAGGGCCAACACCCAGGAGCCCTGGCCCGCCGCCCCTGGAAGCGCCGAAATGGGCAGCGTCAGCACCACCCCATCCGGGGTATCGGTGGTGGCCACCGCCGCCAACACCTCGTCGCCCACGGGCTGCAGCGGGGCAGGGCAGGAGGCGGCCAGCGCGGGATGCCGTTCGATCCAGGCGGATGTCACCAACAGCCGATCCGGCTTCAGGCCGAGACGCACCACCTCCTGCAGCAGGTGGGTGCCTTCGAGCAACAGAAGCCCTTGCTCGCGGCGTCCTTTGGCCTGATGCAAGGCACGCAGGCGAGCCACCAGGGGATTGCGCCGGCTGGTGATCAGCTCCATCAGAAGGTTTCGTGGCGTCTCACATGCAGACCGTCGCCCACCACCAGACTCTTGTCATCGAGGTCGAGGCCCCGCACCGCCGCCACCTCACCTTTCAATCCCTCCGCTTGGAGGTTTTTGATCAGCTCCTTGATCAGCACGTCTTCGATTGTTTTTTGATCAAAGGCATCGGGAGTCAGCGCTTCGAGGAAGCGACCCAACTTGGAGGCGACCACCTCACGGGCATTGGTGATCTTGAGAACAAGCATCGGCGGATCAACGAACAAGCTCCAGCTCCAAGCTGGCAAGAGCTGCGCCGATCAGCAATCGGGTGCGCAGCAACAAAAAAGCTCCCCTCAGAAGAAGGGAGCTTTTCAGTGCGGATGGGGAGACTTGAACTCCCACGACATTGCTGCCACTAGTACCTGAAACTAGCGCGTCTACCAATTCCGCCACATCCGCAGGGTGTGGGCGACGTCGCTCAAGGCGACCAGCGAAATGTACCCCATCAGGGCGCCGATCCCGTCAGCGAGCTCAAGGGCGAACAAACCAGGCCAGTAGAGCGCTCAAGCCAGTTCTGCCGCCGGCCGTCTTGCCGGTCTCACACACGGTTGTCAGGATAGGGACCCTTAGGCGGGTCCTCCGTAGACATGACTGCCACGCTGGCCCCGTCTCAACAGATTCTCACCCCGCAACTGGAAATCGCCGGCGGTCGCCCCCTCTCGGGTGAGCTGCGGGTCAGCGGTGCCAAGAACTCCGCACTGGTGCTGATGGCCGCCAGTCTGCTCACCGAAGATCAGCTGCGCCTGCGCAACGTGCCTCCCCTCACCGACATCGAGGGGATGGCCGAAATCCTGATCTCCCTGGGGGTGTCCGCCAAGCGCGATGGCGAAGCCCTGGAGATGAACGGCTCGGGGCTGAGCCAATCGGCACCCCCCTATGAGCTGGTGAACAGCCTGCGGGCCAGCTTCTTCTGCATTGGCCCCCTGCTCGCTCGCCTGGGCATCGCCCGGGTTCCCCTTCCCGGTGGCTGTCAGATCGGCACGCGTCCAGTGGTGGAGCACGTCAAGGGACTGAAAGCCCTCGGTGCACAGGTGACGATCGAGCACGGCGTGGTTTCCGCCGTAGTGCCCGGCCGCGGACATCGCCTCAAGGGCGGACGCATCCATCTCGATTGCCCCAGCGTGGGCGCCACCGAGACCCTGATGATGGCGGCCGCCCTGGCGGAGGGCGAAACGGTGATCGAGAACGCCGCCCTTGAGCCCGAGGTCATCGACCTCGCCGGCCTGCTGCTGGCTATGGGCGCCAAGGTGCGCGGCGCAGGCACCCCCACCATCACCATCGTCGGCGTCGATCGCCTCCACGGCGCCGATTACGCCGTGATCCCTGATCGGATCGAAGCCGGAACCTTCCTGCTGGCGGCCGCCATCACCCGCTCCTGCCTCACGGTGGCTCCGGTGATCACCGATCACCTCGGTGCGGTGCTCACCAAACTCGAAGAAGTGGGCTGCCACCTGGACATTCAGGGCACCAACGTGACCATCAGCGCCCAGGAGATCCAGGCGGTTGATCTGCGCACCCAGCCATTCCCCGGCTTCCCCACCGACCTGCAGGCCCCGTTCATGAGCCTGCTCGCCACGGCGCAGGGCACCAGCGTGATCACCGAGAACATCTTTGAAAACCGCCTGCAGCACGTCGGTGAACTGCAACGCATGGGTGCCGCCATCCGCACCCAGGGCAACACCGCCTTCATTGAAGGGGTTTCGCGCCTGAGCGGGGCTCCCGTGCAGGGCAGTGATCTGAGGGCCTCAGCGGCGATGGTGCTGGCGGGCCTCGCCGCTGAAGGCATCACCACCGTGCAGGGGCTCGAATACCTGGATCGCGGCTACGCCGATTTCGAAGGCAAGCTGAATGCTGTTGGCGCCTCGATTCGTCGTCTCAGCTGATCCCTGCTGACCCTTACAGTCGCAGGCGCGGGAGCGTGCCGGAATTGGTAGACGGACTCGACTCAAAATCGAGCGCCTTCGGGCATGTGGGTTCAAGTCCCACCGCTCCTATCTCCCCGCCGCCCAAAACCCCTCCGGGGGACTCGGCGGTGATGAACACCTACGGGCGTTTTCCGCTCGAGCTGGTGCGCGGTCGAGGGGTCTGGGTTTGGGATTCCAACGGGCGTCGCTACCTCGATGGCGTCGCCGGCATCGCCGTTTGCACCCTCGGCCACAGCAGCCGTGCCCTGCGCAGCGCCCTCGCACGGCAGCTGCGCAAACTGCAGCACGTTTCCAATCTCTACCGGGTTCCGGAACAGGAGCAGCTGGCGGGCTGGATCCGCGACAACAGCTGCGCCGACAGCGTCTTCTTCTGCAACTCCGGCGCTGAAGCCAACGAAGCCGCCATCAAGCTCGCCCGCAAACACGGACATGTGGTGCGCGGCATCGACACCAGTTCCGAGCGCGGCCCGCTGATCCTCAGCGCCCAGGCCAGCTTCCATGGCCGCACCCTGGCGGCGGTCACGGCGACCGGGCAGCCGAAATACCACCAGGGCTTTGAGCCGATGGTGCAGGGATTCCGCTACTTCCCCTACAACGACATTGCGGCGTTCGAAGCCCTGCTGCACAAGTGCGAGGCCGCCGGTCCGCGGGTGGCGGCCGTTCTGCTGGAGCCGCTGCAGGGGGAAGGGGGCGTCAACCCGGGCAATCCCGCCTTCTTCAAGCGGGTGCGGGAGCTCTGCGACCGCTACAACATCCTGCTGATCCTCGATGAGGTGCAGGTGGGGGTGGGCCGCAGCGGCTGCCTCTGGGGTTATCAGAAGCTCGGCATCGAGCCCGATGCCTTCACCCTCGCCAAGGGTTTGGGGGGTGGCTTCCCGATCGGGGCGCTCTGCGTAAAGGCCAAAGCCGACCAGCTCAAACCCGGTGAGCACGCCAGCACCTTCGGGGGCAACCCCATGGCCTGCAGGGCAGGTCTCACCGTGGCCGAAGAGCTCTATCGGCGCAACCTGCCGGCCCATGCCGAAGCCATGGGCAAGCTGCTGCAGGAGCGGCTGTTGGATCTCGCCAGCCGACACCCGCTGGTGATTGAAGGGGTGCGGGGCTGGGGATTGCTGCAGGGCCTCGTGCTGCGCGCCGATGGTCCTGTGGCCATTGATGTGGTGAAAGCGGCCATGGCCGAAGGCCTGTTGCTGGTGCCCGCCGGCACCAACGTGGTGCGCTTTGTGCCCCCTCTGACGATCCAGCCCCGCCATATCCGCGAAGCGGTGAAGCGCCTCGAGCGTGCCCTGAAGGCGTGCCAAGCACCGACCCCTTCGCCGAACTGATCGCTCCCTTCAGCCGCCGGGGCGTCGACCTGGGGCTGGAGCGCATCGAAGCAGCCCTGGCTGAGCTGGGGCATCCCGAGCGATCGTTTCAGGTGGTGCAGGTGGCCGGCACCAATGGCAAGGGATCCATCGCCACGATGGTCGAGCGCATCGCCACAGCGGCGGGCCTGCGCTGCGGGCTCTACACCTCACCCCACCTGATCAGTTGGTGCGAGCGCATCCGGCTGCCCGTGGGGCTGATCAGTGAGGCCCAGCTGAAAAGCCTGCTGCAACGTCTACAGCCCCTGGCCCTGCGCCACGACCTCACCCCCTTTGAACTGATCACGGTGGCCAGCTTCGTGGCCTTCTCTGAAGCGCAGGTGGAGCTGGCCGTGCTGGAGGTGGGCCTGGGGGGCCGCCTCGATGCCACCACCGCTCATTCCAAGCGCTCGGTTCTGGCCTTCGCCAGCATCGGCATGGACCACACCGAACATCTCGGCGACAGCCTCGCGGCCATCGCCCGGGAGAAAGCTGCGGTGATGCACCAGGGAGCGGTAGCGATCAGCGGTCCGCAACACCCTGACGCCGCAGCTGTGCTGGAGAAGGAAGCGAAGCGGCTGGGCTGCAGGCTGCAGTGGTGCCACCCCCTGCCATCGGAGCAGGAGGGCGGCCCCCGTCTTGGCCTTCAGGGCGACCTGCAACGCCTCAACGCCGCCGTCGCCCTGGGGGCGATTGAGGCCTTGCGCGCCCAGGGGTGGAGCATCGGCCCAAGCGCGATCAGCCAAGGACTGGAATCCGCACGCTGGGCCGGTCGCCTCGAGCGTCGCTGCTTTGCAGGGCGGCCGCTGCTGCTCGATGGCGCCCACAACCCTCCGGCCGCCGCGGCCCTGCGGCGGGAGCTGACAGGCGGTGCCCGCCGCTGGCTGATCGGCATCCAGCGGCACAAGGACGCGCCCGAACTGCTGCGCCTGCTGCTGCAACCCGGCGATCAGCTGCGGATCTGCGCCCTGCCGGAGCACAGCAGCTGGAGCGCTGCGGAGTTGCGCGCGGCCCTGGATCCTGCCCTGGCTGAATCCACCACGTTGGATGCTGCCGAGGCTGATCTAGCCAGCAACCTGCCCTGGCTCGTGGAGTCGCCCAATCTGCCGGTGGCCTGCGGCTCGTTGTATCTGGTGGGCGCGCTGCTGCCGCTTGTGGAGGCGACAGACTGACACCAGAGCCGCCGCTGCCGATGACATTCCCACGCCTGTTCAGCTGGCTCATCGCCCTGCTGCTCCTGGTGCCCTGGGCCGGGGCGGCAGCCGCCCTCGACACCAGTGCCGGCGTGGGACTGCAGGATCGCGCCCTGTTCCAGGACACGGTCGACTACACCCTCACCAATCAGAGCGGCAAGGACTTCTCCGGCCAGCAGCTGGCCAACACCTCCTTTGCCGGTGCCGTAGGCAAAGGGGCCAACTTCAGTGGCGCCAACCTGCACGGCGCGATCCTCACCCAGGGGGCCTTCCCGGAGGCCAACTTCAGCGGGGCCGATCTCTCCGACGTGCTGTTGGATCGCACTGATATGAGCGGAACCGATCTGCGCGGTGCGGTGCTGGTGGGGGTGATCGCCTCCGGCAGCAGCTTCAGCGGGGCCCTGGTGGAGAACGCCGATTTCAGCGATGCCTTGCTGGATCGCGCCGATGTACGCAGCCTCTGCAGCCGGGCCAGCGGCACCAACCCGATCACCGGGGTCGACACCCGAGCCAGCCTCGGCTGCTAGCTCCAGCCGCGCAGTTTGCCGGGGTTGAGCAAACCGGCGGGGTCGTAGTCAAGCTTGGCGGCCACCTGGTCGGCATCCACCACGCCAAGCCCTCCGTCTTCCACGCTGATCGCATGGGGGTTGAACAACAGGCAGCCCAGCTCGCGGGCGTGATCAATCAACGCCTGCAACTGCTCAGGGCCGCGCCAGCGCACCAGGGGCAGGCAGGCCAGGCGCTGGCGACCCATGCTGCGCACCGCCTCCAGATGCCAGAGCAGGTCATCACCCCAGCGCGCCCGCAACCCATCCAAGGCAGGGCCCTCTGGCTGCGGAAGCATCAGCTGCAGGTAGGTGAGCCCAGGATCGTGACTGCGCAGATGCAGGGTGGTGTGATTCCAGGTGAGCTCCCGCAGGGGTAAGCCGCGGCTCTGCCCCTGGGGGGCCTGCCAGATCAGCTGCCCCCCGAGTTCAGGCAGCCAGCTGCGCAACAGCGGCAGCGCATCAGGGGCCGCCAACAGCAGCAGGCGGTGCCCGGTGCCATCCGCTCCGGGGCATCCCTGCGGCCAGGGCAAACGCGCCGCCACCGCCGCCTCCACAGCGCAGAGGGCATTCAGCAGCAGGGCCGAGGCCGGCAACTGCTGCGCCGCCGCCAGGGCCCGAGACCACTCGGGGAACTCCAGCACCAGCTGCTGCCAAGGCACCGCCGCCGCGCTGGTCATCGTCAGGGCGGTGAAGATGCCATTGCAGCCATAGGCGTGGTTGAGGGGCTGTGCCCCCGTGGCATCGAGCTGGAGCAGGCGCGGCTGCGGTTCCACGCTGACCACCTCCGCTCCCAGCAGGTGTCCGGGATCCCGCAAGAAGCCCCAGCGCAGCGAACCAATGCCACCGGATCCGCCGGCGACGTAACCCCCAAGGGTGGCCGTGCGCATGGTGCTGGGCACCAGCCGCAGCTCGCGGCCGGCCTGCTGCAACTGCTGATCGAGATCCGACAGCAGGATGCCGGGCTCCGCCGTGAACACTCCGCTGCCGGCCTGCAGCTGCCGCAGGCGATTGAGGCCACTGGTCTCCAGCACCAGACCACCGGCGAGCGGGATGCACTGGCCGTAGTTGCCGGTGGCCGCACCCCGCAGCGTGAGGCTGACGCGATGGCGCCCGCAGGCCGCCGCCACCTGCAGCACCTGCTCCACAGTGGCGACCCGCACCCCCAACTGCGCCCGCAGGCCGCAGAGCAACGGTTGCAACACCGGGGAATAGACAAAGCCATCGGCTGAGAGCCCCTCCAACTCGCCGGCACTGCGCAGGGGCTCCAAGCCGGCCGCCCGCAGGTCAGCCGCCAGGGCATCCAGCTGCTCAGGGCTCGCCGCAGCGGGCAAGCCAGCCGGCAGGGCGGAGGGCAGATCGGGGGTGGGAAGCATCAGAGCAGGCTGCCGGATTCAGGAGCCGGAAGCCACTGCCCCTGGCGCAGCACCCGGCGTTGGGGCGGACGGGCCAAAACATCAGACCAGCTGGTGGCGGAGGTGAGCAGCAGATCGGCGGGTCCGCCCACCCGCAGCACACCATCCCAGGCCAGGTTCATCAGGGCCGAGGGGATGGTGGTGAACGGCATCAATCCCTGGCGCTGCCAGGGCGGGGTGTGGAAGGCGCGAAAGGCCAGACGCAACAACTCCAGCGGATCGAAGTCACCGCCGGGATACCAGGGGTCCTGCACGTTGTCCGCTCCGATCGCCACCGCAACCCCCTCCTGTTGGAGCAGCCGCACCGGAGCCGAGGGGCGCCGAGCCATCTGTTGTTCCTGGGGGCGTCCCAACAGCCAGAAGTTGGTGGTGGGCAGGGCCACCACCGCCAAGCGATGCCGCTGCATCCGCTGGGCGAGCCGGCGGGCTTGCCCTTCCGGCAACAACGCCAGGCTGCTGGCGTGACTGCAGGTGATCGGCACTCCGGGATGCCAGCGATCCAACTGCCGCAGCAGCAGCTGCAATCCCGCCGCAGGAGCCTCGGCACTTTCATCAATGTGCAGATCGATGCCGCAACCCAGATCAGCTGCCAACTCCAACAGGCGCTGCAGCGACTCGCCGTCGCGGTTGGAGTCGGCAAAGGGAGGACCGATCACCCCACCCAGCAGCCCGCCGCAGGCCGCCCGCTGCCGCGCCAGCAGCTCCCCCTCCGGTTGGCTCCAGAAAGGAAGCGGAGCGAGGGCCACCAATTGCAGATCGATGCGCCCGCGCCACTGCTCTTGCAGCTGCAGCAGGGCTTCCCAGCTGGGCTCCCCGCAGGCCGATCCACTGTCCACATGGCTGCGCAGGGCCCGCAGGCCGTAGCGCCAGGCCTGCTCGAGTGCTCGGCTTCCGCGCTGGAACACCTGCTCAGCGCTGCGCTGCTCGCCTTCTCGCCAGTTGGCGGCCAGGGCCCCCTGCATCGTGCCGGCTCGGTTGGGGAAGTGCTCCCAGCTGAAGGCTTTATCGAGGTGAACGTGGGCATCCACCAGGGGAGTGATCGCCAGCCGATGGGAGGGATCGGCCGCGATGGCCTCCATCGCTGTGATCACCCCATCGCACCACTGCAGACGCAGAGAGAGCAGGCCCTCCTGATCACCGCAGGGCAGATCGCTCCGGCCAGGATCCAGCAGCACCCGCGGCAGACGCAGCTCAAGGGTGTGGCTCTCAGCCAAAGGCATCAACGCTGCTGCAGCGGGCTGTCCTTCTGGGAACTCTGCAGCACCAGCAGCTGACCGGCGCCCGCCAGGGTCAGGGCTTGATAGCGGGGCACCGTGAGCCCGGGCAGGAGCGTCTGGCCACCCAGTTCCGTGGAGTAGAGGCTGAACAGACCCGCGTTGTAGCGGCGGCTGCCGGCCCAGGCCAACTGCCCCAGCACCTGCCGCTGGCTGGCCACCAACTCCGGGCAGTTCCTGATCACCAGCTGCGCCACCAGGGGCAATCCACCGGGACTACACAGTTCGCGGCTGGCCAGCTCCACAAGGCGATCGCCCGCGAAGGCCTCAAAGTCGACAGGGCCGGGATTGCTCAGGGCCAACCCCGCCACGGCGATACCAGCGGCCGTGGCCCAGGCCCAACGGCAATCAGCGGGTGCGCAGGCCATCGTGAAGCAGGAGTCGCATTGATAGGATTCGGCAGCCCTGGCGGGCGTAGCCAAGTGGTTAAGGCACCGGGTTGTGGTCCCGGCATTCGGGGGTTCAAGTCCCCTCGCTCGCCCCTTTTGTGAACCCCAGGATTCTGATCGGGAATCCTGGGGTTTCTTTTTTCGTCACGCAACCGACTCAAGCCGGAGCCAGCACAGCCCTCAACAGGCCACCTGCCCCATGGCGCACGGGATCGAGCACCGGCAATCCGAGCTGATCGGCAAGCTGCTGCGCCTGATCCGCCGCAGATCGCTCATCCAACAGAGCCGTATTCAGGGCAACGGCGCGCACCTTGGGGCGCAGGCCATCGGGTCGTCCCAAAGCGGCGACAGCCTCGCAGGTGCTGATCAACTCCGGCAGCGGGGGGATGGCCACCGGCACCGCCCCGGGCCGGGTGCGCACGTGGGTCTGCCCTGCCCTGTGTACCAGGAGCAGATCGGTGGGCTGACTGCCCCGCATTAAAGGGAGGGTGGCGGTGGAGCCTGGATGGCAGAGGGAGCCCTGGCCCTCCACCAGCACCACGGCCTCCGGGCCCGCCCCCTGCGACGCCGCCATCACGGCGGCCTCCACCGAGCCGGCGGCGTAGTCGACGCGCACGGCATCAAGGGCCACCCCCTGACCGCTGATCAGGATCCCAGCCTGGCCCGTTCCGACAAAACGGCTATCGAGGCCCTGGGCCAGGGCCGCCCGTTGCAACTCCAGGCAGGTACTCATCTTGCCCACGGCCATATCGGATCCCACCGCCAGCACCCGGCGGCAGGGCAGGGCCGCGCAGCGGGCCGTGGCCACCTCCAGATCCTCCGGCTCCTGGCGAAGATCCCAGATCCACTGGCCCGAGGCCAGGGGAACCTTCGCAAACTCCGGATCCTCCGCCAGCCGGCTGTGCAAACCACTGGCGAGGCTCAGACCAGAGCGGAGCGCATGCACCACATCGGAGCGCATCTCCAGCGGCAAACGCCCACCGGAGGGAGCCAACCCCACCACGGCCACCTCCGGCCCGTAGGGCAGGGCTGCAGCCATGTCGGCCACCAACGGCACTGAGCAGGGGATCCCCGTGAGGGTCTGGAGATCCTCCCCGGCATGGGCGGGATCGATCACCGCCACGATCGGGCCCTGGCGGTAGCGCAGCATCGCCAGGCCGGTTTTGCCAGAGAGGTTGTCACTGCCGCCATGGAGCAGGAGCACCACCGGGGCGTCAGAGCGCAACATTCAGATCGCCTCCTGGGCGCCGAGGCCCGCTCGCGCAGAGGGGCGCAGCACATCCCCATCGCGATCGGGGCCTGCGAAGGGGTCATCGAGCAGGTTGAGATGGCTGTCGAGATCGGGCCACTGCACCAGGGGCAGCAGCTGGGCGGCAGCGCTGTTGAGCAGGCCGCCGTCGGAATAGCAGCCGAGCATCACACCCAAGCCAAGCCGCCTTGCCGTTCGAGCCATCAGCAATCCCTCCGAGAGACCACCGCACTTCACCAATTTGATGTTGATGCCATCCACATGGGGGGCCAGGCGCCAGAGATCGGCAAGATCCCAACAGCTCTCATCGGCCACCAACGGCACCGGAGCCAGACCCTTCAACGCCTTAAACCCAGCCGTATCGGCCTCAAGATCAGGCTGGGGCGGCAGAGGTTGCTCCACCAGCACAACCCCCTGATCGGCCAGCCACGGAATCATCTGCCGGGCCCCATCAGGATTCCAGCCGCCATTGGCATCGATCTGCAGCTCATCGCCGGGGCGCAGGGCTGAGCGCACCACCTCCACCAGGGCGCGGTCGTGGTCGACGCCATCGGGGGAACCCAGCTTGAGCTTGATGCGAGTAGACGGCAGCTGCAGCCGCCAACGCTCGAGCCGCGCCAACACCGCCGAGGGCTCTCCAAGCCCGAGGGTGACGCTGGTGGCGACACAGGCCCCTGGATCCAGGCCCCAGAGCCGATGCAGCGGCAGCCCCAGGCGTTGCCCCCACCAGTCGTGCAGGGCCAGATCCAGGCCGCAGCGCGCCGGTGGGCTCAGGCCGGCTAGCAGAGGCTCGAGGGCCTGCAAGGGCTGCGGTTCGAGGCTCTCAAGCTGCGGCGCCAACGCCTCCAGTTCCAGCGTGATCGCCTCGGTGTCGTAGTGGCGGTGGCCCGTGTCGAACCCGCCGGTTTCCCCCCGGCCCCTCACCCCGTCGTGCTCCAGCTCCACCAGCAGATGCTCCACGGCGCTGGTGGTGCCTCTGCTGATGGCCAGGGGCACAGCCTTATTCAGAGGGAAGCGATGCAGGCGAAGGCGCATGGCCCCTCGGCGCTGCCTTCAAGCTGGCACGCATGATGCCCACTCGCCACAAGCCGCTCCGGCGATACCGGAAACTGGAGCGATGACGGCGACACAACTCAGCGCCCCGGCTGCACCCACGGCGGCCGCTGACGGGCGCGGCAGCTACTGGATCACCACCTTTGGCTGCCAGATGAACAAGGCGGATTCCGAACGCATGGCCGGGATTCTCGAATCGATGGGCTACCGCGAAGCCCAGGCCGAGCTGGAGGCCGATTTGGTGCTCTACAACACCTGCACGATCCGCGATAACGCCGAGCAGAAGGTTTACAGCTACCTAGGCCGTCAGGCGCAGCGCAAACGCACCAACCCCAATCTGACCCTGGTGGTGGCTGGCTGCGTGGCGCAGCAGGAGGGCGAATCGCTGCTGCGACGCGTGCCCGAGCTCGATCTGGTGATGGGCCCCCAGCACGCCAACCGCCTCGATGTGTTGCTGGCTCAGGTGGAGCAGGGCCAGCAAGTGGTGGCCACCGAAGAGCACCACATCCTCGAAGACATCACCACCGCCCGCCGCGACAGCAGCATCTGCGGCTGGGTGAACGTGATCTACGGGTGCAACGAGCGCTGCACCTACTGCGTGGTGCCCTCGGTGCGCGGCAAGGAGCAATCGCGCCTACCGGAGGCGATCAAACTGGAGATGGAAGGCCTTGCCGCCCAGGGGTTCAAGGAGATCACCCTGCTGGGCCAGAACATTGATGCCTATGGCCGTGATCTCCCTGGCATCACGCCGGAGGGCCGCCGCCAGCACACCCTCACCGACCTGCTGCAGTTCGTGCACGACGTGGAGGGCCTCGAGCGCATCCGCTTCGCCACCAGCCACCCGCGCTACTTCACCGAACGGCTGATCGATGCCTGCGCCGATCTGCCCAAGGTGTGCGAGCACTTCCACGTCCCCTTCCAGAGCGGCGACGACGACGTGCTCAAGGCGATGGCCCGCGGCTACACCGTGGATCGCTACCGCCGCATCATCGAGCGCATCCGCGATCGCATGCCCGATGCCTCGATCAGCGCCGATGTGATCGTGGCCTTCCCCGGTGAAACCGACGCCCAATACCGCCGCACCCTCGCCCTGATCGACGAGATCGGCTTCGATCAGGTGAACACCGCCGCCTACTCCCCTCGCCCCAACACCCCCGCCGCCGACTGGCCGAATCAGCTGAGCGAAGAAGTGAAGGTGGAGCGCCTGCGCGAGATCAATGCCCTGGTGGAGCGCAAGGCCAGGGAGCGGAGTGCCCGCTACGCAGGCCGCAGCGAACAGGTTCTGGTGGAGGGCATCAATCCCAAGGACGACAGCCAGGTGATGGGCCGCACCCGCACCAACCGGCTCACCTTCTTCCCTGCTGCCCGCGCCGATGGCGGCCAATGGCAACCGGGGGATCTGGTCGAGGTGCGCATCGAGGAGGTGCGGGCCTTCTCCCTCAGCGGAACAGCCCAGCCGTAGGCCTGGTCAGCGCCGAGATCGCTGATACGTTTGGCCTCTCGATTCACGCGCCCATGACCAGCGAACCCATGCAACTCGGCCTGGTGTTCGGTGGGGTCTCCGGTGAGCATGCGGTGTCGATCCGCTCGGCCAACACGGTGGCCGCAGCCCTACGCCGCGGCGCCAACGCCAGCCGCTACCGGCTGAGCTGCTTCTACATCGATCAATGGGGACACTGGTGGCCCCCAGCTGTCGCGGATGCGGTGCTGGCGAAGGGCACGCCCGCCAGCCTCGAGGAACTGCCCGCCGCGCCCCTGCGCCCAGGATTCCAGGGCTTCCCCGAAGGTGCCCTCGACATGCAGCTGTGGGTGCCCGTTCTGCACGGCCCCAATGGGGAAGACGGCACGATTCAGGGGCTGTTCAGCCTGATGCAGGTGCCGTTCGTGGGCTCCGGTGTGCTCGGCTCAGCGGTGGGAATGGACAAGCAGGCGATGAAGGCCGCCTTCGCCGCCGCCGGCCTGCCCCAGGTGCCCTACGCCTGCGTGGATGCCGTTGAGATACGAACTGATGCCAATGCCCTGATCCAGCGCCTCGAGCAGCAACTGGGTTACCCCTGCTTCATCAAGCCCGCCAATCTCGGCTCCTCGGTGGGGATCAGCAAAGCCACCAACCGCTCTGAACTCCTGCAGGGCCTGGAGCTGGCCGCCAGCCATGACCCCCGCCTGGTGGTGGAGCAGGGCGTCAACGCTCGCGAGCTGGAGTGCGCCGTGCTCGGCCGGCGGGAGATGCACGCCTCGGTGCTCGGTGAAATCTGCTTCGACGCCGACTGGTACGACTACGACACCAAATACAGCGAAGGCAAAAGCCACACGGTGATTCCAGCCCAGGTGCCAGAAGAGATCACGGAACGGGCCCGCAGCATGGCCATCGCCGCCTGCCGCGCCGTGGCCGCCGAAGGCCTCTCCCGCGTGGATTTCTTCTACGACCAGAGCCGCGGTGAGCTCTGGCTCAACGAGATCAACACCCTGCCGGGCTTCACCAGCCAGAGCATGTACCCGATGCTCTGGGAGGCCAGCGGGTTACCGCTTGAAGAGCTGGTGCACCAACTGGTGCAACTGGCGCAAGAATCGGGCCAACCAGCGATCGGGGGGAGGGCGGAAGCCGCATGAGTCACGGCCTGCTGTGGCTACCCCTGTTGGTGGTCTTTCCACTGATCACGGCCCTGGGCTGGCTGGAGCGGCGGCGTCAGCGCCTGTTTCGTGAATGGGCCGACGGCGCAGAGCTCTCGAAGCTCGACGATTGCGGCGGCGCCCGCCTGATCGATGGAATGCTCAGCTGGAGCGTGTTCGAATCGGGCAAGCTCCTGGAGAAGGGGCAGTTCGAGGTGAAGACCCTCGAGAAGGTCGAGCTGCTGGCCCTCGGCTCCGGTGAAGCACCTCTCACCGATGAATCCCAAGGAGCCTGCCGCCTCCGCCTGTTCAGCCCCAGCGGCCACCAGGATGTGCCCTTCGCCGATGCCGATCGCGCCCGCCGCTGGATCACCGAACTGATGTCCCGCTCCCGCTGCGAGCTGTGAGCGAAACATCCACCCGCTCGAACCTGGCCCTCGAGCGCCGCAAGCAGCTGCGTCAGGAACGCCGCCAGGAGCGCTGGAAACAGATCTGGCGAATTGCCGTGCTCAGTGGCAGCGCCGGAGCCATGGGCTGGCTGCTTCTCCAGCAGGGCTGGGTGGTGCGTGATCCGTCGCAGATCGAGGTGATCGGCAGCCGACAGGTGAACCGCGAGAGGGTGATCCAGGAAGGCAAGCTGCGCCTCCCCCTGCAGCTGCTCACCCTCAGACCGCAGCTGCTCGCCCGGCAGCTATCAGCGGGTCTGCCGGTGGACTACGTGCAGGTCAATCGGCTGATGCTGCCGCCACGCCTGCAGATCAAGCTGGTGGATCGCGAGGCGGTCGCCCAGGCGCAACGCCGCACGCGCACAGGCTTTGAGACGGGCTTCGTCGATCGCCTGGGCAACTGGATGACGCGCCGCCAGCACGAGGGGGGTTCGAACACCTCCGCCCCCACGGTGATGGTGGTGGGATGGCAGGAGCACCTGCGTCCACCCCTCGCTCAGGTGCTGGCGCAACGCAACCACCTGGGGAGCCCCCTGCAGCAGGTGCGCTTTGAACCCAACGGCAGCCTCTGGCTGCGCACCGCCGCCCTCGGTGACATCCACCTGGGTCCTCCTGACACCCGCCTCCCGGAGCGCCTGGATGTGCTGCGCCATCTCTCCAAGGAGCTGCCCGAGCAGATCCGCAGCCTGAAGGTTCAGTCGATCGACCTGACGGATCCCGAGCAGCCGGAGCTGGGGCTGCCGGCCAAACCGGTGCCGAAGGCGACCAGCCCAGCTGCTCCAGCAGCCGACTGAAAACACGCAAACGGTGACAGGCCGTTGCGCTCTGGGCTTTGGGCGGCAAAGGTATGCCGATACCAGCCTTTGATCGGCAGGATCAACGACATAATGCTGCGAAGCACCAACGGCATGAGACCTGCTATGGAGATTGCACCCGAGGGCCTCAGTGCCGTCACCAGCAATGGCTCGAGCGGGATTGTCCCGAGCCAGTCGGCACGGATTGAGGTGATCGGTGTCGGCGGAGGCGGCAGCAACGCCGTGAACCGCATGATCCTGTCGGATCTCGAGGGCGTTGGTTATCGCGTGCTCAATACCGATGCACAAGCGCTGCTGCAATCGGCAGCCAAGCAGCGGGTGCAACTGGGTCAGAAGCTGACCCGCGGTCTGGGTGCCGGGGGCAACCCTGCCATCGGCCAGAAGGCCGCCGAGGAATCCCGCACCGACCTCGCACAGACCCTTCAAGGGGCGGATCTTGTGTTTATCGCCGCTGGCATGGGCGGCGGCACCGGCACCGGCGCCGCTCCGGTGGTGGCCGAGGTGGCCAAAGAATGCGGCGCCCTCACCGTGGGCATCGTCACCAAGCCCTTCGGCTTTGAGGGTCGCCGTCGCATGCGTCAGGCGGAGGAGGGCATCGCCCGTCTGTCAGAACATGTCGACACCCTGATCGTCATCCCCAACGACCGCCTGCGCGAAGCCATTGCCGGAGCGCCGCTGCAGGATGCCTTCCGCGCTGCGGACGACGTGCTGCGCATGGGCGTGAAGGGCATCACCGACATCATCACCAAGCCCGGCCTGGTGAACGTTGACTTCGCCGATGTGCGCTCGGTCATGAACGACGCCGGCACCGCCCTGCTCGGCCTGGGAGTGGGCTCCGGCCGCTCCCGTGCCAGCGAGGCCGCTCAAGCCGCCATCAACAGCCCTCTGCTGGAGTCGGCTCGAATCGATGGCGCCAAGGGCTGTGTGATCAACATCAGCGGCGGCAAGGACATGACCCTCGAGGACATGACCACTGCCTCCGAAGTGATCTACGACGTGGTCGACCCCGAGGCCAACATCATCGTTGGCGCTGTGGTCGACGAGAAGCTCGAGGGCGAGATCCACGTGACAGTGATCGCCACCGGCTTTGAGGGTGGCGGGGCCTACCGCCCCGAGCGCTCCATCAGCAGCTTCGTGAGCAATGAGAGCAATGACGCCAACCTGCCCGGCGCTGCCATCCCCTCCTTCCTGCTGAACCGTCAGAACAACAGCTGATCGATCCGATCAGCGTTGCAATCCCAAAAGCCCCCAGGGTGCGCCTTGCACTCTGGGGGCTTTCAGTGAAGAGGGTGACCCGGAGTCCACGCCTGCCAAGAGCATCCCGTGTGGCTGCTCCCTTCCGGTCCTGACCAGATTTGGGCGTCCGGGCCGCATGGGTCCGAGTCGGTCGGATGCTAGCAATGTGCACCACCTATCAAGGGGCTCACCCGGTGCGACCTGCTGATCTGCTCACCTGCAAGCAGGAAGGCCGGCCGATCGCCGTGCTCACGGCCTGGGATGCCCTCTCTGCTGCCATGGCGGAAGAGGCCGGAGCCGACGCGATCCTGGTGGGCGACTCCCTGGCCATGGTGGTGCTGGGTCACGCCACCACGCTGCCGGTGACCCTCGAGGAGATGGTGCTCCACAGCCGGGCCGTGGGCCGTGGGCTGCAGCGCCCCCTCAACCAGCGCCCGCTGATCATCACCGACCTGCCCTTTCTCAGCTATCAATGCGGGCTCGATGAGGCCATGGCCGCCGCCGGGCAGGTGCTCAAGAACAGTCCCGCCGCAGCCGTCAAACTCGAGGGCGGCGAACCGGAGACCCTGGCGGTAGTGGACCGTCTTGTGCGCAACGGGATCCCGGTGATGGGGCATCTGGGGCTCACACCCCAGTCGGTGCATCGCCTGGGCTACCGCCGCCAGGCCAATGACCCCCTCAGCCAGGAGCGTCTGCGCCGCTGTGCCCGCGACCTGGAGGCCGCCGGCTGCTTCTCTCTAGTGCTGGAGCACGTGCCCGCTGAGCTGGCGGCTTCCCTCACCCAGGAGCTGACGATCCCCGTGATCGGCATCGGCGCTGGAGAGCAGTGCGATGGACAGGTGCGCGTGACCGCCGACCTGCTGGGGCTCACGACGAAACAGCCGCCCTTCTGCCCGCCCCTGATCAACGGACGGCAGCTGTGCGTGGACGCCCTCAGGGGCTGGATTGGCAGTCTTCAGCCCGCTGCGAGCACCACTCCAGCAGCTCCCGCAGCACCGCATTGCTCAGAGCCAACCCCTCTGGATCGCTGAGCCGCCAGCGAGTTCCCTCCTGAAGCAGCAAGCCCCGCTCGACAAAGCCCTGCCAACGCTGCTCCAGCTCCGCCAGCTCCCGAGAGGACACCCCGCAAGCCGAGGCCAAGGCCACCAGGGCAACGCCCTCACGGCGGCGCAGCCCCACCATCACCCGCTCATCGAAGGGCATCGGAGCAGGAGGCAGATCGTGATCCTGCTGCAACCAATGGGCGTAGCCCTCCCGCGTGCGCGGACGGGCCTGCCTCTGGCCCCAAGGCGCTGCTGTAGCCCCCATGCCGAACCCCCACCACCCAGCCCCGCTCCAATAAACGCGGTTGTGCCGCGAGGCATGCCCAGGCTTGGCGTAGTTGGAAATTTCGTAGTGCCCATAGCCCGCGGCAGCGAGGCTTCGGGCGGTGAGTTCCATCAGGTCGGCCGAGAGATCGTCTTCCGGCAACGCCAGCTCTCCACGGGCCTCCCGGCGCTCAAACACGGTGCCGGGCTCCAGGATCAGGTCGTAGATCGAGAGATGGGGCGGCGACAGGGCGATCGCCTGCTCCAGCTGCGCAGTCCACTGCTCCAGCTGCGCGCCCGGCAGGCTCTGGATCAAATCGAGGCTCCAGCTGCGCAACGATCCACAGCGCTCGGCGCTCTGTAACCACTGCGCCGCCTCCAGCAGATCGGCGCGACGGTGGCGGCGACCCAGGCGCTCCAGCACCGCGTCATCGAAGCTCTGGCCGCCGAGGCTGACCCGATTGACCCCCGCCTGCAGATAACCGAACAGGCGGTCCTGATCAAAGCTGGCGGGATCGAGTTCCAGGCTCACCTCCGCCCCTTCCGACAGTCCGTAATGAGAGGCGAGCTCCGCCAGCAAGCCCGCGATCTGCTCCACGCTCAGCAGCGAGGGGGTTCCCCCACCGATGTACACCGTTGAGAGGGGCGGCCCACCAGGGGCGCGGCGGATTTCGCCCTTGATCTGCTCGAGATAGACCTCCATCGAGCGGCTCCCCGGGGCCCCCGGCTCGGCGCTGGCCCGATCCCCCAGGGGCACCACCGGGAAGTCGCAGTAGAAGCAGCGGCGATGGCAAAACGGGATGTGCAGATAAGCGCTGCGGGGGGGGCGCAGGGCGATGGGGCGGTTACCTCTCTGGGCCAAAGCCACCGGAATAGGGCATGCTGCGCTTTCAGAGAGATCGGCAGCCACAGCACAGGCCATGGTGGACACCCTCATCCTGGTGCTGTTTGTGGTCTCCGGGGCCGCTGCGGGCTGGCTCGGTGTGGACCTGCTACCGGAGCAGCAACTGATCCGCATCGGCAACCTGGAGCAGCTGAGCTGGATCCTGGGAGGTGGCGGCGCCCTGGTGGGCCTGCTGGCTGGGGTGGTGTTTCAGCGGCTGCGGCGCCGCTTGATGGAGCAGGTGCGCACCATGCCCACCGACCTGCTGGTGAGCCGGGCCGTGGGCCTGATCCTTGGCCTGCTGGTGGCCAACTTGCTCATCTCCCCAATCCTGTTCCTCTCGCTCCCCTGGGAGCTGGTGCTGGTGAAGCCCCTGGCGGCGGTGGCGGCCAACGTGTTCTTCGGGGTGTCGGGGTACAACCTCGCTGAGGTGCACGGCCGCACGCTGTTGCGCCTGTTCAACCCCAACAGCACCGAGGCCCTGCTCGTGGCCGATGGGGTGCTGATGCCGGCCAGCGCCAAGATTCTCGACACCAGCGTGATCATCGACGGCCGCATCCGCGGCCTGCTGCACTCGGGCCTGCTGGAAGGCCAGGTGATCGTGGCCCAGTCGGTGATCGACGAACTTCAGGCTCTGGCTGATTCCTCCAACGCCGAAAAGCGCAACAGGGGTCGCCGCGGCCTGAAGCTGCTCAGCAGCCTGCGGGAGCGCTACGGGCGGCGCCTGGTGGTGAACACCACCCGCTACGAGGGCAACGGCGTCGACGACAAGCTGCTGAAGCTGGCGGCCGACACCGGGGGCACCCTGCTCACCGCCGACTACAACCTCGCCAAGGTCGCCGAGGTGCAGTCGGTCAAGGTGATGAACCTGAGCGAACTGGTGATCGCCCTGCGCCCCGAAGTGCAACCGGGCGATGAGTTGAACCTGAAGGTGGTGCGCGACGGCAAGGAGTCACACCAGGGGGTGGGCTACCTCGATGACGGAACGATGGTGGTGATCGATGGTGCCCATGGCCGCAGCGGAGAGCGCCTCGCCGTGACCATCACCGGCGCCCTGCAGACCCCCACGGGTCGGATGGTGTTCGCCAAGCTCGATGGTTGGGAGAGCGGGGAGCCTGCAGCGGCGCCTGCGCCAAGCAACGGAAGCAGCAGCCGCAACCGGGGGAAATCCGGCCCAAAACGTTCAGGGAAGGGGGATCAGGACACCGCCAACCCCCGCTAGGCTCCCGCTTCAGGCCTGCAGTGATCCGCGGATGTCGGTGTCAGCTCCCTATTACGGCGATTCAGCCGTCATGCGCACCCCTCCGCCCGACCTGCCTTCCTTGCTCCTCAAGGAACGCATCGTGTATCTGGGCTTGCCTCTGTTCAGCGATGACGATGCCAAGCGTCAGATGGGCATCGATGTCACCGAGCTGATCATTGCCCAGCTCCTCTATCTGGAGTTCGACAACCCCGAGAAGCCGATCTTCTTCTACATCAACTCCACTGGCACCAGCTGGTATTCGGGGGATGCGATCGGCTTTGAGACCGAAGCCTTCGCCATCGCCGACACGATCCGCTACGTGAAGCCTCCGGTGCACACCATCTGCATCGGTCAGGCCATGGGCACCGCCGCCATGATCCTCAGCGCCGGCACCAAGGGGCACCGTGCCGCCTTGCCCCATGCCTCAATCGTGCTGCACCAGCCCCGCAGTGGTGCCCGCGGTCAGGCCAGCGACATCCAGATCCGGGCCAAGGAAGTGCTGCACAACAAGCAGACCATGCTCGAGATGCTGTCGGCCAACACGGGCAAGAGCCCTGAGCAGCTCGCCAAGGATTCCGATCGCATGACCTACCTGACCGCTCAGGAAGCCGTCGACTACGGCCTGATCGATCGGGTGCTCACCAGTCAGAAAGAGCTGCCCGCGCCTGCCCCCACCGGCGCCGGCATCGGCTGATCCCTCCCCTCCTCGTCGTTCCTCTTCAATCCTTCAGCCATGCCCATCGGTACCCCCAGCGTTCCCTACCGTCTTCCCGGCAGCCAGTACGAGCGCTGGGTCGACATCTACACCCGCCTCGGCGTGGAGCGGATCCTGTTCCTGGGCTCTGAGGTGAACGACGCCATCGCTAACAGCCTGGTGGCGCAGATGCTCTACCTCGACTCCGAGGACAACTCCAAGCCGATTTACCTCTACATCAACTCACCGGGTGGTTCGGTGACCGCCGGCCTGGCGATCTACGACACCATCCAATACGTGAAATCGGATGTGGTGACGATCTGCGTGGGTCTGGCGGCCTCGATGGGCGCCTTCCTGCTCGGCGCCGGCACCAAGGGCAAGCGGCTGGCCCTGCCCCACAGCCGGATCATGATTCACCAGCCCCTGGGCGGCACCAGCCAGCGGCAGGCCAGCGACATCGAGATCGAGGCGCGCGAGATCCTGCGCATCAAGGACATGCTCAACCAGAACATGGCTGAGATGACCGGACAGCCGATCGAAAAGATCGAGAAGGACACCGACCGCGACTACTTCCTCAGCGCCGAGGAAGCCAAGAACTACGGGCTGATCGACCGGGTGATCTCCCACCCGACTGAGGCCTGATCCAGAACAAGCGACCGATCAGCCCTTGGCGGTGAGGGCCAGCAAGCGCCCAGCGGTGCCGGGATCCACCGGCAGGCCAGCGGGATCGAGCAGGCCCAGTTGCGCCAGCAGCCCGGCCTGGTCCCAGTAGATGTGCTCGTAGGCCACCTTCCCGTCCTTCACTCCAACGATCACCACCAGGGCCATTTCCACGGGCCGACCGGTTGGAGCCACACCGGGCAGCAGATGGCTGATGGTTTCGCTGTGGGTGAAGCGGATCACCAGTTCATCCACCAACCGCTCAGCATCAAGCGTGCGCGAGATCGGGATGAATTCCACATCAGGCGGAAAGAACTGCCCGATCAATTGGGTGGCATAGAACTCCCGCACGCCATCCGCTCCCTGGCCGCCCGTACCGGAGGCGAGATTGAGCAGGTGGGGGGTGTCCACCATCGTGGCCATGGTGGCGTCAAGGTCACCGTTGAGCTCCGCCTGCATGTGGGCTGCGAACAGGGCCGCCGCGTCGTCCGCCGCAGGGGTGGCGCGGCTGGAGTCATGGTCGGCCATGGGGGGGGTTGGCAGAGCCCAGACCGTAGGGGTGGTGCGTCCTGGCGTCAGCCGTCCAGGGCGCGGCAGACGCTTTCGTAAGCTCGACCCTTGCTCAGCGCTGAACCGAAGCCCCTGATGGCCAAGCTGTACTACGACACCGATGCCGACCTCAGCCTGCTGAACGGCAAAACGGTGGCCATCATTGGCTACGGCTCCCAAGGCCACGCCCACGCCCTCAACCTCAAGGACAGCGGCGTGAACGTGGTGGTGGGCCTCTACGAAGGCAGCCGCTCCGCCGAGAAGGCCAAGGCAGACGGCCTCGAAGTGCTCAGCGTGGCTGACGCCGCCGCCAAAGCCGACTGGATCATGGTGCTGCTGCCCGATGAAACCCAGAAGGCCGTCTACGACGCCGAGATCGCTCCTCACCTCAGCGCCGGCAAGGTGCTCAGCTTTGCCCACGGCTTCAACGTGCGCTTTGAGCTGATCAAGCCCCCCGCCGATGTGGATGTGGTGATGATCGCTCCCAAGGGCCCCGGCCACACCGTGCGCTGGGAGTACCAGAACGGCATGGGCGTGCCTGCACTGTTCGCCATCCATCAGGACGCCACCGGCAACGCCCGCGCCCTGGCCATGGCCTACGCCAAGGGCATCGGCGGCACCCGTGCCGGCATCCTGGAGACCAACTTCAAGGAAGAAACCGAAACCGACCTGTTCGGTGAACAGGCCGTGCTCTGCGGCGGCCTCTCCGAGCTGGTGAAGGCCGGTTTCGAAACCCTGGTGGAAGCCGGTTATCAGCCCGAGCTGGCCTACTTCGAGTGCCTGCACGAGGTGAAGCTGATCGTGGATCTGATGGTGAAGGGCGGCCTCACCGCCATGCGCGATTCGATCTCCAACACCGCTGAATACGGCGACTACGTGAGCGGCCCCCGCCTGATCACCGCCGACACCAAGGCTGAGATGAAGCGCATCCTGGCCGACATCCAGGACGGCACCTTCGCCCGCAACTTCGTGGCCGAGTGCGAAGCCGGCAAGCCCGAGATGAAGAAGATCCGCGAGCGCGACAGCCAGCACCCGATCGAGCAAGTGGGCAAAGGCCTGCGCTCGATGTTCTCCTGGCTGAAGGCCGCCTGATCCAGGCCTTGGCACTCGTCTCTGGGGTGGATTCCTTCACGGGGATCCACCCCTTTGTGTTGGTGACCGCCGCCGCTGGCTTCGATCGGCTTGTGGGCGATCCGCGCTGGTGCCTGCACCCGGTGGTGGTGATGGGCTGGATCATCAGCCGCCTGCGGCGGCTGGCGGAGCACTGGTCCGGCGAACGGCCCTGGGCCCTGCGCCTGGCCGGGGGCTTGATCACCTTGGTGCTCGTGGGAGGCAGCGTGGCGAGCGGCTGGCTGCTGGAGCAGGGAAGCCAACGCCTTCCCCTGGTTCTGGGGCTCCCGCTCCTGCTGATCGCCCTGACCAGCGCCTTGGCGGGCCGGAGCCTGGAGCAGGCGGTGCGCGGCGTCCTTGGCGCGCTGCCGGATCTCGAAAGCGCACGCGCTGCCCTGAGCTGGATCGTGGGCCGCGACACCCAGGAGCTGGAGGCCCCTGAGATCCTGCGGGCAGCAGCGGAAACCGCGAGCGAAAACGCTGTGGATGGACTGTTTGCTCCGCTGTTCTGGATGCTCATCGGCGCGGGGCTGTGGAGCGCCGGCTGGAGCGAGGCCCCTGGCCCCTTGACTCTGGCCTGGGGCTTCAAGGCCGCCAGCACCCTCGATTCCATGCTCGGCTATCGGCGCGGCAAGCTGCAGTGGCTGGGCACCGCCGGGGCACGGCTGGATGATCTGCTGGTGTGGCTGCCCTGCCGCCTGGTGGCGTTCAGCCTGCCCCTGGTGAGCCGCGCAACACTGCCGAGAGCAGGCAATCTGCTGCGCCGCTCCCTAATCGATGGAGCAGCGGATCCATCGCCCAATGCTGGGGTCTCCCAAGCGATCTATGCCCACTGCCTGGGCGTGCAGCTCGGCGGAGTGAACCGCTACGGAGCCGCTTGGCGTGAGAAGCCGCTGCTGGCAGCGGGCGCCGCTGAGGTCAGCGCGGGCAGGGTGGAGGCCATGCTGCAGAGAACTCAACGCCTGGAGCTGCTGTGGCTGATCGCGGCCTGCTCAGTAGGCGCCGCGATCCATCGGTAAAAGCACCACTCCGATGGTGCGCAGCACGATGCGTAGATCCAGCCAGAGGTTGCGGTTGCGGGCGTAAAAGAGATCCAGCTTCACCCGGGTTTCGTAGGGCAGGTTGTTGCGGCCAGACACCTGCCACAGCCCCGTGAGACCCGGGCGCACCGACAACACCTCATCCATGGTGCGGCCGTAGCGCTCCAGCTCATCCCAAACGATCGGGCGCGGACCCACCACGCTCATCTCCCCCTTGAGCACGTTGATGAACTGGGGCAGCTCATCGAGGCTCGAGCGGCGCAGGAAGCGGCCGATCGGGGTGATGCGGGGGTCGTTCTTGAGCTTGAAGTCGCGGGCGAACTCCTCCCTCAGAGCCGGATCGGAAGCCAACACCGCCGCCAGCACACGGTCGGCGTCCTTGCGCATTGTGCGGAACTTCAGGCAGCCAAAGCCCTTGTAGCCGCGGCCGATGCGGCGCTGGCAATAGAACACCGAGCCCTTGGAGCTCAGCTTCACCACCAGGGCCAGGAGCAACAGCAAGGGCGATCCCAGGCCAAGCACCAGCAAGGAAAAGCTGATGTCTCCAACGCGTTTCAGGATGCGGCCGCGCTTGGACTGAGCCCTCAGCAGGGAGCTGGCGGTGGACTCAGCCGGAATGGAGGCGGCAGCAGACAATCGAGGCCGTCAGGGACTGAAGTTGTCCTCATTTAAGAAGTGCGGGACGCCGCGCGCCCAGGGCGCACGGTCACTCACCCCATAGGCACAGGCAAGCCGCGACGGCGCTCCGCCAGGGAGCGTTGATGACGATTCCAGCTCTGCTCGATCGCCGCCTCCATGCGGGCACGGAAACGCTGAGGGCTGAACTGCTCGGCCCAACGCCTCAGGCGCTCGGCAGGCAACTGCTTCCAGAGCTGCTGGGCTTCGAAATACTCCAGTGCCGCCACCAGCGACGCCACGTTCTGCTCGGGGAAGAGCAACCCAGTGGGTTGGCTCACCCCCCGCTCAAGGCAGCGGACGCTGTCGAGCAAGCCGCCCTGGCCTAGGGCAATCACCGGGGCACCGGCGGCCATGGCTTCAACCGGTGCGATGCCGAAATCCTCCAAGCCTGCGTAGACGTAAGCGCGGCATCGGCTCATCCAGGCGTTGACATCGTTTTCGGATTGACGACCCAGCAGGCGCACATTCGGAGCGGCGAGGGCCTGCAGGCGTGCCCGCTCAGGGCCATCTCCAATCACCACCAGCGGCAGTCCAGTGCGATTGAAGGCCTCCACCACCAGATCCACCCGCTTGTAGGGCACCAGGCGGCAGAGGCAGAGATAAACCTCCTCGCGGGGTTGATCCCAGCGGAAACGTTCCACCTCCACGGGAGGGTGGACGACTGTGGAGCTGCGTCCCCAGTAACGGCGGATGCGGGCTGCGGTGAAACGGGAATTAGCGAGCAACTGATCGGGGCGCTGTCCGCTCAGCACGTCCCACTGCCGCAGGCGATGCAGCTGCCAGCGGATCAGCGGGCCGAGGCCACGCCGCGCCAAGGACGACTGACGCAGATAGGCGTGCATCTGATCCCAGGCGTAGCGCACGGGAGTATGCACGTAGCTGATGTGACACTGCTCGGGCCCGGTGAGCACGCCCTTGGCGGCCAGGTGACTGCTGCTGATCACCAGGGGAAACCCCGAGAGATCCAGCTGTTCGATCGCCAGCGGCAGCAGCGGCAGGTACTGCTGCACGTGGCTCACCCCGAAGGGAAGGCTTTGGATGAAGGAGGTTTGGATCGAGCGGCCCTCCAACCAGCTGCCCCGCCTGCGGCTTTCACCATCCACCAGGGCGAAGAGCTGGGGTTGATGCAGCAGTGCATCCAGCTCCCGCACCACCAGCTCGGCGCCCCCCACGGAGCGGGGCGTGAGCCACTCATGCACCAGAGCCGCTGGGCCGATCTCAACACGCATGGGCCGCAGCCTAGATGCGGCCTCTTGAAGTTTGATTGCTCACCAGATCACAAAATTTCTCAGCTGATTGCTGATCCAAAGACAGGTCTGGATGCTGTGGGAACTGTGTGGACGTCATGCCGATTCGCGAGCTCCTGGAAGATGCCCTGCAGGAGCCATCCATTGGCAACACCTCCTGTTTCACCTGGCATGCCACGCCGGTTGGGATCGCTGCGCTGTGGACCGGCAGCACAGCCCCGACCCCACCACCTTTTGACAATGCCCTCAAAGAAGGCCTGGAGGTGGGTCTCGATCTGAGCCGCGAAGAGCGTGAATTTCACCAGGTCAGCCAAGGCCTGGTGCTGCTCTTTCACAGCTGATTCATAACAACGGAGAGGGTGTCCGTCGATTTCGGTCTGACCTGGACTACCTGAGACACTTTTCAGGTGTTGGGGTGCGATTTACCCCAACATTTACCCCATCATCTGTTTTCTTCCGTGAACTCGACGGAAGGGGCAAATCGACTGCGCCACGGGCATTCTAAGCGAGTCACCCGACTTCACCCATACCCCCACGCCTCAACCCAGTCCCCTCAAAGGAGCAGAAGCGACGGCAGGCAGCGCCAGAAGGGGCAGCAAGGGCAGCGGATGCGTCAGGAGACCCAGACGCACCTACGACACCCCTACCCCGCTTCTGGACACCACCCAACCGCCACCTCCCGCCGAGGAACCCACTGAGCGCACCGTTTGGTCAAATGCTCACCCTGGGGAATGAGTCCCTGATGGATCGGGCAGGTCAGCACCGTGACGCAGTGCCTGCCCACCTCGTAGCGGAAGTGCTGGCAGGTGATGCAGACGGCACCAGAGCGGGCAGGACGCAGAGCATCGTCAGCAGCAGGCATCTTTAGACAATCTTTCAAGTCGAAATGCTGCGCAAGGCACCACGGGCATGAGGCGCTCGCCATCATTTATCAAATTCACACAGATCAGTGGACCTGGATCGGCACATAAT
>Ga0194115_10001546_pt1 | contig 29279 bp, 24 predicted proteins | sample TA2MahsurfametaG_3_FD_148656 | JGI IMG/M metagenome (GOLD analysis project Ga0194115, IMG submission 148656) | Freshwater microbial communities from Lake Tanganyika, Tanzania - TA2015002 Mahale S4 surface | ecosystem: Environmental > Aquatic > Freshwater > Lake | place: Tanzania: Lake... | reverse complement strand
TTTAATAGTTCTTTCTTCATTGAAACAGGGGATTATTATACTAACAATCATTTGTCCAAAAAAGAAAGGCACATCTTATTTTTTATTTAAAGCAGTTTTTCATTTTAAAAAAAATAATTAAATATTATTATAATTTGCAAATAATTTAATATTCATATATTTATTACGATACTTATCGCGGGGTGGAGCAGTCTGGTAGCTCGTCAGGCTCATAACCTGAAGGTCCTTGGTTCAAATCCAAGCCCCGCAACCAAAGTTTATTTTATATAAACCAAATCTTTGTAAAAAATTACTTTTAAAAAAAACTTTACTGCTAGCTTTATCTAAATATAAAATATTTATTTCTTTCATCTTGCATCCCTTAAAGCAGGGCCATTGCGTCACAAATATTATCATAGCATGTAATAGTGCAAAAATGATACACTTAAGTTTATAAATTCTTTTTTATAACACATCTTTTAATTAAAAATTATGCAAAAAGCTTAACTAAGATATGAAAAAAGCATTAATTACAGGAATAACTGGGCAGACCGGTTCTTATTTAGCACAACTTTTAATAAAAAAAAATTATATAGTCTATGGCATCAAAAGAAGAACATCTTCAGTTTATAATACTCAAAGACTAGAGCAAGTAATAAGTTTTGATAAATATCTTAACAAAAAATTATTTTTATTTTATGCAGATTTAACTGATTATAGTTCATTAGAAGAAATTATTTTAAGAACATCACCTGATGAAATTTATAATTTAGGAGCTCAATCACACGTACAAACTTCATTCTTAATTCCAAATTACACTTCGGAGGTCAATTCTATGGGTGTACTAAATATTCTTAATATAATTAAAAACTCCAAAAAAAAAATTAGATTTTATCAAGCTTCAACATCAGAAATGTTTGGTAATCAAAGGAAATTTCCATTAAATGAAAAATCTACAATGAACCCAGTATCTCCTTATGGAATTTCAAAATTATTTGCATACCACATGGTCCGATGTTACAGAGATTCCTATAAAATTTTTGCATCCAATGGTATTTTGTTTAATCATGAGTCACCTTTAAGAGGGGAAAATTTTGTGACAAGAAAAATCACAATAGGTTTATCCAAAATTTATTTGGGACTAACTACTCAGCCATTAGAACTTGGAAATTTAAATGCTCAAAGAGATTGGGGTCATGCAAGGGAGTATGCAAATGCAATATGGAAAATTATTCAATATAAAAAACCTATCGATTTAGTAATATGTTCTGAAAAATTCTACTCCGTAAGAGATTTTATAGAAGTATGTTTAAAATATTTAGGTATTAAATATAAATTTTTGCATAAAAATACTATAAATGAAAAAATTATAAGTAATAAAAAAATACTGGTCCAAGTTAATAAAAAATATTTTAGACCTATAGATATAATTAAACTTGAAGGAGATTATAGATACGCAAAAAAAATATTAAAATGGAAATGTAAGACTAAAATTAATCAACTTGCGAAAGAAATGATTGATAGCGATATTAAAATCCTTAAAGGAAAAGTAATATAAATAATTTATAGTGGATATAAATTTTATTAACTTAATATTTTTTTTTTTACTTGTAGTAGCGCTAACATTTATTTTATGTGAGAACAGACTGTATCTTGCAAAAAAGTTTGATTTATTTGATTATCCAAGCAAAATTAAACTACATAACGTTAAAACTCCCAAAGTAGGCGGACTAATACTAATATGTACAAGTGTTTTTGTATTATTATTTTTTTTGCTTCAAAAAAATTTTTTTGAGTCTAAAATTTTATTATTTGGTATTTTATGTTCGATTATTGGTTTAATTGATGATAGATATAATTTAAATCCGTATAAAAAAATATTATTTTTAAGTTCAATAATAATATTTTTCTTATCGGTAAATCAAGAATTTTTAATCCAAAAAGTTGTTTTTAGTAATTTTATTTTTAAAAAAGAATATTTTTTAACTATCAAATTTCTAAGTATTTTTTTTACCACCTTCTGCATTTTATTATTAGTAAATTCTTTTAATATGACTGATGGTCACAATGGAATTGCAATTATGATAGGAATTGCCTGGTTTATATTTTTTTGGAATATTAAGTTATTTGTATTCTTTACTTTCATACTGGCTATAATTTTAATGTATAATCTTAAATCTAAAATTTTTTTAGGAGATTCAGGAAATTATTTTATATCAACTATATTTGGATTATCAGTAATAGATTTTAGTAATAAAAGTTTTATTCTTTCAGAACAAATATTCATTTTATTTATACTTATCGGCATAGATATGTTGAGGGTATTTATTGAAAGAATCTTTAATAATAAAAATCCATTTTTAGGAGATAGAAATCACCTACATCAATTATTAAAAAATAGATTTAACTCCTTTTACACAATTGTGTTTTACATTTTACTTTTTTTGCTGCCAATAATTATGTCGATATACTCGTTTTTAGATAAGTTTGTTATTATTTTACTTTTCACCTTTTTATATTTTTTAATTTTAATCAGTTTAAAAAAAAAAATTAAAAAGTGAAAATCTCTATTATCACTGTAGTTAAGAATGGTATGCCTTTTATCAAAGATGCTATTAATTCATATAAAAAACAAAATTACAAAAATAAAGAACTAATAATAATTCTTTCAAACTCAGATGATAACACCGAAAAATTTTTAAAAAAAAAAAAAATTAAATTTTTTAAAATTAGTAAAAAGGATGAAAATAGATACCATGCATTGAATTATGGAATTAAAAAAGCCAAAGGTGATGTGATTGGTGTACTACATTCTGACGACATATTTTATAAAAATAATACTATTAAAGTAATTGCTAATATGTTTAAAAAAAAAAACCTGGAAGGTGTTTACGGTGGAGTAAAGTTTTGTAAAAAAAACAACATCCAGAACTTTGTAAGAATTTGGAAACCTAAAAATATAACTTTTGATTGTATTAAATTAGGTATGACAATTCCTCATACAAGTTTATTTTTAAAAAAGAAGGTTTTTAAGAAAATTGGTTTATATAACACTAAATTCAAAATTTCTTCAGATTATGATTTTATAATAAGAATTTTTTGTAAAAATATTAATATTATAAACACAAATAAGTATCACTGTATAATGAGAATAGGTGGAGATAGTACAAACACAAAATTTTTTTTTAAAAAAATTTTAGAGGACATTATAATTTTAAAAAAAAACAGATTAAGTATGTTACTAATATTTTATAAAATTTTATCTAAAATTCCTCAACTATTGATTAAAAAATAAAGAAGCTGAGATTTGCGTGATTAAAAAAAAAGAAAGTAATTACTTGTTATTTTTAATTTATTTAATACCTATATCTTTAATCTTTTCAAAATTAATTTCTGAAATAATAATTGTTTTAACCACAGGAGTAATAATTTATAAATTTAAAATTGATTACATAAAAAAAAAGTTTCAAGACCTAAATCTTTTTCAAAAAAACTTAATTAAATATTTTTTCTTCTTTTTTTTTCTAATTTTTGTTAATAAACTTGCTAATTTTTCAAATTATGAAGATCTATTTAAGAGCCTAGCATTATTGAGGTTCCCGATTTTTTTACTAGTATCTTTTATATTTTTGTCCTCAGTAAACAGATATCTTTTTTTAAATAAAATTTATATTTTTATATTAGTTTCTTTGATACTTTCAATTGATATATGGCTTCAGTTTTTTTCTGGAAAAAATTTATTTGGGTATAATTTTGATAATGATTTAAAAAGAGCGGGGTCATTTTTTAAAGACGAATATATAGCTGGTTCTTTTTTATTTTATATTTTTTTTTACGTAGGGTTTTTTTTTAATTTTTTTAAAAAAAAAATATTTATTATTATATTACTATTGATTGTTTATATAAGTATATACTTTTCTGGAGACAGGCAACCATTTATCTTACTTAATCTCGGATTGCTTCTGTTTTTTGTTATTAATTTTCTAAATATTAAAAAGTTTATAATTAAAAATAAAAAAGTTTTATATTTAATTATATTTATTCCTTTTTTTCTAATTTTTTTTAAAGCCGAAAACTTTCTTATAGAAAGATATAAATTAAAAAATTCAATTGCTTTTGATCATTATAAATTTCATCTTGAATCCTCAATACAAAATTTTCAAGATAATATTTTTTTTGGTTCAGGATATAAGACATGGAAAAAAGATTGTAATAAATCGGATCCTGAAACAAGGAAATGTAGTACTCATCCACATAATTTTTACCTTGAAATACTTGCTGATAATGGCTTGATAGGAATATTGTTTTTTATTTTTATATTTTATTTTTTATTAAAAAATTTTTTTATTCTATTTTTTATAAAAAAAAAATTTATTTTTGAATTTTTATTTTTTATTCTGTATTTTTTTCCCTTTAAACCTACCGGTAGTTTTTATACAAATTTTAACTTAATCATGTTTTTTTATACTTTGCTTATGATTTTTATTAAAATGCAATATTTAAATGAAAAAAAAATTTAAAGTAACAATAGTAACTCCAACCTTTAATTCAGAAAAATATATTGAAGCAACTATTCTTTCTGTTTTAAATCAAAGTTATAAAAATATTGAATATATAATTGTTGATGGAGTTTCAAATGATAAAACTCTCAAAATAATAAATAAATACAAAAAAAAAATTTATAAAATTATAATCGAAAAAGATATGGGTATGTACGATGCTATTCACAAAGGTTTTTTGAAAAGTAATGGTGAATATTTGTACTGGCTGAACTCAGATGACCTCCTTTATAAGAATGCAATTGAAAATGTTGTAAGTATAATTCAAAAAAAAAAGTTCAGATGGGTTGTTGGAATACCAAGTATACTCAATGAAAAAAAAATTATTGAAAGATCTCTTTATCATTATCCTAAAATTATAATTAAATATGGCCTCATTACCCCTTGTTTTTGGGGATACATTCCTCAAGAAAGCACGTTATTTTCAAGAAAACTTTATTTTAAATCTGGTGGTTTAAATAAAAAACTAAAATATGCTGGAGACATAGAACTATGGAAAAGTTTTAGTCGTTATGAAAGTTTACAATCTATCCCATGTAAAGTTGGAATTTTTAGAAAAAGAAAAGGTCAAATTAGTGAAAATCAAAAAGTATATTTAGAAGAAATAAACAAAGTGCACTGTATTATACCTTGTGGTAAAATTTTAAGATTCTTTTATTCTTCAATCATCAACTTATTTTATAAGTATGCTAAAAAAAACTGATAAAATTTTAATTGCTGGTCAGGAGGGAATGGTTGGGTCTGCAATTTATAAATTATTAAAAAAAAAAAAATATAAAATTATTGAATGTAAAAGGAAATATCTGGATTTTACTAATTATTTAAAAGTTTCCTCTTTTTTTAAAAAAAAAAAACCAAACATAGTTATTAATGCAGCAGGCAAAGTGGGTGGCATATTAGATAATTCAAAAAACCCAATAGATTATTTAAACAAAAATATTTTGATAGGATTGAACATAATAAATATTAGCTACAAACATAATGTAAAAAAAATTATTAATCTCGGTTCTGCGTGCATATATCCCAGAATAACAAAAATTCCAATAAAAGAGAATTATTTATTGTCGTCATATCTAGAAAAAACAAATGAAGCTTACGCACTGTCTAAAATAATTACACTCAAACTCTGTGAATATTACAAAAAAATTAAAAAAAAAGAATTTATATCAATACAACCAGCTAATTTATATGGTGATAATGATAATTATGATTTGAAATCAAGTCATGTAATTCCAGCACTTATAAGAAAATTTTGTGAAGCTAAATTAAATAAGAAACCAAAAGTAATAATTTGGGGTTCTGGCAAAAACAAAAGAGAATTTATGCATGTTAATGATCTCTCGAATGCTATTTATTTCCTACTTAAAAAAAATACAAAAGAATATTTTTTAAATATTGGCACAAATGAAGAGATATCTATAAAAGAATTAGCAAACAAAATAAAAAAAATTTCAAAATATAATGGACAAATAATATTTGATAAAAATAAACCAGATGGGCAAAAACGAAGAGTTTTAGACTCTAATAAAATAAAAAAATTAGGCTGGAAAAAGAAAATTTTATTGAATAATGGTTTAAGCCAAGTCTATAATAATTTTGAAAAAAAATATAAATTAGGTCTTTTTAAATCTTAAAATATTTTAAGTAATTTTCAGAAATAGTATATTTAATTACACATTACATTATGGAAGTAACGGAATAGTTTTAAATCTTATTAAATTAAAAATTAAAATAATTTTTCACTATTTCTAGTTTTGTTTAAAATAATATTTTTATATAATTTTATATAGGCTGAAGATATGACTTTTTCAGAATAATTTTTTACGCAAAATAATCTAGAATTTTTTCTTAAAATTTCTTTATTTTGATTGGTAGCACACCATTCAATACCCTCGGACAAATGTTTTGAATCTTTGTTATGAGCTAACCATCCTGTTTTTTTATGTATAACAAAATCTTTGAAACCTGAGTTATTAAAAGCAACAACCGGTACACTGCATGAGTTTGCCTCAAATAAAATATTAGGAGAATTATCCATTAACGATGGAATTACAACAACATCAGATACAGAATAAATTTTTCTTAAAAAAAATTTATTATTTATATCTCCCAAATATTTTACGTTAATACTATGATTAATTTTTTTTAAAAAATTCTTATTAATTATTTTACCAAACAAAAGTAACACATAATCAAAATCTAAGTATAATAGTGAATTTGATAAATATGAGAAACCTTTTCTTGGATCATCAATTACAGATGCTCCATAGGTTATCACAATCTTATTTTTAATTTTAAGTCTTATTTTTATCTCTTTTTTTTTCTGAGCTTTCCAAAAAAAAGTATCAATAGTATTAGGGATAATAATTGAATTACTTTTTTTTTTTAAGAAACTTTTATTCAATTTTAATTGAATCCATGAACTAGGAGCTATAAAAAAAATTTTCTTTTTCCAGTATTTATTTTTCAGATACAAAATATATCTATCAATATTTAAAAATTTTCTTAAATAAAAATCTGCTTTATTTTTATTGACATTTTTATTTGTATAATGTGCGGAGGCACACATTGGCCACATATCTGAAAGTCTCCAAACAATAGGCTTTTTTATTAATCCAATTTCTTTTATAGATAACATATTCGATCCAACCCAATGTAATTGAACAATATCTGGATTAATTTTGTCAATAATTTTTAAAGACCCAGTTGGAAATAGATTGTATGAGTGAAAAGTATTTGATCCTCTATGAAAGATTTTTTTTACAATGTTCTCAAAAATTTTTAAAAAGAAACATTTTAATTGATTATTAGTTATAATTTTTTTATCTTTATAGTTTTTATTAATTACATAAAGATAAACATTAATTTTTTTTTTTAAACATCTATATATTCTATGCGTAGCGATTGCTGCGCCGCCATTTTTATCAGAATAATTTATAATTAATAATTTCATTAAAATTACTTATTCAGATACCATAATTGAAACATTAAAAGGGCCCATAATTTGGTTGCAATTTTTGTATTTTTATCGTTTTTTTTTAATTCATTTAATGCAGGGTTAATATAATTAATTAAAATGTTTTTATTAAAAATATTTTGTTTTAAGACTTCTTCTACAGAAAATAGTTTTTCAAACTCTTTATAAAAAAAATTATTAATCCAACGAGAAATAGGTAATACAAATCCTTGTTTTGGTATTTCTGATAATTCTTTAGAAAAATATTTTTTACTTATATTACGTAGTAAATACTTTGTATTAAATGTTTTTGTTCTTACATATGCTGGAATATTTAAAACAAATTTGACCAGATCATTTTCTAAAAAACATGGCCTAGCCTCAATTGAATGTGCCATTGAGAATCTATCTGTCATTTGCAAAAATTCATCCTGAAGTTGTCCTTCTAAATCAATTAGACAAGTTTTATCTATAGGGTTATTTATAAAATTATTTATGTATTTATTATAATAAAATTTTTCTATCTTATTTCCTAAAAAAATATCGCTATTTAAAATTTTTTTTTTCTCTTCTTCGGTAAAATAATTATTTGTATTAAAATAAAATTTATTAAAAAAATATGAAATCTTATCCAATTTCAAAAAAGAAATTTTGTCTAAATATATCCATTTACCGTAATTACCGAAAAGTTCATCTGCTCCAGTTCCAGTCAATATAACTTTAAAGTTTTTTGATGCATGTTTGTAAATAAACCATGATGGCAAACCTCCACCATATGGTTCATCAAGAGATTGAATCATTGCTGGAATTTCATTTATAAACTGACTTGTATTTATTTTTATTTCGTGATGATTTGTTTGACATGACTTTGCTATCTCTGCCGCTACATCTAGCTCATCATCAATGTCTTTTTCATCAAATCCTAAAGTAAAGGTACTAACTTTGCTGCAATTTTTTGAAATTATTTTTGTTATTATTGATGAGTCCAGTCCGCCTGATAACGAACAACAAATAGGTACGTCAGATATTTGCCATTTTTTAACAGCATCTTCAATCTTATAAATTAATAAATCTTCTATTTCTCGAACATCAATTTTATCGACATTATTTTTACTAAAAGAAAAATTAAACCACTTTGAAATTTTCAAATCATCATTTAAACAATCATATTGCAATAATGATCCAGACGATAATTTTTTTATACTATTATGTATCGTTTTATTATTAGCAATATACATAAGACTTAAATAATCACAAATGCTTTCATTGTCTAAATCTAAATTTATGTCTGATATTTTTTTTAATGCTTTAATTTCGGAAGCAAAATAAAAATTATTTTTACTTTTCGAATAAAAAAGAGGTTTAATACCAAATCTATCTCTTGCTAAGTAAATTTTTTTTTTAAATGAGTCATAAAATGCAAAAGCAAACATTCCATTTAAATTTTGTAAATTATTAAATCCGTCCATATAAATTAAGTAATTGAAAAGTACTTCTGTGTCAGAATTCTTTGACAAAAAATTAATATTTTTTTCTTTAATAATTTTTTTCTTAATGTCATTTGCATTAATAATTTCTCCATTAAAAATTAAGGAATATCTTCCATCTTTTGAGACAAATGGTTGGTCTCCTAAGTTAATATCCATAATCGATAAACGATTCATCCCCATTGAAAATGGATTAGATTTGTCAAAATAAATAGATGATTTATCTGGACCCCTATGAAATAAAATATTGTTCATCTTTTTAGTCAAATCATGAACTTCTTTTTGGCTAGAATTTTTTTGAAATACGCCAGATATACTACACACTTTATTTTGTTTTAAGCAGGTTGATAAATTTTAAATCTAAAGTTCTTAAATTTTTTTTTTTTAAATAATATCCTAGTAAGGAAAATTTTTTTTTTAATGAATTATCTTCTAATTTTTTCATTAAATGGGAAAAAATTTTATATTTTTCTTTGATCGGAGTATTATTAAAAAAATTAATTCCTCTTATATTTTTAGAAAAACTGTTTTTAAAACTGAGTACATTATAAAATAAATATAAAAGAAACCTTGAGACCTTAACAGCATTTTTTTTTTGAATAAAAATTGGATCCGAACTTTTTTTTATTAAATATTCTTTATATTCCTTTATATTATTTGGTTTTAAAAAATAAGACTTATTTGTATGCGATAACAAATTATCTGATATTAATATTGGTTTTATTCCGTAGCACGATGCCTCTATACTTGATGTACCTGAAAAAGTTACGCATCTTTTCATATTATTAAAAACTTTAAGATTAGAATGATATTTATTATCAATTTTAATATTTTTGGGAAAAGAACCATTAAAATACCTCCTCTCAATATTCTTTAATATCACAGCAGAATTTTCACCCCAAACTTTAGAATTAGGGTGAATTCTTAAAGACCAAATTTCATCACTTTCTTTTATTATTTTTATTGTTTCAATAATCCAATGATAATAGTCAAAAAAAATCCTATTTTTATCTATTATTGCAAATGGTGAATCTTTGAAAACATGTAAAAAAATAACATTTTCTTGTAAATTAGATCTTGCATTACTTTTTATTTTTGCAGCTGCTAAAAAATCTGTATCTTTTAATTTTCCGGAAAATCTTAAATTCCAAAATCTTTTAATGGTTAAATCACTAACAATTTTTTTTATTTTTTTCAATAAATTAGTATTTACAAAAGTACATTTTAATTTTTTTTTTTTTTTTTGTTGAAAATAAGCAAAATTTCCTTGAGAAAAAACTCTTATATTCCTTTTTTTAAATTCCTCTAAAGCAATTCTATATTTATAAACTGTGTGTGCTAAAAAAACTGATTTAATTGGATATTTATTTATTAATTCTTTTATATAAATACCATAATAAATTAAACGTAATAATGCACTTAACTTTAAAATTAAATTGGGCCTCAATTCATTATCGTTCATATGTCTTATACTAGAGTCCCAATAGGCATGAGCAAATGATGATTTATAATTTTTTTTATCTTTGTAAGAAAAAAATAATAATAACTTTAAATAAAAAAAAAAATTTTTGGCTAAATCGTATATTAAAAAAATAAGATTATTTAATTTAATTTTTTTTGAGTCTGTTAAAATAATATTTAAAAAGTTGAGATTATTAAATTTTATTTTATTTTTTTTTATATAGTCTTGAAAAACTTTAAATTCTAAATTTTCAATAATAATTTCTTCTTTATTTTTGTAACCCTCAAGTATAGGAATTAAAATACCTAGATTTAGGGGATCATAACCTCCTCCTATATAAATATATTTTTTATTTTTCACGTTGTATGATTTCTAGAAGATTATATATATTAACTTTTTTAGTTATAACAGAAACTATACTTGCATCGCATAAATTATGAAATATTTGCAAATTCCACCAATTTTTTCTGTAAATAATTTTTTTTTAGAAAAGTTTATTGCTAAAAATAAACTTGGAATAAAAAGTAAGCAGCTCTTAAATAAATATTTTTATACCTGATTAACATAAGTCTTTTCAAAGAAAATATTTGATGCTTATTGGAAAATTTAGATAGATTTTTATTATTACTAATTCTAAGAGGATAATCATTTTCGTAAATAATAGTTTTCACAATAAGAATCAACTATTGGCAGAGTAAAAAGTAATTGACGATCTAATAATTTTCCCCAAATAGAAATTTAATTATCATTTTTCATATTATAACTATTTGAATCTTTTAAAATCATTATAGTAATTATTGTAAATTCTTTTTTCCATTTAAAAATATTAAACCCTTTTTTCGAATGTTTTTCTTGCATTAAATATTATTTTTTTCTTAGTGGGGTTTTTTTTAATATTAAGAATATGATCTACGATGTTATCTGAGTTGTTTCCTAACAAACAATTATATTTATTCTAAAAAATGCAAAAAGTCTTGATGAGATTTATGGCCAATTACACAGCTAACTATCGACCACGAAAAAATTGCTATAAGTCTACTTCCTCATGCGATAGGCGCTGGTAGTAATGCAACGTCAGAATTTTTAATTAAATTTTTTAAATTTCAAACAAATCTCTTTATTCTAACACTTTTATAACTTTAAAAAATTCTCATATATGATTTTCAACGAAAAGATTTTTTAAATCTAAAAAAATTCATCAGATAAAAATTTTTTGTATTATACTTTATTTTAGATAGTGCTGCGTGCTAAAAATTCAAGTTTTTTTAAAAATTTAACTTATTATTTTGTTATAATACTAAATTTTTACATTTTTTATTTAAAGTAAGTTGAATACCAATCAATAAAGTTTTTTATACCCTTTTTATAACTGGTAGATTTATTAATTTTTAAAGAATTTCTTAATTTGTTTTTTGAAGCTAACGTTTCCAGTACATCGCCTTTTTGCAAAGGTAAAAAATTAATTTTAGCTTTTTTTCCTAAATTTTTTTCAATTTCTTTAATAAAATTCATTAAAGGTATCTTGGAGCCATTTGATACATTAAAAATTTTAAATGGAGCAATACTTGAGCTTGGGTCTGGTTTGTTAGAATTCCATAACAAATTACACTTTGATGGGTTTTTAATAAAATTTTCAATAATAATCACAGCATCATCTATATAGGTAAAATCTCTGGCGTGATTACCGTAGTTAAAAACTTCTATTTTTTTATCATTAAAAATATTTTTAGTAAAATTAAATAATGCCATATCGGGTCTACCCCAGGGTCCATAGACGGTAAAAAATCTCAAGCATGTAGTAGGAATATTAAAAAGATAAGAGTAAGCATGGGCCATAACTTCATTGGATTTTTTTGTTGCAGCATACAACTGTATTGGGTGATTAGCAGAATTATTCTCCTTCAAAGGAAAATTCTTATTAAGACCATAAACGCTACTACTACTTGCAAAAATAAAATTTTTTATTTTTAAATATCTACAACACTCTAGAATATTAAAAAAACCATTAATATTACTGTTAATATATAGCCTTGGACTTTTTAAAGAGTACCTAACTCCTGCTTGAGCTGCTAAATGAACGATGGTATCAATTTTATTATTTTTTATATATTTAAAAAGTTTTTTATAATTTTTAATGTCAATCTTAAGAAAATTAAATTTTTTATTTTTTTTTAAATCTTTTAATCTATCTAGTTTTAATTTTACGTCATAATAATTATTCAGATTATCTACTCCAAAAACTAAATTTTTTTTAGATAATTTTTTTGAAACATGATAACCGATAAACCCAGCGGCTCCTGTTACTAATATTCTCATAAAAAATTTAATACATTATATTAATTGAATGGCGATTTATATATTGAATCTAAAATATAGGATTAAATTAATTAATGTTAAAAAAAATACAAAACTCTTTTTAATTAATGACATAGGATGAAATTTTCTTGGTAATTTTTAACTTGCAGAAAAAACGATCAAATCTGCAAAAAATAATCGTACAGATGCAGTGAAGTTTCAAATTTGGGATCCAAAAAATTTCTTAAAGCTAGTAAATGGGATTAGGACAGCTGGAAACAGATTTATCAAAAGACTTACCTACATAAAGATAAGTATTTAAAAATAGATATTTGTAAAAAAAAATAAATTTAATATTTTGATGAGAGAAAAATTACCCCTTAAATACAAAATAATATATTTCTTAAAAATTTAAATTAAAAAATTGATATTCTTAATTCTCTTAGAAGATCGTTTTTCGAAAACTAAAGTATTAACATTAATCTTTTTGCAATAAGCATCAATAACAGGAATTATTTAAAGTAATTGATCGTCAGAAAAACCCCTGCTAGGATATACACTCTTTATTCTATGCTTCTTAAAAATTAAATTTTTTTTTCATTATAAAAACTTTCAATAATTTTTTTAGCCTGAATTGATAAAAAATTTTCAGTCATTGTATATGACTCTTTTGTAACACCTGCAATATGAGGTGTTATTATCAGATTGCTATTCTTTTTAGAATATTCAATTAATTTATTCTTATTTAAAAAAGAGTCGGAAAGTTCATTTTGAAGCACATCTAATGCCGCACCTTTTATCCTTTTATTTTTTAATAAACTTAATAGCGTAGCCTCTTCTATTAAATCACCCCTGGAGGTATTAACTATATAAGAGTTCTTTTTAATAAATTTTAAATTATCATTATTTAATATCAACTTTGTTTTTGAAGTTAATGGTAATGTAATAACTAAAAAATCAGAGATTTTAAGAATATTTTTTATCGACAATCTCCTTATAAATCTTGGAATTTTTTTTGTTTTATTTTCAAAAATAAAAATATTCATCTTAAAACTTTTTGCGAAATTTGCTATTTGTTTTCCATTTCTACCATATCCGAGTATCCCAATATTTTTTCCTAACATTTGTTCTCCAATATATTGATTTCTATTATGGTATTTATAAGATAAAGTATTAGATGCTGAATGAATCTTTCTCACTAAACACATTAAAATTGCCCATGTAAACTCTGCTGAGGCTGTAATATTTTTTAAAAATTTTTTTTTGTTTTTTAAACTTAATAGTTTTATATTTTTTTTAATAAGATAGTCTTCATCTATATGGTCTGTTCCTGTAGTATTTGTAATTATTAATTTTAATTTTTTAGCTTTTGACAAAAGTTCTTTATCAAATTTGTGCGCAAATCTTAAAATCACTACATCATAATTATGTATAGTTTTTAAAAGATTTTTTCTTGATATTTTTTTTAATGAAGAATAGGAACCTAATTTTTTATAGTTTTTAATTGCTTCACCTGAAAATTTCTCAGGATCTAAATTAAGAATTTTCACTATCTACCTTAAAAGAAATTTAAGTAATTTTAAATCTAATTTATTATCTATATTAATAGAAGATTTTTGATTCATTATAAATGGTAAAATATTTTTACCATACAATTTTCCTTTCAAAATATTTTTAATACTAAATATGTAAATTGCTCCGTTCCTATGATAAATGCTGCCTAATTTCTGCCTATTACAATCTACTAATTTAGGAAATATTGGCATTAAGTATCCTCTGTTTTTTCTATACATTCTCGCTGGATGATCATCGTTTACTTTTCTAACACTAACGAGAGTTTCTGCACTTTTTTTTAAAAAAAGATTAATAGCTTGATCAATATTATATGACGTCCGTAATGGGGAGGTTGGCTGCAGTAATATTATATAATGATATTTTTTCTTAAAACTTTTATGTTTTAAAACATGTTTAATTGCAGATATTATTTTTGAGTTATCACCAGAAATTTTTCTTGGTCTTTTAATCAAAAAAAAATTAAACTTTTTCGAGTAATTATAAATTACTTTTGAATCTGTTGTGACTACAACATCCTTTATTAATTTTGATTCTTTAGCCGCTTTCAAAGTGTAATATATTAACGGCTTACTCTTAACTAACGATAAATTTTTATTTTTAATACCCTTTGATCCCTGTCTAGCGGGTATAATAGTTAAAAAAGAATTTTTTACTTCCATTTAATCATTAATTTAAAAAGTGATGTTTTTTTGAATTCTAGTTTTTATTTTGATTAATACCTCAGCGATTTTATTCCCAGCATTGCCTCTACCAAAAATATATTCTGGTTTATATTTTTTAATCTTTAACTGCTTAGTTATAGCTGAATAAATAGATTTATTATTATAATTTACGGTAACAATATTTTTACCATGTTCTCTGAAACTTTGCCTAGTACCGATGTTAACTGAAGGAACTCCTAAGTATGAACCTTCTCTAATGAAGCTGCTACTGTTGCCAATCGCACATTTAGCTGAGTTTAAAATTCTCAAATAATCCTCTGGATAAAAATTCTTATAAAAACCAAATTTTAAACCCTGATTTCTTTCTTTAAATATTCTTAATTCTTTAGATATATCATCTGAGCCAGCATCGATATTCGGCCATATCCATAAAACTTGCATTTTTAGTTTTTTAGTTGCTTTCAATGTTTCTTTGACCTGAAAAGAACCATTGCCATATTCAGTTGTCACCGCATGTTGCAACACCAACACATAAGGACAATTAAAATTGATTTTATATCCTGTCCCATTATAGTCTCTTGTTAATTTATTAATTGAAAGATTTGTATTTTTTATCATATCAATTGACGGACATCCTACATTAAAAATATTTTTTTTATTTTCTCCCAATTTAACTAATCTATTGAAAGATTTTTGTGTTGCTGGAAAATGAATATGAGAAAGTTTTGTAATTGCGTGTCTTACACTTTCGTCTATTGATCCACTAACTTCTCCACCCTGGATATGCGCGACAGCAATATTCATATAGCTGGCAGCAACCGCTGTTGCTAAAGTTTCGTAACGATCAGCGACTGTTACAACAATGTCGGGTTTTAGACTATCAAACATCGAGCTTAATTCTATTATTGCCAATCCTGTCGATTTACTCATGGTTATTGGATTTTGCCCTTCGACAATCATGTAAGATTTATAATTAATTTCAAATCCATCATTACGAATCTGATTTTCGATATTTCCAAATCTATCTAGGATGGCGCTTGCGGAAAGAATAATTTGCAATTTGCAACGATTTTTTAATTTTAATAATAATGATTTAACTCTGCCATAATTAGCTCTACTTGCTATAACAACACAGATTTTTTTTTTCATTAAATTAAAATATCATTTCTTTTTAAAAAGGAACCTTTTCGTTTACTCTTTTTAATTTTCTTTCCAATAATCAATCTAAAGTCTCTAGCTAGAATTCCATTTGCAGGTTTTCTGAAATCTAAATCATTAAATTTTATTTTTTTTCCAGAAATAACATTTTTTTTTAAAAAAATAGATTTTTCAAAAAGTTTTTTATTTTTTTTTAATATAGCTGAAATAATATTTTTATTTATTTTATGTTTTAAAATTTCATCTAAATAAGAAAAATGATTTTTTAATTCTTTTAACTGTTCTATTGTGATAGAAGACTCGGTATCAAATCCAATAATATTCTTGTTAAAAACTACATGAACTTCTACAAAATCTGCTCCTAAACTTTTTGCAGCTAAACTAGTCAAAGGATTACCACTGTGGTCTGAAAATCCTACTTTGAATTTGTATCTTTCTTTTAAATCTTTAATAACATTTAAGCCTATTAAATTCTTTGGACAAGGATATAAAGATGTACATTGCATAATTGCAATATTTTTATGAAAATTATTCACTAACTTAACAGCATCATTAATTTCACTAAAATTGCTTAATCCAGTAGATAAAATTATTGGTTTGTTAGTCTTTGATATTTTTTCGATAAGTGGAAAATTATTTAACTCTCCTGACCCAATTTTCCAGGCCTTAATATTTATTTTTTGCAGAATATCTACTGCCTTTAATGAAAAAGGAGAACATAAAAAAATTAAGCCTAATTTTTCAGCATGATTTTTTAATTCTGCCCATTGATCGATATTAAATTCTGTTCTTTTCCAATAATTAAATCTTGATTTGTCATATATATATTTTTTTTTTACTCTAAATTTATCAATTATTGAACTTTCATGTTCAGCAAGATGAATTTGAAATTTTATTGCTGATACTCCAGATTTAGATACTGCATCAATGTAAGAATGAGCTAAAGTTAGGTTGCCATCATGGCCTTGACCTACTTCTGCTATAATATTCAATTTATTTAACAAATTACAACTCATGATTTTATGATAATTATTATCTTTAAAGACTCAAATATTCATTTTTTTTACTTTCAATCAATTCCTTATTAAAAAATGACTTGATATCAAGAAAGTAGCCTCTAAATTTTAATTTAGTTAATATTTTTTTTAAACCTAACTCAAGATAATATTTGTGGGGATTAACAAGAATAATCATGTCATAAAAAGAACTTATATCATTCCAATTAGTAGCATTTTCGTTATAAATTTTGAGCACTTCTTCTTTTAAAGCGTATGGATCATTAAGTGTTAAATTTACTCGGATTCTTTTTAATAATTTTATTAGAATAAATATTTTACTATTCCTAATATCTCTACAATTTTCTTTGAATGTAAGACCTAAAATTAAAATCTTGAATTTTTTTGGTCTTTTATTGTTTTTTTTTATAATTTTTTTTATTTTATCGAATAAAAAATATGGCAAACTTTCGTTAACCTCTCTTGAGGTTGTCATTAATTTTGGTAAATAACCTAATGATTTAGATTTATGGATTAAATAATAAGGATCAACACTAATGCAATGTCCACCTACTAAACCTGGGAGAAATTTGCAAAAATTCCACTTCGTAGATGCCGCATCCAACACTTCTCTAGTATTAATGCCTACTTTATTGCAAATGATAGAAAACTCATTCATTAAACTTATATTTACATCTCTTTGAATATTTTCTATGGATTTTGCAGCCTCCGCAACTTCAACAGATGAGACTTCATATAATTTTTTTGTAATAATTTTATACAAATACCTTATTTTCAAAAGTGTAGAAAAACAATCACCTGAAATAATTTTTTTAACTTTTGTAACGGATTTAGATCTATCTCCAACATTTGCCCTTTCAGGACTATATCCAATAAAAAAATCCTTTTTCCATTTTTTTTTTGAATGTCTTTCTATTGCAGGAATACAAATATCTCTAGTCGCCCCAGGATAAACAGTAGATTCAAAAATTATAGTAGATTTTTTTTTTAAATATTTTCCAATATTTTTACATGCATTCAGTAAAGCTGTAAAATCAGGTTTGTTATTACCGTTGATGGGTGTTGGGACTGTTACTACTATAAAATCTGAATTGGATATTACCGAAGGGTCGTTGGTAAATAAAACATTCTTAGACAAAAGAAAATCTTTTTTTTTAAATTCATTATTATTGTCAATTTTTTTTTTTAAAAAATTTATTCTTAATCTTGAATTGTCAAAGCCAAATGTGTTAATTTTTTTTCCAAAATTAATCGCCAATGGTAACCCAACATAACCCATTCCGATAATAGTCAGCTTTATTTTTTTTAATTCTAAATTCATTTATTTTTTTTTTTAAAAATTCTCAATTATAAAGTTATTAAGTTTACCAAATTTATCCCTATCATTAAAAATAATAAAATAATAGGTTGATATAGAAAGTATATTAAAAATGCTTTTGATTATAAATAGAATAACAAATAATTTTTAAATCTTTTATTAATTAGAAATTTTATTTTTTATTGAACTAATTATAAATTCTGATCTTTTTAAAAATGTTAAATTATTTAAAACGGTTTTATTCCAATTCTTTGATAGTTTTTCAAATAAAGATCTACTTAGCAAAACAGATTTTATTCTCTCTAAAATAATATGCAGTTTATCTTTATCATTTAATAAATCTTTGTTATCAAAATTAATGCTGTTTTCATCATTAATTGACATCCCTGGTGTTAATTTACAATTTGGAATGGGTATCAAGGGAACGCATCCATAAACTGCTGTTTCAGCATGTCTTGTGGAATCCCAGACTTTGCCTGCTGGAGTAAAAGCTATTTTAGTATCATTTAAAATATTACAATAGTTAATGGTTGATATCTTTTGATATCCTTTGACAAATTTAAAATAAGATTTTATAAAAAAATTTTTTAATTGATCAGAAAATAATTTCCTAAAATTATTATTGTGATAATGATTTCTTCCTGAAAATGAAATATCTAAATTTTTCTCAAAAAAATTTTTTTTTTTTATAATCGGATAGTTATCTATTTTAATAGGCATGGGTGACAGTGGCCTAATAATCTCATCGTTAAAAAATATGGGCATATCATGCTTAAAGTAGATATTAAAATCATAATGTGGCCTAAATTTTCTAAATATAATTTTTTTTACATCAGTAAAAGAATATACACTTTCATGATCGAAGTAGTCTAATAATGCAACGAAGATATTGTTCTTTATTGCAAGTTCTCTTATAAAATGACCCTTTCTAGATGTTTTTATGCCGACAATAATTGCATCAAAACTCTTAATGTTTTGGATTATATCATCAAAATTAATTGTGTTTATTTTTTTAGAATTGTGAAGTGATGGATATCTCGAATAAGCTGTCACATCTTCTAAATATTCCTTATAATAACTGCCAAATATATAAACATTTTGAAAACCACAAACATCAACTATTGATTCATAATTATAATGCTCAGTGCATAACATATTGTTATTTATGTTTATTAATAAACTTTGATAATTTAGAGTAATTAAAGATTTTGAAATACTCTTTATTTTAGCAAGAGTTCTACTTTCAATATCTGTTATATACAAGGATGGAACTATTAAAATCTTCACTACTTTATTTTATAATTCTAGTCCCCAAAAAATCTGGTGAAAATTTTATATTTCTAAGATTTCTGAGATTTTTTAGGAGAATTTTTTGACTTTTGTGAGGAACAAAAAACATTAAAAATCCACCTCCGCCAGCCCCTAATAACTTTCCACCAAGCGCTCCAGATTTCTTTCCAATTGTATAATAATTATCAATTTTTTTACTAGTGATGAAATTGGATAATTTTTTTTTTAAGTTCCAACTTTTATCTAGCATTATTCCAAAGTCATAATAATTTTCTTTTATTAGATAATCAACCGCTGGATCAACCATATCCACCATATCTTTTATAATTTCTGAATTAAACCCTTGTTTAGTTCTTTTTATTTGCTCTTTCAAAATAATGTCTGAGAAACGATCAATCCCAGTATAAAAAAGCATTAAATAAGAGCATAGCTTTTTTATTTTTTCTTTTTCTAAAAATTTTTTTTTTATACGAAAATCTTTATTTCTAACATAGGTAATATGCAATAATCCCCCAATTCCACATGTGAGTTGATCTTGGCACCCAACTTTTTCTTTTATAATTTTTTGCTCAACATAAATGGCTTCTTTAGCTATTTGAAATGAACTTTTTTTTTCTTTTTTTAATGTTTTTAAACAATTTAGTAAACCCACTGTAAAAGAAGATGAAGATCCAAGTCCTGTTTTAGCTGGTAAGTCCCCAAAATAATTTATTTGGATAGGGTCTTTTATATTTTGATAATTTAAACAAGCTTTTATTGAAGGATGCTTTATATGCGATATTTTTTGAACTTTTTCTATTTGTCTATAATTTAGAATAAATTTATTATTCAAAATTTCTAAATTTCTATTGATTGCAATGTAAGAATATTTATTTATGGCAAGGCTAAGTGTCTTACCTTGTGCTTTAGTAAAATAACTTGGATAGTCAGACCCTCCACCAAAAAAAGTAATTCTAACAGGCGTTTTAGAAAAAATCATTTATTAGAGAAAACTCAATTAGTTATTAATATTCTGTAATCAATCTAATATTTATATAAAATATATTCTGTAATAAATAGTAATTATGTTTAAAATATTAATTACAGGAGGAGGTGGTTATATTGGCTCAAAGTTGACCACCAAATTAGTAAATTTAGGATATAATGTTACTGTAATTGATAAACTAGATTATAATAAGAATTCTTTATCTCATCTTTATATAAAAAAAAATTTTAAACTTATAACTGGTGATGTATGCAATAAAAAATTAATAAAAAAAGAAATTAAAAATAAAAATTTAATAATTCCTCTAGCTGCTCTAGTTGGGGCTCCTTTATGTGAAAAAAACAAAACATTAGCAAAGAAAGTAAATCAAGATGCTATAAAAACCATAGTCGATAATAAAAAAAATAAACAAAAAATTATATTCCTAACTACAAATTCTGGATATGGAATTGGCGATAAAAATAAATTATGTGACGAGCTAAGTCCTCTTAGACCAATTTCATTATATGGAATAACTAAAAACAACGCCGAAAAAATTGTATGTAAATCAAAAAATTATATATGCTTTAGACTCGCTACTGTTTTTGGCTACTCTTTCAGAATGAGAACCGATCTATTAGTAAATAATTTTGTATTTGATGCCGTTAAAAAAAAAAAAATCATTCTTTTTGAAGAAAATTTTAGAAGAAATTTTATTCACATAGATGATGTGGTTAATGCTATAGTTTTTTCAATTACTAACTTCGAGAATATAAAAAATAATATTTTTAATTTAGGATTGTCCTCTGCAAATATCACTAAACAAGTATTGGCAAAAAAAATTAAAAAAGAGGTTAAAGATTTAAAAATTTTTAAATCTAAAAATAAAAAAGATCCTGATAAAAGAGATTATTTTGTTAGTAATAAAAAAATTGAAAATGCAGGATTTAAAGCTAAAATTTCAATTGAAGATGGTATAAAAGAACTCATTAGAGTCTTTCAAACTGAGAAATGGAGCTACAAAAATAATTATTAATTTTAATGGAAATTCTTAAGAAAGATATAATTCTTGTAACTGGTTCAACTGGTTTTTTAGGTAGTCATTTATTAAAAGAATTAAAAAGAAAATACAAAAAAAATAAAATTATAGCTCTATCCTCTAGAAATTTTGATTTAACAAAAGAAATTCAAGCATTTAAAATGTTTAAAAAATATAATCCTGATATAGTAATACACTTAGGTGCATACTCAGGCGGTATAGAGACGAATAGAAAATATCAAGCTGATTTTTTTTATATAAATTTAATTCAGATGATTAATATTTTTAATTTTGCAAATAAATTTAAGATAAAAAAACTACTATATCCAATAGGTGGATGCTCTTATCCTAACTCTGCAAAATCTCCAATAAAAGAAATTGATATTTGGAATGGTTTACCCGTTAAAACAAGTCTAGGTTATTCAATGGCAAAAAAGATGGGAATAATAGCCTCGTGGTGTTATGAGGATCAATATAAACTGAATAGTTCAATAGTAATTCCTGGAAATATGTACGGTGAGTATGATAATTTTTCTCTTGAAAGTTCCCATGTTATTCCAGCTTTAATTAGAAAGTTTTACGAGGCAAAGATAAATAATACTAATAAGGTAGAACTCTGGGGGAGTGGAAAGCCAATTAGAGACTTTGTCTATGTTGGAGATGTAGCAAAATGCATGGTTTATTTTTTAACAAAAAAAATCGATGGACCAGTTAATATTTCTTGCGGTAAAGGTTTTAGTATTCTTTATATTGCAAAGATAATTAAAAATATCATTGGTTATAAAGGAAAAATAATTTGGGATAAATCGAAGCCTGATGGGCAGAAAAAAAGAATAATGAACGTTAGTAAAATGCTAAAATTAGGATTTAAAACAAATACAAATTTAAAAAATGGTCTAAGAAAGACTGTTTTCTGGTTTGAAAAAAATTATGACAATAAAAAAAACCCAATAAGATTTAAATGATATTTTTGCAAGGCGGTGATGGTTTCTTGGGATCCAAAATAAAAAAGTTATTAAAAAAAAAAAAGTTTAAAGTAAAAAAAGTTAAAAAAAATAAATTTAATTATAAGAATTGTGAAATATTTATAAATTGTAGTACTAATTCAAAAAAGTATTTGAGTAAAACAAAAAATTTTTACGAGTTTAATAATTCTATTAAAAACGTAAAAAAAACAATTGTTAATTTTAATTTTAAAAAATATATTTTAATCTCAACTTGCGAAGTTTATAGCGACAAAAATGCTAATTCTGAGAAATCTAACATAAATTTTAGAAATTTATCTAATTATGGTTTCTACAAATATCTTTGTGAACTTCTTATTATTAAAGAAACTCAAAAATGGCTTATATTAAGATGCAACGGTATAATCGGTGAAAACATGAAAAAAGGTCCAGTATATGATATAATTCACAATAAAAAAGTCTGGGCAAATCCAAATAGCCAGTACCAATTAATTCATGCTGAGGATGTAGCTAAAATAATTATTAAGTTAATTAAAAAAAAATATTACAATAAAGTTTATAATATTTGTTCTAATGATAGTGAAAAAATAAAAAATATATCTGATATATTAGGTTTTAAAATCAAATATAAAAAAAAAATTCCAATAATTAAATATAATCTTAACAATAACAAAATTAAAAAAATATTTAATATAAAGTCAACTAAATTTTACTTGCAAAAATTTATTAAAAAAAATTTATTTAATTAGTGTAGCATCCAATTAAAATAAATTTAATAATTTAAATCATTTTTTTTACTCTCTTTATGAAAAGTGGAACCCATTTTAATATGTGTCGAAAACCTTTTAGTATAATGTATCTTAGATTGTTTTTAATAATAAAATCATTGATTTCATTACAAGATTTTATACTAGATTTATTTATTTCTATTCTATCCTTTTTTATTAATAAAGCGCTAATGTCTTCATCTGCATAACCAATTTCAAAGCATCCAGAGAAATTAATAAGATTAATAAAAGTTTTTTTCGTAAAATAAAAAGTATGTGCGTTTTGAAGGTAAAACATAAAATGTAATTTTTTGTAGTCAAAAAAAATATTTGAAATTCTGTGAATATTTTTATTCAAAATTCCAGGTAATCGCATAAAAACTATTCCGTTATCATTAAGCAAATTATAAATGTTATTTAGTTTTTTTAATGGTGAAAGTATATGCTCAAAAGTGTGCGACAGAATTATAATATCAAATTTTTTTTTCAAAATCATATTCAAAGTGATTGAGTCTGATTTACAACCTCTTTTGTTTGCGTATTTTACATAAGTTACATCAGGATCGACTCCATAAACTGTATGCCCCCTATCTTGAAAATAAGCTAAAATACCTCCTGCGCTTGAACCTATTTCTAATACTTGATTAAAATTTTTAATATTTAAATTTTTTGATGTTAAAAATTTACTAATGAAGATAAAATATTCTTTTCCAGATTTATATTGAGCACAAAAAATTTCACCTATATTGCATTCTGATATATTTCCCGTATATAAAGGTCTATACTCATTTTCATAAAAAGAATTCATGCTATGCTTGTCAAGAACCGGATCCTGCCTAAGAAGACCACAATTTTTGCATTCAACAAACTTAGTATTTAACCCAAATTTACATGTTTCTGAGATTAAAATATCGCTATTACCTGAGCAATAGCAGGGATTAGAAACTAATGAGTATATATTCTTTTTAATTTTATTTAAAAAAAAATATCTGTATTGTTTTTGTATCTCATTCAACTCAACAAAAGGTGAATTATTAAATTTATAAATTTTCAACATCGTTTAAAAAAAGTTAACTAAATTTTAATTCTTCTTAATTGTTATGTTTAAATATGCCTGAATTTAGAATTTAGTATATATAGAAAATTCATGTCATCTTAAAAAATTCTAAAAATTAAAATGTTCGAAAATTTAGATTTAGTAATATTAGCTGGAGGATTAGGCTCAAGACTAGCAGAAGTTACAAAAAATACTCCTAAACCAATGCTTAAATTCCAAAAATATACATTAATAGATTATTTATTGATGCAATATTCAAAATATTCTTTTAAGAAAATTTACATAATCGCAGGATATAGAGGGGATAAAATATTTAAACAATATAACAAAAAAAAAATTAATTTAACTGAGATAAGAGTATTAAAGGAAAGTGAGCCAAGAGGTACTGGCCAAGCACTTCTTTTAATTAAAAAAAAAATAACTAAAAAATTTATTTTAATAAATGGAGACTCGATTTTTAATATTGATATTAAAAAATTTTTAAATTTTTGTAAAAATGAAGATATTGGATGTATAGCGTTATCAAAAAATAATACATATAAAAAAAACAAAATTTTAAACAACATTTCAATTGAAGGAGGAAAAATTATTTTTTCTAAAACTTCAAAATTGATGAACGGAGGAATATATTTTTTATCAAAAAAAATTTATAGATATTTTCCCAAAAAAGAAAAAATTTCTTTCGAAAACGATGTTTTAAAAAAATTAATAATTCAAAACAGATTATCTGGAATAGTATATAAATCTTTTTTTTTAGATATCGGAACTAAAAAAAATTATATAAAAGCAAAAAAATTAATACCAAAAATTTTTTCCAAACCAGCAGTTTTTTTAGATAGAGATGGGGTTATAAATCATGACTTTAAATATGTTAACAAATATAAAGAATTTAAATTTAGAAAAAATGTTTTGAAGGGACTGCACTTTTTAGTGAAAAAAAATTACTATATTTTTATTGTAACAAATCAGGCAGGAATAGGAAAAGCAATTTTCCCAGAAAAAAATTTCATTTTTCTTCATAAAAAATTAAATAAAATTTTAGGAAAAAAAAATATTTTTTTTAATGATATAAAATATTCTCCTTATCATCTAGACTCAAAAATAAAGAAATACAAAAAGTATTCAATTATGAGAAAACCAGGTAACGGTATGATAAAAGAATTATTTAAATCATGGAATATAAAAAAAAATAAAAGTTTTGTTTTAGGAGATAAGTTTTCTGATTATTTAATGGCAAAAAAAAGCAAACTTTACTTTGAGTATGCTGAGTTAGACTTTCATGAACAGATAAAAAAAATCCATAAAAAATTTTCTTAAATTGCACGCATTTTATTTAAGTTTATCTCATGATCGTAGAAAGATTTAATTTTTTTCTTATGCGAAACTATTATTATAAATTTTATTGATTTAATTTTTTTTAAATTATTCATAATTGCTTTTTCTGTATTTGAATCCATTGCGTTAGTTGACTCATCTAAAATCAAAAGAGCAGGATCTTTATAAAGCGCCCTGGCAATTCCAATTCTTTGTTTTTCACCACCTGACAACCTTACTCCGTTTTCACCTAATAAAGCATCAGCACCATTTTTTTTTTTGTTTAAAAATTTATCTATTTTTAATAATTTTATGATATGGACAATTTTTTTTTGATCTATAAATTTTTCATCAACCCCGAACGCTATATTTTTAACAACTGTATCATCTAGTATAAAAAAGTTTTGAGGAACATATCCAATTGCATTTTGCCATTTTTTTAATAAAGAATTAGAGTTAAATATATTTTTATTATTTATCCAGACCCCTCCTTTTTGAGGTTTTAATATGCCAGTCAATAAATCAATAAAAGTACTTTTTCCTTTTCCACTATCTCCTTTGATAAATGTTATTTTATTTATTGGAATTTTACTGCAGAAGTCTTGAAAAATTTTTCTTTTAGAATTACTAAATTCAAAAGATAAATTTTTAATATAAATATTTTTAGGAAATGTTTTTAACTTTACAGTATTTTTTTTTGATGAATTTTTAAAAATTTTTTTACTTTTAAGTTTTAAAATTTTTTTTATATTTAGTACAGAAGGATTGTAGTAATGTATATTTTGAACAGAATTTAATAATCTTACTGTAGAAGGAAGAATTCTAATTAATAGCAAAAATAACAAAGCTAAACTAGAAGCAATAACATTGGCTTCTATTTTATAAAATTTTGTGTTTATAAATATAAAAGATAATAAAATTATTAGTCCAATATATTCCATACAGATTTTAGGTAAATTTTGATAAAAATTTTGCTTAAAAAACAATCGAGATAGTTTGTTTTGCAAATTTGAAAACAATTTCATAAAAAAAAATTCTTTTCTTAAAATTTTAATCTCTTTAATTGCTGCAAAACTTTGTTGAATACTTTTAATTCTTAATTGCTCCATTTGTGTTTTAGCTAGACCTAATTTACTAGAAGAAAAGTTTATAAGAAGCAGTGCAAAATATGAGACAACTAGTAAAATTAAAATTACGCTAATTAAATTCCAAGGAATTACAAAAATCATAAGTACTAAAATTAAAGATAAGAAAAAAATATCAATAAAAAATAAAAATAAACTTTGGACTAAAGCTGTAAAAGCATTAATATCATTTGTAAGATCTCTTATTATAAAAGAGGAACTTATTGTTATTTGAAACTCCTGTGGCTGGCTTATGTATGACGAGTAAAGTTTAGTAGCAATTCTACTTTGAATTGTAGAAACAAATTTATTTTGAATATAGTTCAAAAAAAATAAATAAATTAGTCTTATTGAATAAAAAAAAAATAGTATAAAAATAATAGTAAAAATTAAATCAATTTCAAAATAATTTGAAAATTGAAAAAAAAATTGGTTATAAAACCTTTCTTTGGTGTTATTAGTCAATACATCAATTAAAGGTATTACTACCGAAATACCCAAAACTTCAATTATTGAACCAAATAAGATTAAAAAACAAATAAAAAAATAGTTGATTTTTGAATCAATTAAGAAAAAAAAATTTTTTATTTTATTTATCATTTAATTATTGGATTGTTTCTTAAAAAATTAAAATTTATTACATTTTTAACTAATGTAAGGGTTTTATTGTAAAAATATGATAAAAATAATAACCAAAATTTTGGATATATTTTTTTAAAAGTAAAATTAATAAAAAAACTTTTATCATCTTTACTACTGACATATCTAAAAAAAAAATCATGTTTTTTTTTCTTATACATCATGAAAGATCTGAAATATTCTAAAATCTTAAAATCGGTATAACAACAGGGATAAAAAGCATACCACCCATTTGGTTTAGCCCAATCCTCTTGCCATAATTTTTCTTTGCATAAAATTAATTTTCTATAAGGATTTGTAGTTGTGCATTTTAATAACAAATTATTTTTATTTAATTCATGAATACTACCAATAATTTTCTGTTTTCTTATTACAGCAGGCCACGGAATAACTACAACAAAAGGTGTTGGTAAAAGCAAAGTTTCAAATCCTCGAATTTTATATTTATTTGACATAAAATTTTCATTTTTTTCAAAAGAAAAATTTATTTTTTTTACCCTTTTAAGGTTTAAGACTCCCCAATCTCCAATTCCATGTTTATGAAAAAAAATATACTTTTTTTTTTTAAGAGTTTCTAAATATAATTGTCTTTTTGATAAATCATTTCTGTCATAAAAATCAGCTGTACTTCCCTTTCGAGGAAAACCAGTGAAAATATGAAAAGAATTCTTATTCTTTGAAAATAATTCATCTATCAAAGAAATTAAACGCTTATTCCAGAACAATAGTTGCATATCATTTTGAATAATATTCAAATAATCATATTTATTATTTAAAGAAAATCTCAAGCCAAAGTTGTAAGCTTTATATAACAAACCTGTTTTCTTACAAAAAAAATTATTTTTAATTGAAATCAAATTTATTTTCTTAATAATAATTTTATTTTTAACCCTAATATTTTTAACAAAATTTTTTATTCTTAAAAATTCATCAGATTGTTTATCAAAAAGATTATTATTATAACTCCAGCCAAATAATTTTGGATTACCCGTAACTAAAATTAATATATCAGATGATTTATCAAATCTGATTATACTATTAATACAATTTATAAAATATTCATATATTCCAAAACCAACAACTAGATGAAGAATTTTTTTTATTTTGTTTTTTTTTTTTCTTTTGTTAAAAATATTATCTAACACTAATAAGTTTTCTTGGTTTTGTAAAAAAATTATGAAAATCTGTAATAGAGTCTTCCAATAGACGCATCCATTATACTTAAGAGTAAAAACAAATGCATAAGCTCTACATGATTATAGCTTTTAGAATTAACCCAGAAATTTATTCCGTTATAATTTGACTTAATTAAACTATTGTTTGGACTAAAACCTGAAAAAGTAATTAATTTTATTTTTTTTTTTACACACCACTTTGCAGCTTTTAAAATATTTTTTGAATTACCTGATGATGAAATCAAAATAACAAGATCATTTTTATGACAATAAATATCTAATGCCTCTTTCATCCAATTTTCATGACCATAGTCATTTGCAAGACATGTAATAAAGCTTGGCTCGTTAAAAGTTAATGATTTAATTTTCGCATTTTTATTTAAATCAACAGATACGTGCGATGCGATTGCTGCACTTCCACCGTTTCCAACTAAAATTATTTTATTTTTTTTTTTATTTTTTTTAAAAATCCTTACTC
>Ga0194115_10001545_pt1 | contig 29307 bp, 29 predicted proteins | sample TA2MahsurfametaG_3_FD_148656 | JGI IMG/M metagenome (GOLD analysis project Ga0194115, IMG submission 148656) | Freshwater microbial communities from Lake Tanganyika, Tanzania - TA2015002 Mahale S4 surface | ecosystem: Environmental > Aquatic > Freshwater > Lake | place: Tanzania: Lake... | reverse complement strand
TCGATCAACAATTTTTGAAGTATCATTTTGAATGGGAATTCCCAAATTTCGAAGATACAATGCTACTACATTATTGCCTAGAAGAAGCTGTAGGAACGCACGGTCTAAAGTCACTAGCTCTTAAGTATACAGACTTAGGAGATTATGAACGCGATCTCGATGAGTATAAGAAAGCTTTTTGTAGAAAAAGTAAGATTAAGCTAGAGGATTTTAACTATGGAATGTTACCTCTAGATATTCTATCTCCTTATGCTTGTAAGGATGCAGATGCATCTTTTCAACTCTATAAGAAATTTAAGCCTTTAGTAGATAAGAACCCAAAGTTCAAAGTCCTATATGAAACTATTCTGCTGCCCGCAAGCATTTCTCTGATGACTTTGGAGGAAAACGGTGGGCCTATTAATACAGAGTTTGCTAAAACACTTGTAGATAACTATCAAGTAGAAATTGATACTACTTTGAAGCAAATTTATCAAGATGAAGCAGTAGCTAGGTTTGAAAGACTCTATGAAAAGAGTTTCAATCCTAATAGTACTATGCAACTTCGTCAGTTGTTTTTTGAAATACTAAGACTAAAACCAGTCAAGAAAACTGACTCTGGAGCTTGGTCTACAGATAAAGAGGTTCTAGAAGAACTAGATCACCCACTTGCTACTTTGATTTTAGATCTTAGAAAAAAGCGTAAGATTCAAGACACCTATCTTGGTGGTATTATCTCGGGACTAAATACAGACGGAAGACTACGTAGCGGTTTCAATATTCATGGGACCACTAGCGGTCGTTTATCAAGCTCTGGAGTAATCAATTATCAGAATATTCCTAGAGATAATAAAGACATTAAGAAAATGTTCAAAGCTCGTCCAGGCTTTAAGATTGTTCAAGGAGATTTAAAAACTGCTGAAGTCTATTATGCAGCAGTCTTAAGTAAGGACGAGTTCTTACAGAAAGCGTTCATTGAGAAAGTAGACTTCCATTCCTATATCGCAAAACAAATATTTAACCTTCCTTGTGCTGTAGAAGAGGTTAAAAAGTTTTATCCTGATAACAGACAGTGGGCAAAAGCTATTACTTTTGGTATTATGTATCAAGCAGGTCCTGGTAAAATTTCAGAAACAGCTAATGTAACTTATCAAGAAGCAAAAATCTTTATTAATAAATACTTTGGCGAAGCTAACAAACTAAAGATTTGGATAGACCAAGCTAACGATTTTATAGCAGTTAACGCTTACATCTATAGTTTTTTTGGAAGAAAACGTAGGCTTCCTGAAAGTAAATCGCCTAATAGAGGAGTAGCAGGTCATGCTATCAGATCAGGTGTGAACTTTTTAGTTCAAAGTGTAGCATCTGACATCAATCTATTAGGTCTAGTAGATGCTATGAAGTGGATAGTTGATAATAACTACACTAAGGATATTATCCCATTTACAGTAGTTCACGACTCGATTGTTGCTGAGGTACGAGAAGATCTAGTAAATCTATGGGCGACTAATATGCGTAACTTTATTCAAAAAGATAGAGGCATTAGTATTCCTAACTGTCCAATTGATGTAGATTTCGAAGTAGGTCCAAGCTGGGGAGAACTTGATTCATTCAAAATTTAAGGAGATTGTGTTTCCTTTTTTCGGAAGGAAACACAACCCTTATAAAGTTTTATATAAAAAAGATAAGATTTTAATTAAACTAACATCACATAGTAAAGATACAATCCTAGACATAGCTACAGAAAAAACAAAAAACTTTTCTTATCTTGATAGGATTGCTTCTTTAGATAATAGATTATTTTTCGAATATACTTGTCGTAATTTGACAGAACTCTTAAATTCTAAAAGCTGTTGGGGCGTAGACTCTACTGGAAAAGTATTTGATCTGATTAATACAGAAAGATATAAAACAAAACTAGTAAAGATACGAAAAGTAAAAAATGGATTAATCTGGGTAAACTCAGTAAGTTATCCAATACTTATAGATAAAACAATAAACCTTGAAAGTGCAGACTTTGAAGTGCTAAGAATATTGTTAGTATATATAGATAATGAGTGGGTTTTGTATAAAGTTACCTACGACACAAAAATTAGTGAGTACATATCAATATGAAAATAAAAAAAGCTCTTATAAATGAAAAGTTAGTCATACATAAAGATGATATAGAGGATATAAATGATTTTGAATCTTTGTATCTGTATAACTACGGAGACGAGTTTTTCTCATCAATAGAGCAAATAGAGGATATCTATTTAGTTCCAAGTAATTCTATCTTTAAACTGAATATTGAAGAATTAGTAGATAATCGTATAAAAAAAGAAATAGATCCTCTTCTAGAATTTAACGGTAAATTAAGACCTGAACAGCTTGAAGCTATCAGGCCTTTTTTTCCAAATGGAGTAGGACAGAGAGGTCTTAGTTCTGGTCTATTACAAGCGCCTTGCGGATGGGGTAAAACCTTCGCAGCTTGTAGCCTAATAGCTGAAGCAAGTCTAACAACTATTGTTATAGTACACACTAAGCTACTATTCTATCAATGGATAGATGAGTTAAAAAAACTTATACCTAATCAAGAGATCGGAATGATAGGTGATGGTAAGTTCAATTTAAAACCTATCACAGTAGCTATATATAAGAGTGCCAATAATAATATAGATACTATAAAGAATGAATTTTCTCTAGTTATAGTAGACGAAGCACATCTATGTCCTGCAGAGACTTTTTCTGAAACTGTAAATAATATAAACTCTAAGTATAAAATAGCAATTACAGCTACTCCAGCTAGAAAAGATGGGCATCACCTAGTTTTACCAGATTATTTTGGAGACAAGACTGTAGTAGCAAAAGATAGCAGAAAATTAGCAGATTGTCACTTTGAGATAGTAAGAACAGATATTCCATTTATGATATTTAATATCAATAGAGATTGGACTTCTAAGTTGTCAGAACTAGGAGAAAATACTAAGTATTTAAACCTAATAGCTGATAAAGCAAAAAATAAAATATCTGAAGGAAGATGTCTGTTAATACTTTCAGAACGAGTATCTATGTTAAAAGAACTACTAAAACTAATACCGGAAAGTAAACTTTTAATCGGTGAGACGCCACAAACAGAACGAGATAAAATTTTAAATGATGTAGGAAAAAACGTAAAAGCAATTCTTACTACTAAAATATTCGATGAAGGTATTAGTTGTCATCGTCTAGATACTATATTTTTAACTTGTCCTAATAATAACCCTATTAAACTAGAGCAGAGAGTAGGTAGAATTATTAGGCTACACCCGGATAAAAAAGATCCACTAATAGTAGACTTTTGGCTTCGGGGACACATTGTAAACGCTCAGCAATCGAAGAGAGTTCAATGGTATCTTGCTAAAGGATTTAAACTAATTGAATCTATTTAACTGGTACGAGTTAAAATCGGGGAGTGATAATCTATTTGAAGGTATAATCACTTTGACATATGCTCTAAGTAAAGGATATAATTCAGTTATAAGTTCTTCAGAGAGTTCACTACTCTCTAGACTTAATATTGATTACGTACCACAAGTTATATATAGAAAAGGTTTTATAGTTAAGAGTGCTTTTGGTTTACTAAATAAATACGTAACTAAAGAGCCACAGTGCTACTTTATTAATAGCGACTGGTTAACAGATAAACAATCTGTATATAATAAAATGGTATATATCTATGCACTGAGTCAACGATCCATAAACAACAAAAATCTATATATTCCTAATTATTATATTGATAATAAGTATTGGGATAATCCTTATCTAAACAATAAAGACAAAAAACTATGGTTCAAACCAGAACTTACATATATTTCAACTAACATAATCAAAAGGAGATAACAAATGGTAGCATGGGATCAGGCTAAAACAAACACAAAAACAGATAAAAAAGTAATAGAAAGACTAACACTAGCTGGCGATACAAAAGTTAGATTTGTAGGAGAGGTTCTTCCTCGTTACGTCTACTGGGTGATTACTAAAGAAGGCAAGAAAATGCCTGTAGAGTGTCTGCAATTTAATCGTCAAACAGAGTCTTTTGACAGTAATGCGAGAGATCCGATGAAAGAACTTCCTGCTGAAGTTTATTCGGAAAAACCACAATTTGCATATGTGTGCAACGTTCTAGATAGAACAGATGGTAAAATTAAATTATTTGATGTTAAAGCAACTGTTTACAAACAAATTGTAGATTATGCTCGTAATCCAGAATACGGTAACCCTGCTGATTTAGAAAAGGGTTACGATATCACTATTAAGAAGGAAAAGACTGGACCTCTTCCTCAGAACGTTAAGTATACTTGCGTTCCTGCTAGAACCAGTAAGGCGCTAAGTGCTGAAGAGCGTGCTCTTGAACTATATGAAGTTTCAAAGATGTATAAGCGTCCAACATACGAAGAGCAAAAGAAGTGGTTACTAGATAATACAATGTTATTTAGTACTTTAACTGATTCCTCTCTATCGCCAGAAGAAGTAGAGGATCTTAAATAATGGGAAAAGTTTCAAAACTAGCTGAAATGGTCCCTGCCCCAAATCCAAACTCATCACCGGAACCTAGTAAGCCAGGTCAAATAAATATAAGTGTTGAAGAGTTAAAAAAATATAACATATTTTTTGCAACACCTTGTTATGGCGGAATGCTAACTGATCAATTTTTTCTGTCTATGTTTAGACTTACACAAACACTGAATCATTATAAGATTAATTATAGAATTACCACTCTTAGAAATGAAAGTCTAGTGACTAGAGCAAGAAATATCTTAACCGCAATGTTTTTAGAGAGTGATTGCACTCACCTAATGTTCATCGATGCAGATATTGAGTTTGAACCAGAGTCTGTGCTCAGAATGCTGGCTATGAACAAGCCTCTAATTGCTTCAGCTTATCCTAAAAAAACAATTGATTGGGATGGTGTTAAAAAAGCCGCAATAGAAGGAAAAGATGATATTTCAAAGTACAGTGCTCAGTATGCAATTAATCTTAAATTCAAAGATCCAAGAACTAAAGAATTAAACGTAGAAAACGGTGCTATAGAAGTGATGGACGCATCTACAGGATTTTTTCTTGTACAGAGAGTAGTATTTGAAAAGATGATTCAAGCCTATCCAGAATTACATTATAAAAATGATAGCTCGATAGATCCTAAATTTAATCCTCACTGTTATGCTCTGTTCGATACTTGGATAGATCCAGATGACAATAGATATCTATCAGAAGATTATACTTTTTGTCGCAGGTGGCAAAAAATTGGTGGAAAGATATGGCTAGATCCAAATACTAGACTAAGTCATGTTGGGGCTTTCACTTTTCCTGGAGATGTGAGCCGTTTATTCGGTAAACGCGAGGGACAATAAGCCCACGTTCACGTTATGTCTCTACGAGACACGTTGTTGCATCTGCCTGCGTGGAGCAATTCCATTGCAGGCAGTAAGCGTATGTGCCATATAGTAAATCGCCTTTCACATATGTGCAACTACGAATACGTACTTATAATAGCATATAGTTTAAAGGATTACCATGTTTAAAATCTTACACAGTGCAGATTGGCATATACTTTTACATAAGAAAAAAGTACCCTGGGAGTGGCAAAATCGTAGGTTTCAAGAGTTTTTCGACCGTCTCTTAGAGTTAGAAAAAAATTGCACAGTTCACGTTATTGCGGGAGATGTATTTGATAAGAAACCAGAACCTGATGAAGTAGCTCTTTTTCTATCCTATATCCATAGAGTACAGATTCCGACCTTCATTATTCCTGGTAATCATGAGGCTACTTCTAGAGGTGAGTCGTTCTTAAAACACTTTACTGGAGACTACAAGATTAACAACCCTCTAGTAGAGATTATCTGTTACAACGCTTGCAGAAGTTTAGAGGGAGTCGATCTGCAGTTTTTTCCTTATGGAGAGATGCAAAAAGATAACCTGCCCCGTCCTATACCGGGTCACATCCTTGTTACACACATCAGAGGAGAGGTGCCTCCGCATATCACTGCTGAGTATGATTTTGAACGTCTGCGTCCTTGGAAGCTAGTTCTCTGCGGAGACTTACACCATAATCATCGTTATCGAGACTATCCTCTCTACTATCCAGGGAGCCCTATGGGAGTAAGTTTTGATCGCGATGAAAGTCGTGAATATGGTGTTAACCTAGTAGAGGGCACGCTAGACAACTACAAGGTAACGTTTGTTCCTCTTGATTTACCTAGACTAGTTAGACGTAGAATTAAGACAGGTGAAGAGATGGTAGAAGAGATTCGCAATCACGTAATCTATGAAGTAGTAGGTAGCGTAGACGAGCTGGCACGAGTAGAGGGATCTGTGCTGCTAGATAAAAAAATTGCTCATCGCGCAGATGAGGCTAGCGCCTTAGATCTCTCAGGACTCTCATTAGTAGAAGAGATAGAGATATATCTTCGTCATCAAAGAGTAGAAGATGTTGAAGGTATCTCTCAGACTTGGAAAGGACTAGGAATCACATGAATATTCAACTAAGAAGTCTCTCATGGTCTAATATGTTTAGTTATGGGCGCGACAACACTTTAAACCTAGAGAAAAACAAGATCTCTCAACTCTCGGGAGTAAACGGCAATGGCAAGACTAGTATATCTTTGATTCTTCAAGAACTGCTCTATAGTAAAAACGTAAAAGGCATCAAGAAAGGTGATATTCTCAACCGATATACAGGGTCTAAAGGTTGGACAGGTCACCTTAGTTTTATTGTAGACCGTGACCTCTATGACCTTACTGTGGATCGTATAGGAGATGCAAGTAAGATCAAACTCTTAAAAAACGGAAAAGATATCTCTGAACACAAGATTCCTGATACCTATAAGAAACTTCAACAGATTCTTGGGATGAGTTTTGAGGTATTTTCTCAACTTACCTATCAGAGCAGCACAGATCTCTTAGATTTTATCAAGGCTACAGACACTAATCGCAAGCGGTTCTTGATTACACTATTTGGTCTAGAGAGATATTTAGAGATTGGCGATATCTTAAAAATTAAACTAACTGATGTTGAACAGGATCATGCTGCTCTACAAGGAGATCTATCAGGAGTTAAGCGGTTTTTAGATAGCACGGTGATTCAGCCTAAGAAAACACTAAAAGACATTCCTCCATACGATCACCAGGCAGAGACTCGCAGAGCACATCTAAAAGTACAACTAGACGACTTTAATAAGCAATGTCTTAAAATAGATAAAAATCTTATGCTTATTCGTGAGCGAGATAGTTTAAAGTTTGATATGGGTATGGGTAGACCTAGTCAAACAGTAGGACTCGCTGATATGATTAAGCAAGCTGTAACTCAAAGCTCCATCAATGCTCAAATACTCTCTACTCTTAATAAGAACAAGATGAGCATTGACACTAGTAGTTCTTGTCACGCCTGTGGACAACACATAGATAACTCTAAAGCCGTAGAGTTAAAAAATCAACTAGATCTTGACATAGGTAAACTAACCAGAGAGCAAACAGTTCTGGCTGAACAGATAGCTAGTTATAAGAGCACGGAGTCGGTAGAGAGACAACAGTATCAAGAGTGGAGTAATAATCAACGTTCTATTGAAAGATTTGAACAGCTCTCCCAACTAGTAGACATCTCTATGCCCACGACCTATCCAGACTACACCGCTATTAAAACTGAACACGATGATATAACACAAAAACTTAAAAATTTACAAGAATCCATAGAAATCTCCACTCGTCATAATGAACAGGTCCATATTCATAATACTAGAGTAGAAACCCTAGTAGAGCAACGTAGAGATTTTTTAGCTAGACAAGAGTTACTAGAAAAAGATATAATAAATCTTAAATTAAAGATTAATCACTTGAACATTCTTAAAAAAGCGTTTTCTACTTCAGGTATTGTTGCTTTTAAGCTAGAAAATCTTACTAAACAATTAGAGACCACTATTAACCACTATCTTGCTGAGTTAAGTGATGGTCAGTTCCAGATTATCTTCAGACTCAACGGCGAAAAACTTAATATCGTTGTTGCTAATAACGGTAAAGAGACGCCCATAGAAACAGTGTCCGGTGGCGAATTTGGTAGAATTCAAACCTCTATCCTGCTCGCCATAAGAAATATTTTATCTAAAATTGGCGGCAGTAAGATAAATATCTTATTTTTAGACGAGATAACTGGAGTCTTAGATGCCGCAGGTAAAGAAAGATTGGTAGATATTCTAATGCAAGAAGATGCTAATACATTTTTTATCTCACACGATTTCGAGCATCCACTCATAGAAAAAATTCATATAGCTAAAAGAAACAATATATCTAAAATAGGAGAATAATATGATTGCACCAGGCACAAAGCCACAACTTTTTCAATTTAATAACTCATTCAAACAAAAATTAAGAGAGTTGCCAGAACAATGGGGTTTTGGTGGTCTTTCTGCTTTTACTTTTTATAGGACGTACTCTAGGAAAAAAGAAAACGGTGCCATGGAAACCTGGGCAGACTGCGTGATTAGAGTAATTGAGGGCATGTTTACTATTCTTAAAACTCACGCTAAATTATCTCATATTCCTTGGGATAAAGCTAAAGCAACAAAACATGCCGAAGAAGCCGCGATTCGTATGTTTGAATTTAAATGGTTACCGCCTGGTCGAGGTTTATGGATGATGGGGACTCCGTTTGTTTGGGAAAAAGGCGGAGCCTGTCTCAACAACTGTGCTTTTGTCACCACTGAAAATATTGAGTCCGAGTTATCTAAGCCTTTTGCATTTTTAATGGACATGTCCATGGTTGGTGTCGGGGTAGGATTTGATACTAAAGGTGCAGATAAGGTTTCGGTAACTATTCCTGTTGGAGAATCCGAGACCGTAGTTGTAGAAGATTCTCGCGAGGGTTGGGTAGAGGTTATTTCGTGTCTCATAGACTCATATTTAGAACCTAATTCTCGTCCTGTGGAGATTAATACTTCTCTAGTACGTGCTTATGGAGAACCTATAGCTGGATTTGGAGGAGTTGCTTCTGGTCCAGAACCTCTTGAGCAAGGATTTTATGGTATTCGTGATGTTTTAGAAAAACGTGCTATGAGTGAAGAAAACTCACTATCTTCCACCGATATAGTTGACATTATGAATCTTATCGGAAAAATTGTAGTAGCAGGTAATGTTCGTCGTACCGCAGAAATTGCGTTTGCAGAACCAGACGACCAAGATTTCATTGAAATGAAACGTTGGGATAAGTATGGTGTAGAAACTGGTAGCATCGCTCCTCCAGAGCTGCTAGCTTTGTCAAAAGACGACTATAATAACTATAACAGCGATTGGAATGCTCGTGGAGAAATTGCGAAAAAATATGCAAACTATGAGTGGTCTTACAAGTTTGGAGGCTGGAGATGGGCTTCAAATAATTCTCTTTTTGCCTACGTGGGAATGGACTATACAGACGTTGCTAAAAACATAGCTGTTAATGGTGAGCCTGGTTTTGCTTGGTTAGACAACATGCAAAAATACGGTCGCATGAAAGATGGTATTAATAATAAAGACTATAGAGTACGTGGAGGTAATCCCTGCTTAGAACAGAGTCTCGAACCTTACGAACTCTGCTGCTTAGTAGAAAATTTTCCGGCAAAACACAAAGATTATTGGGATTTTCAAAGAACCTTAAAATTTTCCTATATGTATGCTAAAACAGTTACACTAGTGGCTACTCATTGGTCAGAAACCAACGCTGTTATTACACGTAATCGTAGAATCGGTTGTTCTCAAAGCGGTATTCAGACAGCTATGTTAAAATTTGGTAGGCATAAATATTTTGATCAATTCTGTGACAGAGCCTATACTTATATTCAATATGTAGATCAGAAATATGCAGAGTGGCTAGGTGTTCCCAAAAGTATTAAGTCTACCTCTGTAAAACCTAGCGGTACTGTATCACTAGTAGCTGGAGAGCTCCCAGGTATTCACTATGCAGAGAGCGAAAGCTATTTTAGAACCGTACGCGTAGCTGCAAATTCACCATTTGTACCCCTCTTAAAAGAGGCAGGCTATAGAATTGAACCCGCAGTATCAGACCCTACTAGAACTGTAGTAGTGTACTTTCCGGTACTTCTCTTAGAAGGCACCATCTCTAATAAGAATATTTCTATTTGGGAACAATTTGCAAATGCGATAGATATGCAACACTACTGGGCTGATAATCAAGTATCTATTACCATTACTTTTAACCAGACAGAGGCTTCACAGATTGCTAGAGCTCTGTCTGCTTTTGATAACAGGCTAAAAGGTGTATCGCTATTACCTGTGTCAGATCACGGATATGCACAGGCTCCATACACTTCTGCACCTAGAGAAGAAGTAGAAGCCTATGCTAAAACTATTAAAGATATTAATTTTGAAAGTCTAACTAAAGAAGGCGATAATGCCGATGCTAACAAATTCTGCGATGGTGATGTGTGTCTAATATGAAAATACAAGTGTATGGCAAACAGAATTGTACTTTTTGTGTAAAAACAAAAACATGGTTAGATGAAAAAAATATTAGCTATACCTATATAGATGTATTAAAAGATATATCTATATCTCAACTAATAGAAATTAAAGAATTATATAACATGAATACTGTACCGATTATAGTTATTAATAACAAATTAATCGGAGGATATATGGACTTAATAAAGTTAAATTTACCAGCGCAGTAACAGAAAGAGAGACCTTATGAGGTGGCTAGCAAAAGCAAACTCAAAGGATCAGCCTTTGAAACAAAAATAAAAGATATATTAACAAAAGAATTAAATATAAAATTTGAAAGAACCCCTTTGAGTGGGAGTATATCCTATCTTAGAGGAGATCTTTGGGTTCCTTCAGACACTAAAGGTTTTGAATACGTTATAGAGTGTAAACATTACTCTGAGTTAGAATTTAATAATTTGTTAACTGCTAAAAGCACAGATGTATTAGAGTTCTGGAAACAGGCCTTAGACGAAGCACAAACTATGAATAAAAAACCAATAGTTATATTTCGATGGAATAGAAGTAAAGATTTTATACTCTGGGACACAGATTTAGACTTAGAACACCAAGTGGAATATAAAGTATTTGGTTATAGATTTAAAATGGCTTTATTATCTGATTGGATAGAGAAGTTTAAACTTATTAAAGCTTCTTGACTGCGACATCTAGATAAGATATAATAAAATTATGATAGAACAAGATACAAAAGGCTGGAATGATCTTTCAGAACTTGAAAGCTATATTCCACAAAAACCAGTTGTAGGAGGTAAAAGTATATTAGTCTGTGACGGCAACAATCTAGGCTATAGATACCTACAACGTAGAAATTACAATAATTTCAAAGATGATTATATTAGGACCATAGAAAGTTTAGCTAAAAGCTATGGCTGTAAAGACATACTTGTAGCTTTTGATTATGGTAAAAGCTATTATAGAACTAATTTTTATCCAGAATATAAAGCTACTCGTAAAAAACCACAAGACGAAAAAGAAAAAGAACATTATGATCAATTTTTTGCTTGTTTAAATGACATAGCAGATACGTTACCGTTTGCTATAGCTAAATTTCGTGGTATAGAAGCAGACGATTTAATTACCTATGCAGTTCTAAAAAATAGAAACTCGTCAGATCATATTTGGATTATCTCCAGCGACAGAGATATCTATCAACTTTTAGATAAAAACGTAAGTATATTTAATATATTTTCTAGAAAAGAGATTACGATAGATTCTTTGTATGAAAAATTATCAGTAACTCCCAAAGAATATATGATTTCTAGAATTATTTCTGGAGATGATGGAGATAACATCATAGGTATCGAGGGCATTGGAGAAAAACGTGCTACAGCTCTTGCTAAAGAATACAAAACTTTTACGGGATTACTTGAGTCATTACCTATTAAAAGTCGTTCTAAATATATTCAAAATCTTAACGCAGGAAAAGAAACTCTCATTCGTAATGAGAGACTCATTAATTTAATTAAGTATAATGAAGAAGCAATACTTTCTGGTAAAGGAGAGGATGTTACTTTAGAGGAATTAAATGTCATTTGCACATTCAATAGTTAAAATTAAAGTAGAAAAAACAGAAAAAGCTCTTATTCTAGAACAAAGATTAAATATTTCTTGGGATATCGTTACAGCGTATGAACATGATGCTGGGTATGACGTAAGAGCTGCTATTCTCGAGCCTATAATTATTTTTGCTAAAACCTACAAGATGATCCCTACTGGCTTAAAGTTTCAGATCTTAAATGATCCGTTCTGGGAAATACAGGTTCGCTCTAGAAGTGGTCTAGCTGCAAAACAGGGCGTATTTGTCTTAAACAGTCCTGGGACCATAGACTATCTCTATAGACAAGAAGTGCAGGTTATCCTATTCAATAACGGTACTAAAGATGTCCATATTAATCCTGGGGACAGAATAGCACAGATCTGCGTAAGACCAGTTCCAGAGGTTAATTTTTATTATGGAAGTGTAGAAAAAACAGAAAGAGGCGGTTTTGGTAGTTCTGGAATATATTAATCGTTACATTAGTTGGATTTTACTATCGATAATAAATTTATTTGTAGTTTGCATATACATTTTCTATTCAGAATATTTTTACCTACTAATGGGTATTATCTATACCACTAGTGTATTTTATTTAATTAAATGTTTACAAGACTTTAATATAAGAATGAAAAGGTGGCTAAATTTTTAATGCAAGTAAAACTTATAAGCTATTCCAAGCCTACGGAAGATCTATATAATCAAGGTATTATAGACGCACAAGAGCTAGTAGCATATTGTGCCAGGGTATCAAATCCAGCAAATCAGTTTAATACAGAAACTTCTGAAAAGTTAATAAAATATCTTATTAAGCACAAGCATTGGTCACCCTTAGAGATGGTTAATGTGTGTCTTGAAATTAAGACTACTCGTGACATTGCTCATCAAATAATTAGGCATAGATCTTTTGCCTTTCAAGAGTTCTCTCAACGGTATGCTAACCCTAGCGAGATGGGAGAAATGTTTGAGTTTAGAGAAACTAGATTTCAAGACCCTAAAAATAGACAAAAATCTATTGAAATAGATCTATCAGACCAGAAACAAAAAGACATAGATCAAGCCTGGCAAGAATATCAACGTAGTGTAGCGTGGATGACTAGTCAGTACTATAAGTGGGCTATCAACAATGGAATTGCTAAAGAGCAGGCTAGAGCTATATTACCAGAAGGTATAACTAAAACGGTCCTCTATATGAACGGTAGTCTACGTAGCTGGGTTCATTATATAGAACTACGTAGCGATAATGGAACTCAAAAAGAACACGCTAGCATAGCAAAAGAATGTGCTAAAGTTATATCAGATATTTTTCCAATAATGCAAGAAAAAACCCCAGGATAAACTGGGGTTTTAACTATTTAAGTTTAAAAAATGTAGTTAAATCACTTTGAACTATTTACAGGTTTTTCCTGTCCATAGTCTAATTTTCTTCTAGATTTGTCAATTTTTGCACCTGCGTTAATACCGTTGTAAGATGGCTTTAAAATGTCATCAGCTTCATCAATATCTTGACCTGTGACGTCTCCGTACTTACTACGAATAACCATTATTCTACCTGATCCTGTAGGCTTAATCACGGTTAATTTCTCGCGCTATTATTTGGTGCCATATTAGGAACGGTAATTTTTTTCAAAACCTTACCAGTTTTAGTAGAAGCATCTTCTTCTGGCCCTCCCATAGGAAATCCTAAAGTTGGTCCGCCAGATACATTATAGTGAGCTTCTGGATTTTTTAAACTGTATTTACCCGCTCCGGCAGCGCCGCCACTACCGGGTTTTGTACTGTTAAGTTCAGATCCACCCATAGGTGCATCTTTGTATTTTACCGGAACTGGCTTACCGCTAGTCTCATTATTCATTGCCATATTATCTCCTTATTTAGCTTTTCCTTGCTTTTTTAAAATAGCCGCTTGAAGAGCAGGTGGAAGCTTTTTCTGTTTTGCGGTTAGACCCGCTTCTTTTTTCATTGTATCTTTTTTGGCTCCTTTTGCCATTTTTAATCTCCTTATGTTTGAACTTTCTTGTAGAAAAGGCGGAACTATACTCATTTTTTTAAATTATCCTCCAGGTCAATTTTTAATTCCATCTGACTTGCTTCTGGTAAATTAGATTCATCAGTTTCTTCACTGTATTTTTCAGGTCCATTTTCTGAAAATTTCATATAACTATAAACCGAATTTATATAGTAATCTAGTTTAGAAAATTTATCTTGTAACCAAGCAGGTAGTTGTTGATCATCTTTAATCATAGGAAGAAGTTCTCGTGAAAATACAATAAGCTTTTTCAACGTAGTTTTAGCCATCTCTCCTTCATAATCATATTCTTCTTCTGCTTTTTTCATTTTTTTACCTTTTTAGTTTTATTTGCAGTTGATAGCGCAATAGCAACAGCTTGTTTCTGACTCATGTCTGGATATTTTTTCATGGTATAAGAGATGTTACGACTAATAGTTTTTTGAGAACTTCCTTTTTTAAGAGGCACTTCTTACTCCTTTTTTAGTATGATATAACACTAATAACAAAGTGGCAAAGTTAAATTTATTAATTAGTAAAGGCTCTAATTAATACGGAAAGACCGGATGGCACAGAATTATCTGTAAATTGAATAGTATCATTACTTGAATTATATATAAAATCTGTTCCGTTAATTTGGTCCACTCCGTTTAAAGAACTATATACATGACTTATACTAGCAGGACTATTTGCACTTACTCTAACAAAAAAACAATTACTAGTGCCAGAAGTTGTATTAGTGTTAAAACGGGGTTGTAAATTTAAACCTAGAGCTCCATCTACATAGGCTTTAGTAGCAGCATTAGAAGAGCTTGTAGGTGGACCAGAGAGAGTAAGTTCTCCAGTCATTGTGTCGCCAGTTTTAGATACTTTAGCTGCGTCTAAACTTGTAAAAGTATTAAAATCATTCGCCTGAGCGCTAAGTAGCGTTGAGTGGTCATTGCCACGTGCAGTAGCGAGTGTAGCGCCATCATTGCTCTGAGCGCTAAGTAACGTTGAGTGGTCGTTGCTAAGTGCTGTAAGAAGTGTAGCGCCGTCATTAGATTGAGCGCTAAGTAGCGTTGAGTGGTCGTTGCCACGTGCAGTAGCGAGTGTAGCGCCGTCATTTGATTGAGCGCTAAGTAATGTAGCGCCATCATTGCTCTGAGCGCTAAGTAGCGTTGAGTGGTCGTTGCCACGTGCGGTAGCGAGTGTAGCGCCGTCATTAGATTGAGCGCTAAGTAATGTAGCGCCGTCATTGCTCTGAGCGCTGAGTAGCGTTGAGTGGTCATTGCCACGTGCAGTGGCAAGTGTAGCGCCATCATTGCTCTGAGCACTAAGTAGTGTAGCGTGGTCATTTGCCTGAAAATCTTTAACTCTAGCTACATCATCTGCACTGGTTAAAGTACCTGTTCCTACTCTAAAATTAGACAGCGATGCTGTTGCATAAATTATATTAGCTAATAGTTGATTACTAGTACCCGCTATTTGAATACCAGCGCCTTCAGCTAAAGCATCGGAGCTGTTAAAGTTTACTACTAGGGTTTTATCTTCTGTAACTATATTAGAGACATTAGCGGTTACACTATCTCCTAATATAAATAGATTACCTGTTATTATAACGTCTCTATCAAAAGTTTTATTACTTGTAAAAGTTTTACTTGCGTCAGCAGTTATTGCAGTGTATGTATCAAAATCGTTTGCCCTAGCGCTAAGTAGTGTAGCGCCGTCATTTGATTGAGCGCTAAGTAGCGTTAAGTGGTCATTGCCACGTGCAGTGGCGAGTGTAGCGCCATCATTACTCTGAGCGCTAAGTAGCGTTGAGTGGTCATTGTCACGTGCAGTGGCAAGCGTAACGCCGTCATTGCTCTGAGCGCTAAGCAGCGTTGAGTGGTCATTGCCACGTGCAGTGGCGAGTGTAGCGCCGTCATTGCTCTGGGCGCTAAGTAGCGTATTAAAATCGTTTGCACTAAAAGCAAGAAAAGTATTATAAATATTAGCTTCAACATTACTAAAAGTTCCAAAATCGTTAGCTAGAGCATTAGCAAAAGAATTAAAATCATTAGCCCTAAATTCATTTCTAATAGATGCTCTCGTATTAAAATCGTTTGCCTGAGCAGCTTCAAGAGTATTAAAATCGTTTGCCTGAGCAGCTTCAAGAGTATTAAAATCGTTTGCACTAAGAGTAATAAAAGTATTATAAAGATTAGCTTCATTTCCTAATATAACTATAGAACTGTTTATATGTCTCTGTACAATTGCATTATTAGCAATTTGAGACTCACCTATAACATTAGCTCCAATTACGGTACTAGTTATTTTAGTTAATGCCATAGAGTCTCCTTATTTAACATCTGGCAACATATTGCCATACATATTAGTACCGTCTGATATAAATGAAAATACGTCTCTGGCACTAGCAGTACTAGTTAGTGTTGGTGCTACACCTGCAGGAAATTTATAAGCACTATTCCATGTGATTGTTCTACTACCGGTACCGTCTTGTATGACGTGAAGAATATAAGTTCCTACTCTCATATTTTGTGGTGCTCCAAAAGTTCTATTTCCTGCGATAGTAACTGTGGCAACTTGACCAAGAAACAGATCCCAAGTAATAGTAGATGCATCTGTTAAAGTTTGATTAGATACGTTGGCATAAGCAGTATTAACATTATTATATACTACAAGGTGATGATTACTGTTTAGGGTACTGTTACCAATTGTTGTGAAACCTGTTGTATTAAATTTTATTTTACCACCGCTAGCTAGTTTAGCATCTGTTACAGCGGAATCTTGCAGGATAGTTGAATCAACGGAATTAGTAGGAGGTATACCAACATCTACTATAAAAGGACTACTATTCGAAAACTTCATATAGAGTCTAGCGTTTGATGCTGGAGCACCGGTAAAAGTAGTACTAAATAATTCTCCTATTTCGTATTGATTTATTACATTACCCGCTGCATGAACTAGATCTTTTTCTATACGATAAGCTATTCCGTACCTAGATAGATTCTGTCCGACTACTGCATTTTTGGAATGTGTACCATCTACTTTATATAGAACACCGTTGTTAGCATCAACGTACAACATGCCGTTTGGAAGAGCAGTAGCATCGTTTTCATAGGTAATATTAGTAGTTGTAGGTTTGGCAAGGCTATAAAAATTTTGTAATAAAGCAAACAGAGATTCATTAACTTGAATTCTACCTAATCCTATGCTCTGAGACGCAGATGGAGTTGAAAAAATATTTGAAGTTGGCATAAATTAAGCTCCGTTTGCTATGATATCTATTTTTACGCCTGTAACAGAAACTCCTGTTGCAGAGTCGAATAGAGATATATGACAGTTATTTGTATTTCTAGAATTTACTATGGCTACTACCGGGGTTAAGCCCGAAGCCTGTGTAACAGAAATGTTTGGATCAATTGAAAACCCTGCAGAACTGTAATCTATTTTAACATTACTGCTATTAACAGTATTACTAGTCGAGAAAATTTTTCTAGTTAGGTTAACAGCGTACCTAAATTTATCTAATATAGCAGATACTTGATCCGGTTTACTATTAATTACACTTAATCTAAGTTGAAAATGTCTAAATGAAATATCTGACTCTGCTATAGGTATAAATCCCTCATTTGTTTCATAACCTACAAAAGCATTGGTATTAACTTGATTATTACTTGAGTAGTACACATTACTAGAAGTAGAATATCTAAAGTCTACGTTAAAACTTAATGACCCCGAAGGACCTGAGTATGTAACAGTAGATTTATCGCTAAACTGACCTAAGTTAACCAAAGCATAAGAAATACCACTAGTTAAATTAGCTAAAGTGTTCGACCCGGTAAGCGCTCCATTAGCAAAATAAGTGTTTCCTAAAACTATCTGATCATCGTCTAATACTCCAGCTATTAAAGCATAGCTGTTGGAATTTGAGACATCACCGGCAGGTATTCCTGCCGAGGGTGCATACTGACCATAATTCCATATTGCATATACGTTACCAGTAGATCCGCCACTTGTCAATGTTTTATTATTGGAATCATAAACAGCACTATTAGAAGATAAAATTAATCCGATATCAGTATCATTGAAAGTTCCTGGTGACGCAGATACGTCTGACACACCTACGTGTAAATTTTCTTTAAAGTCATTATAAGTAGTAGTAATAATCTGAACTAAGTTAACAGTAGATATTAATCTGGCTGTTACGAGTTCTCCTAAATCTCTAATTTGTGTAAAATAAGTAGCATTACTTGTGGCTTTTAAATCTGTAGCTCCAGAGGCTACACTAAATCCTATAGAAGTGCCATTAGAATTATCTACTATGTTTCTACCTGCTCCTGCAATACCTCCATGAGCTGAATTAGCAAAACTTGGATAATGTGCTTCAAAAAAGTTATTATTAGTGCTTCCAGAGATATAGTCATTAGCGCCAGGATCATCTTCACTAAAGGCTCTAAAAGTTTGTAGATTAGGAGGTCTTATAGTGGTTATAGTATAGGCCTCTATCTGATCGGGCTCACATTGATTAGATGTTGTGTCTTTAGTTCTTATCAAATAAGTAAATGTACCGTACTCTCTAACCGGAGAACTTAAAAAACTGACATTAGCAAAAGCTGATCCTATCTCTGTAGAAGAATCCCAGTCAGATTCACTAACGGATGAATAGGCACCTGCAAGTTGCTTGATAGTAAACTGATAGAGATCTATTTCAAGTGGATCACCGTTTGCGTCTCTGGGCACTGTCCAACTAAATAACAATTGATCTGCAAGTTGACTAACCGCAAATCTAGTAACCCCAGATGGTTTAGCTGTTTTACCTACTATATCTTTAGTTGTTTCAGAAGTTATTCCTCTTATATCGTTGTTTAAAGGAGTTACTCTTACATGTAGTTTATGAGCTGCTGGCGCACCACCTCTTTCTATATTATCTATTTTAAAATGTATTTTACCATCTTCTGCTATACCACTGGCAGGTACTTTGACAGTTGTAAAACTAAGTAGATCTACACTTGTTGAATTATTAACTATTTTATAAGATACCTCGTATTCTGTTACAGATTGATTTATAATGGGAGTAAAAGAAACAGTAGCTCTAACAGCCACTCCTACTTGTTTATCTTTATATAGCTCTTCTGATATGTTTAAATCTACTACTCTGCCTATAGGTATGCTTTTAATAAGCACACGTTTAGTAGAAAAAGGACTTTTTCTATTAAAAGAGTTAGTATTTCTAGCTCTAACTACATAATTACCTATAGGAATATTTTTTATTTTCCCTTCCTTAGTGAGTTCTAAACTTTCAAAATCTCTACTTAAACTTATGTCATATATTTTATAATTAGCTAGATCATATACACCGGGAAATATAGTCTGATCATAATCTACTGTAAAAGTTTTTGTGCTAGAATTAAGGTTACCCACAGTTCCTTGAGTATCAGGAGTAATGTTTACACCTGTATCTCCAGATAAGTTAGCAGTTAAAGTAGAGGCAAATTTAACTCTGTATAAACTATTAGCTGTTAATGCAGCGTTATAACTAGGGCTACCAGGGTTATAACTAGTTTCTGATATAGCGTAGACGTTACTAGAAAACAGAGATATGTTATCTCCAGGTTCTATAACAGGCACTGTATAGTGATCTGTTCTAATAGTTAAAACTTTGCCTGTCGCAACCTGAACATTCACATTAGATTTAAAATCCCAAGTAAAAATAGCTTGTTGTTGTTCTTCATTGTCTATGTAAACAGAAATAGCTGTTTTATATCTAGGCGTAATATTTATATTTACATTACTAAAACCAAATTGATTTGTAACAGATGTATTAAAAGTTTTTGTAAAAGTTTCTCTTAATCCCTCTACATATACACTGTTATTAGCAAAATTTGTTTGATCTAATAATTGACTAATTTTTATATAGAAAGGTGTTGACGGTAGAGCATCAAGCAAAAATGTGTTAGGATTATTTGCACTAACACTATTATTTACTTTAAGTGTATTAGTTGCTAAGTCAAAACTTTGAACAGGGGCGCTGATTTGAGTAATGATAGGATTATGTCCTACATGTCCTATTTCAGCGCCTGTACCTGATTTTTCATTTATAGGTATACCTATGTGATCAATACCTTTTAATCCTCCAAACACCGCAGGATCGTCATTAACTTCTAAAACATGTTTAAAAAAGTTAAGATCAAATAGTCCTGAAAAACCCTCTAGAGTAAGCTGTAAATTACCGTCCTTAATAGTCTTATCACCAGTAACATCCGTTTTAGAAACAGCGTTACATAAAACAGGTATAGATCCTAAAACAGTATTAAAACCATTTTTACCTACTATGGCTACGCCCATACCGTTAGTAATATTAGCTGTGCTATCTACTTTTATTGTTTTGAATGCCATTATGTTATGCCTTGTATAGTTATTATCTCAGAAGGTCTTGAAATCTGAAGTTCAGTGCTAATTGCAATTGGATATCCGGTAGTATCTGTAGCCGTATATATTTCTAAATCATACTCAACAGAACCGTCTAGCTGTTTTATTGGTCTAGGCACTATATTAAGCACAGGTGCTGGAGGAGGAACTAAAGGATTAGCTGTATCTGTATATTTTACTGGTACATAACTGATGAGACTGTCTGAGTCTACATATACATTAGATATATATTCAGAAGCTGTAATAGTTACTACTTCATCGGTATCTCTTTCAACATTTATAATTTTAAATAATTTATCGTTAGTATTGATATAGAAATTTGTTGGATTTACTTCTCCTAACGACCAGATGTCTCCTTTTACAGGTACAAGATTAGCGCTAAAATTACCTATATTGGCAAAACTTTTAGTTTGAGGCTTATAAATTTTTTGTACAGTTAATTCTACAATGTCAATACCAGCGTTTACATTAGAACTTGATACTGAACTAAAAGTATTTTGACAAATATATAGTTCTACCCTATCGGTTTCTCTATTGATAACTCTAAGAGCTATAGGTAAGGTATTACCCTGAATATCAGCCGCAGTTATTGCAGGGCTTGTAAAATGTTCTAATATTACATTAGTTGACGCTACACTTGAGTTTGCAAACACGCGACCGCCATAACCCCAAGATATACCACCTATTTTTTGAGAGATGGCTATAATATCTCCGATAGTAGAAGTCATACCCTCTGCTGGAGTTTTGAAAATTGCTTTTCTTCTGATGTATTTACTAGAGGCTAATAAATATTGAGCAAATCTAAGAGCTTGGCTTCTACGGTCGCATCCAGGTAAATCGATTGATTTAACATTTTCAATAGAATTAAAATCTGAGATAGCTTTAGGGTCGTCTAATCGAACAAGTTCTCTTCTAGAGTGATTTCTAGGCTCTAAATATGAAACTTCTACGCCGGTTAATAGTTCTGATTCTTTTATACCGCTAATGATTAAAGATTCTTTTAATATATTAGTTTCATTATAAATTGCTACAGGTATTTCATCGGGCATATCTACGTTAATGGATATTTTTCCACCATTATAAAATAAAATACCTCTAAAAAGAGCAGATACTTGATTAATTATATCCATAACTTGTTTTTGTGTATTTATAGAAATGTTACAAACAAATCTACGTTCAACTATAGCAGTTCCTAGGTCTAATCCTATTTGATTTTGTCTAACGCTTGTGAATTTACCCCTTGGTTTATGTCTAAAAGTTCCATCTGCAAAACCAGATACACCATCAAATTTACCTGTTTTTGGATCTACTGCATCACAGTACTGTGCTACTTTAAAAAATTTAAATTTATCTATATTATCTTCTGGTATACCCAAACCATAAGATTGATTAGTTAGTAAATCATATAATACCCAAACAGGGTTTTGAGTCCACTTATATACAAAAGTTCCATCCCATGCACCTTTATAGATAATAGGATTAATATCAGTTAGTAATGACTTTGCTGCTAACACTGCTGTTAGAGTAAGGTTGTTAAGGATGCCTGTAGATGCTGTTATTGTCGGCGTCGATAAATAACCAGAACCTGAATTAGTAATTGTAACAGAAGTTATTTTACCATCCGTAGCAACTACGGTGCCGGTAGCTGTTACTCCTCCTAAAATTTGAGGAGCAGAAAAAGTTACTGAATCTCCCGTTGTGTAACCTGTTGAGTCGTTACTATCTCCTAGAGTTACACTACTAACTCCAACACCTTGGGTTTCAAGATTATACCCGCAAGTTGTGTAACTATTGGGTCCAGAAGTAGGAGTTTCTAACTCTCTCCAATCTATTTCTCCCGTGCTTAACACAGGTTGATTATAATTACTAGGAACCTTAATAATAAGACCTTTAATTAAAGAAGTAATTGTAGGTATACTACCTGAGTATTCTGCTCCAGATCTGAGAGCAACTCCTAAAAGAGCTGTTCTAGGATACAGTTGTTTAGAGTTTTTTATTTCATCCCATCCTACAAAAGATATAGCGTCCGCTATTTTAGAGCTATCTGAATCGTCAGTGGTTTTTTCTATTTTATATTTATACCCATTAGAGCTCTTAGCGTTATCTGGTATAATTATATTAACGTTAAATTTAAAGTTAGTATTAGTTCTACCTTCAATTGTTTTTTCTACTATTATCTCTTCACCATCTTTGTTTTTTAAAATAGTAGTTCCTGTGTGCTCAAAAAGAGTTATTTTTATGCCCACTGAAAAGCCAAAAACATTACCCTGACTATCCATTTTTTGAAGACCTGATATTAAAAAATTAAAGTCAAGAGCATCCCACGAATTTTGACTGGTGTTTTGTATAACTGTTACAGCAGGTATACTAGTTAAGTTACCTTTTTTAAGAGAAACTGGAGAGTTGAATCCTTGAGGAGTTACAGTTTTTCCTGCAAAACGAGTAGCTGAAGGCACTCCTTTTCCTGTAACGGCTCCTGTAGAGGATGTTGTAAAAAATAGATCAGTATTAAGAGTGCCATCACCATCTAACTTAACTAAATCATCTATACTAGACTCATTAAATTCTATATCTTGAGGTCCGTTAGGATTAATTCTATATAGGGGGCCTTCTCCAAAAGCAAAAGTACAAAAAAGTAAATCAGTGGAAAATAAAGAGTTAGGTGCTTCTGTAGCAGGAGCAGCAGCGCTCTTTCTTCCTCCTTTGTTATGAACTCTTATACCATTAGATATGTAAGTATGATTGTTTTCAACCGTTAAGTTATATACTCTAGCATTAGGTTTTTTGTTAACAGCTAAAATAGGTCTAAAATAACCAAGTCTATCAACTAGAACATCGTCTACTTTAAGGTTACCTATGGCTGTAAAAGCCATATACTCATTAAGAACCCAATGATTAGGTGTTATATCAAAACTACCGTTCCAATATTTAACCTCTAGTATCTCATCATCTTCATGCTCAAATATGTGCGTAACTCTATTCTGAGTAATAAGACCATGTTCGTTAAAACTAGTTACTAGATCGCCTACCTGTACCAACTCAATAGCTTTAACGCCGCCTGGTACATCTATTAATGTACCGGCTGCAAAGCATCCTCCCTTACCTCCTTGTATTAAAGGAACTGCTTTTCCGTTGATGATATAATAAGATTTATACATTATCAATTACTTTTATCTGCTCATCTTTTCCATGATTTATAGTATCAACATCTGCACTAATAATCTGTCCACCTATTCTTAACATACCATAGTTTAAAGGTATAGAATTACCACTGTCAATTGTATTTATTATACCATCGAAAGAATCATTATTATTTCTATCTTGATCGTTTATACCTGTATTAGAGTTGTTTTTAGGTTTAGGCATGATTGCACTAATTACTGCACCTAATGCAAGATTAATAACAGTGGCTACTACTGCTTTTAATAACATATTACCTATAGCGGCTGCAGTTATTTCCGCATTACCACAAATCAATGGTACAACATAACAAACTATTTCAGATTCAGGTATCTCATCTTTATACATCCAACTATCGGGAAATTTATTTTTTGAACTATTTAAAAGTAATACACCATTTTTATCTATAGTTGGATAGAAAACATCTAAAAAAGATAGTAACTCTGAAACTCGTTTTATATCTACTTCTAGTTCAGCAGCCTGATGTTTTTCTAACAATAATTTATGAATTTTCACTTTATACATGATCAACTACTTTTATCTGTTCATCTTTACCGTGATTTATAGTATCAACATCTGCACTAATAATTTGTCCTCCTAACCTTAACAAACCATAGTTAAGAGGTATTAATTGATTTGATGCTACAGTATTAATTTGTGCATCGAAAGCATCGTTACCAGGTCTGTCTCCAGAATCTGCAGAGTCTACGGTTTGTGATTTAGGCTTAATTGGTACTAAAGTATTTTGTAAAATACTGCCAACTGCACTGGCTAAACCTGCGGCAGCATAAGATCCTATAGTAGGCCCTCCGGCACTAATTACTAATCCTTCAGCAGCTCCTGCAAAAGTACTAGATACCCCTACTGTTGTTGCTGGGGTAGCAAAATATGAAAATCCATAAGCACCTAATGCTCCAGCAGCACCACCAATAAATCCTCGTAGTAGGGCTTGCCCAAAGCTAGCGCCTTGTAACATAGAAGAGGCAAAACTAAAAGCAAAACCTATCGCAAAACCTACGGCTACCTCTACTCCTGCTCCTTTGAAAATAGGTACAAGATAGTATGTCTCTCCTTCTTTTGCTTTAAAAAGAAATTCTTCTTGAGAAAGATGTTTTTTATTTTTTACAATAGCTATTTCTTCTAATTTACTAAACATCGCTTTCTTAGAAAACTTTTCTAGATCTGGAAAAAGATTTAAACAGTTTAAAAATAAAAAATAAACTGTATCAGGCGTCATCTCTATTTTTTTAACACCTCCAGTATAAGATAAAAAACTATTGTGAAAAACTACTGTTACACTACTCAAGATGACGTTCTTCTAGCTCTTCATACATAAGTACGTTACCAGTTTTGTTATACCAGTAGATATAAAAACGGTTATTAAAGCCTACAATAAACTTATAACAGTCAAAGACTGTGCTAGCCATATCTTCTTCGCTTGGGATGGGGTTGTCACTACCCGGGTGAGAATGCACTACCCCCCAGGTATTATCTTCGTATTCTAAAAGACTTACAGGATCTAGTATAAAATTAGTTTTAGGAGTAGAGCTAATATTTTTACAAGGAATATACTGCCAATCGCGAGTAATTATACCGCAAGCCTCTTTAGGATATTCATTAATAAAATGAATAGTCATCTGATTTTTTAAGCTATCTAAAATTGATGCCATCTATATATTCCTACTGTATATTGTTTATAATATCTTCCATACAAAGTAATCCAGCTATTATTACCTATCATAGTTTGTAGTATCTTATCCGCGCCTACATATAAAGCACAATGGTTAGTTACATTTGTTGTGCCTAAAGACATAAAAATTAAATCAAATTCTTTTGTAGTTTTAACCTGTTTAAATCCTGTTCTTTCAGCGTTTGCTTGACTAAATAAAGGACAGTTGGTTTGATAATACCACTGTTCATCTTTAATGGTACAAAAGTCAGAGGTTTTTAACTTTATCTCTATACCTAGTTCTTGTTTGTACACTAATCTAACTAGGTTAAAACAATCTATACCTGTAGTGGGGTCGTCCCCTAGGTGAAGGTAAGGAAACCCTTCGTATTTTAAATATTTTTCCATCTAATTATGTATTTTATTCTATTTCTCCAAGAATCTTCTAATTCATCTATCTTGAAATATTTTCTATGATGTATAAATTTATTTAACCCTATATAAACACCAAAATGTTGAGGTCTAGTCTCTCTAAGATTAAATAAAATAATATCAAACTCTTTTACATCTTGTAAAGTTACTAGTTTACCATTATTTATTTTTATGAAGTGATCTATCTGTTCATACGATACATAGGTTCCCCAGTTGTATTTAAAATGATACTGAAGCATATCATCTAAACCTTGTATTTTAAAACCTTGATCTAAGCATATCTTTTCAATTAAGGTTAAGCAGTTATACTCTTCATGTGGTAACTTTAAGTACTGATACCATTCCATTATCTAGGTAAGGTTCCTCCTGTGCCAGGAAATCCACCAAAGTGAAACTGATTGCGTCTTAGTTCACACGCTTGTAGGTTTTTAGCACAAACATCTTGTGCTTTTGTGGCAACAGTTTCATTTTTAACATTAAAAAAACCATTAGCACTGGCACCATCTGCTAGTAATACACCGTTAGCTAAAAAAGTATTAGAACCAGGTATGAGACCGGTTCCACTTACTGGATATTGACACTCCGATCCTGTATAAACCCAAGGACAAGTATTCTTATAAAATTTACGACGAGGTAATTGGAGCTTAAAATACTGTAACCAGCTAGCAAGCGAAAAAGTAGCCGTCTGCTCTGTTAGTTCATTAAGACTATCTATTTTAAAAGTATCTAACATATAATTTTCAGAATCTTTTTCTTGATTAACAATGAATACATCTGATCCAGCTGTGAAATTAGCACTTATATCAACATTACACATAAGAAAAGGATGATTTATAGCTACTACTTCATAACGAAAGTGACAGTTTACGTTATTTGTAATAACATCGCCTACTCGATAAGGCATCGTAGTAGTCATGGGTATTAGATTACCAGTAGTTGTAATAGATGTTCCATCTATAGCAGCTAATACAGTGCTATATTCGGGCCACACGTCTAAAAAATTTGCAAAAGTAGATCTTATCTCTACCACACCGCCTAAAAGATCTCTGGTATCTTCTTTAAGTCTATCCCAAGTCCCGCCTACAGCTTGAGTTGAATCATAATCAAAAGCTACATTATATCCACCCCTAGCGTCGACTACACCTTGATCGTATTGAGCATGTCCAGGAACAGTTCTCGGATCTATATTATTTACGAGTTGACCGTTAACGGTAGCTGCTACCGCACCTGTACTATTATTACCAACTAAAAATGCATTTTCTACTAAACTACCTACAAGATTATCAAAGTTAGATACGGTAATAGAGAGCTCGTTAATTTTACCAGAAGAATCAGTGTTCAAAACACCACTATTAATTGGATAAGGTATATATTCCTGTCCTCCCATATATACTCTATAATTTATGTCAGAGATATAATCTCCGCGTATTTCTGCAAATCTAAAAGGAAAATTATAAGGCCAAGGAAAGCCATATCCCTCACCACTTGGGTTACCGTTGCTATTAAAGGGATACCACTCTCCTGGGTAATAGAGAGTAAATAGTCTGACTAGTGGTTTTTGTTCAAAAGCATTTTTTGCACTAATGAATTTACTAGTATTTATAGCGCTTATAGTAGCGGTTCCAAGCGTGGCCTCTACATAAGTACTAATAGTATTAGCTATATCGTGAACATTAGAAGACGTAGATTTTATTATGTGATTACTTTTAACTTGTTCTCCGACATGAAACTCAGCTATAGTGTTAGATAGTTTAACTTTAATATTACTAGTAGCTACATCTACGTTAGCTATTAGAGCTTGAGTTAAAGACGTAACTCCAATTAGGGTATTACCAGCGGTAAACCCTGTAGTAGAGTCTACTTTTAAAATGTAGTCGTAGTTTCTAGAAGTCATTAACCAAATACCTCTTTTAATTTCATACTAATAGTATAGATATTTTGAGAAGGTTGAGTGCCAGAACTAGCTACGTGAGTGGTTTGAATAGGACCATCAAATCTAACAGTCACAGTGCCTGTTTCGCTTATATGAGCGAGATCGAAAATAAAAGTTTCAAAAGTTCCACTACGAGCGTTATAAAAATTATCTATGGCTATCTTATGTAGTCCAGTAACATTAGTATAGTTTAAACTATAGTTACGACGAGGACGTCTGCTGCGCAATCTACGTGTCTCATAACCAGCCTGACTCTCAAATGTTAAAACATCAAACTGTTTATCAAAAGTATAGCCTCGATCGGGCTTTTTATCTGTCATAGTAGTAAAACGCTCAACCTGAGTACTCGATCCGCTAAACACTCTGAGATCTAAATTAGCTACATTAGAAGCAAGTGCAGGCGATATATCTATGCCATATACTCCTAGCGTAGAACTTGGAAATGTGTATGCACTGGAACTCTGCACAACTCCATCTACTGTTACTAATATTTGATTAGTGTCTGTAGGAACTGCTGTTAAGGCCCAGTTGGTTTGAGAACCATTTATTATGTAGTTATTGCCATTATAAGAGGTAGTTGTAGAATTACTGTAAAACTGAGCCGAAATCTGAGTGCTCTCTTTAACTACTCGTAAAAATGCAGGAACAGATAAAGTTTTAATCACTAGACTAGTAGCACTAGGAGCAACTATAAAATTTACCGTGCCTCCGTTATTAGATAGGGTATAACTCTTATAAGATTGAACTGTACCATCTACAATTGCAGCTACTTCAGCAGAAGAGTCGACATGACTACCTATGTTAAAACTAGTAGTAGCGCCTGTAGAAGAATAGGTTATAGAACTTATTACAGAATAGTTATCAGGCGATACGTTTGCACCGCTAGGATATAAGGCTACCATTACATACCACCTCTTAAGGTCTTACGAATTGGACCATTATTTTGAATATCTCTAACCACTATATCAACAATCATATCTCTACCATTCATAGATACCTTTGGAGTTCCCATAACCTCTTGAGGTGTTCCTTGATTACTCATATTTACTGTAACATTTCCAGGACCAGTTTGTCCAGTTGCATTCATCTGATTAAGGGTTTGTCCTCCAATGGCCATAGCGGCTGGACGACGAATTACAAATTCACCCGGTTCTAAGAGTGCGGGAACTCGGTCTCTTAGACCTGCATATCCGCCAGCGGCCATTTGCTTAACAGGTACAGACCCTCCTATAGAGGAATATAATGGTCCAGAAGCAGAAGCCATAACTCCCGGAGAGCTATTACCTGTGAAAAAACTATATATACCACTGCCTAAACCGCTAAAAGCTCCGCTAAACGCAGATCCTACACCCGCCATTCCAGACTTCATTATTATCTGAGTTATCATAGTAGAGAAAGTGGTTAAGATAGTAGCCAAGAATGCCTTTTTCCAGTTACCTGTTGCTGCTAATACAGCACCGAAGGTGCCTATAGCGACAGCCCCAACTGTTTGAAAGTTAACTCCCAATTGTTTTAACTTATCTCCAAAACCTTGAGAAGCTTCTGCTGCTTTTTTCTGAGCCTCTACTGTGTTAAGCCCGGCACCGTTTGCAGGAGCAGCTGCTCCAGCAGAAGCGCCAGGAGTAGCACCTTCCATAGTAACTCTTAAA
>Ga0194115_10001544_pt1 | contig 29358 bp, 23 predicted proteins | sample TA2MahsurfametaG_3_FD_148656 | JGI IMG/M metagenome (GOLD analysis project Ga0194115, IMG submission 148656) | Freshwater microbial communities from Lake Tanganyika, Tanzania - TA2015002 Mahale S4 surface | ecosystem: Environmental > Aquatic > Freshwater > Lake | place: Tanzania: Lake... | reverse complement strand
GTGGGCACGGGGTGAATGTCTTTGTCATCAGCCACAAGTCAAAGGAAGTTCTTCAGGACAAGTTCGAACGACATGTACAGATGACTAAAAAGGGCAACTACAGCAAGATGGTGTGAAATAGAAAAGGACACCCTCCGACAGGTGTCCTTTCCAGAAGGCTAGATTCTGCGAAATCTGGCCGTATAAGAAGGTCAGATTACTCGACCAAAGTCAGTTTCGGTGACGCAACACTCTTGTCAGGAACGATGAGTCCGCTGTTCATCGTGTTGTATTCGTTGACCAGATCGCTCTTTGGAGTAACTTGAAATGCAACGACCTTAGACGGAACTTCCATGTTCTCCGTTTCCGCATAAGGCATCCAAGGAACTAGAGCAAGTCTACCTTGACCGGCAGGAAGAAGAATACATGGGTTCTTGAGAAGAAGACCTCCATCTTGTGTCTCCTGAAGTACCTTTGCAATCACTTCTTCACCCGAAACCATTCTGATTAGTTTGACATTATCCATAGTGTAATCTCCTGTGTTCGTATTTAGTGTCACTTCAGGAACTCTGATTCTCTTATATTTACTCCCGCATAGATTCTTGTGAGTGATGGCATGGGCGTTCTCAAGCCAGGTACCACTACTGAATTTGGATAGTTGTATGCATTAGATTCACTATCATACTTGAGGATCTCTTTAGTGCATCTGTATTGTGCAGTAACACCATTAGCGGTATTGAAATCTTCAAGCATCTTGTAGAACAAATCTTCGACCTTTCCGAAGTAGTAGAAACGATTTGGATCATTCACATTTGTACTTCGGTAATACACCGGTTGATCTGATAAGAACATACCCATATTGTGAGTACCAAGATAAAGTGCATTACTTGAGGGAATGGGATCTGTAGATTCCACAAAAGAACAAGTGTCATCTTTACTGTTTAGAATGGGTTCTTCTAACCACCCTTCATACCACAAACCAAAGGGCCAATATAATCCAAAAACTCTTGGTCCGCCACTCTGAACTTCAAACCAAGTAGAGACTTCACGATCATTTGGATATGGTAGTCCTGTTCCTTTGAGTGCATACGCATATCCAGTCTTGCCCAATTCGTGCTTAAATTGAAACCCTAATTGTGTATCAGTTGGTGATGTACTACACGGATTTGCATATGATGATCTTTCGATGTATCCAGCAGTTGTTCCAAATGTAGCACCAATAGGTCTTATAGTTTCATCACATCGAAGCAACAAATCACTTGACAGAATTGGATGAGATCCTCGTAGGGAAAGAATTAGTCTTCCTGTGTCCTTTGAGTATGCAAAAACTCTACCAATAGTACTATCAAATGGATACGAACAAATTCCTGTTGCACCTGAGAAATTTTGGAAGACGGCATCACCAGGATTTAAATCAGCCCCTTTGTGTCCTGTTACAACATAATCAAATAAGTATCTGTAGTTATCAGTCATTGCACCGTATACTGATTGGGTAACCACCTTGGATAGAATTGGGCTTCCACTTTTTCCGTATGTAAATAATGGACCAGGAAGATCACTTCCACCCCAACTAATCTTGTCAGATGTTACATCATTCAATTTGTCAGTATTCAGTACATTTGGAGGCAGTTCTCTTTCTCTAGCGTCGTTCGAATTGTACCAGCAATCATAACAATTATTTTGTTGAGAAACATCAGAGAACAATAATCCAGAATCAAGTCCACGGTTCGGATAGATCGGGATATCTGACCCAACACCGATTTCCCATACACCCCATCGACAATCAGGACCAGAGGCAGTTTCTCCAATTTCACCACAAGGATCTAGTGCATTCGACACATCATCTCCGCACCGACCTAGTCTAAACAACCTAAATGATAACATCGATTCGCCATAAGGATTGGCAAATGTTCTTGCAAAAGAATTGAGTGCGTAACTAGATCCGCATCCTGGTCCACCTCTACCATAGTATTGATAAGGGACAAATGCTGATTGAGGCGGACAACTCTTTGATGCAAATCCACGCATTTGATCATCGAAGAACAATTCGTGTTTATGTAACTCAGAACGCCTTACATCCAAGAAAGAGATGGGCTTAACGCCATCAGGTAAGTCCTCATCCAACAAATGAATGCTGCACTTACCATCAATCAATCCCTTGTAGTGACTTGTTAGGTAGTGCCATGTGATGAGTCTTCTAAACTCATCGTCATCATCTAAACTTCCATAAAACACATTGTTTAAACCGTGCGGAAAGTATTCTGCTATTGCGTTTCTAGCCGCAGATGGCAAGTAGTAGAACTGATCACTGATTGATGACTCGGGTAAAGATGGATCCACTTCTTTCGGAGGAATTGACGGTCCAGATACACTTGGAGGCGTTTCTGTTGTAACTGCAATTACATCTCTAGACGATGGATAAACCACCACACCAGCACTCTGGTTTGCTTGACTTGATCTTAAATTCTCTGATGTTGGTAGTTGCTCACCAATTGAGTTTTCAAACGCTATTGATTTCAGGAATGGACTCGTCAAAGTCTTTTGTAGCAACAAAGAGTTTGTGCCCGATTGATTGTTGATCGTATAAAGGTCTAGCGGAGTATATGATGAGAGATTTCTGATTGGGTAGTTGAAAGGCATCAAACTATTGAACCAACCTTCGCCAGTTGATGATGTCACTCCACCAAAATTCAAACCTAATGTTGAGTTGTAGGGAATCAGTTCAAAGAAAGATGTTGCACCAAACTGATTGTTGCTCATCCCATCGAAGTTGTCTTTGTACACTGAATTCTGTAAAAACTTGTCTTTGAATCTAGTAACAGAGTCAGCAAATTCTATTCCCGACTCTTCACCAGATCTCACAGGATACGGATCTAACCACTTATCACCAAATTCAGCAAACTCAAATATGTCCGATGTTCCTCCCACAGGAAGATATTCATTCAGGGACACATGCTCTTCGTTTGAAGTGTAAATTGTTCGATTGTATCCCTCTTGCACAACAGTATAGTTGTAACAAGGTGCATCATATGTTGTACCATCTGGATACGATAGAACTATACCACACCCTTGCGGAAGATAAGTTACATCATAGGTTGTTTCAAGTCTAGGATATGCCCCATTTACTATCTTGTTGATGGTGTTGTGGACAGATGCCACATCAAATGGCATCGATGCAACCACTGTTCTTTCGATCACTGTGTTTTGTACTCGGTCATAAAAATAGACCTTGTCTCCTGGCTGATGATCTGTGAAAGGAGTGTATCCTGTAACAGCAGTAGCAAATCCTGAAACATCTTTTGTGTAGGGTGCTTCGGATGAGTATGCATAGTTGTGAAATGGGGTTGACATCGCCAGCAAGTGGCGTTTTGTAATTGCAAATGCATGCCTTCTAGAAGGATTTGCATTGACACCTGTATACTTCCAACTCACAAAGGTACTGAAACCTGGAGTGCGTGGATTGGCACTAGTTCCATAAACTGTTCGATCCGGTTCTACCGTTGTGCCATTCACCATGGACAGTAAAGATTCTTCATCTGGCACCGAATACGGAACAGGAAGTTTCTTTCTGTCTCTGAGTCTAAATCCAGAATAGTTTATATTTTCAATGGAGAACGGAGTGTTTGGTAAGAAGTTAGAGTTAAAAGGCTCATTCACTTGCGACGAAGTTACACGAACTCCTGCTGCGTAGTTGAACAGATCGTGTCTTGTTTCATCGTAAGCAGAGGTTGTTCCATACTCTGGCATTACAAAAAGAAGTTCTCCCGCTTCGAAATCTCCTGTTCCTGAGCAGGCTATATCACCGAGTCTTCCAAGTGGGTCTAGGGATGATGAATCGTACTCACCATAGAATGGATTTGATAGTGGATTTTTTGTTGGTCCAACTATGAATCTTCTTGCCCCACTATGAATACCCTCAATCTCAGATCCCCAAAGATAGGGAATAGACAGAAACACACCAACACCATCATCATACAAAGCAGGAATTCCTGCGTTAACTCTTGTTGTACCACTAAGAACAGGATTTCGAATCAGGATGATGTTTCCATCACTTTCCGATAGAAAAACATGTTCACCTAGTCTTTGTAAAGAACCATACGAATTCCAAGCCAGATCTGGCACAAATTTTCTATCGTAGAATTCATTTGGTATACCGGGTGTTCTGCTCCAATACTGCTGAACATAGGACCAAGGTAGTGAGTGACCTTCGGGAATGTCCCCCCTCAATCCAGCAGATTGAGTTGGAGTGAACGGTAGATGTATAGTTATTGGTTCACGATCTATGAATGCTCTTGTGTACCGTGAGTCACCCGATATTCCCACTTCTTTCTGTGGAATGGATGTTGCACCCCTGAACCGAAAGAATCCCTGTGACCCGTGAAATCCCATTACTTTTCCCCTATCTGAAAGCCGTGGATGCCCCTACGAGCCTTCTCTTTCTTGCTGAACGGTAACTGAGTAGGTTGCACTACGCTTGGCTTCTTGGCCTTTGCAGAGAGGTCTGTGCGAGTGCTAAGACGAGATGATACTCTTCCTGTGTGGGCTGTAGGTGCAGACCATTCATCTAAAGATCGGATTAGATCATCGTAGTTTTTGGGCATTTGTTGTATTTAGCACTCACGCCCACGCACGGGTACGCCCACGCACGGGTACGCCCACGCACGGGTGCGCCCACGCACGGGTACGCCCACGCACGGAGGAATGAAAACAGGGGGATTTCTCCCCCCGTAGTTACTGATCTTTACTTCGTATCACTTGCTCCACGGAAGTTTGGCCGAGACCCACTTCCACAGCGGTGCGCCGATTAAAGCACCAGCGACAAACATCAATACGCTCCACCAAGTTGTACCTAGAAATTCTGACATGGCGTTCTCCTTTCTGTTCGTTTATGTATAGGAAATTGGCAAAAGGAATCTGTCAAACGAGAACTCAGAACGAATTCTATTTGCAGTTTGATTAGACGGCAGATAGTTGTACTTCAGATTCAAGATAGTATTCTTTGTTGGATTCATCACTTCCTTGTATGCCGAAATGGTATTCATTACCATTCCTCTACTTCTCTGTGTAGTCAAGTTTAGTATTTTCTTCTTTGCAACATTTTCTACTAGAAGTTTTGTTTCAGGATTAAGAAGAGGAATCAAATTGAACTTATACAGATCCTCTGCAATCACCTTTTGCACTTCTTCTGTCAAAGATGTGAAGAAGGTGTCATTTATTGGTACATAATCATCACCTGAAGAACTGCTATTTGGATCGCCGTTCTGAACGGCGGCGGCGCATGGTTGAAAACAATCATTTTGTGGTCCGCATCCAAACGGTCCGGACGGTCTACCAGCATTGCTATTGCAGCATCTCTGTCCCGAGCCGGATTCTGTAAAGATGTCTGGATTAGTCACAGCACAACATTCACAGAGGTCGGTTTCAACTGAAGCAAAATCATTACAAGGTTTTTCACAGCCATTGGGATCGAAATATTGCCCAAAGGGCGTGTTTGGATCATTACAAGGCTGGCCGAACGGATCTCTCGGAGGAAAATTCGGATTGTTAGCGATATCATGATATTTATCACAATGCAGTCTTCCTCCTATACCACCGACCACGCCGCCTGGCGCACCCGGCAGAGGAGGAGATCCTGGTAGTCCATCGCCGTAGTCACTACAATGCGACGGAATTCTAGCAGTGCTTGATCCACCATATGCACTGCAATCGACACAACAACATGCACCGTCACCTATAGCATAAGTCCGACAAGTTCTCTGCCGCATCTCCATAGTAGCCGGTGGACAAGTACTAAAATTTCCATTACAATCAAGGTATTGTGCATCACACCATTGACACTCGTAAGAACACCATTTTATCCATACACACGGTATTTCGGGGTCAAGACCCTGATCAGCACAACAAGGAATATCAGGTGGTCCAGGAGGAACCTGTGTCCAACAACCAAGTTCGCTTCCTTGAGAAGAACATGGACCCGCTGAACCTTGTCCAGCACCTCCCAAATTGGCACAAGTAATAGGAACACCGGCTCCACATATGTCAGAATCTAATGGTGTGAAATTTCCTGGACAGTCTTCTTCGCATATTCCAGATCCAGGTTCATCCCCCACATAATTATCTGAACAAAATCCAATTCCACCTTCAGCAAAACAACACACCCCAAGTTCGCATGGGGACGGAGGACAATCGCCACAGTCAGCAATTAGTGGGTTCGATTCTTTATACTCTTGGAAAGTGTTTTCTCCCAAATCAGTGCAAATACCGGCGTTGCACCTTTTCCAGTACAGGGATTTATATTGAGGAACATCGACGCTTTCTCCATCAGGCACTTGAATACTTGCGGATGTAAATGACCACGCATTTCCAACAGGAATTGCTTCAGATATTGTTCTCAGTTGTTTGGCCGTTATGTTGTATGAAAGTACAGTAAGTACTTCATTTCTTACCGATGTCCACGGAATTAGAGATACATCTGTTCCTTCATATACTTTATCTGATATGTAATTTCTTGCTCTAGTAATTGCTTCCGATTCAGCCGCACTTGGGGATGTAGTACCAGTGCAAGCAAAATTTACCATCAACGGAATGTTATCTTGATAGATGAAACCAACTGCACCATTTATAACTGATGGTTCAAGTATGGCAGCACGAATAAAGCCTAGATCAACATCCATATCTGCGGCACCAGACGCACCTTGTCCTGATGATCCCGTGAACCCCGTAAAGTACTCGATCAAAATGTTTGGATCATATGGTTCACTTCCATTTTCTAAAAATTCACCATACGGGTCATCATAAACATGCGATTCTCTTGATCGTAAAAGACTGTTGAACACCGGCATCACCTTGCAGTCCACTAGACGAGAGTCGGAAAACTCCTTAGAAATAGAGACCAAATCCGATGTGTAAATGTGGTGAGGCAGTATCGTGTGAACATATTTACCAAATATTGTTTGACCTGTAGCAACAGGATTCACATCAGGACATAACCATCCTGATGCCTCAAGAACTGATCTAGATCTGCTGATTGACTTTGTTCTATAGAAAGATTTGAGATTGCTCGGAGTATGGCTCCACTCAAAAATTCTATCGTCGTAAGATCCCGAAACACCCGACGCACCTGTTGGATGTTGTGCATCCCAAAAGTTGTTTGTAGCACCAGGAGTATTTGTAAGTCCTTCTCCCCAGGAGAAAGACGATCCTGCTGTTGGAGCAAAGCATGTGTATTTCGGTAGATGGGGCAGTCCAGCAAATGCCCATTTGATAGATGGGTATGCAGATTTGAAGTAGTTCAGTATTCCTACCGCAGCATCTACTGTTTCTGTATATGCAGATAGATTTGTTGTATTACTTGGTCCTATGATTCCATCACCGATCATGTACTTCCAAGATTCTCCACGGAAGTCAAATAGTCCAAATCCAATAGTTGATGCAGTAACACCAAAATCAACTGAGGCATTACTTGCCATTGCTGTTAGGTCTGATGCGACTATGCTAGTCAGACTTTTATTCGATGCAAGAAATACCGACAAACTGTCTGTTCCAGAAACAACTGTCTCGGACATCTGATTGTCGAAGTAATCTTGCAGATGGGTTGCCATCATTCCATAGTTTGGAATGGGATTGGGCAAAGTCACATCAGCATCGGTAGTGAATGTAGATTTGAAAGACGGATATGCGTTGAATACTCTATAATGAGGCATACCGCTATTTAGTAGCACTACAGTAAGGTATCAAACACTTCATGAACCTCTTTCGGGATAGTTCTGTGAGACTGAACCCTGAAGGACGAGGGCATTTTGCGAATCATCCTCCAAGTAGGTTCATTTTTGAAGGAGGTCTTTCTTCTTTTTTCCATGTAGTGATACATGTAAATGTGGCAATTCGACTCTTGCGTGTATCGTTCCAAATCGAAGTTTATACCATGTCTTTGCATCACCTTTACAGTTATGCGCTCACATTCACGCTCCATCGATCTGTAAGTTTCAAAGGCACTTTTAACTCGTCTGCGTGAAAACTCTTTACCATGAAGCCATTCCTCAACCACATCAGCATAGTTGTTGGTCGGACCAAAGCACTTTCTGTAAAGTTCTGTTCCTCTTCTCCATTGAATGAAGTGGGAATATTCGTGTGCAAGAACCTCTATCCACCTTGGGTTCTTTTTTGCCACACAGATTTGTTTCTCATCAAAGAAACCCCAACACATGAACCCGTCAGACTTGACGAATTTGGTGTTTCTTAGGTTTAGTTGAAGACCGTACTCTTTGAGAGTTTCTCTAACGAACTTGACAAATATTTCGTTAGTTGATGACATCATTCTATCCGTGCAAACTCCAGACCATTGACCTTAAAAACCATGACTGAACCATCGAAAAGTTGTCGAATGTTTTCACGAAATGGACTAATACGGATTGAAGCAGGAAGAGACATGTACATTCCTAGAATGGTATCTTGCGTCCTCTTGCCCTTTTTACAACTACAGACATTTGGATCTCTGAATAGTTTAATTGCCGCATGAATCGGAATTAGCGGCTTATGATTATCTTGGTCGAGCGGCTTGTCACCAATCTTGTCGTATAGATCATCAGGGCTTTCGAATACGATTTCAGGCATCTCTCATCTTCCTTTCGCTCAAGTTGAATAGTGAACAAATGAACTGTCCCAAGAAGTATACGATGGGTGTGTTCTCTAGAGATTTCGTTGTCATGCAGATACCTAATGCTAACCAGAAACCAAAACAGTATCTGCATGACAGTAGTTTGTATAGGAATGATTTTGGGTATTTCGATGTTAACCAATCGCAGTATGACAGACCCTCATTAGAGTTGTAAAGGTGAATCTTTGTCCACCATTTGAAGAGTCTCATCGGTCGGGAAGAAATGTAAGAATATACGGCTGATGTCTCGTAAAGAACATACAGCATAAGTCCCAACCAAAGCGTTTGTATCGCAGTAGTTTCCATGATATACCCGAAGATATTTATAAGGCTTTATGAGGAGGTTAGATCAACCAACTCACATTTATCTCCTGAGCAAGCATAAGTTTGTGAACCGGCAGTTCGATCTTCCTTCTCGTACTTTGAAAGATCAGACCAGTTAACATTCTTTGGCATTTGAGAAAGCAGAGTTTCGTATTCTTCTTCTGTGCAGTCCTGATAGGGAGCCTGCTTGTAGGAGTGGTCGCTATGTGGCAGGAACGAGATTCCCGACACATCATCGAAATGAGCATAGACCCATGCACCAACATCCATCCACTCATGCTCACGGACTGTGATAGTGATTGATGGCTTATGTTCACACCAATGTCTCTGATAAGTCAACCAGAGATTCAGATGCTCGATTGCCGTAATGTCATTACGGGTCATGCAGCCATCAGGAGACTTCATGGGGAACGAGAAGACCCTAGTATGGTCAGGACGCATCACACAAGGCTCAGACGGGAATCCTGCCTCCTGCATCATCTGACACAGGGGATCCTTGATGTCGGCACGGACTGTGCGAATGTAGTATTGACTGTGCCGTGGGTGCATTCCTGATGCAGCATCGGTCAACTGCGAAACAGTTCCCGATGGTTTCACACATGTGATTGCAGCGGCAGCATTGATGCCAAGTCGCTTTGCCCATTCGGCATTCACTTCGATGGTCTTGTTCTTGACAGTCTCAAGAATGTTTGGAAGTGAGGATGGCAGAAGAAGATCCGAGTTATCTGCCATAGAAAGCATCATCTTGTTATCCAACTGACCTGTCATTGAAACTCCAAGAAGAGCCTCCTCCTCGCAGTTCTTTGTCCACTCCGAAGAGATGTATTGGAAGTTGGTAAGCGATGCCTGCATCGTACCTAGAATGGCAGCGATACGACCCTTTCTCATCAGGGTTTCCACAGTATCTGTAGGACGAACAATGATCTCCGTAAGATTGCAAAACTCACGGTCACGAAGAATGATTTCAGAGCATGGGTTCGTGCCGAATTCGTGGTTCGGATCACGACGATCACCTAACTTAGAAACAGTCTTCTGCGCTGCGGCACGGTTAAAGATACCCCGCTCTCCGCTCTTGCTGTTGTAAAGAGACAGCCATTCTTGCATGAAAGTCCCAATGTCAGGCTTCTCTTTGTAAGCAACGCTGTTGTTTGCAAGTGCTCGTTGTGGATTGGCTTCCCACCAAGCACCACTCTTGGCGTTACGCATGCGCTCGTCACCGAGTTCAGATAGTGAGATGAGTGCGGAACGACGGACTCCACCAACGACAACAATCTCTGCAATCTTGCACACGATATCGTGACACTCAATCGAGGTCAACTTACGGCCTGCTGCCTTTCTGAATGTCTCAACACTAAACTTGAACAGATCCTCAAGCGGACGAGGTCCAGATGCTCTACCACCGAAAGTCTTGAGTCGTGATCCAGCAGGACGAACTTTGGACACATCCCACTTCGGAATCTGACCAACGATGAGAAGGCTGATCAGTTCACGGAACGCCTTTGCCCAACCCATCTTGGAGTCAGCAACGCTGATGACAGTATCGCTGTCGCTGAACTCCTCAGCAATCGTCGGCAACTTCTCGACAAACTTACGCTCGACCGAGAAGCCTACGCCCGTGCCGCACATGAGAACATAGAGAATCTCATCAAACGCACGGACACGATTGATGTGTACATATGCACAGTTGTACCCTGCGATGTTGTCTCGCTCAAGTGCTTCGCCTGCGGTCATCAGGCAACGCATAGAAGGAAGAACTTCAAGATTGAGAACTGCCTGACGGAGTTCTTCTCTCTCTGCCTTTGTCAACTTGCCTTTAGTGTGATTCGCAAGATGCTTGTCGAAGAAGTTGAAGTAACGATTGACTGTCTCCTCCCAAGTCTCTCTTCGTCCTTCGTTTTCAAGCCACCGAGAGTAGCGTGAAAGATGAATGAATTGTTGATACTCAGTCGGCAGTCGAATCTCGTCAGACATACTTCACTCCTTGTGTTATGCGGGGGTATTTAGACCATGGTACAGCGGTGCATACTATAGAGCAAGCACTATCGAAAAGATCAAGAAAGTATGTTGCACCAGACACCAATTTGATCGCAGTATGGCTGATATCTATTGGTGATGAATTGTTGATAACTCTCCAAATTCATTTGATTATCTCCACACCAAGAATCAAACCAAGCATAATTCCAATGTGATCCTTGTGGGGGAACCCATGTTTCGATGTCAGCGTGTACTAAAGTAAATAATTGGTTTTTGGGACAATGTTGCCAAACTAAATCGATTACATCTTGATTCTTTTCCACTATGGTCACAGATGTTACATTTGGATTATCGATTAACTTTTGGTTGACGAACCCAATTCCAAGTCCCGCTATAAGAACATCTCCTGTTGCTCCAGCCCACAAAGGCTCATGTTCATGATACTCTGATGCAGTATCCTGCATAATCGGACCATACACATCATGAATTAAAAATGTGTACTCACCGTATAGTTCGTTGTCGTTTTCAGAATGTATTCTATTTACTGGTTGACCAAGTGCTTGACTATAGATTGTTGTATGGTCACCTATGAATTTCTTCACAGACCACTCGCCAACACGACCCTCTGGAATGTTTACTTGTATTCTTGTCATCCGTATGCCCTGAATATCACTCCACCAATTCCACCTGTTGCACCTTGTCTTGCAGTAAGTCCTGTTCCTGCTTCGTTATATCCGCCCCCACCGCCGCCTCCGGCGACACCTGTGTAAGTTGGTGGTGAAGTAAAGTTATCAATTGTACCTTTTCCGTCTCTTGGTTGTTGATTTGTAACGAAGTTACCGCCAGATCCGCCGTTCTGATAGTAACTTGCTATTGATGTTATTCCAGATACTGCTCCTGATGATCCGGTTCCGCCAAAACTTCCAGATGTCGAAGTCAATCCGCCAACAGTTCCCGATCTAGAGGCAGCAGCGTCTACCAAATATATACTGAGAGATGGGATGGCTGGAGCAGTCGCTCCACCGGCTGCTCTCCCTCCATCAGATCTTCCACCCTGACCTCCACCGCCTCCTGGTGCTGTTAGTCCTGTGAATGTCAGTATAATATTCCCATTTCTTTGATGAGACTGTAAGAAAGATGCTCCCCCACTCGATCCCCATCCCCCGTTTGCTGCTGCACCAGCACCAGCAGATCCAACGGTGAAATGAATGATGTCATTTGCTTGCATATTTCCTGTGATAGCAACTGCGGGATTTAGATTTATTTGACCCCCCGCATCACCGAAATATTTGGCTCTAATGTAACCGCCACCGGCTCCACCCCCGCCACCGCTATACCATGTGCCTCTATTGAAAGCGAAATTGTTTGCAGCCCCACCACCACCACCACCACCAAACAACTCTATGTCGAGATAAATCGTTCCTGCGGGAATAGAGTAAGATTGCGCTCCCGAACTCGCACCGAATGCAGTTTCGGATAGCAGTTGGTAGTTGTATGTGGTCTTTGAAGTTGATGCTGCTCTTACAATACCAATCATAAGAAGTTCAATCCACCAAGGAATCCATAGATGTTTGTTCCACCATCAACAGTCAAGAACGATACAACATCAATACCGTTAAACGATAGTGCAGGCTTAACGCCACCCGGCCATTCGATCTTCGAACTCCAGAAGTCCTGATTGCCTGTCATCTGCCCACCGTTTGTGATGATTACTGTTACCGATGCTGCACCAGTTGACGGTGCATCCGCAAAGTAAATTGCGGTTGCTCCTGTTGCACCCGAGCCAATTCCAGTTAAGGTTTGTACTTGACCACTAAGGAAACTAATTGAAACTGTTCTCTGTGAGCCATTCCAATAGACTCCTTCATTGACGATTCTAACTCCAGAGAGTGTGGTGTTTGATGCAGAACTCAATCCACCCGGCAGATTCAAAGTTCCGTAGATGGTCGCAGAGACTTGCGAAGTTGCACCAATGACTGCTGTGTTTGATCCAAGACCTAGTGCTTCTGAACCAATCACAATTTCTTTCACGGTTCCATTTGCAGATGCTCTGGACCACTGACCAATGTAAATTCCACCTGTGCCTGTAGTTCTTGACGAAGCAAAAATCTCTTCATTGTCCAAATCATTAGGGAATAACGCAGTAAATTCTCCACGATATCTTCCTGCTTGATAACCAATTGCGACATTTGCAACACCTAAAGTATTACTGTAGAGAGATTCATTACCGATTGAGGTGTTTCTGAATCCAGTTGTTGTATTTCTAAGTGCCATTGAACCTATGGCTGTATTGGCATTGCTCGTTGTGTTGAGGAGTGCCTCATATCCAATCGCAACATTACCCTGACCAAATCTGTTCAATTTTAGAGAGTTTGCACCAATAGATACATTGTTGATTGGAGATTCTCCTGACATTTGAGACTGCCACCCAATAGCAACATTGTTGCTTGGACTTACTGCTGTTTGCAGCGCACTTCTTCCGATAGCAACATTGAATGCGCCAGCCGGAAGAGCATCTGCACCAATAGCAACGCTGTTTAAATCTCCTGCTCCACCTCTACCAACTCTAATACCCTGAACAAATATGTCAGCACCAAATGAAGCACCGGCAGCAGAAATATTTCCGAATGTCCCGCCCACAGCGGTGATACCGTTGGCAAAAGTCTGCAATCCCGTAAAGGTCTGTGCCGTATTTGTTCTAGCAACATTTGTGATCGCACCTGTTGCTCCGTTGACTGAAGTCACAACCTGATCCGAGTGTGCAAATGCCCCCGACAGATCCTTTGTCTGCGAGAGAGAAATAACATCACCATTCACATTCTCAATGAACAGTTTCTCATCAGCAACATTGATGGCGATTTCGCCATAAGTCATTCCTGCGCCTGCGGGTACGCCTGCGGGTGTGAGCGAGAAGTAATGTTGAATTGTGCTTTGCTTTGACATGTTCTATACCTATTTAGAAGGTTCCCCCTACGATACTTCCTATAAATAGGTTCGCACTTACGGTTTCTGTGAAAGTTCCACCTGATATACTGATGTAGGGAACCATGACATTGTCGGGCAGTCCAATCACAATTGTTGGGCAATTGTTTGTAACTGTAACTTCATTTACTGTTCCCGTGATTGTGATATTTCCACTACCATCACCTGTGCACCCATTGAGCATGAACTCAAGATCACCTGTCATTCCATTCAAGGATCTGACGGTGTTTTGTGCAATGTAGTAGTGTGCGCTTGCGCCCTTGAGAAGCCCTTGTGATCCCGCTGCAACATCACCAAGTACCACCGAAAACTCAATTGTACTTGCCTTTGCGTTTCTTGTGAGTTGGTTTGGAGTCTTACTTTCAAACAGATTATCATTATCGAGCAGAAGTTTACTGATCGATGCTTTCTTGGTTTTGATTATACCAGGTTCGTTAGCATCGAAGAATAGAACAGAGTCTGAGGATTCAATTGTCGAACCCATGGTTGCAAGATTACCAACATCAAGATAGATGTAAGATATGTTTCCAGATGATGTTCCTGATACACCTAATCCTGTGTTTAGTTGACTGAACTTTGCGTTGAAAGTCTGCCAGCCACCCAAGCATACTGAACTTGATGTGTCACAAACACACACGCCACTATTTCGACAGTACGCACATCCGGCTGCTACACAAAGTGCTTCATTACCATTATAAACACTACAATCTGGAGCACAACCATCAGGCGGTGGTGGACCGCCGCCATCAAAAGAAATTAGACCATCATTATTGATGATCAATCCACCCCCACAAAGTAAACCAACAACACCTGTTATTCCACAGACAGTAGGAACTCTTGCGCTAATTTGATTGTTGAGTTTACCTAGAATTGCTTGACCATCACCTGTAAGTGTCACATTTCCAGTGAGACCATTAAAACTAGTGACACCTGTGTTGAAGATTGTCTTGGTATTGTTGGATGAACTGATTGCAATGCCGTGTCCTGCAACTACTGTATCTCCTGTGACTTGATAGCCACTCTTTAAACTCACAGCACCATTTGCGGAAACATCAAAGTAACTTGAGTTGAACGAAGCGACACCAGTAAGAGAATCAGTTGCTAGACGAACTGAGATTCTAGTGTTAACTTTACCCTGAACAGCACCACCATCACCAGTTAAAGTTCTTGCGCCACCTAGACCATTGAATGTTTGTACTCCATCATTTCCGATTTCTATTGTGTCGCCACCATCTGTACTAAAAACAGAGATATACTGAGATCCGGTTATTGTAAATGCACCAGTTCGATATGAATTTCCTCCTAAATTTGTAGGATACCTAATCCCTGTAATGCCTGTGTTTGTAATAGTAACTTGACGAACCCCATCACCATTCACAGCACCAGTGATTGAGATACCAGATCCAGCAGTCAAATTGATCTTACCTGTGAGACCAATATCATCCCCGAATCCAATTCCTGTGACACCATTGACTATTGTTGTCGATGAGGCCGAACTTGAGGAGACAGTTACAGTATTACCATTTCTACTGATGCTTACATTCGTTCCTGCAACTACGGTATCTCCTGTGACTTGATAGCCTGACTTGAGACTCACAGCACCATTGGCAACATCAAAGTAACTTGAGTTGAACGAAGCGACACCAGTTACGGAGGTGCTTGCTTCACGAACTGAGATTCTATTGTTGAGTTTACCTAGAATTGCTTGACCATCACCTGTGAGTGTTACAGTTCCAGTAAGACCATTGAAACTAGTGACACCTAGATTTGTAAAAACTAAGTTACTGCCACCCTGCCAAGCAACTGAAATGTCTTTACCACCAAATGTACGAGAGTCTCCTAGTACAAGTGTGCCTAATCCCCCAACACTATCGTTGATATTGATATTTTTTGCACTCACAGCACCATTGGCAACATCAAAGTAACTTGAGTTGAATGAAGCGACACCAGTTACGGAGGTGCTTGCTTCACGAACTGAGATTCTATTGTTGTCTTTACCTAGAATTGCTTGACCATCACCAGTTAGTGTCACATTACCAGTAAGACCATTGAATCCCGTGACACCTGTGTTGAAGATTGTCTTGGTGCTACTAGACGAACTGATTGCAATGCCGTGTCCTGCTTGAACTGTGTCTCCTGTACCAGACTGAAATATCTCCCAATGTTCATTACCTGTTCCTCCACGAAGGGAGTAGTAGAGACCACCGCTCAGACCACTCACATAAACGACCATCCCTTCTTCACGCCGAAGTTGTGGAATGGCATCACGGTCTGCTGTTGTTCCTACAGTTCTAAGTCCACCTTTTCCCCATCTCGGATCAGTGATTGGATATGTTGCCAACTCTGATGTTGGAGCAAGCACACCTGTTAATGGAATTGTTCCTGTGATTGGCATGATTATGCGTAAACGACAACAATATCTAGAGGACCGGGTAACTCATAAAAACTTCTGTAAATCTTATATGTTGATGTAAAGCCTTGTGAATTGACAACAGATGCAGTTGAAACTCCATTCAAAGCAACGGGAAATCCTGCAAGCGTCATGCTGCTGACAGAGTAATAATTGTTGATGAAGAAATAGAAGTAGCCACCGGCATCTGTTGTGCTTGCTGTTATTGTTGTTCCTGATGTAACGACAACATCACTACCATTTGATAGTGCGAGTGGGTCTGTCAATGATGCATTTGTTGACTTGCCCCAATAAGCCTTTGTCCACCATCTACTTGTTGTTGAAGTCGATGGATTAGATCCCTGATCTTGCTGACCCGTTAGAGTGATGGTGACTGTGTTTGATGATAGACTCGTTGATCTAAACGCAGGGTAAACAGCAACTGCACTTCCTGCGGTCGGGCTTGCGCCCGTTAGAGCCTGACCGTTCGACAATCCACTATAACTGATGTATGCACTTGCAGGAACCCAATTGTCATGTGGTTGTGATGCTGTCCAAGAAACAGACAAAGATCCATTGCCTGCTGTCTCTCCCAATTCATATGTTGACGCAAGACCCGATGAGAAATTAGAAAAGGATACTGATGTGTATGGAGGTGGTGGCGGTGGTGCGGCGGGAGCATAGAGAATCTGCTCAAGTATCTCTATTGCAGTTGTTCCAAATTCAAATGTGCTTCCGACAGGAACCCCTTCAAGGTCCGTTGTGGTTGTTGGGGCAGGATTTGACCAAGTGGTCTCTGCTCCACCACCTGTGCCTACACCGCTACCGATTATCTCTACAGAAGCACCTGTCTCGTTTCCGACATATAGTTTGCGATCTGTAATATTTACAGCAAGTTCGCCATAGGTAAGACCCACGGGAATAACTCCCCCCGTGGCACCACGCCTTATTCGAATGATGCTGTTTCCTGTAATCATAAGATTTCACCTTGACTCAAAACAAATGCATTCTTTAGAACACTCCCCCCGATACAGTAGTTATGCTCACATGACCAGTGGCAGAAACGGCAAAATTCGATGGATTGAATGATGCTACACCCGTTATTGAACTTGTAGCAATTGGTAGGCTTGGAGATGAACCTGTTGCACCAGTATTTCCCTGAATGCCTTGAATGCCTTGGATTCCTTGGTCACCTTGTGGCCCCTGAGAACCCGTTGGTCCTGTAGCACCCGTTGGTCCTGTAGCACCCGTTGGTCCTGTTGCACCTGTAGATCCTGTAGCACCCGTAGATCCTGTGGATCCTGTAGCACCCGTAGATCCTGTGGATCCTGTAGCACCCGTAGATCCTGTAGCACCTGTAACTCCTTGAGAACCAGTTGGTCCCGTTTCACCGCCACCACCCAAACTATTGATCGTAATAGAGTTACTATCGGGGTTTGTTGTGAGAGTTATGTTGCTCCCTGCAACAAATGTCAGAGTTTCCTTGTCATACTGAACCGCAGTCAATCCTGCTTGACCAGAAACAGAGACAAACTTGAAAGCCTCACCAAGACCGCCGCCGCCATCATAAAGAACTGTCGCACCACCTGAACCAATCGTTTTTCGTAGTTTTGCTAGATCTATTGAGAGTCTTTGGTTGTTTAGAGTGAGTGGCTGTTGAACTGACAGAAAGGGCATATCGCCCTTGTCACCTTTCTCGCCCGAATCACCTCTGTCTCCCTTGTCACCTTTCTCTCCACGATCACCACGAATTCCAGGTTCACCCTTTGGTCCCTGTTCTCCCTTGTCTCCCCTATCTCCCTTTGGACCTACAGACCCACTCTGTCCATCCACTCCTTGAATGCCTTGAGTGCCTGGCTGGCCTTGCTCTCCTCTTTCACCCCTCTCGCCCCTTTCTCCCGCAATACCCTTCTCGCCCTTCTCGCCTCGTTCACCTCTTTCGCCCTTCTCGCCGCTTTCGCCTTTAGGGCCAGCAATACCTTGTGGACCGGGTTCTCCTCTCTCACCCTTCTCTCCCGCTTCCCCTTGAACTCCTTGAATTCCTTGGATGCCTTGGGTTCCCTGCGGTCCCTCTTCTCCCTTCTCGCCCTTCTCGCCTTGTTCTCCTCGCTCACCCTTTTCTCCTCGGAGACCTTGGGCACCACGGGGACCAATTTCCCCACGGTCTCCCTTGTCACCTTTCTCGCCCCTATCTCCCTTTGGACCTTGAGTACCACGGGAACCACGGACGCCCGGAACGCCTTCAGGACCACGCTCAACCTGTGTTACAACACGCTCCACAACAATTGGAGTTGGATCAGGTTCAGGTTCATCTGAAGGTGTGATTGATTCGACAATTTCTTGTTCAGGCTCATTCTGCTTTCGCTCAACGAGTATGAAAGAGTTGTTTAATAATTCACCCCCTGCTTTCAGGATGTGGGGGTTACCTTCATCATCTAAAAGATACGCTTCACCGATACCCTTATATCGATGTGTCACACCATCAACACAATCGATTCTTGTCGAAACGGTGAACATTCTACCAGCCTCAAATCCCATGAGGCCGTCATTGACAAGCATGATCCTAGAACCATTTGGCAATGGTCTGACAGAGGATAGTTCCGCAAAGACTATTCCATCGCCATCGTTTTGGATGTACTCGTTGAAGTTTCTAGGCATTCACCGCACCAACCTGTATTTATTGACAGGTTAGAGCGTTCCAAGAGACAGGATATAGAGGTTCTATAATCTTGGAAATAGCCTGTGCATATGATCTGACTTCCCATTGGGCATGGGGATCTGAACGGAGGGAATATACTCTAGCATATGCAGCCAGACTACCCGTCCACCACCATTCGGTATAGGCTCCCTGTGGCAAAATGAACCTTGCCTGTTCAGGGGCTACTCCCTGCTGAATAAGGTACTCATAGTATCCATGAGCCTTCGATACAACTTGAAGATACAGTTCGTCAAAGTAGTCAACACGCTGCTTATCATCGATGAAGTCCTCGCTCCCTTGTTTTGCTCCATTCGTGGGTTTAGATCTCCATTTAGGAATGTAGAATGTCGGATCTTCTGTAACATAACGACGAGAAACCTCGTTCTCAACGAATCCTTGCTTGTGCTTGAATAGTTGAGTTCGAATTGAGATTGGCGCACTGATTCGTAATGTAATCTGTGGGTGACCAAATGGTGTCCAATGTTTGTGCTTTGCAAGGTAATCAATCAACTTTCGATCTTTACCTGAAAGTGCTTTACCTTTGATTGCACCTGTCAATTGTTGTTCACCATCCCAATCGCTTTCTTTGTTGAAAGATACACGGGCGGCGTTGACAACAGTCAAGTCATCTCCCATATGATCCACATATTGAACATACCCCGCATCAAGTACGGGGACAATATCACACTTCCCACTCATGATAAAAACTCCTAGTTGTTATTCGCCTTTGCGAATTCCCGTCTTCATGTCTTCGATCTTCTCTCCGACCTTGTTATAGAGGGCACGGAAAATTTCAGCCCGTGCTTCACTTGCTTTCTGATTTGAAATCAAGTCAATGAGGTCCGCTGGAGGAAGGTCAGCAGTTGCATGCTCACTCTCCTCAATGTCTGCATCTGACAACGGAGAGTTCTCCGTATCCTCAAAGTCAATCTCTTCAGTTTCCTCGTTTTCATCGATGTTCTCGTTGATGTTATCATTGTCTGCCATAAATTGCTCCCACAATTCTATTTAGACTCGCTTCCAAGTCTTTATTGCAAGTTTGGCAGAAAGACCAGACAATGTACATTCACGAATGATTGACTCGATCTCTGCTGCATGAATTCCCTTGAGAACCATGTCGTTTATGTCCTTGATTCCATTTACACGGGGACTCCAAATACAGACAGATCTTCCTGCTTCAATGAGCGTTTCCATTGCCTCAACGACTTGTTTGTTTCTAGGTTCGTTATCTAAAGCATAGACAATCTTGTCTGTAGGAACACCAACAGGAATGTTTAGTGGATCGGCTAAACCCAACATAGCAACACCATTAGTCAAGAATAGACTGTCGATTGGGCCTTCAACAACAACCAAAGGTCTATCAGGATCCACTCGCTCAAGACCATACCAGAGCCTCCCACCGTCCTTGTCTGCCTTGATGGTAATGTATCTCACCTCACGCCCGTGCGCCTGCGCCTGCCCGAGCATGCGCCCCTGTGCGCCCGTGAGCGCACCCGTGCGGGAGAAGATGGGTATAACCACTCTCTGATCATCACCGACATTCGCATCGGGATCTATAAGAGACACCCACTCAGCAAAGTTGTCCGCATAGTGGAGCAAGTCGAACTTTGCCTTCGGAATCTTTCTGCTTCTCGCCCACTCTACAGCAGGGTGAGATGATGATAGTTCTGATAACTTTGGTATCTCATCAAGAACGGCGTTTTCAGGAAGTGTAGGCTTCTTTGGTTCCGATTGTTCTTTCCGAACAAAGATGCCATTGTCGTTCTTGTCCTTCAGATTCTCAAAGCAGTATTGCCGATACAGATTACCATCCATGTGGCGAATGAGACTGCCAAGTGTTGTGCTGTAGTCACAGTTGTGGCATCGTACAAAGAAGTTGCCGCTCTTCTCGTAGAAGTAAAATCGAACCTTCTGTTTGCTCTTGGATGAGTCACCACAAATTGGACATCGGCATGCCGCTAGGTTAGGTTTCTTCCATTGAAATCGCTCAAGCCTTGGAGACAACAGATTGATGTACTTTGTGTCTATGAACTGAGCCATTGTCGAGATTGTATCCTGTAAACTGCCAATGTCAATCACTTTTATGAAAGTCTAATAATATAGCGTTGGTCTTATAAGTCAGTAGAATTTCTTATGAAAGTTCTTGACTTTGTTTGCTATATTTGTAAAGCGTCAATACATAGCAATTATCGTGAACCGCCATCCATAGGTGGAATCTGCGGCGGCTTTCTCTTTCGTAACTTCTTCAGTCCCTTGAACCCGCCTTTTGGACCTGGAGGTTCTTGTCCCGGTGATGCCCCTGCAATAGCACCACCACCCACATTGTTCACAGGTGCTTCCTCCTTGACTCTCTTAACCTCAGAGAGAATGAAGAACATACCATTTGATTTGTAGACGGGATGTCCAAAACACTCGTCAATAGGAAAAAGATCAGAATCAATGCTAATCATTCGTCCACGAACCGAATAGGTTCCTGAGGGAATTGCTTTAGGATTAGAGGCAGACTCAGAGATCGTGCTTATGTGCATTCCTCTCTTTGACAATTCCTCTTTCACTAGATCATCTATTAGAGATGGATTGGATAACTCTTTATGTGATATCTCACGAAGAAGCATCACAGATGCAATCATTGCTCCCGGTCTACTTTTGAGGTTGATGACAGGAACTTTATCAAGCAGTTTCTTTATGTTCCAGCATAGAGTGTAGAAAATGCTAGGATACGCTGTCTTTTCTGCTTGAGATGTTAGGGTGCCTCTCTTCTTGAGGATCTTTCCATTTTCGTCAACGATGCCTAGTTTATACGCATCGGTATCTTTCCATGGAGTTGAGATAATCTTGATGAACTTATATGCTATGAAGGTATCTAATATGTTGATTCCTGCCATCATATTCTCCTCAATAGGTCCACTATTTTCTGATCTAAAGGAACAGAAATCAGATCCGCTCCAATGTTGAACTTGGGATTCCCATCAGGTAAGTAGTTCAAGAACACCAAGAATGTCCTCAATATGTAGTGAAGTTCACTCTCTATACGAAAGAAAAGGAGTCGAGTGGCAACCTCGACTCCAAACACATTGTAGAATGTTATGATGTGGTTCAGAACCAGTCTTTCACGAAGTATGCCTGAGTTGTGATACTTTCGAAACAGCCTCTTCAGATAGACTATCCTTGCCATGTCCTCTTCGAACTCTTCGATTCCCCCTGAGGGGTTATCGTAGTTCTTCATTGCATAGCGAATGTAGTTTTTTTCTGTTAGGAACTCATCAATCATCACAAAGTGTTTATATTACATCGGAACGATTTCGGCTTTCAATGCCGTCATTCCTGTAGATGTCGGAATAGACGATACCATCAGTCCCAACTTGTGGCCGAGTCTGCGTTCTATGTTATCATCCGAACTGGTTCCATATGTCTTACCATCAAAACCAAATGATCCACCAAACAGACTCAGGGGGTAGACTCTCTCCCCGCTTTTGCGTAGATCATCTCTATTGTTCAGCGTAAACTGCAAACCAACAGTTGACAGTTTCGACTGTGCCTCCTTGATTGCCTGATTCGGGTCAAGATAAGGTTTAGCCGATATCGCTCCAAGAAAAAGATTGATTCTATCAACTTCAGCAGGATTTAACTGCGATAGATTTTGATTGAAATCAACACCGTTGTCACTGTCCATAGGACCAACACGGGGGCGATTTACCCCCGACATATCAATCCCTGCACCCGAGGCTTCAGAGATTGTTTTTCTTAATTCCTTGAACTTACGCATCATATACTCCTAATCAAGCAGTTGCACCGAACGAAACATGGAATGTAGTATTAGATGTTGCGCCAATTGAGTCTGTTACAAGAAGCGAAACAGTATAAGGACCACTATTTGCCGTAGTTCCGTTCTTGTTGATCTTGAATACGGCAATGTTTCCGACACCAATTGAAGATGTTGGTCCAAAGAATGTCTCATATACTCCAACTGGAACACTCGATGGGGTGAGTAACGAAGTTCCAGAAACAATGTTTCCGGCTGCTCCGAAAGAATCTGTCACCTCACTGAACGACAAATTTTGTGTAAAGTTGCTGTCGTTTGCAACAACCTTAATATAGGCTGTTTGCGATCCTTTAAACATCAGAGTCGAGACACCATATCCATTCACAGCATAACTTCCATATGCTGCTCCACTACCAGTGGCAGAGTTGGCGAAAGATAATCCGGTCGAGTTGTGTCCACCAGCAGTTGCACTATCGCCTAAGAATGGACATGTGAAGTATGGCCGATAGTTAGGTACATCTGCCGAAGCGGTTGCGCCGCCTGTAGCAGATACCCTGACAGCATAGAGTGAACTCGTTGTTCCAGTCGATGATGGATCAAGAGGCATAGCAACAAGTAGTTCCGTGAATGGAATTGTTGCTGTTAATGATGGAGCGGTCACTCCAGCCAATCCGCTTTGTTGTCCTCCGAGAGAAGTCCCATCCAAAGGAAGTTCCCATCCGGCAACAGTACGAACGCATCTGGTCTTTTGAGACTGGTTAAGCCATGTTGGCTTTGATTCTTCTCTATCTGTGTTGTTCCAAAGCGGCATTTGTTTCTCCTAGTTGACTCAGTTGTTTTCGTTGATAATGGTACGAAGTACCGATACTTCTTCTTCGGACAGTTTTGACACGAATTCACGAAGACCATCAACGATCTCGTTGACTCTTTCAGTTTCTTCCTGAACACTATCCACCTCGCCGTCCTCGACTTCTTCTTTCTTTTCGGGTGGCTTGGTTGTGGTTGGCTTGGGGGGAGCATTTCCCGATGTCTTCATCGCCTTTGCGGCTCTCTTTAAGGTTCTGGAGAGCGGCTCATTTGGGCGACCCATACCCATACGAGCCTCTTCAATCTCAACTTTGCGAACTTCCTCTTCAAACTGAAGTGGGGTTTCACCACTTACAGAGCAGTTACATTCTTCAATTGCATTTGAGAGGTGCTTACGGAGAATGTCACGACGAGTCTCGCTCGTCACCACACCACCCTCTGAAAGCACAGATCGAATGTCACTTGCGGCAACCTCTGCTGCCTCCGTTATCCATTGCGGAACTGGCTTGATCGGAGTCTCGGTAGTTTCTCCACTAAGAACACGCATGACATCATTGAGTAGATTTTGGTTGTGAGGGTTCGTGAACATTTTTGTTTCCTTTGCTCCTTATTTAGCGTTAGCCTCCCTTTGCTTTCTTCCACAAATCCTTGTCAGCAGTCCTTCGGGTCTTTCCGCCGACAATGAAGGAATTCACACGGGCAAACGCCCATTGATGACTAGTTGCACCGGGCCTGTGACCACCTTTCCAAGCAGCCATGCCCCTGTCGTATACTTGCTTTAGAATTCCATATGAGATCCCGCTTTGCTTTGCTTTCTTTTCAAGAGCCGCAATGCGAGCCTCCACGATATTCTGAATGAGATCATTATATGCTTTCATGATTTCTTCTCCGGATTGTAGCCCCAAACCTTGAGGGCAAGTAGTTTGCGTGTTGGCCGACCCTTATCGTCCCTAGTTGGTCCCTTAGCACCCTTCATTCGACTGATGAAACTGACTTGCTTGCCAGCCCATTTCCAATCATTTGCTGTCCACTTTTCCTTGGGTGTATCGAGCATGCGAATGATGGCACGGGCAGAATCTCTTCCGCTTGTGATCTTTCCGCCATCAGATCCTGCCTTTCCTGCTTCTTTGCGAGACAGTCCGGCCTCTTTACCTTCATCTGAGTCGAGAAAGGATTGAATCTCTTTACCTGACATGTTCACAAGTTTCTGCCACTTCTTATAGAGAGCGTCCTTTTCCTCATCACTCTTCTCTTCGCCCAATCGTTCTCTCTCACCAGGAGTGTCTTTACGATATGTCTTGACGATCTTATTTGTGCCAACACTCAAAGGACCACGCTTTTCTTTTGCGGTCCAATCCCACGCACCTTCGTCTAATGAAAGATAGAGTCTATCGATTGCTGCCTCGACCATATTGATTGTTGGATCAAAGGAGTCGTTGTGCATCTTCCATGCAGTTGCATAGAACACTTCTTTCCAACGCTTACCGTAACGCTTATGAAATTCTTTCTTGATCTTCTCCTTCTTTGAGAAGCGACGAGCAGGACCAGAAGGTGGACTCACTTCATACAAAAGGTATTCGATCTCCTCTTGCATGTTGGTCTGCATGTCATACTTACTATACTGCCTTTGCTTTTCATACTCTATGAAAGAACGATAGACTAACGCCGAGTCCTTTCGTCCCTTTTCAATAGACTTCTGCTCAAGCATAATCGCTCTGTCCATACGAGTCTTGTAATCAAGATTCTCAAAGGCTTCAATTGCTGCGATTGCTTCATTCACCTCGTACTCATTCTTAAGAGCCTTCAACTTGCCTTTCTTGGCGAGTTTCTTGAAAGCAGTTGTGTACTTTGAAGGCTTAGTCTTGATCTTCTTCTCCTTAGGGTTCACGAACTCCCAAGTCTTGGGATCATCATCAGACATGCCTTTGCGTTTTGCGAGTCTTTGCTTTCGCAGTTCTGCTTCTCGCTTCGACAGTCCAGAGACATACTTCTTCGGCAGTCCAGACTTCTTGTCTTTTGGTGATGTCTTGATCTTACCGCTCTTTGTGTGAAACTTCTTTCCCTTGGTGACATCGGCTTCTTGCAAAGAATCTTCGTCAATAGAATCGCCCATGTTCAATTGTGAACCAAGAACAGAGGCTAACTTTCCAGAATAGGCTCCCGTGTCAACGCTAACTTCAAGCATTTTATGCAGGATTTTTTCGATGATCTTCTGCAATTTTAATCGGTCGATGAATAAAGCAACTGATGTTGCATTAGACAAGGACTTGTGATATGCAATAGCAATCTCCTGCGTAAGATCTGCAAACTCTTTATTAAACTCACCTGAACCCAATTTCCGAAGTTTGGAGAGTCCAACTATCTGTTTTGATATTTGGGGATCACTCATCACCTGAAAGACTGCGCCAGCAACATTCGCTTTCCCTTTGATTATGGCCTCTGATAGTTCCTCTTCTTCTTCCTCTTCTCCAACTGAGTCCTTCTTTGGATCAGATTGTGGGTATATTGCATTTGCGGGATCGACCACATACCCTGTCTTTTCAAGGAATCTCAATCCAAGAAGAATCTTGGTTGACATGTGGCTTCGATCACCAAGGCTGAACTTGATGTTCGGGTATCTCTTACCATGAAACTCAATGTCCATGAACACAACGATTCTTTCCTTCTCACCAATACCGCTCTTGACCTTGATTCTACTGATGATTTTCTTAGTGACCTTCTTACCGTCCATGGTCTTGAACGAAACTGTGTGGTCTCCATTATCCTTGATGCCTTCAGCATGAATCATGTTGTAACCGCTGTTGCCTGTGTCTATCTTTGCTGTGTATTCAGTACCATCAATCTTGACAGTTTCACGAACGGCTAGATTGGAGAATAGTTTCCAGTGTGCTTTATCAATGATGTACTCTACAAAGTCTTCCACTAGTTCTTCACCCTTGACATTATCTTTGCCCTTACCATCTTCATAGTAACGGTAGTATATGTTGCCACTTCCAGGACTTGCATTCATTTCAATGATGTATGGCTTACCATCATTGATAACATGATCAATACCCACATAGAAACACTTGCTAATCCGTGCGGCCTGCTCGACTAGTTTGACTTCATCTTCGGATAACTGATGGGATCCGCCCTTTGATCCACGGGCTATATTAGTGCGGAAGTCTTTAGGCGCCTTGTCTCTCTTGGCACATGCGAAGATCTTTCCGTTCAGCACGATGCTACGGACATCGTTCTTGAAGCCAGGAAGGAACTCTTGGATGATGATCTCCGCACCATACTTCCATAATGTCTGAAGTACAGACTTCAGGCTTTCCATACTATCAATTTTTGATACCCCGATACCCTCTGCTCCTGTAAGTGTCTTGCAGATGATCGGAAACTTACCACCAACTTCCTTGACAGCCGATTCGATGTTCTCTTCGTTGGCGACGAATGCTGTGCGTGGGTGAGGTAGACCGTGCTTATTGAGAGCGATGGCTGTCTCTAACTTGTTAGCACACAGTTCCATACCCGCTCTTTCGTTGACCATGAATACACCATTGTTCTGTAGAATAGTCATGATGGCTACACCAATTTCGGTGTTCATCACACCACCACGAACAATTGCGACTGTGTTTTCTGGAACGATGGTTACATCTTTACCCTCTCCATCGTAGTTCTTTATAGTGATCTTTTTCGAAGCAACATTCGATATTTCTACCTGTGCTTTCGATGTCTTCACAGGATAGAATTCGATCTTGCGCCTTTTGCAGATCGCTTCAGTCTTCTCTATAGTATCACTTAGATCCTTTTCGGAGGATGTGAGAGCAAGAATGGTCACATCGTCTGTTTTGGGTGCTTCTGCTAAAAGCCCGAAGTCCTCTTTCAAACTCAATCCTCTGCGAACTTCCTTCCACATGCTCTTAGCAAGAGTCTTGTTTCCTGGTATGCCAATTGAGAAGAGATCAAACCGATCCTTGAATGCCGCCTCACGCATGAGTGAAGCAGACATGTACATAGGATCGACCTCTTGACCTTTCTTGATCATCTCATCGACCATATCAAGAGTCACTTTCACTCTTGCTTTGCCAGCAACGATGACCTCAAGCGTGTCAAATGAGTACGATCTCTTCTTTGGATCGTTCGTTGCTACCTTGCCTTTGTATTCCTTGATTCGATTGTATTCTGCGATATGGTCACTACCGGTAACCACATAGATCTTCTTGTATCCAAGTTCGCAGAGATACAGAACTGTATCAAATGGATTCGTTGATTTTCCAACTGGAAACTTCACCTTAGGAAACAACTTCTTCAGGTACTCAACCTTGGACTTTTGATCGAGTGGATTTTTCTTGGTGTCTTGGGTTTTGGATACGAAGATGAAATGATCTGCTCCCTTTGATGCAGCCTCACTCAGAACCTTTTCAACAACTACCTTGTGACCAATGGTAGGCGGGTTCATTCTTCCGAATGCAAAGACTACACTATCTTTCTTTGCTTCGCTGATTGCGTTTGTGTGATCTCGGAAGTTAAGCATCTGTTACCCCTGATTCATCTTTCTGTTCTGCTTACTGAATTCCAAACGGTTGACAAGTTTGATGACCGATCCTGATCTATAGATGACGATACCTTCAGGGTTAGTCGGTCGAATTCCGTTTTCATCCATAAAGAAGTGACCAAGAGTCGAGATTGCATAGAGTTTGCCCAAAAGCATCTCTTTGACTTTGGCTATCTTGTTGTGCAGTTCGAACATCTGATTAATCTGTTTCGTGTATGCGTCTATGAAAGCCAAGTGCTTATTCAATACTTCGGTTTTACCGGCTTTGCCTTTCTCAGTCTTGAGTTTATTTATCTCCTTTTCCAACTTACTCCTCACATTCAGTTTCCATCCTTCTGCGCTGAAGTTGGTCAATCCACCGTTTATGGTACTGTTGATGTAAGGTAGTAAATAGTCATCATTGAGTTCTTTCTGTGCCACTAGCGTCTTGATGAATGGCCGTACTGTTTTCGCCAAGGCTTCGCACTCCGACAGCATACGGATAGCCATATCCGACTCCCCACCCTTCATAAGGGCAGGAGACAGGTCGTAGATGTTTGGATCTGTGACCCAAACATCGGGCATTTGCTTCAAGACCTTCGAATTGAAATTATAGGATACCGCCGACAAAGTTTTTAGACTGTCCCCCTTATACTCTGTATGAAAAGCCATACCAAGTTTTGCTGACCCAACCTTACTTCCTATTGGACTATCTTTTGGAACGGTGTACATGATTGTGTTTGGCTGAAACCCAATGTGAGACACACCCTGAATATTGACTGTCTTCTTCATGTCCTGAGTGAACATGAGGTCACCTTGGAGAATCCTCTTACCGATTCCTACCTTTGGAAGCAGTTTCAGACACATAATCATTTTGTCTGCTAGATCGGAAGGAAACCCTGCCTTCTTGATCTCCGCTTCTGTGTGATACGCTTTCTGTTCCTTCGTCCCGAATACTGACTTAGTTGATACAAAGAACTTACCGTTATCAGGATTCTCACCACAGACGATTGCAGGCTTTCCGTCCCACTTAGTCGATACGCCCAAACTAGTATTGCCTGTCTTTAGGCTTTCGATGATGTCTTTGAGAAATGCTATTGCGTTATCAAGTCCCTTTTGACCATACAGAATCATTAGATCCTCCACATGATCAAGATGCTTGTTTTTCGCAGTCTCTTCCTTTAGGATCTCGTTGTTGTATTGACCAAATGAAAGCATTTCCACTCCTTATGTGGTGAGTCGAGTATTTATCCTAAATCTCCGTGTG
>Ga0194115_10001543_pt1 | contig 29376 bp, 39 predicted proteins | sample TA2MahsurfametaG_3_FD_148656 | JGI IMG/M metagenome (GOLD analysis project Ga0194115, IMG submission 148656) | Freshwater microbial communities from Lake Tanganyika, Tanzania - TA2015002 Mahale S4 surface | ecosystem: Environmental > Aquatic > Freshwater > Lake | place: Tanzania: Lake... | reverse complement strand
AAATGCGTTTGCTACGGTCAAGATAGCGCAAGGGTTTGCGATATTTTGGACTGGTACACGGTGTCACATCAATGCCTTTGCTGGCCAGTTGACGCTGGTACTTGAGAATGATCTTCACCGCCAGCTGGGCTTGCCTGTCAGTCATACTAGTTCCTGCAAGTGTGCTGCCAGTCAAATTATCTAAAAAACTGGTATCGTATCTAGCTAAACTTATGATTGGACTAAAGGCTCCAAACAAATAGCCAGAGCTTACTTTGCCGGCTAGGTCTCGTTTGCCGGCCAGTACCTCAAGATAGTCTTCAACAAAATCATAGGTTTTCATAGTTACAGTTTAACAGAGACAATATCAGAAGTCAAAAAAAAGCCCTACCATTTCTGGTAGGGCTATCAAGTAGATTGTGGAAAGGAGCTAACAAACCACAACCATCAAGCGAGTCATTGCCCGCCCAATTCTTACGCCATCTTCATGCAAGTGGTCTGAGCCATTGCTTCCCAACGATTAGGAAAGCTCTTGTACAGCTGAGCCACTTTAATGGCCATACGCAACGAAACTTCACGCAAAGAGTTTTTGTTCTTGTCCATGAACTCAATGATCAAGTCGGAACCAACATCGCTGATGTCCATGTCAGCAAACAGTTCACCTGTCTTGGCAATCTGCTTGATACGCAGGATCTTGTCACGCATGGTATCAAGAGTCAAGTCCAGGTAGTGGCAGCGTGATTGCAGTGCATCCAAGTGATCACGCATTTTTTGCGACTTCATCTTGTCAAACTTAAGGTTGGTGATAAAAATCACAGAACCGTTGAAGTTAAAATTATCCGGAATGCCTTCATCTTTGAGCACACGGCTCTCTGACAGCCAAGAAATTCTACGCTTCTTACCCGAATCCAACGCACCTTTTAGCAGGTTAAGCGATACATCGTCAAGCAAGATTGAGTCACAGTCGTCAAACACAACCACGCAATTCTCGTCGCTGTATTTGTACAGGGTTTGATACAGGCCGATAGGGCTGGCTGAGCCTTTGACAACCTCGGCCCGAAGTCGATTGGAGCCCAGCATCTGACACATCTGCACTTTCTCAATTTCACGCTCAACACCGAAGCTCTTGCCCACGCCCGGAGGGCCACTCACAATCATGGCACGGATCTCACCGCCCACGCAAGCCTTGGTCATGTCTGTAAGAATTTCAAAACGCTCGCCAATTTCAGCCATGCGCTCTTCATCAGTTTTGCTGTCGTTGATGGCGTCTTGCACATCTTCATCAACTGCGGCTACTTCGCCGTCAAACTCGTCGGCGCCCACAAACTCATAGTCAGTCATGCCGTCAACTTTGACACGGATATCTTCAGGAAAGCCAGGAAAACGGCCACCGTTCTTGACAGTAACATAGCCACCCTTGGCTGTTTGTTTGAATTGTTCAACCAGCTGAAACACTTGACCCGACACATCGTTGGTACGATAAGCGCCGTTGCGAATGCGAACAAATGCTGTTGACATGAAAGCTCCTTTTTTGTGTTTGTTAACTACTATGACTCTAGTATAGCAAATGACGGATTTTAGGTCAACTGTTTAATGTTGCTTTATTGTTGCTTTTTGCCAACACCCGTTTTTCTTACTATGCCATTATTGTAGCAAAATGGGCCATTATGGTCAACCCCTAAAAATCCTAGCATTTATGCGGGTTTTACAGGATCTTTTTGGGCACAAAGTTTGCAAAGTAGCAAGAAATGCTCGTAAGCAGCCTTAATACTTTCGTTTGCCAGCAGTTTTTCAGCTTCATCAACCAAGGCTCGTGTGCCAGCTTCTGCGGCTTCTCTAGCACTGCCCAAGGTGAGTAAAAATCTGTTGCTATCGTTGTCGGGCATGGTGGCTAGGAATGCGTCAAAGGCAGCTCGTTGTTCGGAAGTTACTAAACAATTATAAGGCCTTAATTCACCGGCGCGATAGATTGCACTACTTATTTCATCTTCACAATACAAGCTGGCCGCCAGTAAGGGCACGAGATCAGGATCAACATTATACCTTGTACTCTGCATGCCGGGCCGTTTCACGGTCATGGTCACACCATTGGGCACATAGTCCAAATACTCAGGGTCAAACTCGCCTATTTCAACATACTTGCGTCCAACCTTTTTGTAGATATTCGTTTTCCTTGTCATCGAAACTGCTCCAGTAATTTCTTTAATCCATACAATTTAGAACGATCCATGCTCTGCGCCACATGAACATACTTGGTTGGGCGTAGATACAAAGCTCTACAAATTTCATTATAACGCTGTTCATACAGTTTCCACAAGTGATCTGGTGGAACTCGATGTATGTAATGCAGTCCCACCTGCATGAGTCCAGCTGGTACCATGTGAAATTGATTGTAGATTGATATGCTATCTGTTGCGTCCAACTGTCTGCTCCACCGGATACCAATCCTGTTCCACCAAAGATTCATGCCCTTGCTAAGACTCATGGCCACACTTTGAATAGCAGGATGATCATAATCAAAGTATATGTCTCGAGCTGCCGACAACCAGGCACTGTCCACATGCACTGGTATGTTTTTATCTGCGCACTCATCTAGTATGTCTGGCATGCATGGATGAACATCAAACAATCCAGCAAAGGGCATGCTGATCAAAAGAGGTTTTGCAGCATCAAGATTGCCAAGAGTACATGGCACTAGATTTGGGCGCAGGCGCCAGTAGTAGGTATAATCAAACTCCAACACCTGCACATGATCAATGCCATGCTTGAGCAGTAGATTGTCAATAAAATGGTTTACGCCCATGCAGGCTTCCACATGCGGAAACGAGTCCAACCCTTGTATGCTGTTGAGTGTGCTTGATGTGAACCAGACAGGGGCATGCTGTAACCAATCTTCTTGTATTTGTATTGGATCAAGGTTACCCATACGACACTGCGACTGCACTTCATTCAGCCACGAGGATGTGGCATTTATTGGCAAGTGCGCCGCACAGTGCGCCGCACGACCATGACTTAGGTCAATTAGATCTTCAGCACGGATGTCACCCATAGTGCGATTCCAAGGTAGGTAATAGCATGTGCCAACTGATCCGCACCTAACCATACCCAGAATTCATGATCCTGTATGCTCAAGCCGCGCCAGCGATTGATATTCATTTTTAGCCAGTCAATGTGATAATGCAAAAATCCATCCGCAAGAGCTGCCATTACTGCCACAAAAGGACTCACCCAACAGAATATGGCCCAGGTAAACACCATGTGAATCACACTGTGATGTACCCCACCTTCAGCACCGTAGGTGCCTTTTTGTTCTAACATGTAAGGAAACTGTAGTACAAAATCTGCTATGAAATGTTTAACAAAAAGTAAGAATAGAACTAGAATGGTAAATTCAACTGCTGTCATGTGTTAGCTTATTTGCAATAGATGTTATTCATTTTGCGCACCAGTTGCGCCTCAACACGAGTCCAGAAATTGTAGGCCCAGGTATTAGGATACACCTTGCCTAGGACCGAGCGCACACTATCAAGTTTACGACCAATGGTTTCTATTTCGTTGCCCACTATCACTGCTCCTCTGGTGAGTTGATATCTAGATATCTTGCGATGGTTCTGCATATTTAACTGTTAATGGTAATGTAAGGATCATAATTTTCTGGCTCAGGAAATGCCGCATCCCATTCAGCTGGGTCAATGGCTTCCATGTCTTGCCAGTGGTAATCTTGGTCGGCTAGCACACCATCTTCATCATAGTATGGATCTTCAATAAGAGGTTTGTATCCAGGTGCAGACATGGTATCTCCCTATACTTTGGGAATATTGTAGTTGATGCCTTGTGGACTAGGCCGTTTGCGTATGCCCAGTTGACTCCATTCTTGTTCTAGCAGTGCTAGATTTTTTTTGTCGCGCACCATGGCGCCTTCAATCTTGATAGTGATAAAGGTTTTGTTGTATTTGGGATCAAAAAATCTACCTGCATACACCAGCTCAAGAGCCTGCCGCATGCGTTGGGCCTGTATCTGCTGCGCAGAACTGTAGTGCGTTTTGTTTGCGGCACTGCGCATTCTGGCATCGCGAGCAGCCCACCATTTGTTAGGGGCCTCTTCGGTGTTGATAAATTTTTCCTGCATTTTGAGCTCCTGTTTAATACCAGTCTACACAGTATAAGAAAAAGCCCGATTGTTGTCAACCGGGCTTTTGTTGCAATTTTGCTATTACACTGTTTCTAGCATTTCTAGCAACTTGTCTCCATTTTTCAAATAGGGCAGATGATTATAGATCATGACACCCACTTGTGTTTTGTGTTCAGGCTGATTGGCTTTGAGTTTTTGTATGGCCATCTCTAAGAGATCTATGTGCTGTCTTTGCCATAGTGCATTAATAACATGGTTCCATTTGTGTTCGTTCCAGTTGTTCCAGTCTAATCTTTCGCAATAGAACTCTGCTGTTTCTCTGCGTCCAAAACCTAATATGTTCCAGATGCCATGAATACTCATGCTGTCATGGTATTGTCCTAGTTCATAACTAAATTTTTGAGCTAACCGTGTTGGGGCAAACTTCATGCCATAACGACTTTCCAACAAGGGCCTGTAATCTTGCCCTAGGCATTTGTCTTCGTTGATAAAACTGTATTTGGCCAACAGTTTGATTTCTGGATCCTGACAAGCCTGCAGGAACGCAGCACTGCGTAAACTGAGTCCGCCATTGCCAATGTTTTGACCCTCTGGTTCGTTGGGCCAAGGAGCTCCAATATAGTCATACTCTAAAAACTCTGGTAACCAGCGATTGCTTTGATGTACCATGCTGTCATATTGAACATACAAAGCATGTCCTTGTGTAACATGTTGGGCCACTCCTTTAAGCATGAGTTCATTGTATTGTCTAAAATTTCGCACTGGCTCATGCGCTATAAATTTACTGCCAGAATAGAAATCCTGGTCACTGATAACTATAACTTCTTTTACCGGAGGCAATAGTCTAAGTGTTGTGTCAAGAGCTCGTTTGGTAAGTTCATAATTAATGAACTCAATGGCTACTACGCTGATATCTATAGTCATTTGAAAATTTGTAAAACTTTATCTTTGTTAGGAAATTCTTCTTGAGACATCCATTCGATCATTTCTGCGCACACATTGCCTTGTTTGATTTTGTCTGCTTGACTTTCCAATAAATCTAGATAACCAACTCCTGCCATACAAACCACAGTGTGGTGTGCTCTATGAACTTCGTTCCAGGTATTCTCAGGTGCTCGTTGGATAAAATATTCCACGGTGTCTCTCGGCATGAACTGAACTATGTTCCAAAATCCATGGTGCGCCATTGCATCAAATCCCTTAGGACTGAGTTCTATGGAAAATTTTTCTGCTATGTTTTGATGAGCGAATACCATGCCACGACTTTCCAACCAGGGCCTGTGCAGGATGGCGATGTAATTGTCTTCTTGCACACCGTGTTCGCCTGCAGGGTCCAGCTGAATATGCGGGGCTTGTAATTCTTCTAGCAGTCTACGACTGCGCAAACTAAATCCACCATTGCCCACATTCTGTCCAGGAGCACGCCAGGGCCACACAGCACCAATATAGTCATGCATGAGAAATATATCATCCCACTTGTTGCCATCATGAACCATGGCATCCCACTGTTGGAAAATTATATACTTGGTTTCCACATGTTCTAGCACGCCTTTGAGCAACAGGTTGCAGTAGTTGAGCATGTTGCCATGCTGTATTTTCACATGTTTGGCTCCAGGAAGGAAATTCTGATCACTGAATATCAGAGCATGTTTGAACGGCACACGTTGTAGAGTTTCCTCCATGCTGCGTCGTGCCAGATCGTGATACATGGTTTCAATAGTGACCAGTGTAACATCATTGATAGTGCCACCTGTAGGAGCTCGGGACAAATTGGTAATGGTCATAGAATTTCAACTTTGGGAAAATATTTCAAAAACTTGTCGTTGGGGTTCATTCTTCGCCCAATAATTTTCTTTTGAATATCATCAAAATAGTTCCAGGCCAGAGGGATAAACAGAATCTTGTCTCCGGGTTGATATTGATCCAGATGATCAATGCTGACTACAGGTATACTCATGCCAGGCGAGTACTTGCCTTGCTTGAGTTCGTTGTCATCAATTATGAAGTCCAACTTTATCTTACTGAAGTTCAGCAAGGTATTGCCTTTGGCAGCAGCACCGTATCCGCCAAGAATATAACCTTTGCGTCGGTATAACTCAACAAAAGTTTTCAATTCATCAACCAAGCGTAGTGTATTGGCAGCCCAACGAGCATAGGTATCATCTGTGTATAGCCCAATGGTATTTTCCATTGCAATGATGTTTTTCACCCGCTCAGGACGAGAACGCTTGGACAGCACAAACATATAACTTATGCCATGAATGGGTGTTTTAATAGCGTCAATCAAATGCAAACCAGATCGTTCGGCCAAGGCCTTCATGCTTTTGACATTGAAGAAACTGATATGTTCATGATAAATGGTATCAAACTCATCATTGGGCACCATGTCTGCTTGGCTGGTGCTTACAAACATGAGACTGTTTTCGTGCATGACATTGCGCACATTGTTCAGGTAAGCAACCAAATCAGGAATGTGGGCAAATGCGTTCTGACTGGTGATAATGTCTATTTTACCATTGGCAGCATGCAGAACTTCCGTGGCAGCAGTTTTGCTCCAAAAGTCACACACCACATAATGTCCACTGCGTTGACTGGTCGAAAACAAATTTTTAGCAGGATCAACACCATATGTTTTGAGTCCTTGGTCAATAAAAAAATTCAATTGGCTGCCATCGTTACAACCAATGTCCAACACTGTGTCAGGAGTTTTTCCAGAATACATGCGATATGTTTCAATCACAAACCTAGCATACCAATGCATGTAGTGCAGATAGGTTTTGCTAGTACCACTCACGTACAAGTAGTGTTCGTATATCAAACGAGGGTTCACAGCATGAGTCAGTTGCAAGTGATGACAATCATGGCACATGTTCACAGCCAAGGGAAAGTATGGATCTTTGTCACCTGCTTCTTCTTTGAAAGCATTGGCCAGCGGTTGGTCGTTTAGATCCAGCATGAGCGTGAGATTATGCCCGCCGCAGGCTAGACAAGAATCTAGTTTGGTAATATCATTTGTCATCGAGTATGTGGTCCAAGGCGTTGAATATTTTCATGTTGTCAAAACTTTTGCTGCAAACAAATTTTGTTTCGTTTTCGCACACAAGTTCTCTCACTGGCGGCTTTTGTCTTGCATAGCAGCCAAGACAAGACACATCGCTGGTTACCACAGTCACATCCTTGCCAAATACTCCAGATCTAGTGGGCAGTATTTGTTCTGGCAGCAGGTGACTGATCAAGGCCACGATAGGCGTTGCAGTGGTGCCGGCTATGTGAAACGGGCCAGAGTCTGGGCCAATAAATGCACGAGACTGTGATATCAGGTGTTGTATTTCTCCGATAGAAAGTTGTCCCACAAGATCAATGAACTTTTCTGGCTCTGCGGGCACATGATAATCATACTGAGCTCCTACTGCCACTATCTTTAGTCCAGGATATTTGTCATGCAGTCTGGTAAACAATGCACTCCAAATTTCCATGTCTATGTTTTTGTTTTCCCAAGCCCAACGACGCATATGAACCACCACATAGTTGCTGCCAATTTGTTGCAGCACCTCTTGGACGTTTTGTTGTTCTTCCTCAGTGGGAAAAATTTCCGGAGAGTGGTCTAACTCTAGGCCTTGCGCACCAAATGCTCTGTACAAATAACTGTCAACATAGTGACTGGTAACCTGCTCTTCATAGGCATCATTGAGATTTACATAAACATCCCAAGGATCTGCCTTTTGCATGTCTGCAGGCTTGACCACAGAACTCACATGCGGATTGTTGTTTAGCACACCTGGCTCTTCTGTGACCACTTGTAGCCAGGCATCGGGATAACGCTTGCGTAGTTCACGCAGCACAGGAGTTATCATTACCAGGTCGCCCAGTGCTCGACGTCGATCTACCAGAATTCTGGTCTGGTGCCCACCTTTGTATTCAGCTTTGTTGTACATATTCGCTTTCAGGATATGGATGATCAAAGTGCCATCCGGGAGTTGGTTTACCGGGGGAGTTGGCTATTTCAAACCAGGTAGGGTTTCCGCTGCCTATCCAGGCTTCGTGATCATAGCGGAAATTGCCACTGTCTAGCACAGCGCCTGTGAGCTTGCTGGGTGTGCCCCAGTTGAGCGATTCTGGGTGCACCAATGGTTCTAGTGTTTTGATGTAGCTGCTCTTGCTCCACCAGAAGTTGCCCGAGCTGTGCAACCAAGGCTGCTCAATGATATTGGTACCTACCAGATCATAACCGTTTTCTAGTTTTTCCACACATTCCTTCCAACGATCAATCATGTGGTACTCCATGAAGTGCCGCCAGTCTGTGACATTTTGATTGCCCAGTCGGCTCAAGCCCTTGAGGTGAAGATAGAATATGTTGTATTCCTCATCAGCTGCCGCACAGTTGCGCTTGATCAGCTCTAGTGTGGGATATTCCCACAAATCTGTTCTATTGCTGGTATGGAGAAATTTTATATTTCTTTCGTTGGCCAGCACATTCTGTGCATCAGTGAAATTGAGCTCGTTACCGTTGGTGCATAAAAACACAGTTTCTGCTGTTTCTAACAACTCGTGCTCGCTAAGTCTAGTCAACTGCTCGCTCATGAGTTCGTGTGCTCCTGGCAAATCATTTAAGTGCATGAAAATTTTAATCTTGTTCATTTTAGTCCTTTGTAAACACTTTCAGCTGTAGCCACTTGGCTACGCTTCTTAATAAGTTCTATAATCTCTGGATCATCTTTTTGATCTTCTCGAGGCACAAACAGTGCCTTGCCTCGATCGCTAGCATCCGCAGCTGGGTCTGTGACATAGTAAACAGCAAGACTCTGGCGCATGACACCTAGAGGGCAAACAAGGTCCTTGGGTAGTCCATGCCACGAATATTGTGTTGTATCAAAGAGCACGGCACGGTTGAATCGATTTTCAACCGTAGTAACCAACTCTTTGGCTCTTTCTGTTTCTGAATCATGACTCCAAAACTCCAGTCCACCTCCCCAGTCTGCGTTCCAATCAGGTGTGATATACACAATTAGATTGTAATGTCTTTCTAATTTTAACTTAGGATGTATGCTGTAGTCAAGATGTATATTCAACTTTCCGGCCTGTGTGTGAGCATGCCACCCGCCACCATGCAGTCCTACATCTGCTTTGACTCCTGTGTTGCCTGTGATTTTGCCCACTATGGTTTCAAACGCTGTACTGCACAGGTAATGCAATACCGAGTAAGTGGTAGCAGGAAATTTGTCCCAATGATTACAGGCTTTTTTGTTTTCTATGGGATTGTTGTAGTGTGCATTCCAAACAGGACTGTTGTAATCTGGAAATTCTTTTACCAATTGTTGAACTGTTTCTTGAGTAAAAAAATTGTCCATGACAATATAATTAAACGGCTCGTTAGCAAGAAACTGTGTTTGTAGTGTTTGCCAATCTCGTTGAGTCAAAATATTATCCATGTTTTTCTTAGTTCACAATTGGGATTCCGTTAGGAGCGATGTTTCCATAAACACCCACTTGATTCAATTCGAACACATGCTGTTTGGGAATAGCGTAGTACAGACAATGCTCAATGTCAGCATATCCTCCCAGGCTCATGCGCTGCTTCATGTAGTCGCGTCCGGTTTCGTACCAGGCGATCATGTCTGCATGCATGTGTCTAGGCCAGCTGAGCAAACGACACATGTACTGCATGTTCAGACCTGTCACTTCAAACGGAAACTGACTTGCAACACTTTTGCCAATTACCACTTTGTCCTGTACTTCTGGCCATGCGTAAAAGTTAAGATCAAACTTTTCATTAAGCAGATATCTTCCGCTCATTTTGAAAATCCTGTCCTGGTCATCTATCTCGCCAGCATCCAGTAGCGTTCGTAGGCTGATTGGAAATGTTGTAAGCTCTGTGAGATTTTTTACCACATCCCAATTGTTGTACCAACTTGGATTGTTGTAAATGTAGTTCACTTCGCTATTGGTAGTGAAATCAATGTACAAATCAGCAGCGTCCATGAGTGCCGCTTCCACAGTTGAATGAACACCGGCACCACTTACTTCATTGACTACAATTTTACATCCCGCCACACGCTCGCGAAGGCATGCAATGGTGTCCAGCGTCATGTCGCGACGCTGTTCCCAGGTGTAGATACCAAAGCGAGTGTGTACTGCCGATGTTACAATAAAAGTTGTTTTCATTTGCGCAGCCAACGATCGTTTGCCAAGGTCCAATCCACAACTTCTTTCACACGCTCAGACAGTTTGATTTTAGGAATCCAGCCCAGGCTTTCTAGTAGACCACCATCTAGTGCATAACGCAGGTCATGTCCCGGGCGGCTGCTGTGAAAGTCAACCATTTCATACTTGAGCTCTTTGCCTTGTGCTCGTGCAATAATATGTGCCAACTCAAGGTTGTCAATTTCTTCTGGGCCAACCAAGTTAAACTTGGGACACTTGGCACCGCCGTAGTCGTTTTCGTGCTTGTAGTTTTGCAGTTTTTCCAAAATAAACATCAGACCGTCTGCTACATCTTTGGCATGAATATAGTGCCGTGATCCTGCTTGTGTTTTGGTTGGGTCACTGTGTACAGTAACCACTTCGCCATCGCGCACTTTTTGAATCACCATGGGAATGTACTTTTCTGGATGCTGACGCTCGCCAAACACATTCATGGTATGTGTGACCACGATAGGCATCTTATATGTGTTTTCAAATGCCACACACAGTTCTTCTGCAGCCGCTTTACTTGCTGAATAGGGATTGGTTGAGTTGTAACGATCGTATTCTTTGTAGTTCACGCCAGGTGGTGCAGGGCCAAATACTTCGTCGGTTGAGAAGTTAATGAATCGTTGTAGATTAGGCAGTGTTCTAGCCCATTGCAGTAGGTTCACTGTGCCTACCACATTATCCATCACAAACTCCATAGGATATTCAATGCTGCGATCCACATGTGATCCTGCGGCAAGATGCAATACATAGTGAATGTCTCCAATCATGCCTGATGTAAGTGGACTGATTTCTGCCTTGAGATCATGGAACACTGGCTTTACACGCTTGCGAACTTCTGGCGAATGATCCTGCATCATGTCTGCAAGACGATTTAGGTTGCCACTAAAATCCAATCTATCCAGTGTGACTATGTTCCAGTCTGTGGTATGCAGGATACGATCTATAATATGATGGGCGATGAAACCGGCGCCGCCGGTTATGAGGACATTTTTACTCAATTTGATTCTCCAAAGATCATTGATGCAGTTATTTATAATTGGTTTTTTGAGCTGGCTTGTTTTCTAAGGCGTGTTGCTCTATACCGTTAAATATCGTATACTCTACTATAGATTATTTTTCAATGGAGGACAAGTGAAAAAGGCACTCATCACAGGCGTCACTGGCCAGGATGGTTCTTACCTAGCAGAGCTGCTGCTAGAAAAGGGCTATGAAGTACACGGGCTGGTGAGGCGCAATTCAAACTTTGAAATCATTCCAAACATACAACATATCAGACATCAACTGATCCTGCACTATGGCGATCTTACCGACAGTGCAAACCTGCGCAACATCATGCTGCGAGTGCGTCCAGACGAAGTTTACAATCTGGCTGCGCAGAGTCATGTGCATGTGAGTTTTGATGTTCCAGAATTCACAGCAGAAACCAATGCAGTTGGCGTGTTGAACATACTAGAAGCTGTGCGAGCTCTTGCAGCAGAACATCCTGTGCGCTTTTATCAGGCCAGCACCAGTGAGATGTTTGGTAAAGTTCAAGAAACTCCGCAGAAAGAAACTACACCGTTTTATCCAAGATCACCGTATGGAGTGGCCAAAGTGTATGGCTACTGGATTACCATAAACTATCGTGAAAGCTATGGGTTGCATGCCAGCAACGGTATTCTGTTCAATCATGAAAGCCCTCGTCGAGGAGAAACCTTTGTAACTAGAAAAATCACCAAAGGCATAGCACAGATAGTTGCAGGCAAACAAAAAGAGTCTATCAAATTGGGCAATCTTAATGCAGTACGAGATTGGGGTCATGCTCGAGACTTTGTGGAAGGCATGTGGTTGATGCTGCAACAGGACCAGCCCGGAGACTATGTGTTGGCCACTGGCGAAGGATACACTGTGCGAGATTTTGTCAACATGGCCATGGTAGCCAACAATATCAGTTTTGGTTGGTTTGGTAACGGCATCAATGAAAAAGCCATTGATTTAATCACAGGCAAGGTGTTTATTGAAGTAGATGAAAAGCTGTATCGTCCTGCAGAAGTAAGCGTGTTGTGCGGTGACAGCAGCAAGGCTCAACAGCTGGGGTGGTCAAGAAAATATGACATCGAGGGCCTGATCCGAGACATGGTAGCGCATGATCGCGCAGAGGCAGGCCTATGAAAGTAGTGATTGCTACCGGCGGCTTTGACCCTATACACTCAGGGCACATTGCCTATTTTGAAGAAGCTGCTGCTCTAGGTGATTTGCTGCTGGTTGGACTTAACAGCGACGATTGGCTGCGCCGCAAGAAAGGCCGAGCTTTCATGCCTTATGTGGAACGCAGCGCCATAATCAAGAATCTGCGCATGGTACATCAGGTACTAGAACTGAATGACTCTGACGGATCTGGTGCAGACGGCATACGACAGGCTCGTGCGCTGTATCCTGATGCTGAAATTGTTTTTGCCAATGGCGGTGATCGTGATGCCACTAATATTCCAGAGATGGAAATATTCAAAGAAGACCTACGCTTGCACTTTGAATTTGGCGTGGGTGGCAACTGGAAGCAAAACTCCAGCCGCTGGATTTTGGACGAATGGAAAGCTCCTAAGACTGACAAGCCATGGGGCTGTTTTAGACTGCTGCATGATTATGGCCCAGAGGCCAAACTAAAAGAACTCTGGGTAGAGCCTGGTCAAAGTCTAAGCATGCAACGACACTACAAGCGTTCGGAGTTCTGGTTTGTTGCAGAAGGTCAAGCCACAGTGTACACTCTTAATCGCAAGACCGACGCAGAGTTGGTAGGAGTGTTTGGAAAACATCAACACATCTGGATCAGCAAGGGCGAATGGCACCAGCTGGCAAACGAAACAACACAACCGCTGCAACTGGTAGAAATACAGTACGGCGAAGATTGCGTCGAAGACGACATTGAAAGGAAATAGAATGAACCAACCTCGTTGGCCCTTGATGAAGAACGCAGTCACCTGGAGTGACAAATATCAAATGATTAAATTCTTGCTCACCAGCGGTCGTTATACAAACGGCCCGCGAGTGCGTGAGTTTGAAGCACAATGGGCCAATTGGGTGGGTAGTAAACATGCGCTCATGGTAAGTTCTGGGTCAACTGCTAATACCTTGATGGTTGCAGCAGTAAAAGAAAAATACGGTTTCAAGGACGGCGACAAAGTTTTAGTTCCTGCATGCACCTGGGTCACCAACATCAGTCCTGTGTTTCAGTTGGGATTCAAGCCCATCTTTTGTGATGTCAATTTACAAAACTTTAGTTTTGATCTTGGTCACATGCAAGAGATCAAAGAAAAACATCCTGACATCAAGATGATCTTTGTTACACATTTACTGGGCTATCCTGCTGACAATCGTGAATACCAGAAAATATTTCCTGGCGCTGTTATCATTGACGATGTGTGCGAAAGTCATGGGTGCCTGGATAGAAATGGTCACAGAGTAGGTCACAACAGTTTAGCTGCCAGTTTCAGTTTTTACTTTGGACACCACATGACCACTATTGAAGGTGGCATGGTAAACACCAATGACAGCGATTTGTACGAACTCATGAGAATGAAACGCAGTCATGGACTGGCTCGTGAAAGCGGTAATCTTAAAAAGTATGCGGATCAGTATCCAGAAATTCACCCACAGTTTTTGTTCATGACTGACGGTTACAATTTCCGTAGCAGTGATTTTAATGCTGTGTTAGGCATGAGCCAGCTTAAACGGTTAGATCGTATGATTGATCAACGCAGAATCAACTACAGTCACTTTGTAGAAATCATGCGATCGCATACTGACAAGTTTTATCCAGCGTTTGAAGATTGGGGTAACAGCAGTTTTGCATTTCCTTTTATTTGTCGCGATCCAGAACTTACCAAGCGCATGAAAACAGTATTTGAAGAAAATGGAGTGGAGCATCGTCCTATTGTAGGAGGCAATCTGCTGCGCCAACCGTTCCTCAAAGGTTACCGGTTTGGCACACCTCGCAAGAACGCCAATGTTGATCTACTCAATGACAACGGTGTTTACATTGGCAACAGTCACTTTGTTGACGGCGAAGATATGGAATGGCTGGCCAATACTTTAGAAAGAATCTAATGGAACAAACAAATAAACTCATGGCTCCCATCAGTGTAGGAGAACTATATGATAAAATCAGTATACTTGAAATTAAACTCATGCATGTTAGGGACAATGCTGCCAAACGCTCAAATATTGAAACAGAGCTTGCAGAATTAAAAGAAATTCGTCGTTGCCTAAAACTTCCAGATAGTTTGAACAAACGAGCTGAGTTAGATACCATCTACCAAGAGCTGAAAACAACTAATCTAGCCATTTGGAAAATAGAAGACGGAATTCGTAAATGTGAAAAAGATCAAAACTTTGATATGACTTTTATTGCTTATGCAAGACAGATATATATTAACAACGACTTGCGAGCTGAAATCAAACGACGCATAAACGAATTCATGCACAGTCATATTATTGAAGAGAAAATCTACTGATGAAAAGTATCTGTTTTTACAATCACTGGCACAATGGCGATGTATTCAGTGGCAAAGGATTCATGCAAGACATTATCAGGCAATTGCCTGATTTTGAATTCAAACATGCACAACTGAACAGTTTGAAAAGCATGCGCGATTTACCTTGTGATCATATTCATACAGACCAACTACCGCCTCAGGTTACTGCTCACATGCGCTATATTGATATAAATGGTACATTTTATATCAACACCTGGGTGGGTTCATACGGAAATGCTGTTATACCAGAAGGTGAACAACATGCCAACTGGCGCAGTTTGTTGCGCATGTGGACACACATCATGGAAATGATCAAAACCAGCCTAGCACCAGATTTAATTTTGCCCGGTGCTGATGGCAAAACTGATTTGGTTTCATACATGCCGCAGACTGATTGGTCTGCTTATGACACGCAACCTGCTCTACAATGGTTAGGACAGCAGAACAGAGTGGCATTGTTCTGCAACGGCTTGGTACGCAGTACCCAAAGTCATATCGGACTCATGGAAGGTGTACTAGAACAACTGTGTGCCGACTTTCCTGACGTGAGCTTTGTATGTACCAGTAGATTTGAAACCAAGGGTCAAAGCAATCTTTACTTCACTGATGATATATTTGCTGGTGTACAAGATGGTGACATTAACGAAATTGCTTTCCTTAGCACACGCTGTGAAATGATCGTGGGAAAGAATTCAGGTCCGTTCATGTTTACTCATGTGAGAGAAAACATCATGGACCCAAACAAGGCTTTTTTCAGTCTAAGTCACAGACCCAGTGACAGCTATGTGTATGAGTGCTATGGATTGCCCTGTAGATATTATCACTACAGCGAAGAACACATTCCCAACGTAACTGGTTTCATCCGCACGGCCATGCAACAACGTGGTCAGCCCGGCGGCTCAATGATCATTTACGATTAATCAGCAGCAGTAGTATCAAGATGCTGCTTAAGAACTCGCATGAGTTTACGACTGGTGTCATAAACATACTCGCGAGTTTCGCCGGCTTCGTCGCTAATGACCAAAATATAACCATTGGCAACTTTACGAATTTCAAGATTTTCAAACATAGTAGTTCTCCAGGAGAGTGAATATATTTAATTTTATCTGTTCTGCTGGTCAAAGTCAACCAGGTATTTCTTCAATTCATTCATAACTGCCCAGTCTGGCATTTGATCGGCATTTTGATCTAGTGCCCATGCACATAATTGAGTAGTCACAGGATAGTCAAACCAAGTATGCACAGTCATATTGGTCCACAATCTCCAGAGATGTTTGGTCGTGGTTGGCCAACACTCTAGTTCACGAATACGAGCTTCTCCTGCAGAATCTACAATTAAATCTTGCTTGAAGTGTTTGTCTAAATGCCCTAGTTTGATCAAGTCTACCCCATTTAGTTTGAAACCTTTGATCAATACCTGTCTACAACTATAATGATTATGGTCGCCGCCAGTCCAAAAATGTGTTTTGTCAGCAGGCTGATTTAATAGCATGATTGCAAGGTTACTGTTTGCAGGCAGACTACCGGTAATGGTTATAGTCTGCGCATGTTCAATCTTTACTATTGAATGCTTGTTGCCAATTTGTATTTCAATTTCTGGTTGCCATGTAGGATTATCACTTTCAAAATCAACTTGTAATTCTAGCAACACTTGATCAGCATTTACAATCAATGTTTGTTGTAAATCAGCAGGTATGAACACACGATCTCCTAACCTGTGATCGCCTGTGATATTAGCATGTGTGTCAAAACTATAGTTAGATAGTTTGAAAAAATTCATAATTTCTTTTTTCTTGCTACGAATGGTGTTCATCATAAACAACAGTTCATAATAATTTCTGCTCACAGGCAAGTTCAACAAACAACAAACCTCTTGCATGATCATCCTACGGCGTACCCTTTCCAAGTAGTGTAGTTCAGGGTTAACTCCTGCTGTCCAGAGATCACCAAAATCGCCAATGGTCAATTGATATTCTTGTGTCAAGTCTTCAACTGGTGTGTCATATGCAAACTGATAAGGAGTACCAAGACTAAGTTTCTGCAAAGTGCCGTCTGCTGCATATCGTTGGTATCTATGAAACATCAACACTGTATCTAAAAAATCTTGCCAGGTTTCAGTTGGGTACCCACTAAAGAACAGCAACACTGCGGTAATGTTGTTTTCGCTGAAATGTTGCATTTCTATGTCTAGGTCGTTAGTGCTGAATTTCTTTTTCATTTGATTGCGCACACTGTCGCTGCCAGTTTCTACTCCAATGGCAAGTCCTTGTGCACCGGTGGCCCCCATGCGTTCATAGTATTCGGCTGGTATTTGATGAGCTGGTCTAGTGATATAATGCCCAGTCCATATCATATGTTTAGAAATTTTGCCTGTGTTTTTATAATCTCTTACCTTGTTGAGAAAATCCATAAAAGCAGTCATACTACCATTGGCAAGACTGTCTGTAATGTAAAACTCTTTGGCTCCGTACTTGTGACTGAGATATGCTATTTCATCTGCCACATGATGCCCGTCTTTGAACAAAAACTTAGGCCAAATTTTAGGCACATCGCAAAATGTGCAAGCTCGTACACAACCTTTGCTGCCACTGATAGGCAGTGCAGGTTCATGATGCCACGGATAGCCTGCTAGATCGTAGTCATCAAAGTCACTGTAGGGAATTTCGTTCATGCGTATGTGTTCAATTGAAGCGAACCATTTCACTGATTTACTGCCGCTGTTCAGCCAATCACGAATAGCTTGCTCACTGTCTCCTTCGATCACAGCATCAGCAAGTCCCGCTTGCAATATCCAGTCTTTGTAGTATGTGTCCTGTTGTGCCTCAGGCAATCCAGCTTGTGCTATGGCAGCAAGATAGCTTTTTCTGTCAGGTCCAAACAGCGTACTAGTGACTCCTCTTCCGCCGCAGAGAATTTTTACATCGGGCAAGTGTTGTCTTATTGCTTGTGCCAACAATAAACTGCTTTTATGGCTCCAATAACTAAACACACTGATACCAACCCAGTCTGGTGCATATTGTTTTAGCTTGGCTACACTGAGTTTGATCCAGGTGTCAATGTCTTTGCTTTGAGCATCACCCAGAACAAGATAATGCAAACTATCAACAGACCTGGTCCATTGACTGGGGATCACTAATAGTGTTTGCAGTTCATCATATCTTGATAAATTTCTTTGTGCCACACCATTGAACAAATCGTATGCAAAATCAAAGCATTTGGCTTCATGCCCTTCGCTACGAGCAATACTCTTTAGAATAGCAGGGGCGCCTGCCGGATAATGCAGGCTCCATGCAGGAATGTTAACGAACGCAATTCTCATTGTGCAATTGTTTCGCTATAGGTCTTACGACTGGCTAGACTTATTATTTCATTAGGCGCAGTACTGCGCAGCAGCATCACATTTGGATGAACAAATGTGCCTGCAGTCACAGTAGTGAGACTTCTGGCTGCTTTGCTGCACAATCCAAAATACACATCCTGTTCCACAGTAACCAAACTGGTTATCAATACCTGGCGTTGTAGCACCACATTGTGCGCAATTTTGCTTTCGTGTCCAACAATGGCATAGTCATATATTAGACTGTGCCCACCTACAAACACTTCTGGTTCAATGGTGGCATATCCGTACACTGCGGTACCTGGAGCAATTTTAGAATGTTTACTCACACAGGCCAATGGCGATACCAAGGTGGCCAATGGCAGTTGTAGATCTTGCAACAAACCTAATTGTCTAATTCTTTTAATTTTATTTCGTGCGCTGGCAGCATCTGGGGTCCAATTGGTAGCACATATAAACTGGCAATCTTTGTAAGACTGTAGATCTTCTTCTTTGCCTATTACTGGAATGTGCTTGTAGTGCCCTTGACCGTGGTAATCATTGTCAATGATGCCAAGTACCTTAATCCCTATACTTTCCGCTAGCTCTTTCAGTTTGTAGATGTTACTGTTGGAACCTAAAAATATCAGTGGAAGACTGTTATCATTGTACATGTTTCAGCACCACCATAGCTGGCTCATAGTGCTCGATTGTGGCGCGAGCATCGGCCGAACACATGGTGCAAATTTTATTATTTGGCTTGCCAAAATCGTCTACCAATGGTTGTAGATCTTCATCTACACCAAATCCTTTGTACTTCAAGTACTGTTGCCATTCTGCATTGTCTAACAATTCATGTATGCTCAATAGATCACGAAGATTGGCAATTGGGCCGCACTTGTAGATTCTATTTTTGTACAATATTGGATCAGCAGGTGCTCCACATGCAGAATGACTCAACGAAGGATACTTGCTTTTCCATGGTCGTATGAGTTTGAGAACACCGTGATAAGGCTTGGTAAATCTACGCCACATGCTTACAGTTAAAGTGACATCATTGTGTACAAGTTTGATTGGAATATCTTCAACGCCACTTGCCACCGTAATCCATTGCGGGTCTGTATCGATTGTTTGTGCAAGAACATCTTTGTGCAGTTGTTCTGCAGGAAATCCTTGCAAATGAAAACTAACATTTAATGTTGCATTACCAAGTTCTAATAGCAACGGTAGTACTGGTACTGTTGTAAGATGCATGCCGTTGGTAACTACTTTGATGTGACTGCTAGGAAAATATTGCCGTACCTTGCGTATCCATTCTAGTATGCCTGGGTTAAGCAGTGGTTCACCACCAGTAATGCCAATGGTATCCACTGTAAGAACTTTGCTCCATGCACTCAGCCATTCTTCGCCCTCGGCTATACTAACACCGCCGGTACGAGGTTGGTCACTCATGGTAACACAGCCAAAGCAGCTGAGGCTGCAACTGTATTGAATCATGATATCAAGTTTTGGTAATGTGTGCATGTTGTATTGTCCTTGGAGCGGGCGATGGGATTCGAACCCACGACATTCTACTTGGAAGGCAGAAGCTCTACCACTGAGCTACACCCGCATTTTAATTTGATGGGTCGTGAAAGTTTCTACCTCATAACCCAAATTTTTATCTCCCTCGCCCCGTATTCCTCATAATTTTTTGTTGCGGCGCTTGCATCTGCACATTTTTCATACCTTGGTTTTTTTGAATCTGTTGATGCGGTGCCTTAGATTCCTTGACCTTAGGCGTTTTATTTTTAGAACGAGGATCACCCATATTAATCTCCTATAGTTGATATGGAGCGGGAGACGAGGTTCGAACTCGCGACATCTACCTTGGCAAGGTAGTGCTCTACCAGCTGAGCTACTCCCGCGTACATTTACTTATCAACCTACAAAACGCCACCACTAAATATTGCTATGCACCCATCAAAAAAGCCGTTGTGTCAAGCTCCATTCAAGAACATAAGAATTAGCATGATTAGTATGAACCAATCAGTGTACCGTCCTTGTTGTAACTATGTTGATTATAACATTTCATATAAAAATGTCAATGATTATCTGACCAGTACCGAGTTACTTGATCTTAAAAACCAAATGTTTGCAGAAAATTTGCCAGCAGCTTGCAACATTTGTGTACAAGAAGAAAGCCAAAATCAAGTGAGCTTGCGACATCATATGAATGCCAATAGAATCCCGTATGGTAGCGGCATAGCTCAACTGGAAGTGTTCCCGAGTAATGTGTGTAACTTGCGTTGTTTGATGTGCAATCCTGTGAGTTCTAGCACTCTAGCAGCAGAATACAAAGCTGTTGGTTGGCTGAACAATTACAACGAAATTGATACGGTAGATCGAACCCTCAATGATATTGCAGCACTACCAGAATTGCACACTGTTAGTTTCATTGGTGGAGAATTTTTCTTGGCCAAAAGAGCCACAGAAATACTCAGCATGACTCGCGAAAGAAAACTAGCAGTTAGACTAGTTACCAATGGCACCATTGTGCTACAACAACATCTTGATCATCTGGCTCATATACAAGATCTAGAATTGGAAATCAGTATTGATGCTACTGAACAGGCTTACGAATTCATGCGATATCCTGCAACATGGTCCGAAGTTGATGCAAACATTAAATTGCTGAAAGCATCATTGCCTCAAGCAAGAATCAACTTTAATTATGTGGTGCAGCCGCTTAACATAGTGCATTTGGTAAAAACTTTAGAGTATGCCAATTCTTTGCGGACACCATTGCGCACTACCAATTTACTTGGGCCACTTTGGCTTAACTGGCACATTCTGACTGATCAAGAAAAACAACAAATATCATCGACAGTAAAGTCGCAGTTTAGCAATCAGCTGGCACACAAGCAACAGATGCATGTGGAAAGCATATTAAGAACCATGGAATCTTGTGAATATCGTGAGGACCACAGGCAAGAGTATCGGCGAAGAATGAGTATTCTAATGCAACATAGAAAAATCGCGGATAGTGTTATCCGCGATCATTTTCATTTGGTTCCGTCCTTGGCTGATTTTATTCAGCGTCCTTAGACTTTTTACCACTGCGAGCTTGCACCTGCGCCACACGCACATAGTCTCTAATAAATTGTCCTCTGTAGTGCTGGTTTAGAATAGTTGCAGCCAGACGCTTGACGGACTTGTTGATTTTTACTGTTCTTGAATCGTGTCCACAGCAAGTCATTATTCGATCCTTTCAATAAGATGATAACCAAACTGTGTTTGAACTGGCTCAGTGATTTCGCCTATGCCGAGACTAAACGCCGCATCTTCAAATGGTCTTACCATCTGACCTCGCCCAAATGATCCTAGATCGCCACCATTGGCTTTACTTGGACACATGCTATGTAACTGCGCCAATTCAGCAAAATTGCTACCTTCGTTAATTTTGGCCTTTAGTGTATTAGCGGTGTTTAGGTCGCTTACCAGAATATGCCTGGCTCTTACTGTTGTTGTCATTGATTTTCCTTACTATCGATAATGATTTGTCTGCCTGCGTTGATTCGATTCGCTATTCGTTCCACAATGTAGAACAATGTTGCGTTGACAATAGTTTGTGAAATAGCGAATGCAAATGCCACGCTGTTGTTTTCGGTGATGATAAGTCTTGCCAAAATTGTTGCAACAATAATTACTATGATTCTATATGTAACTGTTTTGACAAAACTGCGCAAGTAACTTTCTGTTCCACTGTCAGTACGACGCCAAGAAAATTTGTTCCATATTCTATCGTGTGCGTAGTACATGATTGTGCCAAGTATCACACTGGCTAAGGCCATGGTTCCGGAAGTGGCTGAGTCTGCACCAAGTACAAGTGAAATGCAATAAACAGCAATAGTACAAAGAATTCTATAAATTACTGTTTTGGTAATAGTTCGTGTGTGCGATTCTTTAACTAACATGATATTCTCCTGAAAAATGTCCGGCCACAGTTCCTAAGCCGCCCCGGACCGAGTTGTTGCCCTGTCCACTGCGCAATCTCACTCTGGAAGGATCGCAGATGTCCGCCCACGGCAGTTTCCATGTCCCCAAACAGGGCTGGTGGGTCCAGTCCGTGCGTACCCAGCGGTTTCTAAGGTGATCGCCTCCACCCTCTTTTATAACGGTAAAGAGTAACCGAGGTTGGTAGCAGCGGCAGGATTCGAACCTGCGATTCCCGGCTTATGAGACCGGACGGATGACCGCTTCCATACGCTGCGTTTAACCTAGTCGCGCTTGCTACCAATCAACTGTAGTAGTGCAATGAATATGTTAATAAAATCTAAATACAAGCTCAGAGCGCCTAGTGTGCGCACCTTGCCATCATCATTGCCGCTGTAGTAAATTTCCTTGAGCTTTTGAACATCGTAGGCAGTAAGTCCTACAAAAATAAACACAGCCAAGACATTGATTACTTGTGCAAGTACTGGCAATGCTAACCAAATGTTTACAACACTTGCTATGATGATACCAACCAATCCCACAAACAGGAATGATCCCATGCTGGTTAGATCTCGCTTGGTTGTATAACCCATGACTGCAAAAGTGGCAAACACGCCGGCGGATATTAGAAACGCTGTGATAATGCTAGCACCTGTGAACACTAGAAAGATACTACCCATGCTCAGGCCTTGTGCCACAGCAAATCCAATAAACAGCAGGATCAAAGTATTGACACTGAATCGTTCAGATCCAAAACTCATGGCCAACACAAACGCTAGTGGGCTTAGGATAATCAACCAGGTAAGAATACCACCGGTGTACAAGAAAGGCATCATACTGGCCAGTCCTGCTGTGACACCAGAAATAACTAGAGCTGCTGTCATGCGCATGAACACATCACGGAAAAATATCTGCACTCCAGAGTCGACTGTTTCAATTGCTGTAAAAGAAGAGTTCATTCTTCGTTCTCCTTGTTTAGACATACATTATATTTTACAATCATGGGGTTGTCAAGTTACATAACTACCCCATGATTGCCGTTTTGAAAGCCAACCACACCACCTTCTGCTTCAATGCGTTTGATCACATCCTCAAACAAGATGGGCGCAAAGTCCGTTTGCTCCACGCAAACACAGTGATAACGAGGATCAATCTTTTCAGCCAGCCCGTCCATTGGGTCTGCCCACATTACTCTATTGGCATGGGTGTGACCATGGATGTTGGTGCCAAAGCGACCCAAACTTTCTGTGTGAATTGGAATATGGCTCAATATCATGCCATTCATCACATGGTAGGCTCGCAACTCACGAAAGTATTCACGGTACTCTGTATCACGAAAGATGTCGTGATTACCACGGATCAAAACTTTGTCACCATTCAAACGAGCCAAGGTAGGCAATGCACGACGGTTGATAACCACATCACCCAAATGATAAACTTTGTCGGTAGGACGCACACGCTCGTTCCAACGCTTTATCATTTCCTCGTCCATTTCTTCGGCGGTGTCCCAAGGACGCAATTTGGTAACACCATCGTTGCGCATGAACCTACACACGCCCATGTGTCCAAAGTGTGTGTCACTGACCAAAAATACTGCTGGCATTTTCCGCTCCTTTATTTGTCGAGCGGAATCTCCCGCTCGGGTAGTTCAATTTGACTTTCTGCTACAAACACATCAAACAAGATGTCATCTTCAGGACAACGGATTTCCTCTAGAAACACATGTCCAAATTTATTTCGGTAGTAGACAAAAACTTGTTTATCCGCGTTCCATCTTGCCACGCTAGAATTTCTACAACGACCTTGGTAGTAGGCGCCGTGTTCTAGATTGGCTTTGGGTATTACCGGAGTATAGTCTCTCATGATTTATCTATTATAACCAAGGTAGTATTAGAAGTCAAGTCCTTCGTACCAGGTTGAATAGTTTTTGTTCCGTGCATGATCTGAATCAGAATCATAGCCCCAGCCCAATGCATCCATCATGTAGTGCTTCACACGAAGGTTGGGCTGACGATATTTTTCCACAGGTGTGAATCCCAACATGCTGCCAATTTCAACCACTGCACCTGAACGACAGATGCCAGCAGTGCAATGCACGACCACATTCATGCGATTGGCCAGTGCATGCTGTAGCAGGCCAACCAATTGCTCTGCCTGCTCACAACTGATCTTGGCTTCATCCGGGAACCTGTCCTCGTCTTCAGCATCTAGGAATTCAAAATAGTGTGTTTCTTTGAATGAGTACTTAACTTCTGGAATCCAGGCAGCAGGATCGCGAATACTGATCAGCATGCTGTTAGGCCCAGCATCGTGATGCAGGGCTCTTGGCATGTCAGCGGCAGCGCAGTTTTCGATCCACATTATAGACTCCTTAACTCTTGTAGTATAGCACAGGTGCTGTATTTAGTCAACCTGCTTTTATGTTACTAAAGTGTTAAGGGTTTTCTATGTTCCAGAGCGCCGGATGCTGTAGATCCAATCACTGTGCCGTAGATAAATCCACCTGCAGGAACAATCAAGTTACCTGTGGTCACGTTACTACTAATAACAAGGTCGTTTACTGTAAACGTGTTTGCACTGAACACATTGCCATGTAGTCGTTGTGTTACATTGGCAAACCTTACTGTAAAGGTGTTGCTAACAAATAAGTTGCTTTGTGCTATTCTAGTGTTAAAGTACGTTTGACTGTCTAGATTTAATAGGCCGGTGTTGATTTTGTCAAAGGCTGTTCTTACTGGATCACCAGTTCCATCGTTGGGTATAGCACCTAGGTTGATTGCCGAATAAGTAATTTGTTATTCCATTATTTTATATTTATGGGTTCTCTCATTTTTATACATTGGTTAATAGCTAAGTAATGCTATGCGGTCTTTCTTTTACGTCAAAAATGATAGAAAAACTTAATATACTTGACACAAACTACGTAATATTAGCAGGACCAAAAGGATTTATACAAATTTTTGATTTAGTATGGTGCCCAGATGATCGGCAGGATTTGTTACATATCTTTTATTGGGAAAGTTGGGGAGTATTAAACGGGGCTTATCATTGTTGTTTTTCAATTCCCGGTAAAGTTTTTTTGTTGAAACCAAATGATCCAAGGTGTAACATGGGCCAAGCACATGACTAGCCACATTACAGGCATTTCCCAACCATGATGACTGTATAAAATGCTATATATAAACCCTATAAAAAACAAGGGAGCCGGAGCAAGGTTAAGTGTTTGATATAGTAGTCTCATAAGTTCTCATAAGTTAAAGTGCAGCGATATCCTTAATTGTTATGACGCCAACCATACCGGGATGATTGGCACAGATGTATCTATAATTTCCTGTGGTGTTATAAGGTATCTTCCAATACAACGTACCGCTAGTTTTCCCCTGTGCTGACGAACCTGTAGTAACCACGCCTGTGCTAGTTACATGCATCAACCCATCGTTGTAGTTTGATCCACCTGAGGTCTGTATCAAGAAAGGATGACTGCCTAACCCTCCATCAAGGTTAAACGCTATGGTAGTTCCGCTTATGGCATAGATAGTGGGATCATCAACAGAACCGTACTGATCAAATCGGTAAGCAGAGCTTCCGTTAGCCGTTACGTCCAATCTTGTGATAGCAGGCAGATATATTCTATCTACAGTCAACGACGCAGATGTACTATCAGTAAGTGCCGAGAAGTTTGTTACACCGGCACTGGCAGTATTGATTATTGTTACAGTATCAGTGGTAGCGTTGGTAGTGATAGAAATGCCTGATCCTGCTACCAATGTAAGTGTATCAGTTGACGAATCTGCAACAACATTGGACTGTCCTGCCACAGCAATAGTTTCGAAACTATTGCTTGACCCACCAGAACCTGTAGCATCTGTCCCATTTACCCACTGAGTGCCGTCATATTTAAGCACTTGATTTAATGATGGGGTAGTAATTACAACATCGGTCAATCCATCTAATGTGGTAGCCGCAGCCGTAGACAAGGATGTGATAGCTGTGTTTACTGCTGTGAGGTTGTTGGTAAACTGGGTCTGTGTTACAAATGTGCTGCCAATCACGATATTGGCTATGTTGGCATTGGTGCTGACCAGCCCACTTTGTAGCGCGATAATATTGGCATTGGCCAACTGGATAGCTTCGCTCTGCACAGTGGCATTACCAAACAAAATAGAAATATTGGCATTGGCTGCTGTGACATTGGCCTGCACTTCTGCTATGTTGGCAAAAATAGCCGACGCATTGGACGCTAGAATAAATGCATCGATACTGGCCTGCTGGCTGGCAGCATTGGCAGAAAGATTGGCCAGCGTATTGGCCTGGGTAGCGGCATTGGCTGTGAGGCTGATTATGCTGGCAGCTTGGTTGGCGGCATTGGCTGTGAGCTCAGATAGCGCAGAATTTACTGCGGTAGCATTGGCTGCTGGCCATCCACCGGCTGTGACTCCGTCGTGAACCACTGTCACGTGCTTGACTGTGTCAACAGTTACTTCTCCGTTGGCCCCCACAAAGTCCACATGCTGTGCTGTGGTGCCTCTGCGAAATATTACTTGTTTTGCCATACTGTGCGTCCGTTATGTGTATTTCATTATTGTATATTTATGGGTTCTCTCTTGCCCATATTCTCTCAGATATTTGCGTAGAAACCACTGAGCACTTGAAGTGGCACTCTAAGTCCGTAATTATCGTCAATGTACAGTGGAGTTTCGTCTGCAGAACTGGTGTTGATCAATTTTACTGTGAGTTCATAGTGTCGTCTGTCCAACCCGTTGACCACACTGGCCGGGATGGTAAAAGAACCCAGTCCTTTGTCCTGTTGTACAAAATTCACTGTGAATGTTTCCACAGCAACTTCGCTTTCAGGATCCTGTATGTCCACCTGTAGATCATAACCGGTCAAGTCCACAGTTTTTTGATCTTGATTTTTGGCAACTACATGTATGGGATTGTCTATGCCCTGATAGACCTTGATTGTTCTGCTGTACACGATCCTGTTCCTTGTGCTAAAAATGGCGGGATCTATAACCTGAACTTCTAGAATATTCTTGTACCAGTAGACATCGATTGTTTGCATAGCCCCAAATCCATTATATTTTTATATTTATCGCATGGGCAGTTAAATACTTGCATGGATAAACTATGGAAAATTGAAAGCGCCTGGAAAGGTCACAGAGAATTTGCACAATGGTTAGTACGCAGACTCCAGCCAAAAATCACAGTTGAGCTGGGTGTGGATCACGGCTACAGCCTGTTTACACTGGCAGAAAACAATCCAGGACTGGTAATAGGCATAGATTTGTTTGAAGGTGATGAACACACCGGCAGCAGATCTGGAGATCAAGCTGCTGCTGTGGCTCAGTTTGCCGCGGACAACAACTATCAAAATGTTCGCCTGATCAAGAACAGTTTTGATGCTGTAGCAGAACAATGGGATGCAGACATTGACATACTACACATCGACGGACTGCACACCCAGGATGCTGTGCTCAATGATTTCAAACGTTGGTCACCATTTGTATCAGCCCATGGTGTTGTGCTCATGCATGACATTACCAGTTTTTCAGCGGTGATGCAGGTTTTTGTAGGTATTGCAGCCCCCAAGGTGGCTTTTCTGCACTCAGGCGGGCTAGGAGTTATCTGCAGGGATCAAACCTTGGCTGAAAGTATCCAAGCTGCGTTTCCACTAGCGTTACTAGGCCATGAACTTGTTCAAGAGCTGGAACAGCGTGGTCTTATGAAATAGTTTACCCCACTGTGTAACGATAGTTGACCATGATACCCCAGCTTTCTTGCTGGCGGATATCACTGGCATCTGCGTCAAAATTGATACTGTGCAATACCGCTCCGTTGCCTAGATGAAAACGAGCCACAGGGTCTTGGCGACTTTCAATAAACCGGCGGATTTCTAGTTCGGTTGGCGGATCCACAAAATGCTTGGTCAAGCTGGGAATAGGGCTGAGTGTGTAGAAGTTTTCTACACCACGCTCGCTGAAATAGCGCACAGCTTCAGCTAAGGCTCGCTGGCCCACGCCCATGAGTGCGTCAGGCAAGCGGAAAATGGTGTAGAACATGGCTGTGACACCACCTTCTACACCATCGCTAAAGATGTCTCGCATGCTGCGCACTAGATCATCACTTATTTTAGTGCAGATCATGCACTGATGTTCGTTGCCTTCATTGTACATGAGCACACGACGAGTGCCTTGGGTCCTTGTGTTTTTGTCCACTGTGGGATGCACAGGATCGTGCTCGATGAGGTCCAGCCAGCTGGGCTCAAATTTTTCTGAATCTGATGGGATGATCATGGGTGTTTCCTGATTGAATCTATGGGTATTTATCTCGTGGTGCCCAGGACAGGACTCGAACCTGCAGAACCTAGTCCCTCAAACTAGCGCCTATACCAATTCGGCTACCTGGGCATGTTGGCGGAAGCGGTGAGATTCGAACTCACGGACCATTTCTGATCGTCGGTTTTCAAGACCGGTGCAATAAACCAGGCTCTGCCACGCTTCCGTATTATGAATTCAGATAATCGTACAAGCGGTAAACACCTGCACGATCCTGATTTTTGTTTTTTGCGAGAAATTCTAAAAGTTTGGGCTCGTTTTTTTCTATAAGTGCCCGTTGTATACTAGCATCAACGATTGCTGATAATATATTTTTGTCGTCTAACTCTAGTGTAAGTCTTAGCAGTTCTATGTCCTTGAATGGAGTAAAGGTAATTGTGTTGCCAAGGTGCCAGTGCTGGTGATCATTGATGCAAATTTTGAGTATGTGTTCTTGTGTTGTTTGTTTTGTTTCTAATGCCTTGATGATTTCTGGATCCTGTTTTTGCTGTTCGTACAATTTACTTTTTTCCAAGCCTTGAAAATATTTGTAATGATAATGCTGCGGTTCTAACACTTGTTGCATGGTTGTGCCTAAATGTGTTAGCATGAGGTTGGCAGTGGCAGGTCCTCGCATGAAGTATTCGTCCCCACAGGCACCTGAAACGAACATGGTGGGTCTACAATAATGATGTATTTGATTATAGCCCCAGTAGCTGCGTATTTCGCTGCTATTGTCTATGGTAAACTGATCATAGTCAAAATGTTCTGCACATATTAGTTCATAAGGCACATTCAGTGCCTTTAGATAACTGATGCAGGTAAGAGTGTCTATTCCACCGCTGTAGAACACTCGCACAATGTCTTGATTTATAGCCAACCAATTGAATTTGGCACACAGCAGATTGTGTATTTCATCAACCACACTGTCGAAACTTCTAGAGGCGCCCACCC
>Ga0194115_10001540_pt1 | contig 29399 bp, 19 predicted proteins | sample TA2MahsurfametaG_3_FD_148656 | JGI IMG/M metagenome (GOLD analysis project Ga0194115, IMG submission 148656) | Freshwater microbial communities from Lake Tanganyika, Tanzania - TA2015002 Mahale S4 surface | ecosystem: Environmental > Aquatic > Freshwater > Lake | place: Tanzania: Lake... | reverse complement strand
GTGCAGCTAATACTTGTTCGGCAGGGGTAAAATCGTAACCCAGCGCAATACCATTAGCAAATGCTTGATCAATAGCAATGTTAGATAGCTTAGTAAAGATGTTTGCTATTTGATTATCTGATAGTTCAGTTTCACCATTAAGCAGTTTTTTCTTTTCTTTTCTTGTTAGTCTTTCGTTTTTAAATACTTCAAGGACAAGCGTATCAACAGGGACTCCAAGATCACTGAGTACTTCTTTTAGTTCTCCAACAGTAACCTTGCCACCCTTTTCTTTTCTAATAGCATCCATCAAAGCCCTAACAGTATTAACCATGTTTATGCTTTGCTTTGCTAATTCAAATAGTTGTTTATCGTTTGCTAGTGTATCTATTCTAGACAGCGCGTCATTTAAAGCTAATCGATATACAGAAGCATTTGAATCTATTGCAGAACTAAGTTCTTTGATTGTATCATAGAGTAGTTCTTGTCCAGCCGAGTCAGCTTTCTTTTGTTTAATAAAAGCTTTGCTAAGTAGTAGTTCGTTTGTTTTCTTTCTTACTTCTGCAATATTCTTGTTGATTTTTTCTTGTATTTCTTTTTGTTTTTCTGGATCTTTTTCTAGTCGAAGTTCTCCAACCAACTTAAACCGCTCTTCGTTTAGCTTAAGTAGTTCAGGATTATTTTGTGCTTCATATTGATAGGATGAATCAATAGCACTTAAGAGCTGCCTTGATTTTTCTAATCTACCCTCAAAGTCAGCATTCCGTAGAAAATTACCAGCCTGTAAATTTTGTGTTCTGGCTCTATCAAGTCTACTTATAAGCCCACTAACAACCTTAGCTTCTTTAGCTTTGCCTTCTCTTTCTAGTCGTAGTTTAAGTTTATTTAATCTACTAACAAGTGTTTCTGTTTCTCTAGTTTGTAATCCCTCATTAACAAGGATAGTACCATCCAGTGAACTTTGCCATTTAGACCATAAGTAGGAAAACTCTGATAGTTCTTCAGATGTTACTTTACTAATATCACCCCTAGCTTTTCTAAACTTACTAATTAATGTATCTAATCTTGCTCTATCTTTATCTGTAAATAAACTATTGTTTAGTAATGTAGCGATGGTTTCTGCTTTTTCATCTGTTTCTACTGTATTCTCAAAGGTTAATACAATCTTATTAACAACTTCAGGATCAGTTACTCCTAGGGATTTTAATTCTTCTCTAATATTATTTAAGACTTCTTCGCTACATTTACCCATTATATATCTCCTTATTTACAGGCATCTTTGTATTTTTGTAGTATCTTGTTAAATAGGTATATCCTATCTACAGTTTCTAAGTTCTCGGCAAGTTCTGACATTGCTGCCCTGACATCTATAACCCCGGTTGAAGGTTCTGGGGTAGGTTCAGTTACTTCTGGAACAGCCTCAGCTACAGGCTCAGCACCTTCAGTAACAGCCTCAGCTACAGGCTCAGCACCCTCAGGAGCAACCTCAGAAGGCGTTGTGGGAGGTTCTGCAATAACTTCCGGGGTTACTGCTGGTTCTGCTGGAGCTGCCGTTCTAACGACTTCTGCTGCCGCTTTATCTAATTCAGTAGCGAGGGTAGGTCCTATATCAGAAGGCAACCCAGACTCTGGTGTTGAGGTTTCTCTTAGTGCTTCTATTACAGGAATAGCTGCTTCACCAAGCTCAGTTGCTACTGCCCTTAGTTCTTCCCTAGTTGCTACTGCATCAATAGCAGAAGTAGAATCGGATGGAATAATTAAAGCGCGTAAAGCTTTTGCTCTTTCTCTCTTACCATCTCTCCACTCCTTTAATTTACCAGCCAACTCTTCAGCACTTAGGGTACTAAGATCAGCATTTTTATTAAGCTGCTCTAGTTCAGTATTCTTAGTACTTATATCTACTGATAGAGAATCTATTTTACCTTGGGTTTCTTGTTTTTGTTCTTCAGAAAGTTTTGTTTTATTCTTTTCTAAGTACTCAACAAGATTCATCTTTTCGTTTTCAAGGTCACTAATTTCTTTTTGTTTACCAGATATTTGTTCTTCATTTCTCTGGCTCTTGTTAAACATCTCTCGTTCCATTGCAAGCCAAAGACCAACGATTTGGCTTTTACCACTTTCTGAAATAGATGTATCAGAAACCATAGCAGAGAATAAGGTTTCGGCAACATATAAATCCATATCATCGTCAGTTAAAACTTCTGGTGATTCTGAATCTGCTAGTTCTTTTTTCTTTCTAATTAAACTATCCTTAGCTTTCTCTACTATTTGTGCGGTTCGTTCTGCACTTAAAGTTTGAGAAGCCATGCCCCAAGCTGCTGCTGTTCTAAAGTTTGGGGATTGATTATTAGCATCCAGGATACCAGCAGTACGCATAGCATAAGCGGTAACAACAGCATCAGTATAGATTCTAAGTTCATAGTTACTTAAATCTTCATTAGAGTTAAAGGGTCTTGCTAGTTGTGCTGATGCTTTTAGGAATTCTTGTAGGTTTGTTGGTAGTTTTTCAAACTGTGATTTAACTACCTTACCTAAATAGTTTCCACTAACTTTATCTAAAGCACTAACACCCTTAAATGTTACAAACTGAACACCAGATGATAAACCACCTAACCCAAACTCACCAACAATTTCCATTCCAATATCGTGAGCAAGATTCTTTGTACTCCACTCATATGCTGTATCGTTATCCATATTATTTAACTGGTTGTTTATGTTATACCATGCACCAGTAATAACGCCATTACCTACACTTACACCAGCATAGGTTGCTGCTTTGCCGGTAAGGGTGCTAGATTCTTTTGCAAACCTACCAGCAATATTATGTGGCAACCAAGAGGTAACGACTTCAGCTGACTTTCTAAATCGCTGAACAGCTTGTACAGTTTTCATTGCAGTTGATCCATACTTGCCAGCTAAGATTGCTCCACGGGCACCAAGCAAAGCTGCGCCACCTACACCAGCAGTAACTACAGATACCCCAATAGTTGCTGCAATATCTACAGGAGCATCAATAGATCCAAATGAATCTCTAATAAGGGGGCCTACTGTAGTCTTAATTAAATAACCTAGATCAGACATTTGTTCTACATCAGATCCCATTATTCTAACAAATGCATTAGTATCTACAAAGTTATTTAACTCATAGAAAAAATCTAATTCGTTTTTTGTATTAGACAAAGCTTGGACATCTAATCCATTTTGAACAAACCAGGCAGCAGCTCCTGGATTTGTTTGTTCAAATGCTTTCCATGCTTTATTATAATTCCAATTTGGATTTGCCGGTAAGTTAGAAACTATATCAAATGGGTCTGAAGAATAATAGTTTTCTCCAAATGTTATAAGGCCACCATAACCACCTATTGATAAAGCCTTAATTGATTCCCTTGCAATATTATCTCGGCTATCAGGACTTAAGAAAGGTACAAACTGTACCCAGTTAGCACCCCATCCCCACTCAGCCCAAGCAGCAAACCCTTTAAGTTTTTCTATGGCTTTTTCTCTTTCTGTTTCATCTAAAGCCATATTAGCTTCTTTAAGTGCTGTATAGAAATCTTTAGTATTAAACCCTTTACCCATATATCTTAAAGATACTTGCGCTGCTGCCGGTTTTTCAATTCCAAACATACCTTCTAGATTATCTTTACCCTGAGATATAATCCATTGTTGTTCATTTCTATCAGGATCTGCAAATACTAACTCGCCAGTTTGATAGTCCCTAAATACCAATGGACCCGTAGCATTTAATCTTCTAGTTCTAACAGTATTTTCATCAGCTAGTTGATCGGTATCTTTTGGTGTATTACTTAAACTAGAGGCCCACTGACTAGCAATTTGTTTATTTAAATTGGTATCTTCTTCTTTAGGTCTACTTAAGTACTCGTCTTCAAGAAAAGCACTAATGTATATATACTCTTTTAAATCATTGCTATATTCATTATAAGCCTTTAAATCTGCCCGAGCTAATTCTCCATCATCAGTTCTAACTTCGGGTAGTATTAATGAACTAAAATCTTTAGGATTAAAAGAATCGCCAAATAAATTATAAGGATCATAATTCATTATTAGTCTCTTTCTTCTCTAAATACCAATGGACCCGTAGCATTTAATCTTCTAGTTCTATATAAGCCTTCTTTTTTTAGTCTCCAAAATTGTTCAGAGAATTTAAAGGTGTCATTATAATCTTTTGAAAGATCTTGTCTATTAAAGCCATAATGAATACCAGGCGGTCTTGGTGGTGGGCTGCCAATATATTGTAACCAAGGATGACCAAAGTTTGTGCTTCCTTCTTCGCCTACAAAAAATTCACGAATAAAATCAAGTTGAGTATTTAGATTTGTAAGTTGAGTAGTGCCTGTAATTGTTTCATTAGTTTGGAGTGGATATAGCTTAGGATCAAATGGCACACCATAAGATAAAGGAATACTGTAAGATCCACTATCATCTGAAACCATTTGTCTAACTGTAGCATCTCCTGCAAAATCAATTGAAAATACTTTAGGTTTTCTACCAGGAGCATTACTAAATATACCATTACCAACATCTAACAAATCTGGTGGTAATATACCACCCTTACCTTGTACTCTTCCTGATGTATATACAATATCCTCTAACTCAAACAATAAAGCTGCATTTGTTCTTGCTCTTCTATTAAGTTTAGAATCTTCTGCTAATCTTGTTGCAGCATCTTCAATAGTTCCAATAGTATAAGGATTTAAGTCTTCACCATAATAAGTTTTAGCTAGTGTAGTTAAGTCTTCTTTTATTTCTGCTTCACTTATTCTTGATCTTTCACCAAACAACCATAAAGTAGCATAAGTAGATTCTCTACCAGAAATACCAGGAAGATACTCTTCTCTATCAAATAAACTCCCAGGGATATCTTCTTCAACCGTTTCTTGATTTCTTACCCCATTAGGAAAATAAGAACCTGGTGCTGCTGTAAGAGCATTAACATAGTTATTATGTTTAGCTGGAATCCTAAGAACATTGCCAGTTAATGCTTGTTCTGGATCAGTCATCCAATTTCCAGTCCAAAATTGTCCAACTTCGTAGCTGAAAAAGTCAGGAAGAATAGTTGGACCACCCAAGAAAAAAGTACTTGATTCATCATTCCAATAAGACATTACACTAGTTAAGTCTGTGTCATCTGGAAAAGCTTCTCTATAGTTTTGTAGGAAATTACTAAAGTTTGGGTTAGCTCTTAATGGAGTTGTTAATGTTTCTACAATAAAACCAAATGTTTCATCAGTTAGTTTTATGTTTATTGGTCTATTATTATCATCAAATATTGTAATACCTACAACGAAGGAATCTCCATCTTCTTTAAATGGAATACCAACTGTAGATGCTAGTGTTCTAACAATTGTTCTTTGTTTCTGCTCAGAAGTATTACCAGCAATCTGCCAACCAGAATCCGTCCATGCTTTTAGAACCATTTCTCCATTGTTTCTATTAGCTATATTTTCACTGTTATTTCTAGTAGTAAGTACTGAAAATGGAAATACAAGTTGATTATTAGTATTAAAATCCCCTTCACCAGAATTAGACCAACTAGATGATCTAAAAATCTGAAGTGGATTTTTGGTTTGTACAGCATCTGTTGCTAAATTTGCTGCTGCTTTAAGTTTTCGTTTAGCTAGTTCAGCCATTCTACTTGAACGCTCAGTAAACTCACTACCTAAGGCTTTTCTAGTAGTATCTGTAAGTCCTGAAATTGTGTTATCTGGATTATTAACAGTAAACCGATTATCTCCCTTTATAAATTCTTGATTGGTTGCTAATTTTAAAGCAACTAAAGATCTTAATGAAGGAACAAATGACTTTATGTCAGAACCTTGAGACATCATTAAAATCTGAGCATCAATAGATGACTGTAATGTTGTCGGATCTTTTACAGATTTAGCTACAGCTTTACTTGCAATACCATCAGCAATGGCAAATAAAAACATTAGATTACCTTTATCCATTTGTTCTATATTACCACTTCTAGCAGACAAATCCGCAAATGCTTTATCCATTCTTGATTTTATATCTTCTTTGGTAAACATACCGTGTCTAACCATAAAGACAGCCCTAGCATAATTACCCTGATCTAGAGTACCACTATCGTCTACAATGGTTATTGTACTTAAGTTTGAATCTGCTAGTACTGGACCATAGAAGGTTGAAGTATCAAGGTCACTATCCTTGTATAATAAGGTAAATGCGCTTTCTGTTGCTAGTGCAGCTTCTGCAACCCTTGTAGCTGCCGCTCGTTGACTTGCTATTTCATCTGGTTTATCTCCAACAATAGCAGGATGATTTGATATACTAGTTAATACTATTGTTCTGGTTGCTAGTTTCTTTAATTCTTCTTCAGCAATTGTTGCTCTAGCGGCAGCCATAGTTGGATTTGTTTTTTTTAGTTCATTAATCTCTTGTTGTGCTAGTCTAGCTGCTACTAAAAGTTGTAAGTTATTAATTGTTATTCCGTTAGAAGCAACAGGAACAGCAAAACTAAACCTTTCGTTACCAACCATTGTATTATATGTTAATCCATTAGAAGCTTCATTTGCTTTTAAAGCTAAATCATAAACAGCAGGATTATTTTTAAACGCATCTTTGGCAAAGTTCCAACCACTTTGTGTATCGGTAGATACTGATGCTGCTTCTTTAAGCTGAGCTGGAGTAAATACACCCGATTGTTTACCTTCTTCAATCTTTATGGACCCAATTTCTTGTAGGGTTCTATTTAAAGCTCTGTTTAAACTAAGTATAACCTTGTTATCTTCACTAAAAGCCTTGGCTATACCTTCATTCTCTTGATCTTTAGTTGCTAGTGATCCATATTTTTTAAGTAAAGCTTTTGCTTCTGGTGATTGGTCACCCTGATTAGCTGCAACATATAAGTCATACTCGTTTGGCGGAAACCCTAAACCCCAATTCCAAACATTTCTACCACCTTCACCTAATAATACATTACTTGTATTGGTTGCTACAAGTACTTGAATAAGATTTTGTTCATATGTTTCACTAGTTAAACCAAGATTGCTTGCTGTAGCCTTTAATAAGATAGGTAGTTGTCCTGCTGACTGTAGACCAGTAATAGCTGTATTTATATATGGAGCTACTGCTGCATTGATTTGTCTTTCTACTACACCAGTAAATCTGCTATTACTATTTAATGTACTAGATGCAATTTGTTTTATACTTTCTCTATTACTTTCAGCATAACTTGGTGTTTGAAAAATAAGTAATGTAGAAGCACCAGTTGAATCTTTTGGAACACGAACTAAACCAGCAGCAACCATTGTTTGTCGCTGTGCTGGTGTTGCTGTTTCCCATGTTTTAACTAAAAGGTTTGTTGTATAATCAACCGCTTCAACTTGACCCATGTTACTATTATTAATGGTTTCTATAATACCATCCATTAAAGATGATAAAGCTGAGTTCATATCAGCCGGATTTCTAATATTTACTGTAGAAAGCAATCCCAATACTTCCGCTGCTGCTGCTTGCGTTTGTGTTGGTAAAGGGGTAACAGAAAAAACCCTTCTATTTGTATCTTTATTTGCTTGTTCAAATTTAGCATTTGATTCAGCCTGTGCAGCACCCATACTTCTACTTAATCTATAAGCAGCTTGAGCAACTATATCCTGCATAAGATGATTGTAAGGAGAATACCTATCAGAGTTTGCTTCAATTCCTAGTGTGTCTCTTAATACACTTTCGATTGCTTCGTAATTTCCACCGTTTTGTCTAATAAGATCTACCTGACCTATGACTTGTTCAAGTTGTGGTAAGCTTCCAGAACTAGTAGCTTCTTGTCGTAAGGTATCTAATAATACTGGATCTCCCTGATCATTTGCTAATACAGCCTCAAAAACGTCTTGCATAAATCCTGCTGTTCTTTCAAGACTAAGTTTACCTTGAGTTACTGCTACTTCTTGCGTGTGGTTTTGTAGGTCTTTTTGATATCCTAAATAATAAGACATAGCCTGTGGCATACCAGCTTGAAGCTCATAATTAAACCTCTCTAGATATACTCTTAGTCTATCTTCAGGCGACCACGATAGAGTTTCTTCTTGAAACTTAGCATAGTCTTCTTGAAATAAAGAAGTAGCATCTGGGTCTTGATCTAACCAGTCACCATATAACTGGGCTTTTCTATTTTTATTGTTTCCATTAGTTGGTGCGGCATCTAGTAACTCAACTAGTTTTTTTCTTTTGTCTTCTCTTGATACTTCTGGATCTTCAAGGATAGATCTTCGTTTACTGTTAGGACCTTGCCACTGATCATCATACCATTTATTCCATAAGATATCATTATTAAGGGCAGCAAGCTGTGATATGTTTTGGGCCGAGTCTACAACACCGCCAGCAATATATGACAAACTTTGGTAAAGGGATTCTTCTCCGCTGGGGCCTACGGATTGTTGAGGTGCGCCTACTTGGAATCTACCTCCAATTGTTCTGCCTTGCTCTTGTACAGTACCTGGAGTTACATTAAGATTTACTTGACGATCACCGCCAATTTTTAATATTCTTGGATCTATTGCCATTGTTTATTCCTTTCAACCAAAGATTCCACCACTCATCTTAAACAATCCACCAATACCGTCACTACCCATTTCATTAGAAAGCTTGGCACCAGTTAACATTCCTTGAAATGCTCCAGAAACACCGGACATTATACCACCAATAAGCGGAGATTGGGTATCCTGTAGCAGTGGTGCTGCATCATAACCCTGGAAATCAGCAATAAATACATTTTCACTACGTTGGTTCATCATGTTTTTTGTTTGCGTGTTAATGTTCTTTATTTGCTGATCAAACTCTACTTCTTGTTTTTCATTTTCATCTAACATTGACCTAGCTTGGGCTATAAGCATAGCGGTTGTTGATCCTGATTTGGCAGAAATACCACGGGCACCAACAGAAGATGTAAGAGCAGCCCTTCCTGCGGTAGCTGCATTGTATGTTGCTTCTTGTCTATAAACATTAGCAACTTTAGCAGCTTCCTTTGCATCATAGTTATAAGAAAAAGCTGATTCAGATATTTGTCTGTTCTTTTTTAATTGGTTTTCAAACTGCTGCACAGCTTCTAGCTGAGCTTTTGAGTTATTCCAAGCTTTTTGGACAGTAGCAGCACCCCACCTAGCAAGAGCTTCTTGGTTTTCTCTTTCTGCTTTAGCAGATGCTGCCATGCCACCAAAAACACCCTGAGCTAATGACATAGCTCCAAGGGCAATTGGAAGAAAACAAGTATTGTCTACAGTGTTCTCAAACAAAACCATTAATGTAATTACAACTATTGATGCAAATAATTCTTTTACCATCCCCATTGGCTTTTACCTTTCTTTCTTGGTTTGTGGTTTGTTGCGATTAGCTTAGTAGCTCCGCTATTGGGATAATAATCACCAGCCCTAAAGTTATCAGCCCAGTTTTTTATTCGTTTTTCCCAGATCTTTTTTTCAAGATCTTGCATTGATTTTTTTGTATCAACAGACATATGACTTTTGTAGAATTCTACTGCTGCTGACAAAGCATCAACCCTGTCATCGTGTTTTAAAGCTCCACGACCCCTATGTATTCTAGTTAGTTGGATTTGGTTTTGCTCATCCTTAATAGCTTTTCTTGCTAAAACTAATCTGTGCATGGACATAACAGGTTCTAGTGTTTCTATAATTCTTAATTCCTTTTGTCCAGTTACTTTGTATTCTTCTATACCAACATGACCGCAATGCTCTACTAAAAATGGAGTTAATACTTTTGTAAACAAGCCATCTCCAAAGTTAGACTCTACCCTAACTAAAGGTATTCTATATTCCTTTACTAGTTTAGCAATCTTAAGTAGGGTTGTATTATCATATCCCCCCTCTATTCCAAGTAACTCATGGATAAACACCATGCCACTAAGAACAGATGATATACAAACACCAGTCTGATCTGTGCCTCTACCAGATGGGTCAATAGTCATATGCATATGTTGCCAAGGCAAGAATGTATTAGATACATGCATTGGTTCTGGGATTATGTCACCCGAAATACCAAACATTGGCATACCAGCTAATTGATTTTGACCCTGCCAGATTAACCTATCTGGACCAACCTCTGGATCTACATCTATAATAATAAGGTCCCGTAACTTTAAAGGATATCTATCGGCATCTGCTAGTGAAGTTATAAGACGATACTGGAGAGCATAGGCACTAGGCCCCATTTTAGCCTGTCTAGCGGCTAGCTCTATTCGGTCGAACCGTTCGGGCTGTGTAGCATCCCCTGGCTCTAGATCAAGCTCTAGGACCCAGGAAGCCACGTCCTCGACTTCATGTGGAACTGTTGCATTAGGCATCTCAGCCGGGTACTTAATCATAGGATAGGAACCCTTAAGGACATTATAAATAGAGTCCTGATAATGTGGTGTACCTAGGAAGATAACCCTAGATGGTTTGTTTCTAATAGACTCAAGTTCATTGAGTTTCTTAAGTAAGTTTTCCTTACCTATTGGTGTTTCATTTTTACCAGCAATTTCAATGTCATCTAGGATAATACGGTCTGCGTGAAGACCAGTAATCTGACCTGTAATGCCACGGGCTGCACAACTAAGGTCCTGTGTAAACTTGGTCCTAACGGCTACGTTAAAACCAAGGGCGTTGTCCTTATCAGTATCACCGGGGATTAAGTGAGTACAGTAAGAAACAACAGATAAAATCTTTCTAGCTTGTGAAACAAAGTCAATAGCTTTACCCTGTGTATTAGATAACACAAGAAAAGTACAGTTAGGATTCTTTAACCACTCCCAACTTGCTAAGCAAGCGGTAATGGTTGACTTACCAGTACCACGCCCTGCGGCTATGATCTGATCTGACGGACCCCCTTGAATTTGTCGAGCTAGTTCATACTGGATTCGGGTAGGTTCCCCAAGACCGAGATGTTTAAAACAAAAGTAAAGGTGGTTTCTAAAATCATCTACAACTTCTTGGGGAACCCTCATCCGAATCTCCTATTAGTAAGCGGCCTTCTTCATTTTGAATGGAGCAGCATCCTTCATGGCCTGCTCTACAGCTTCAATAGACTCGCTTGGAATCTTGTTGATCTGGTCCTTGTGGTCACTAAGGATGCCACGGACTACAGTATAAAAACCAGGAGTGCACTTAGCCTCATCACCAAAGTCGGCAATAAGGCGAGCAATCAATAACTCCTGTAGGCTATTTAATTGCTCCTTCATATTACTTCTTGCCTAGCTTAGTGATTGGAAATACATGACCAGCTACATAACCAACAACAAATAACATACCAGCAAACCAAAGACTACCTAAAAATGATTCCATATTAATTCTCCTTTTTACTTAACTTACTATAAGCTGCATCAAAAGCTGGGTCTGATGCCCGTAATGCAGCAACCATTTCCCTGGGGGTAACTGGATCAGACTCGTCTAGCGTCTTCTTAGCTAACTCAGCCTGCTCTAGTTTAGCCTTAGGAATAAATAAACCTAAAGAATAGAATATACTCTTAAGTAATGTACCTAGTCCGGTATACCAAAGTATAAAGCAAATAGCAATTATACTAAGAGTAACCATTACATAAGATAATAAACTAGCCCACCAAGGAACCTCATCTTCTACTTTGGTTAACGCAACCAATGTAGACTTAGTTAGATTAACTATAGTATCTTGTTCTTTCGTTCCAGCAGATGCTTCTGCTCGGATCGACGCAACATCTATAACCTCGGTTTTTGTGGCTTCATCAATTCTAATGAACCTTTCCTTAGAGGATTGAGCCAAAGTAGATACTTGATTAGCATCTTTTGCAATCTGTTCCGTAGGTGATTTACAACCAACTAGAACTAAACACAATAGTAATATATACTTATACATTACTTTCTTCTTTCTAGTTCAACAACCCTAGCTTTGAGATCTTCTAGCATGATCTTGTGAGTAGCATCATTTGATGATATTTGAATCTGTGCCTTAACTAAATCCTGAACAATAATCTTTAGTTCTGATAAGTCTTGATTTGTTTTATCAAGTTGTTGAGTTCTTTTGCCAATGTCTACAAAAAAACCACCAACACCTACACTTAGGACAACTAACTGAATCCATTGAATAATAGATGATATATTTGGTTTTTCTTGTTCCATTGTTACTCCTCTGTAAATTCGCTAAAGTTTAAGTTATCTGGATCCATCCCAACAAGTAAAGGCTCACAAGCATCCGAAGTTAGTACAGATAATCTAATCCAAAGATTACCTGGAATACCAGCTCTTACAAACTTAACAGCACATTCATTGCGTCCTGATACTGTAGGAGCAATTGCAGATATTCTAGTAGTGCCTAAGTTTCCTTCTACAGAATCCATAGTACCATCACCAAAATTAACTGTATCCACATTAAATGCGCCTTCATTATAGAAAGCATCACCAGTTGAAGTAGATGTATTTCTAAAGTCTATTAAATTAAAGTTCCAAGGACCACCATCTTTTTCTGTATCAACACCACTATTATCCCATTGTGGATAGTCTAATAATAAGTCTTGAGAAGTAAATCTTCTAAATACTTTTGAATAACCTATTGATTTAATTCTTGGAGTTTGAATAGCTAAGGTAATTACATATCTATTAGTAGAACCCTGTACTTCAACTCTTTCGTTTTTAATGTATACTTTTAACTTTGAATAATCATATCTAGAAGATGCTCTTAATGCTTCTATATCAGAAGTATCTGCAAAGATATCAGCAATATCAGTTACTGTTGTTGTTGTACCTGAATCTGGTTGATTTGTTAATCCCCACTCAAGAATAACAGAAGAGTTTAAAACATCTTTACTTGGATCTCTTACTAAACTAGCTATAGTATTTTTAGAAACAATTCTAAATACATACTCGTCTACTGGATCTGGAATAAAATTATGAGCTTGAGAGAATAAACAATTACCATCAATGTTTATTAAGTGATTTCCTTGATAACCATTTGTAATGTAATTTGTTGGTGTTGGAGTAGTAACATGAAGTTCGTTAGGCCTAAACATCCAAGGTACAAAATACTTACCTTTTATATTACTTAGTTGCCCAGCAGCAGCATTTACTGTAGACAATATAGGCATTTTATTAAACGAATTATAATATGAATTGTTTCCTGGAGCGGTTACTACACCATTTGTATTTAAGTTTGTATCGGTTATAAACCAATCTATACAAGCTTCGTTTCTCATATTAAAAAATGCATCTCTAATATTAGTACTTAAGAATACTTGGTCTGTACTCCACTGGCTTGACCAATCTTCCCAGAAACCATCAGCTTTAAAATAATAACCACCACCATAAGACACACTAGATGGTGATGGAGACTGGTCTAAACCACTATTAGCAAATCTATGAGATCTTGTATCGTTCCATTGAGCCGAACTTATATCATCATATAAAAATAAGTAATGTCTTGATAGACCTTGAAATCTAATATCCTCTTTTACCGCATCAACTGTTATTCTTGTTGGTGATATGCCTAAAGCTAATGCAGCTTCATTGTAGTAGATGATTTGTTCTGGAATTTTAAATGTAATTGGTCTAATAGGTTCTGAAGATATTTCTAGTCGTTTAAAACCATTAGTAAATCCTATACCTGGACTTAAAGTATTCCAACCAGAGTAGTCTGCTTTAATAAGACCACCTTTAAAGTATCTGGCTAGATTATCCCTATGCTTTGGTTCTGATAGATCCTGATTACTAGCAAACTGATATAAGGGGCGAGCAGCAGCAAATGCTAAATCCCTAAGCCCAAGTAAATAATAATCACAGTAAGTTCTACTAGTTCCCAGAGCTAAGGCTGTTTGAGGATCTGATGGTTTCCACTCGTAGCCTAATGCATTAATTTCATTCTTTACTGTTGTTTCTGAAACACCACCAGCACCAGTATCCATATGAAAATAAACATTAGTGGCTGTAAATACCGGTAATTTTAAAGTTGTAGTATTACATTGAGGAACACTTAGATAAAAAGCTTTTACACCATAGCCATAAACTTTAGAGTTATGATTTAAAATTGAGTTTTCACCTTCAAATTCTTCTGGATCAGGATACTCGTCTAATCCACCCAGTGATTTAGCATCACCATATACCCAAGGATTATCATACTTATGATCCCATACATTAGTATATGTATAATCATTAATATCAATAATTTGAAGGTCTTTAGCTGTTGTAACAGTAGCAATCATAAGACATTCTTCTTCTTCTTTTGGATTACCTTCAACTGGATAACCAAAAAATCTAGAATGAATATAACCATATGGTGAATACAACTCTCTAGGGTGATCCCAGAATTGAGTATCGGTACTGTTTAATGGCCTGTTTCTTGTATTTTCAAATCCCGGAGCAGAAAAAGTAGTATTAGTAAATGTAGCACTTACATTTGCTGTATAAGGTTTTCTACCTAATCCCAGGTTCCAATAGAATTTCATCTTTGTTGGATTACCAGAATCAATAGCAATATCATTTAGGGTTTCTTGAACCCAATTAAACCAAACTTCTGGATCTGGATCTTCGGAAATACCACCAGTTGGTATTAAAGTTTTAATAAGATGATATCCTGTTGGGGCATCTAGCAAAACCCACTGCAAGTTTGGAGCTAATGTTTTAAATCTGTTTAGAAACGACTTAGAAGATACATCAATACTAGAAGCATCACTGGTATATGAAAGATCATTACCAACTGTTCTATTCTTGTAGAATGTTCTATCCTTAAAGATTAAATTGTCTTGGAATATATTTACAGTTGGGACACTATTTCTCCACTGCAAAGGAATACCACTAACAACTAATAAACTTCCTTCTTCAATTGGTGCTGTAAGAACTGGAAGGAATGTACTACTGCTTGTTCCTGTGCCTGCTTCACCAGGAACAAACTTACTACCATCCCATACAAGTGTTTCACCAATACCAATACTATCTAAATCAAATACTAATGGACTAATACCACCCTCAACTGTAATGCCACCAGTTGAAAAATAAGATATCTTATCACTAGCAAATTCTTTTTCTTGGATTGTAAACAACAACTGATGAAAGGATGTATTTAGTTGCTCTGCCGTTAGCTTAGCACCATCAGTAAATCTAAATAACATTCTATCTGATGGAGTGCTACGTCTAATTACAACCTGACCAGAAACAGGAGCAGTAACAAATATAATATTGTTGTTGTCAACATCAATGGTATAGTGAGTATTCTCAATTAGTTGTGTTTCTTCAGCACCAGCAGAAGCTCTAGTATAAACCTTAAGCTGTGACGTTACAGGAAATTCACAGATCCAATAGATGTCTGAATAAGAATAGGTTGCTCCACTTGCTGAGTATACCTTTTCAATATTGTCTGCATAAAATACAGGATTACCGTCATTATAACTATAGCAGGGCATTGTCTCTCCTTATTCAATACTTGTATTTCTTGGTCTAAATGTACCAATTACTTCTATGTTTGTGATATTACATGGTGTTGGATAGGGAGATTGAATGTAAATGCTTAGGTTTTCTGAAAATGAAAGAACCTTAGCAAAGTGCTCACCTACTCCAGAGATTTTTAAATTACCAATTGGTGTTAGAGGATTGTTTAAATCCATTGGATCAAATGTTGTTACTGACTGTGCTCTACCCTTACGCTGAATAATTACATCGTAGTTGCCAGTATTAAAATGTCTAGTAGTTAGTCTCTTAACATTAAGAACACCCTCACTAACGGAAGAAGACTCTTCACTGGATCTAGCAATAAGAGGAGATAACTCTACATTCATTAGATACGATCTTCCAACCCAAACGGCATCTTCAGTGATATCACCAGAAACCTTGATCTTTGTTTGACCAGTAATAGGATCAGCAAAGTTTTCTGTAACCTCATAGGCATTATATGCATTTGTCCCCCAGTCTGCATGTAAAACTACATAGTCAATTAATGGATCAAACACAGGTAAACTAATAGTAGATTCTTCTGATACAGAATCATAAACAATATCAATTGCTTCAATCTTTTGTAACCAGTCTAACATTGGTGTTGTTACTGGAAGAGACTCAAGTGATATATAGTATACAGCCAATCCTTCGGCTGGACCTAAGTTACTTACTTGCCGCTTAGATATTAAATACATATCCTTTTCATATGTTTGCATAGCAACAATATTATCATTAGTAGCTAGGATCCATCTATGGAAAGCATTCTGAGCTATTGCATTATTGTTTACTCTAAAGGTATGTACATAGATTTCATTCTTATTAGAATTATCTACAGCAAAGATAGAGTTAGTTGCTGAGCTAGCTGTAATTGTACTAATTACATCTGGCAAGTATCCTCTACAGTGGAAGCTAACATCCTGGCTAGTTGAGTACTCATCACCCATAGATCCACCAGAAACATAAAGGTAACTCTTGCCATTATCCATAAAGAATATACTAGTTGCCATCCTTTGTGGGGCTACTAGTTTAGATGTACTAAAGTAAGATGTCGGTCTAAACTCTACATTGAATGCAGATATGTTAGTATCTAAAGATCCACCACGAACTTCAAACTGTGTGGACCCAGAGCTTAGTGCAAGCATTATATTCTGATATGGAACAATGTGGCTAAGCTTATTGTACGAACCAACACTGGCTTGGATATCAATAGGATCACCTTCTGTTATATTATTAACATCATCAATCCAGAAATTAAAGAATGAGTTTGTCTTACTTGCTAATAGGTTGTTATTAGTTGCCATCCAAAGTCTATTCTTCCAGATAGCAATTGACTGAACTTTTTCTTTATTGTTTACACACTTAGGACCTGGGTTATTTAAAGATGTACCAGATCTTCTAGCAAACAAAGGCATATGCTTTATACGCCACTTGCCATCTGTAGCTGTATCTTTGTAAATAATTACAGGGAATCTTCTATGATCAAATACAGTATTAGGACCCTCTGATCTTACCCGCTCAAAGTATGGGTTCTTTTTATATCTTGTTGCTCTATAGAATCCAGCAGGAAAAGTTAGATACGGGCTTCTTGCTGCATAGATCTTACCAAACCCCCAGTAACTTGTTTCACCATCTCTGTCTTCTGCTGGTAGTGGTGAGGTTCTATGATAATGATCCTTATTCCAGTTAATAACTTCAATACCATCAACTAATGGAATTGGAATATTTCTTGGGTTATCATAATAATGATGAATCATTCTAACAGCTTGGAATCCATTAGCATCCCTAACATCTGCGGACACATTGCCATCAGAAGAACCTAATGATACAATCTGAGGAATGTTGCCAAAGTTTTCTCGGCTCTGCCCTTTTTCAACTTCTTCAAATAAATCGTTTGAAGCATCCACTTCAAAGATAATATCATCTCTTACGTTATCCCAATATAAAGTATTTTCTTCAAACTCGGGTGGAACAGATGTATCATAAGTACCAAGAATATCTTCTTGGATTGCTGGATCTGTAATGTTTGCTGGGAAATTATAACCAGATGGTCTACTAGCAATCTTATAATTAATTACATCACCTGAGTGAATGTATTCATTACTTGGAATTGATGCATAGTATCCTTGGCTTTTAAACCCACCACCACTAGTTTCGCGAATAGCGTTGTTTGGTAGGAAATCTAAAGGTACTAGCTTATTCCATAGAATAATACCAACATCATAATCAATAGCACCGAAGGTATCACGCATTGCTGTAGATTGAGATACCTGAACCTGTTCGTTTGCTATTCTATAGGTGTTATTACCAACCTTATTACCAAAGGTAAGGTATTCAAAAATGCTACGATTAAATCCACTAGTATTATTAATGCCAGCAGTTTTATCTACTGTTTCTTTAATCCACTCTGTTGGCTCAATGCGATAAACGGAAATAAAATCATCTAACTTTATATCGATAGCAACGCCAAAGCCAGCGGGTTCATAGTGAAAACTATTTACCTCTAGTGGATCAAACTTATAAGCTGCTCTATTTATAATAATACAGTATCTATTGTATCCATCTATATCTAAGAAATGAAAAAATAGATTGTCGGTATTAAAGTTTGTTAAAGAATCCACTTGATTTGGGTCAAGTGAATCCAAGAAGTTTGTTGGTGGGGTAGAGTTCTTCACACTAAGGGGAGAGTTTTCTGTTTGCCCTAGGTATGGTGATCCGCCTTCGCAACTAACTTTAGTAAGTGGAGGTCGCTTTTCAACAGACTTCTCAAGTGTAACTAAACAGTTGTCAATGTTTTGGGCTTCGGACATCAAACGCTTTGTGGGTGCTTGTCTACCTACGCCACCACTAAGGGAGTTAATTGGAAGTCTGATAAAAGGCATATATTAAAACCTCGTTCTAGTAAAGTAAGGATCGTTACTAAGTATACCACGGCGATCTACAGAAGCTCTTGTTCCTGGATCACCATTAAATATACTGCGACGCTTCTTAGAGATATCAGAAGCTTTACCTCTAGCCATATGGAATTGCTCTCGGCTAGCTAAATATTGATCTACCTGAGGATCACCTTGAGTTATAGCTTGATATTCTCTTGCAGCAGTTTCCATAATACCCCGCTGTAGTGGAGAGTCAATATCATTCCAACCATAAGGATTTGAAATGCTAGAAGGATCACCTAGTAGTACAATTACTTCAATCTTTAGAGCCTTGTCAAATACATCTGTCTGCTTGGTAATGTTGAAAAGCCGAGGTGGATTGGACTTAATAGTAGTTTGAATCACCTCCCCCGTCGTAGAATCAAACAACGGCTCAACAACTTGAGCATAGCAAGCATTAGCTGGTAATAATATCTTACCATCGACTTCAGGCTCATATGTATCTACAAACCTATTGTTTGCTATACCCCGCATGGTTGCAGACTTGATGGCTTGGCTAAGGATAAACTGAGCAACACTGGTATCAACACCAGAGTCTGTTTCAATATCATTAACCAAATGCTCACCGGAAGCAAGTAACATGTGGTTTATAGCATCTGTATACGAATACAAACCCATTACTTTGATCCTTTCTTATAGGGCACTAACTTATTAAGCATCTCTTGTCGTTTCTCGCAGCCGCAACCAGGCTTTTGTTCAATGCCTAGCTTTTTAATAAACTTAGCTACGGAATCTCCAAGTCCTTTTGACGATGATTGAATTGGATTATATGGTTTCATATAACCTCCTTATAGAAAAAAATACCTAGGTGATCTTTCGACCACCTAGGTATAGATTAGCTAAACGCTAAATTATCATGCAACTGTGATGTCGCCCTGGATTGCACCGCAGAGTTCTGGACGCAAGATACCAGCGCCAGCCATGATGCTGCTGACGGTGAAGAATGTACCTCTACGGACATCCTTGACGGTTTCAACCTTCATGCCCTGTAGACGCATTGAGCAGACGGCGTTGCGCTGCCAGATCAAAGCCTTTACGGGTTTAGTTGTATCGGTTGCTGAGAATACCCCAGTCGCTGGATCTACGCCATTGGTTTGACCCCAGTCGAAGTCGTATTTGGCATCACCAAGGTCGTTGATAATACCAATGTTATCACCGATTTCTGGAGTACCAGTTTGGTTAATAGACTTAGTTACAGCACTACCAGCCTTGCTAACTTTAGTAAAGTCAAGCTGGGCGAGGTGGTTGCTCTTAACAATCTTAACACCCATGTACTCAAGGGTATCGGCTAGACCAAACATACCGCTGCTAAGTGGAGAACCTAAACCACCAGCTTCAGCAACGCCACCGAAGAATGGACGGCCAGCACCGCCAGCTAGGTCGCCCTGAGTTCTAGCAATACCAAGAGCACGAATGTCATGGAAAGCCTGTGGGCTAACGGCGCAGTAAACTTCGCCGCTCATTACATCGACTTCTTGGAGGTGAACCATGTATCGCTCTAGGTACTCAAGTAAAGCTAGAGCAGCGTTTGTTCTCTTTTCCTTTGCAGTATTTGGATCTGAGTCACACTTGGTGTTACCCAAAGCATTAAATACTTCATCAGGTGGAAGAACAAGGTTGCTTGAGTGATTCATACCAGCATAGCCAGTACCGAATGGATTGCGGTTTGCAGCAAATGCACCCTGAGCAATCATACAAGCAATCTGCTTGTCACGGACGTTAGCTAGAGCAAGGCCAGCTTGACGAGCAAGCTCGGCTCTATAGTCCCACTGAGTGAGCATAAGGTGGATATCATCAAGCTCAAAGAATGCGGCTATTGGACGCTGATCGAGTGAGATATCGAACCAACCTGGGGTTGAAATACCAGTATCACCTAGTAGTTCTTCGCCAGCTTCCCATACACCCTTGTGACCAACGGTGCCAGTAATTGGGAAACGCTTAGTAGTACCTGATTCAATAGTCTCAGTAACTACCATTGGTTCAAAGATATTGTACTGGTCATAAGCGTGAATAACTTCACCGCTCCAAATAGGAAGCCAGTAGTTAGGATCTGTAGAACCAGATACTGTTGGAATAGAGTTGGTTGATGGGGCTGTACCACCATTTGGCCAACTTTGTAAGTTGGTACCTACTGGAAAAATATCAGAAATATCGTCGCCTGGAATAATAGGCATATTGTTTCTCCTTAAAAAAGTTTCTCTCTGTTAATAAATATATTAGGAGAAACCATCAATTGTTCCGTGTCTTTGTACAAGATTATACGGAGTTAACGATTTCTAAAACCAAACCGTGAAGTATTAATAAGCATTTGCTCAACCGCCCGTCTGAAATTAGGATCAGTACGATACCGGGGATCAGCTACAGCAGCTTTCTGTTCTGCCATATTCTTAAATACTTGCACCTGTTGAGGAACCTGTGAGGGATTAACCCTGTTCTGCAAAGCTTGTGGTTCCTTAGCTTGTGGCTTTGCCTGTGGTGTTTCTGATTCAAATCTAGCCTTTAAGCCTAGCAAGACATTCTTATATGCATTGGTCTGCAAGGCACGATTTGTAGCATCAACTTCTTCTTTGGTAAGATTAGATTGTGCCCACTTGAACAGCCGCTTTAGGTTGTCTCCGCCTCCTACAACCGAAGCAGCATCGTCCCATGATTGCTTGGCTAATGCCTTGCGACCACGGATCATCTGTTCAATAATTACATCATCAGCACCCATCTTATCCTTAATTTCCTTACGAGTAGCTGCACTTACGGAACCACTTGAGTCAATTTCCTTGCCCCACTTGGCCCAATCTTCTGCACTAATTCGTGAGTTAACTGGAATCTTTGTTGGATCCTGAGTTGCAATCTTAAGATCTTCTGGCACATCAGAAAGGTCTTCTTGCTTTGGCTCTTCTTGAATCTGACTTCCCACAGATGGCTGTTGATAACCTGGGTTATTAACGCCATTCTCATTGTACTGCTTCTTCAGGGCAGCAACTTCCTGCCTAGCCTGTGTAAAGCCTTTACGGGCTTCCATTAGGCTGTTAAACCAAGCATCCGCATCCTTGAAGTTAGATGGGATCTTCTGACCCTGGTCCTTAACGTACTTGTTAAACATAGCACGTTCATGTGTAGTAACAGGATCTTCGGCTGGGGCTGGGTTAACTAACTCTGGCTGAGTCTCGACAGGCTGAGATTGTTCAGCATTATTATTATCTATCATTTATCTCTCCTTGCTAAGATTGTTGATCACTTGCGACCAGTCTTAGCTTTTTTTATTTGTTGAGGTTTCTTAGTATCTGGCTTTGGGCCAGTCCGATTTTTAATATACTCTAAATTAATTTTAGGTTTCATTATTAACCATTCTTAAGCATACCACCCATTGCTTATACTGCTTTCTTTTTATTTCTTGATCTAGCTATAAGACCAGCGACTCGCCCGACCGCACTCATTCCAGAACTCATTCCAGAAAACTTACCAGTAGAAGCATCCTCCCCGGGACCTTGGTTAGACATCATATTGGGTCTTTGCTTTCCGGTCTTCTTTTTTTTACCATTTAATTGTTTTCGACGACTGAAATCACTCATCATTACATTGGCCCCCTTCCCATTACTTTACCACTAGAGCCAGACTTAGCAGCGTAATTAGCTTTACGCTTCTTCTTAGATTCATCACGGCTAGTTGCCATTTCTTGTTTTCTTGTAGCTGTAGATTTCTTTGGAACTTCAGTTCTTGCTACTTTAATTTTAGCTAGTGATTCCTTTAGACCAACTCCCTGTGGACCAGGCCCAGCAGCAGCAGCTTTCTTTTTTTTCCTTCTTAATCCCATTATATCCTCATTTCTTAAGTTTGTTCTGTAAAATTCTACCGGCCATATGATAACCAGCTTCCCAAAAATCTAGTAAAGAATCCTTATTAATTGAATCTCCATTATAAACAACTTCTGTTGGTACTGGGGTTGAGCCAAATACTACATTAGTTACATTTGTTTTAGAAAAAGACGGAGCTGAGCTTTCAAAGTTTATAAGAGGCTTACTAAGTTTATAGCATAGCAAATCACAAGCAATATCACTAACTGTTTCATTTAACGGTTCTCCACCATCTCCTGTATTTGGTTCAAGTTCTACAGTAGCATCTGGAGTATCGAATCCTAAAAAATCTTCAAAAATAAAATTAGCTGGCGGATTGTCTGTATTCCATAAACCTGGATTACTATTTGGGTTTCTTAAACCAAAACTATTAAAAGTAGGCGGAACGTCTGCACCATTACTAAAAATTAAACAATCAGAAAGTGGTTTATAAAACTCAAAAAAAACTACAAGTGGTACTCCCCACTGTGCTCCATCTTGTGAATAACACCTGATTTGGTTTCTTCCACTAGTTACAGTTAGTGAAGGAGCTGAAGATCCAAATCCTTTTATTTCATTTCCAACTCCAAATACATCATCTATAAGATTTTCAAATGTAACTTGTGTGTGAGCAGATGTATCATTAAAATCCGCAAATCCTAATAACTCTTTAAACTTGGTTCTAAAAGCTTGAAAACCAGAAGAATCTAATAAAAGTGTAGTATTATCTACTTCATCAGATATAGTAAAAATAAACTTTGGTCCGATACAACCCTGGTTAGCATCTCCTGGTAATTTAAAATCAGATGGTGTAACTGGTATAGCAACAAAAGCATACTGAAAAATATCTGTGGTTTTTGTTTGAAGTTGAATATCTATAATTTTCATAGTAATTGCTGGATTAATTTCAGCAATTTGAGTAGAGTTTTCATACATATTGTCTGTTGCTTCTGGGTGTGACTCAACAAAATCACCAACAGCTGGAATAGATTCAGCAGAAAGAATATCTCTAATAAAAATGTATTTAGATCCAGAAGCTCCTTGAACTCTATTCCAAGTAGCAACACCAGATACTGTTTTACTGCCTTCTGAAATATTTACTCTTGCACCTGGTGAAGATAAAGGAAAAGATGAAGTAACAACTTCAGTTGAACCTTCTGAATCTGTTGGTACAGTTACTGTCAGTAAATCTGTTCTAGGTAGCTGCCCAACATTCCTTGTGTTTGCACTAACTGGATCAAATGTCACAAGTTTATTAGCTGCTATATCGTATAAAAGACCGCGTTGTAAAGCTAGTTGTTGTTGTTGTGTAATAGCCATATTTACCTCACTTTAATTTCTTAAGAATCTTAGTACCAGTATAGTGAAGTTGTTTTTCAACACTGTTTACTTCGCTATCTAGATTAAAATCACCACCCGATGTACCAACCAAAGATTGGTCAATATAAAATTGTTGGAATCCACTTGGTGCACCATCAAAGGATAAACCAGGAATTACTATAGTTCCAGAACCACCAGAAGCACCAGTATCTATATCAAATTCAACAGCGTCTAAGAAAGTACTTGGATTAGAAACATATGCTGGTTTTAAATATGTAGAACTAAGAACACCGGTTTCTGGTGTACCCCTATTAAATATAGAACTAACCCCTGGATTTGTAAACAAAGCATTTGTTTTTGTAAATCCTTTTGTTGATAAATCATTAGTAAATGTACTTAGATTATCTGGTGCTGTAAAATTCACATAACTATTAGGAGTAGCTAATATAGTTAAGTTGCCATTATTACTGAAAATAGATATAGCTGGATTCGATCCAGTAAAGTCAGCTGCGCTAGCAGAAATGTATGGGCTGCGAGCAAACGAAACACTTCTTGGCGGAGCATAAATAATCTCAGGATCACCCTTACTGCTCTCGATTATTGCAAATACTTCGTTGTAAAAGTTTCTGTTAAAGTCTGGGTTATCAATATAAACTCCAGTTCCATCGGCATTGAGTGTAACTTTTCTTTGTTGAAGTTTAGACAACATGTTATTAAGTCTGCTTGAAACAAGACAACCAACTGGTGGGAACATAACAATTTCTGGTTCTTGATAGGGAATTAGAGCAGATTCATTACCTACATATTTTGTATTAGCGCAAACACAACCACCATAGGTTGCATACGAACCAAACAAATCTATTACGGGGAACCTTACATTATTACTATCTTTTGGAATTCTATTTAAAGCACACTTAATAAACAATCTTGAACCACCTGTACTACCAGGTTGAAATGTATTTGTAGGATAACAAACAGAATAAGCACTAGATAACTTTGGTAAAGTTTCACCCAAATCAACAGTATTTAAACCAAATGAAAAACTTTGTGGATCCATCTTTGAATAACAACCGTTAACATCTTTTTGAATTGCTGTTGTTACTTCAAGTCCATAAACACTACCAGAAGAATGTAGCAACCAAACAACACATGGTCTTCTATCATATCCACCAGCAGCAATCACTTTAACAAAACCTTCATTAGCTGGTAGTTGTGGAATTTGGCCAGTATCATCAGTTAAGAAAGGTAACAAATCTTCTTTTGAAAAATAAACACACCTAGCTAATCCAACTGCAGTATTTGTACCAATTGCTTCTAAAGCAACATAAAGTAATCTTACTGAACCATCAGTATCTAAAGTTACTAATGCAACATCACTTGCTTGATCGATTGATGTATATGTAATACTTGTTTCATTAACACCATCTTCATTAATGTCTTTAGAGTATATTTCTTTTATTGGGGCAGAAATACCGTTTTGTCCAACAACCAAAGAATAGTTTTGTGCGGCATGCAATATAGCTAAATCTTGGAAAGAAGTTGTAGAAGGAAGATTACTAATTGGTGATCCAGACCCAGCAGTAACAATGTAGTTTTCTTTATCTGTTGTTTCAGCAATTAAATATGTAGATGATAGACAAACATTTTTGTAATCTTTTGATGTATTAAAGAATTGTACAACAAACGAAGGAGCACTTCCGAGTATTGTATAAGTAAAGAAATCGGTATATATACCTATTGTTGTTACTGATTTAACAACAACAAATGTAGGACCAACCCAGTAATCAACCGCTTTATTTACAGAACCACTAACAGATCCCCAAGATCTAAACGTATTATTCTCATCAATACCGCAGCTAAAGTTTCCGTGTGCTTTTACTGATTTAAAGAATATGCCAGCTGGAGTTGATGTTTGACCGTTTGTGTTTGAACCCCAAGCAAAGGCAGCACCATCCTCTCTAAGAGCAATAGCATGATCAAAACCAGCATCTACAGAAACAAATGAACCCTTGCTTCCAACAACTGGAGTTCCGTTAACAAGATCAACTATTGCAGACGGACCAACAATACCATCAGCTACTGTAATTTCACCACTTGGATTTATTTTTAAAGCAAATCTTCTTGCGCTTGGGTTTGTGTTTTTATTTAAAGCAACATCTAAAGCTTCTTCATCTATTGTAAACACATTATTCATATTACTATTGAAGCCAGCGTACTTAACCAATCCAGCCTTAGTAATCCATGCAACCTCGTTTTGGTATCCAGATACTTTTTTAATATCCTCACCAGCTAAAGCCGAATTAACAGTACTTGCAAATGATCCATTAGCAAATGCTAAATCTATAGTATTAGCTGTAGATGTATCTACTAAATATGGATTACCTATTCTAAGTTCTCTATTAGTATATACATCTCTTACAATAAGAGTCATATCCATACTAAAAGCTAAATTGTCAACATTAGAATAAACATTTTGTGGGGCATCAATTGTTCCACCCACATCAATTAAGAAAGCAGAAAAGAAACCACAAGATAATTTTTGTTTTGCAGATCCCTTTACTTCTTCAGTTATAAAATCAAAGTATGGTGCCCTATAAAATTCAATATCGTCTAAAACACCAAAGGTTCCAGCTGGAGAAGCAACTGCTCTTCTTTGTGTGTCAACTAATTCATATAAAGAACTAGTAAAACCGCCACCTTGGTTGCCATATATATCTGATATAATTGAATTTTTGGTTGTTAGTGTTCCTCTAAAGGTACTTGTAACTGATCTTTTATCATTTACAAATCCAGCCTGACCAGATGTAACCATTGTTCCAGCTAAGTTTTGTTCCCAATATTCAGTAGTAGCATTCTTTAAAATAGTAAGTGTTCCATCCATTCCACCTAAGTCGTTAAATTTACTATTATTTGATGACCCTGTTGTTTTTGAATAAGGAAAGAATGGAAATATATTATCTATTGAAAATGGATCATTACATCGCTGAATTCCATTAGTATAAATATCAGCATCAACAAATCTAAAGATTTGGGCTGTTTCTGCATTACCTTCAAATACCCATGAGCTGCTATTAAGTGTAACTGGAGATCCCACAGTAACAGAAACAGAACCATCCCAGTATCCATATGGTTCCATAGATGTAATTCGTGCATCATAATTAGATGGTTTTACATCTTCATAATCATCACCAATATTATTTAATCTACCAGTAGGAAATACAGGACCATTAAATGGATCAAATACAAAACTATCACATTCTGCATTACGAGCACCTATAGTATCAATTGTTCCATTTGCTTTTTGAAGAATAAAATTATCACCACCACCAACTACCTGAACAAAGAAGCCATCATCAACTGTAGATAATTCTCTATTGCCTAGTGCAAGTACACATGCTGTATTATTTGATAAATTAGTCCAAGCTGGATTTAATGAACCACCAGAAACAAATGGTTGTATGCTTGTTGATGTATCAGTAAAAGCATAAACACTAACTATATGGCTATTATTAATATAGTTTTGCTCTACTTGCATCCATGTTTCGGGAGCAAGTTCACCGTTTTCTGTATCAAAGAAAAAACCTTGCTCTGATGTTGGTCTATTAAAGAATTCAGGATCACCAAAGTAGTCAAAGTAACTAAACTTTAAACCATTCTTAATAGTAGAATCGTTACACTTTTTAATATTATATCCACTTGGATACTCGCCACTAACTTTAATTGGATTACCTAATCCATAGATCTGACGACCAAAAACAGAAGCTAATTCAAAGGTTTTGATTTGAACTAGTGATGTTTTTTTAGCGAGTAATATCCCATTATCAGACAATAAGATTTTGCTGTCAATAGGATTAAATGTTATTGGGGTTGATCTTCCATCTTCGTTGAGATAGAAAAAGTTTAATCCCTTGCTTAAAGCAAGTACTTGTTGATATGATAATGGATTAGGCATTTGTTCTCCTTAGGGCTGTATTCTTAAAACTTACCATTGGGTGGTGTTATTTCTTACCCCCACAACCACAAGACATCTTCTTTGTGGACTTTTTCTTTTTCATTTTCTTTGCCATTATTTCTTTCCTTTTTTAGATTTCTCCCATCTAACTGGCTTAGAACTCTTCTTAGCCTTAGTACCCTTAGCAGTGCACTGAGCTTTGGTTGGTCGGCAAGCGGGATAAGAGCCTCCTGAAGAGGCAGACTTGCGACCACACGGCCCACCAGTCTTACAGTTTACCCAGCCCTTACCATTGTTCCGCTTGAACCAACCATGTAATCCGTACTTCTTTTCTTGAGAAAAGTCAGCCATTACTTGTAACCCTTCTTAGTCATCATCTTCTTCCCTGTCTTCTTAGCTGCTGCCTTAGCATCAGCCTTACCCTTAGCGGTATATGGGAAGGTCTTCTTACCTACCTTTGGCATATTACTTTCCTCCCTTCTTGGTCTTATTGCCCCAGTTTTTGGCACCTACCTTACGGCATTTGACCATTGCGCCTGAGGCATATGCGCTGTGTTTACCTTTATACCTAGTCATTACTTTGTTGTAACAGGCGTCTTTGGGCATAATAATCACCTTTCTATGATTCTAACTGCTTGGTTATTTGAATTTTTTTAGCTCCAAGGACCAATGGATAAAACACCATTAGTTCCTACTGGAGTAAATGTTATATAGGTTCCTATCTTTACTACATTAGTACCACCAGGATTTGCACTGAATGCAATCTTTGGTGTAATGGTTACTGAGTCTGCTGTTTTAATAATGCCAGTAATAAAGGCATTATAGCTGTTAGTTGAGAATGTAGCATTAGTTATATTGCCACCAAAAGTAGTATTATAAAAAGCAGAATCTTGAGTTCTTACTGCCGCACCACCATTACTTGGTGTACCAATAGTAGCAAAGTGTATTGTTGGTAGATTGACTGTAGGACTATCAATAAACTTTAATGCTAAGTGTCTTGCTGAAGTTGTACCCATAGTTAAATATAAATATCCCCTAATTTGGTATGTAGTATTAGCAGCAAGTGTTATTGTATCTTGAGGTACATCAAATATATTTTGATCACCAGTAGCAGCTAAGATTGTTCTATCAGATGTTATTATAGATGTTTGTTCGCATGGTATAAGACCACGACCAGATGCAGAATTACCATAAACAACTTGTCCATCATACTCTAAACAACCAGCACTGGATGTACTTAGTGCTTGGCTACTTATCTTTAAAGTAGGAACTTCTGGTTGAACACCAAATAAAATCTTACCATTATCTAGTGTTGATGTACTTGATTGAATAGTACCAAGCTTTACACCAACTGTTGTAGTTACCATGTCTACATATAAACCATAAGCAGTAGCTGCTGTTGGTGATGGTCTTAGATCTATTCTTCCGTTTGTTGTATTACGAATAGTTTCTGAATTCTGTAAAGTAATGTTACCGCTTAAAAACAAAGTACCTGTTGATGTGAGTGTAGTATCTACACTACCAAACAACCAATCTAAACCAGAGCCATCAACAACAAAGTTATCACCATCTACAAAAAAACTACCTTGTGTTTGACTACCAATTGTAACGTATGTATCAGAAAACAAAGACAAAGAACCTAAACCATTGTCTACAGTTAGAGTTGATACAGATGTCTTAGGTCCATCTATATTTCCTGTTACATCAACCCCACTGGTAAAGCTTTGTTTAGCAGTAAATGTTTGTATTTCATTTAAAAATACTGGAGTATACCAAACTAACTGAGCAACCCTTGGTGATAGGAAAGATTGAATCATTAAAGATTCTTTAGCAACACCCATACTAATAGGCCAGATATACTCATGGTTATTAGCTAAAGTTGATGGACAAGAGTGAGATACACTAACAGAGTTTGTTAAATTGTTTAGTTGTAACTTACCTAAGTTCTTTACTATAAGATTATCAG
>Ga0194115_10001536_pt1 | contig 29468 bp, 44 predicted proteins | sample TA2MahsurfametaG_3_FD_148656 | JGI IMG/M metagenome (GOLD analysis project Ga0194115, IMG submission 148656) | Freshwater microbial communities from Lake Tanganyika, Tanzania - TA2015002 Mahale S4 surface | ecosystem: Environmental > Aquatic > Freshwater > Lake | place: Tanzania: Lake... | reverse complement strand
CAGGCTTCAACCTTGAGAGCCAAGCACAACCGGGGGGACTTTGAGGGAGCGGCAGGGGAGTTCGAAAAGTGGAACCTGTCTGCTGGCAAGGTGCTTCCGGGGCTGGTGACAAGACGGAAAGATGAAAGAGCCATGTACTTAATGGCAAAATAACACCGGGGATGTTCCCTATAACGGAGAGTCGAATGGAAACGATTAATGTACCTGTAAGTCTCATCAACGCCATCCTGAACTATCTGGGTAGTCGTCCTTATGTTGAGGTCGCTAACTTGATTGCAGGCGTTCAACAAGCGGCCACACCGGAAGAGAAACCGGCGGAGTGATTATGGAACTGTGGGTTCACAAAGCCATAACGAAGGTCAAACCAAAAACTTGGTGGAGTTTTTGATGGATCCACAGATCCTAATCAACATCGGTTTTGGTGTTGCTGGCGCGTTTGGGGGTTGGATTCTTAACTCCCTTTCGCGCTCAATTATTCGTATTGAAGATCGGATTTCTGACCTGCCTCTTCAGTATGTCACTAGAGACGACTACAGAACGGACATACAAGACATTAAGGGTATGTTAGCTAGGATCTTTGATAAGTTGGACAACAAGGTAGACAAATGACCTCCGCCGTTAAGTCTAATCCCGAGAAGTGGAAGAGAATTGTTTCTCAGGTCAAGGCTTCCGGAAAAGGCGGTAGTCCGGGGCAATGGTCAGCGAGAAAGGCACAGTTAGCTACTCAGAAGTACAAATCTTCTGGAGGCGGTTACAAAGGCCCGAAAAAGGCGGACAATTCGTTATCTAGATGGACTAGAGAAGATTGGGGTACACGATCTGGAAAGCCATCTACGCAGGGTTCTAAGGCTACGGGTGAGAGGTATCTTCCCAAAGCAGCACGACAGAAGCTAACCGCTTCGGAGTATGCCGCTACAACGCGAGCAAAGCGCGAAGGGATGCGGCAGGGTAAACAGTATGTCCCGCAGCCTGAGTCTATTAAGAAAAAGGTGTGGTGATGCCTGCTTACATGATGACCTATGACAATCTGGCCTCAGATATTGAGAAGTATCTAGAGAGAACAGACACGGTCACGGTTGAAAAGATTCCTACTTTTATCGGTCTAGCGGAGCAAGTTCTTGCCGCTGATCTGAAGTTTCTTGGAAATCTGACAGTAGCCACGAGCACGATGGTTTTGGGTGAAGCCATCATTGATAAGCCTGCTCGCTGGAGGAAAACCGTCTCAATGAACGTCACCGTAGGTGGACAGAGGAACCCTATTCTTCTGAGGAAGTATGAGTACCTCAGAGAGTATTGGCCTGATCCAGCGGAGCAAGATGTTCCCTTGTTTTATTGTGATTACGACTATACGCACTGGTTGATTGCTCCGACACCGGACGATGACTATGCGTATGAGGTCTTGTATTACGAGAGGGTTCAGCCTTTGGATTCCTCTAATCAGACTAACTGGTTTACCCAATACGCTCCGCAGGCTCTTTTGTACGGGTCTCTCTTACAAGCGATGCCCTTTCTGAAGAACGACGAGAGGATCCCAATGTGGCAACAGCAGTACGCCGCTATTGTGAACACTCTTAAAACTGAAGACGTATCTCGTATTGGTGACCGTCAAGCGATAGTGAGGGATTCATGAGTTTCCTTTCGCCCTTCTATGGAAACGTCATCCAGCCGACGGACGTTTCGTTTCGTGCTGTAACGTTATCTGCAAATACGACGCTAGAGTGGCCGATCAATGGCACCGCTACAAATAACTATGTAGCGAGGATCATGAACGTCACGGCGACCGCTGGAAGTCTTACGCTACGGATGCCGCCTGCGAATCAAGCCTCTGTAGGGGAAGACTCGTTAGTCAGGAACGTAGGCGCTAATACTTTTACTCTGGCTGACTATGATGGCAACACCATCACGACAATAGCTGCTGGAGATGCGAAGTATGTTTACATCACGACGAACGCTACAACAGCAGGGACGTGGGGGCTGATAGCGTTTGGAGTCGGTACTAGTAACGCTGACGCTGCTGTCCTTGAGGGATACGGGCTTAAAGCCATAGGATCGACCCTCAATCAAGCCTACCCTGTTAACACATTCTCCTCGAACTATACGGCTGTAGACAGCGATAGAGCCTCTGCATACGTCTGGACAGGGGGCAGTGGCACCCTGACCCTTCCTGATGCGGGAACAGTCGGAGAAGACTGGTTCCTGCTCGTTAGAAACGGTGGGACGGGGACTCTTACAGTCAGCCCTTCTGGCGGTCAGAACATCAACGGAACTGCGTCACTACCGATGCAGCCTGCTGACTCTGCGGTTATTATTTCGTCGGGTATTTCTTGGTACACCATAGGTTTGGGAAGATCGACTCAGTTTAACTTTACTCAGTTGACCAAAGCTGTCACGACGGGTTCTTACACACTGACCGCTAGTGAGGCCGCAAATGTGGTGCAGAAGTACACCGGGACTCTTACGAACAACGTCACGGTTGTTTTGCCTGAGACGATTCAGGTCTACTACATCACGAATCAGACTGATGGTGGTGGCTCTGGGTATCAGATTACCTTCACTACAGGGGTCGCAGGAGCGGCAGTTGCGACGGTTCCCGCTGGACAGCAAGTCATTCTACTTTGCGACTCGGTCAACCTCTACAACGCCTCTACGATTGCCGCTGGTGCGGTAAACGTTTCGCTTGTTGATGGTACTAACGCCGCTCCGTCTCTTAACTTTGCGACAGAGACCAATACAGGTATCTATAGGCCCGGTTCGGGGGAGTTTGGTATTTCGATACTGGGAACTAAGAGATTTGGTCTTACGGCGACGGGATTGACGATTAACGGCACCGGAACGTTTGGTTCCGGCACTACTGGTGGAATCTCTGGTGGGTTGTTCACATGACCCAAAAAGTCTTTGCGTTAGATACCAAGCCCGGTATCCAAAGGGATGGAACTGTTTTCGATAAGCAGTTCTATAACGATGGACGTTGGGTAAGGTTTCAGAGAGGTCGCCCGAGAAAGATGCTTGGATATCGGGTCATCTCAGACCAGATGTTTGGGTCATCTAGAGGCATTTGGGTGAATGCTCAGAATGCTTTTACGTCTATATTTTCTGGATACAACAACGGTCTGGAAGTTCTGACAATTGATGACAACGGGGTCGGAGCGGGGATTGGAGAGTTCTCTCTTTCTAACTTTACCGCTTCTCCGTTGAACCTTTGGCAGTTTGATGGCTTCTATGATGTTGGAGGCTCGGGAGTACAGACAATCGTCGCTCACCCGGGACAGAATCTACAAGCTATAGACTCAGACAACAACACGCCTGTTCTTATTGGAGACATCACTGGCACCTCAATGAGCCAGATTGGGGTGTTTACCGATTCTGTGACGACTACTAATCTGAGTCCTATTCTTACGCTGGCGGTTTCAAATCCTCTGATTGGATCGGGACAGACGATTACCGGAACGGGTATTCCTGCGAATACTACGGTTGTTTCGGTAGTGGGAACGACGGTAACGATGTCAAACAATGCTACTGCGTCTGCGACTGTCACGGCAACTTTTAACAACAACGTATCGGTATCCGGAGGAGTTGTTTCACTTCACCCGTATCTATTTGTTTTTGGAAACAACGGGCTTATCAGGAATTGCGGTGCGGGGAATACGAACGACTGGGTTTCTAGTGACGCTAATGAGGTCAACGTAGCTACAGGAAAGATTGTTCAAGGACTTCCGGTTCGAGGTGGATCTAACTCACCTTCAGGGCTTTTCTGGAGTCTTGATTCCCTAATTAGGGTGTCCTATGCACCTACGAGTCTAGGTGTTCCCGGCACAGCTAACTTCGCGGTTCCTACCTTTTGGAGATACGACATCATTTCCTCTCAGACTTCGATCATGTCGAGTCAGAGTGTCATTGAGTATGATGGGATCTATTACTGGTGTGGTGTTGATAGGTTTCTTCTCTATAACGGAACGGTTAAAGAGATCCCTAATGCGATGAATCAGAACTGGTTCTTTGATAACCTTAACTACAGCCAGAGGCAAAAAGTTTGGGTTACCAAGGTTCCTAGATATGGAGAGATTTGGTGGTTCTATCCTAGAGGCGATGCTACGGAGTGTACTGACGCTATTATTTATAACGTCAGAGAGCAGACGTGGTATGACGCAGGACAGGCTTTGGGAGCGAGAAGGTCTGCGGGCTACTTCTCTCAAGTGTTCGCTTACCCTGTGATGGCTAACTGGGATACGCTTCCCCAGACGGCGCTGTTCTCTCAAGAGATGCCGATCAACAACGGAAGCGAGTTCATCTTCCTTGATACCTATAACGTTCAGGTAGCGTTAAGGCAAGTCGTTTCAGGATCGAACATTCCTGCCGGGACTTCGGTTGTTGCGATCACTAGTTCCAATATCAAGACGCTAGGATCAATTACAGCGGGTTCTGGATACACAAACGGTTCCTATACGGACATTCCGTTTACGACAGGCTCTGGCGCTAACGCTACAGCGAATATAGGGGTTGCTGGAGGTGTAGTGACCTCTGTGACCATCGTGAACCGCGGTGCTGCGTATCAGATTGGAGACGTTTTAGAAGTCGATGATGCTCTTCTTGGTGGAGGTTCAGGCTTTTCTATTCCTGTGACCGCTATCTACGCTCAAGCGATTGAGATGAGCCAAGCGGCTACAGGAACAGGAACGGTAGAACTTACGTTCTCTCTTCCCCCGAATCGTATCCAGATTTTTCAACATGAAATTGGTGTAGACGCGATTGACGGACAAAACGTAGAGGCTATAGAGAGTTACTTCGAGACCAATGATCTTGGATTAGTCTCTGGCGGGCCTTCTCAACCGGCTATGGAAGGGATCAACAAATGGTTGAGACTGGAGAGGGTAGAACCTGACTTCCTATTAGAAGAAAGTATGGAGTTATACATCACTGGTAGACCCTACGCTCAAAGTGAAGACAAGACGACCGGGCCTTATACGTTTGATGCTGATACAAATAAGATCGACATGAAAGAGCAGCGACGAGAACTGAGGTTGAGGTTTGTGTCTAACGTAGCGGGCGGTGACTATCAGGTAGGTAGAGTTCTCTTGGATGCGACCTTTGGTGATGTCAGGGGTTACTGATGCCTAGTACGCAGAGTCCTCTTGTCTATGATCCGAGGTTTCATACTTTTGAGTCGTGGGCGTCTTTAATGGTGGAGCAGTACGCTGCCCAGCAACTAGCCATTCCTGATGAAAACACTGACTGGAAGATCTGGGGCAATGGATTAAAGGCAATTGATGTGTTTAGTAATGAAGCCATCCCCCAGACTGACGACTTTAATGATTGGTTTGATTGGGCTGCTGCTCTTCTATCAGCGGTAAACCCGAGGACGTGACATGGCAGATCTTGTCGGCGGTGCTTTTGGCCCGATGCCGCCCTCTGGGCCGGTACAGCCTCCTAAGCCTGTAGCGCAGAGGATAGAAGAGGCTTACTTCGCTGGCAGAAAGCCGTCTCAAGATGAGATTCTTGGACTAAGGCAAGAGATTGCTAAATATCAGAACTCGTCTTTGACGGAGAGTCAGCTTGAGTCTTTGTTTCAAAGAGCAAAAGAAGCAAACATAGACTTTGCTGGGTCTCTTGGGGATGACTATTACCAGAACAAACTTGCCCAGCAGATTGCAAATCAAAGAAAGAACCTAGGCACTGAGAAGTATTACGCCGGGGATCTTGGCGCTATTGGTGGTATTGATGCTGCGACGTCTTATATGGCTAGCAGGCTTGTAAGAAGTGGCATTCGAGATCTTAGTGAAATAGGCGAACGTCCTATCCAAGAAGATGGCGCAGTTACAGGCAAACAGATTTACAACAAGCGTACTGGTCAGCCTCTAAAGCAAGGAGATGATGCTCAGTATTACTACGCTGTTAATACGATTGCTCCTGATGCTAATCAATACACTTTTGGCGGGACGTTTGCGGGGAAGAATACTTCTCTGAACATCTCGATGGTTGACGGGCTTCCTGTCTTTTATACGACCCCCGGCCCTTCAAGTTCGGACTTTGATGTTAAAGACATTGCGCCTTTTGTAGCGATTGCATCTCTTGCCGTCCCCGGTATTGGTCAAGCTATTGGAACGTTTGTAGTTGAGGCTGCATTAGGCACGGCTACTGCTCAAGGGATGTCTGCTGCTGCGCTTGGAGCTATTGGCTCTGGGGTGCTGACAAGCGTCTTAACGGGCGACATTAAACAAGGCGTCATGGCGACTGCCGGATCTTACCTAGGGGCGCAGGTAAGAGATCTTATTGGAGGAACTGCTAAGGAGATCTTTGATTCTCCGATGGGCAAGAAGTTCGCGGAGTCCATCGGCGGAGCAATGACTAGAGCGGCGATCCTTGGACAAGACGTTGCTACTGCTGGCCTGAGTGCTGCTGCCGGAGAGTCGCTAAATCTAGTCACGAACAGCATACCGGGCTTTAGTGACATCAAAGACCCGAGGGCAAGAGAATCAATCATAAATGCGGTTCAGGCTGCCTTAGACACTCCGGGGAACCTCAGCGATAAGATCACTAATGCGACCTTACAAGGAGCGGTGACTTACGGAGCGTCGCAGTTCAATGTTGATGGGAAGAAGTTCTTTGACCTCACCCCCGGACAGCAGGCTTTAGTTACGACAACTATTAGTTCGATGCTGTCTGGTCAGCCTGTAGATCAAGAGTTGATAAAAAGGGCTGTTACACAGGCTCAGTCAGACTTTGCGGCGACTTTAAAACAACCGACTGCTGCACAGCCTGAAGACTTTGGAGCAGTTAGTGAACCCACCCCTCCTGCTCAACCTAGTGACTTTGGATATCAACCTAATTTTGATGTTCAGCCGATGATCGGAGATGTAGGGTTTTTGCCGTCTCCGGGCCTGACAAGTGTTCGCTCCCCTCAACAATTACAAGTTGATCCTCTCACCGGGGAAGTAGTTTTTGCCCCTTCTGTAATTCGTTCGTTTGGCGTGGATCGGACTACTGGGTTGCCGACTAGTAGCCCTATGGAAGGCCCGCCTGCCCTGCCTCCAAGAATCCCTACGTTAGACCCCCAACAAGGGATTGTCAGTGACGTTGGCCCTCCGATCAGGAGAGAGGAGCTACTTACTGATCCTACTAAGCCAGCAAGAGAGTTAGCTCCGGGTTCTATTCCGGGGGAAGTCCCTATGCGACGGGATACCGTTGCTGGGGGTTCGTCTTTAGCTGATCTTATCCAAGAAGAATCAGAAAAGATTGTTGGCGGAACGACTAAGCCTGTCAGTCAACTTGCTTCGTCTGGACAGATTGTTTCTGATGTGTCTGATTCAGGTATTGATAGATTTGCAAGAGCTTTGCAGCCGGGTAGGACGCAAGTTTTTCTGCTTCCAGAGCTGGAAGGGTTGCAGGCTATTGTCAACCGAATGCGTGATGCCGGTATCTCTGACGACATCATTGAAGAGACCTTAGTAAACGCGCAAGCAACCAATCCTGATTTTAGAGAAATGCTCCGCGGGAATGCGGTTAAGCCGACCGACATTGGGGAGTCTACGGGGCCAAAAACCGGAGATGTTACGCAAACCGGAACCGATCAGACGGCGGGTCTTGTCAGCGTAGGTACATCTACTACTCCTCCTGATACTGGAGGCTCTACGATCTTCGGTCAAGGCTCCGGCGCGGCGGGAGGGTTTGTTCCGTTCTCTATAGCGGCTTTTGATACAGGAACGGGAACGACGACTTATGACATGAACAACGGGTTCAGTTTGTTCTTGTTTGCCGATGGTCGTCAAAAGGTCATGGACAATGACTCAGGAGTCATTATTGACCTTGTGAGTCTTCCTAAAGACATTCAGGATGAGATTCAGTTGAGAATTGCTGCGGCGGATGCGGCTCAATCTGCAGAGGCTTTGAAGGTTCCAGCAGAAGATAAGAAAGAACCTGCAAAAGTTGCAGCTCCCGAAACAACACCTGAAGTTAAAATTCCGGAACGTGTTGAAGTAGTAGACACTAAGCAGCCTATAAAACTTCCGCCTTCAGACGTAAAGCCTGTTGATCAAGCGGCTACCGTTCAAGAAAAGGCAGCGGATACGCCTGCGAAATCCGCAGCACAAGAGGCTTTAGAAAAAGCTCTCGCTGACGCACTTGCGGCGTTGAAAAAACAATTAGGTAGGTCTGACGCACTGCCCGCAGATCTTATTCAGTCTGCAACTGGAGCAAATCAAGCGGCGACGGGGAAGCCAAGCGGATCAACTGAAGTAGCTGGGCCGCCTGTTACTAACCCGCCAGTTTCTTCTTTGGTTCCTGCAACGTCGCTGCCGTCAGTAGCGCCTTCTGGTGGAGACCTTTTGTCGGGGGATGCTACGGTATTAAAGCCTGTCATTTCTACGACACAAGTGACAAATAAAGCTGACGATGCGGCAAAGCCGGTAGATACAACTACACCTTCTGGCGACGTGTCTGACACAAAACCAGTCACGGATACGTCTGTGAAGGCAACAGACACAACAGGAACGCCCGTGGTTACACAGCCGTCGGGAAGCCAGTTAACTGAGCAAGACATAACGAGGATTGTTAACAACGCCTTGTTAGCGAACCCCGGATTGTCTGAGGCGGATGTTAAGAGAATCGTCGGAGATGCTATTTCTAAGATCCCGGGCGGCCCTACTGCAACGGATATCCAAAATGCGGTTAACACTGCGATTGGAACTTTGCCGAAGTCTCCTACTGCTCAAGACATAACGGACGCTGTTGACAAAGCCACTAAGGGGTTTGTTACTGGGACTCAATTAACTGATGCAATTTCAGGAATTAAGTTTCCTGCTGGGCTGTCTCAAGAAAATGTTCGAGGGATCGTCCAGACGGTAATGACTGAGAACCCCGGGCTAGGCATCAATGACGTTAAGGCAGCTATCAATATTGCTCTATCAAACCTCCCCGCCGCTGCCTCGCCTACGGACGTAACTAACGCCATATCCGGGGCTGTAGGGTCTCCTAGCGTTGCTGATAATCCCAACACCCCGGAAGATGAATCCAAGCCCGCTACAGGAGTGTATTCCGTTATTGAGTCGTATCAGGGGGAAGCTAAGAAACAAGCCGAAGAAGCCAGTAGAAAGGTGACACTTCTCAATCTCGGCACTTCGATGCTTGGCGGAGCCGCTGGAGCGGGGATTTTAGGAGGTTTAGGGAGTTTAGGATCTACATCTACACCTTTGTCTCCTTTGAGAGCTTTGACGACCGGAGAGGCTAGTGACGAGTTTGTCAGCCCTCTGGCTGCTTTCCAGAAACAGATTGGGTTGCTGCAACCTGAACAAGAAACAAAACCGGAAGAGAGAACCATGCCGTACTTCAGTTATGGTCAACCTAGCGAAGTTGCTAGCGTTCTTGGTTTGGATGAAGAAGACCAGATGGCAGCCCAAGGGGGTTTAATGACTCCTCTGATGGCCTCCGGAGGGCTTCCAGTCGTACACTATGCCGGTAAGCCAAGAACGGATTATCGTCAGGGGGCATATGTACAAGGCCCGGGGGATGGGCAATCAGACGACATCCCGGCGATGCTTGCAGACGGGGAGTATGTGTTCGATGCAGAGACGGTTGCCGCTCTTGGAAACGGATCTAACAAGGCCGGAGCTAAGTTGCTAGATAAGATGAGAGAACAGATCCGCGCTCATAAGCGTGGAGGTTCATTAAAGAAGATCCCGCCAGCAAGCAAATCTCCGCTGGAATACCTTGCAATGGTGAAGAGGTAAATCATGGCATTTCTACAAGGCTCTCCGCTTCCAGACATTAAAGAGACAACTACTCGTACTCAGGAGGCTCCGGGGTATTACACGAATTATCTTTCTGGCCTAGCGCAAGCGGGACAGACTGCGATGGGTAAGACAGGTCAGCAGTTAGTTGCTGGTTTGGATCCTATGCAGATGCGGGCGTATCAGATGACTCCGGGGGCTGCTGGTGCCTACCAACCGGGTCTCAGTGCTGCTACTGCAAACATTGCTGAGACTGCTCAAGGAATTACTCCAGACAAGATCAACCAGTTTATGAACCCGTTTACGCAGCACGTGGTTCAGGAGATGGCTAGGCTTGCAGAACAGAATGTTGGAAGAAACATCCTTCCCGCTCTCAAAGCGGGGATGGTGGGATCTGGACAACTTGGTTCACAGAGATACGCCGGTGCTTTGGGGCAAGGTCTAGCGGAAGCGTCTAAGACACTGACTGGACAACAGTACGGTGCTTTGTCTGAAGGTTATAAGACTGCCGTAGATGCTGCCTTGAAAGAGATGGGTCTGGAGACGGAAGCCGCGAAGACTCAGGCGAACATCTCGAAACTCGCTCAGGATCTTGGTTTAGCAGAGACTGGTGCTTTAGAGAAAGCAGGGGCCACCCAACAGGCTTACCAGCAAGCCATTATTGATGCTCCTCTGAAGACCGCTACACAGGCTCAAGCCTTGTTGAGAGGCTTCACGATACCGCAGGGCGAGACCACGACCTTCGTAGGCCCGCGTGCCGGTGCTTATGGGTTGTCGGATCTTGCTCAGATTTCAGGGTTGATGAGCGTCCTTGGAGGCGCAAGAGCGGGAAGCCCGTTAGAACGAGGGCTGTCAGAGCTTGGAAGGATTATTTTTGGCAGCTCCCCTGCTGGCTCATCAATAGATTTTGATGCTATCGCCCGCGCATCTATGGGATCGGATATAACGAGCGGGGGCGGGGTGTCGGGTTCGTCTGAGACTGACGAGGGTTAATCATGGCTACAAAAGGTGGTGGTCTCGCCTATATCCCCGGAGAAGATCCGGCAGCAATCCAAGCTAACAAAGCCTATCAGGACGCTCTAGAAAGGCTTAACAAGGCTCTGGAGTCCCGTCAGAACCGAATGTTCGATCCGACCATGCTAGCTCTTGCTGAAGGCTTCCTAACCCCCGGCAGGACTGGTTCCTTCGGGGAGTCTCTAGGAATCGCCGCGGGAAAAATGCGAGCGGCTGAAGAGCAAGAAAGTAAAACGGAAATGGAACTCGCTCAAGCCAAGTTGGGTTTGGCTGAGAGGGGGATCGCCTTAGAGCAGCAGCGTCAACGCGAACGACAATTCCGAGAGTATTTTGGGAATGCGGGCGCTGCTCCTCGCGGCGCTCCTAGTTCTGGCGCTCCTAGTGGCGCTCCTAGTGCAGTAGCTGGCGCTCCTAGTGGCGCCGCAGAAGGTCAACGGCCAGAGGCTCGTTTGTCTGAAGCGATGGGGGATACGGTCACTAGAGGGATGGTCGGACTGCAAGTATTCCCCCCGACTCAAAATCTTGTGACTTCTCGTTCGTTGTTGATGCAGCGCTATCGGGAAGGGAAGATGTCGCTTGGTGATGCTCTTGCTGAGGCCGCCAAACTTGAAAATGATCGGTATGTGTTCCGAGACAACTCTGTCTTAGATAAATTGACTGGCCGGATGTTCTTCAGTCCTACTGGTAATACTCAGAAGATTATGACCAGCAAAGGCCCGATGGAGTTGCCGGTTGATCTGATCAGGCTTGGCAGTAGAGAACTGATTGAGCAGTACATTAAAGATCTTCCATCTGTTGCTCAACAAGCCGGAGCGGAAGCTGGAGCAAGAGCCGGAGCAGAAAGGGCGCAGTCCGGTCAACAAATAGAGGTCACATTGCCGCGGGCTGATGGGTCTTATGGCTCGTACAAGATCGGCATCAATGCTGCTTATGAGCTTGGGCAACTGGTCTCTAGGCACGGAATTAACAGCCCTGAAGTATTGCGGTTTGCCTCTAGGCATACTGGTGAGGCTGCCCCTAGCCCAGCACCTAGTGCGGTTCCCAGCGTCCCAAGCGGCGTTCCCAGTGGAGCTTCCGGCGCTGCTCCTGCGGCCCCCAGTGGGGTTCCTAGCCCTGCGGCTGGCGCTACTCCTACGGGAGGTAGGGTTCCTTCTGAGAGCGAGCGGGCTGTTGCACAAGCAGCAGCAGAGCAACGCGCTAAGACTCGTGCTCAACAGGCTGCCGAGCGTGAAGCAAAACTTGGTGAAATTAACTTTTCTGCTGTTGAGCAAGAAGCGGTTGCTAATCGAATCTCTAAGATCGTTGACGAGAGCGGGAGATTCATCGGGATATTTGCTCGTCCCGGGATCGGCCCTGCCGTGCTTGGATTGATTCAGGAGAGCATCAGAACGGGGAAAGGCGGAGTTGTTGAAATCCCAACTCTAGAGAATGCTGTTCGTAAGGTGATGCCGAATGTAAAACGAACCGATCTTGCAAACATAGAAAAGGTTCAAGCGGATCTGAGCAATCTGGAATTGTTGTACCGGAAGACTTTTCTTTCCGGTCAGGGCGCTGTATCAAACATGGAAGGACAAGTTGTTGCTCGCCTTGGTGGCAGCACTAGCAGCACGCCAGAAACACTTGTCCATCGTATGAACCTGATTCGAGCAAGGTCTCAATTTGATAGAGCAGACATTACCCAGTTCAACCAGTGGAAAGAGCGCAATCCCAGCAAGAGTTACTTTGATTGGCAGACAACTCCTCAGTACGGTCAGTTATTGAAATCGTATGAACAAAAACTGAACAGTATCGATGAGACGTATTCGCAGCAGCGAGAGGCTCCAAGGCGGCCTACATGGGATCCTAAAAAAGGGAAATGGGAGTTTTGATCATGCCAATCATCGTTAATGTTAAAGGGTTTGGAGAGGTCGAATTTCCGGACGGAACGTCTCAAAAAGAAATTGAAGACGCCCTTAAAAAACTGCCAAAAAGCATCATTCAAGAAGAAAACGATCAGGCGAAGTTTCAAGCGCAACTTGCAGGCGCTGGAATTGGCGCGGCGTACTCGTTCGGAATGCCTACTCTAAAGAAAGTTGCTGGCACGGTGGGAGAGGGTTTTTTTGCTAAGGCACCTCCTGCTGCGCCGCCTGTCGCCGCTCCTACTGCTGTTGCTGCTCCTGCTGCTCCGTCAGTTTCTACTGCTGCGCCTGCTACCGGAGGATTGCCCAGCAAAATCATCACGGACGGTGGGTATCTACCTAAAGGCAGCACAGGTTCTCAGGTTTACAACTTTGCGAAGAGTTTGGGTTTCACAGACATCGAAGCCCAGAACTTTGTTCAACGAGGCATGACTTCCTCTGATGTTTATGAGTTGTCAAAGTCGCAAAGAAGTGCAGGGTTCAGAACAGTTGAGTCTATTGCCCCCACGGAAACATGGAGGGAAAGGGGCAGTGGTTTGATGCTTCGAGAACAGGGAGCGGGACAAGGGCCGAAGGCTCAGTTTGTTCAACAACCTATTCAATCTGCTGCCCCGAGCGCTGCTTCTACTCTGCGGCAACTTCCTCCGACACAACCTATTCCGGAACCAAAAATTTCTCCTTTGGAAAAAGTGTCGGAAATGTATAGAAAGATGATGGCAACCCCCATCGCTCAAAAAGTGGGTGCTGGAGCAGGCGCTGCCTTGCGTGTTGCAGCACCTCCATTAGCTTTAGCTAGTGCGTTTGGGCAGGCCCATGACATCTCCTCAGAGCAAGGGGAAGAAGAACCTGACCGCCTTAAACAAGCTCTTGCTGCTGCTGGCTTGCTAGGTACGGGGATGATGATGGTTCCCGGCGGCCAAATCCCGGGTGCTGCTTTAGCGATTGGCGCTCCGGCTATCCAATACGCTCGTGAAAAGTTTCGGTGACTCTCCGGCACCATTTGCCCCCTTCGGGGGGCGTCTTTTTATGGTCTGAGGGTAGATAACTTCCTACCTACCTCTTTATTCAGTTCGCAGACGATCTTCACGCACCGCTGATGTTCTCGCAGTTGGATTGTTGGAGTGATAGCTGCTTGGATCTTCCTAGCGAACTCAAAGATATCTACTTCACCGATGGGGCCGCCTTTTTCTTCGGTCTGGAAGTAGATCTGTTTAATGACATTTTCACTTAGCATTCTTTGAACTCCAAAGAGACCAATTGACGACGGTACTTCGAGCGATAGACCGTTGAGCAATAGACTTGTAGGGGTTCAGTTCAGAATCAAGGAACTCTTCAATCTCGGCGCGGTTATCCAAAAACTTCTCGTGACGCTCTGCTTCTTCGAGGTCACCAAAGATTGTTCCGTCTGCGGTTTGGTAAGCGTTGATGGTTTTCACTTGTAGCCTTTCGAGAGTTGCCAGTATTTGAGAAGGTGGGTAAACATCTCCCAGCCTTTTTGGATGTCTTCTTGTGAGTGCTCGATGACCTTCACTAGGCCCGGAACGGAGCGAGACACAAAGACGTTTGCACATCTAGCTTCAGGAACACCTAGACCCATTCGATAGGCTGCTAGCTGGATAATGTGTTCGTCATACGCTTCGACCTTGGAAGGGTCTCCGAACTCTTTAGTCTTGATGTCTACAACAGCATCTGGACAATGCAGGTCGCACTTACCTCCGAACCCTAGTTCATGGGCAAACGATTTCTCCGCTATCCAAGATTGCCCGCCAAACTCTCTAAGAAGGGCGTCAACGGTCGCCTTGACGTGGGTGAGGTGTCCGATAGTCTCGCCCTTATAGAACGCTTCTATCGAGGCGTGGATCTCGGTTCCGGCATCCGCGGCGGCTTTCCCCTCTTCCTTCGAGTCTCTGATGATCCGGTCGATGTACTCATCCTCGGATTCACTATTGATCTTGGGGAGGGTGAGAGCAGCTAACAGGAGTTGTCGCTGCTTCCAGATCTCTAGAGCGGGCTTGGCGGCGACGTTGAGGATTGAGGTAACCGAGGGTACAAGGTTGAGCTTACGAGCGTCTTTGAGGGTCGTAGAGCGCGTTCCTGAAGAACCTTTAACCGTATAGGCCGGATCTCCGTCACGAGTGTACCAGTGCTCAGAGGTCTTAAATGAGTCTTTAGCGATCAATTGATCTTTTCCTTCAAGGCGTCATTCCAACCGCTCATATAGGCTTCGTGGACTCTCTCTGAGATGAGTTTGTGGAGAGAGATAAACAAAGCGTGAGCGGATTGATCCGCGTCCCCCGTAAAGGTAAAGCGGCCATCCTCCAGATCAAGATGGCCGACCTTATTACCTGAGAGTCCAAAGAACTCAATTCGTTCCATCGGTTTTAGAAACAGATTTTGACGGACGCCCTCGCTTCCTCTTCGGGACTACTGAAGGCTTGTCTTTAGCGACAGGTTTCGGTGTATTCAGAAGGGCAAGAATGCGGGGAACTTCGCTGGTGTGAACTACTAGGATTGAGTACATAGGTGCTCCTCAGAAAGGGATAGAAGCGTCGTCATCAAAGTTAGATGACGGTTGCGGGGTTGAGCGGGACTTCCACTCAGGGGTTTCCATAATCTTTTGACGGATACGCTCGGACAGGGTTCCAAACATCTCCATATCGGGATCATCGATGTAGAAGATTCCTACCTGATTAAAGGGATTAGGAAGGTTCTGTTTCATAGCTTTAGGAACAGGAGATACAGCCGTGATGTTGGTGTATTCCTTTCCGTCGTTGCCGGTAGCTTTAGTGACCGTGATCAGGCACCAAGCTCCTAGAACGTTCTTCAGCTCGAACCCTCGTAGTTCCTCGCGGGTGAACTCTCGACCCCTCCACGCCTCTAAATCAGCCCTTAGAACGGCTTTATCAGAGAGGGATAGGGTGTAGTTCTTACTAATAGACATTGGTTCACCCTTATCGGTTTTAAGGGGGCCGTCGTCATCTTCAGAATGAACTTCCCACTGGAACATGACCTTCTTGATCGACCTAGACTCACCCTGAAAGGTTGTCTTCTGGGTTCCAAGGTCGATGATACGGTAGCACCTTGCCAAGTGTGACCCCGGTGGTACGGGTTTGAAGGTGCTGGCTTGTGTTGCTCGCGCTATTAGCATTTTGGCTCCTTAGTCCACATTCGTAACGGATCAGTTTCCAATCTTCGGTGGTTGCCTCTCCACGTTCTGCTCTCTCTACTGCTTCCTCTACTTCTCTCTGACGATCCAACATTACTTGGTGAAATTCGTCGGCTCGCATTTTCCATACTCCAAGACTTTTCTACGGTTCTCTAAGACCTTTGGATCTTGATCAGGGGGAAGTTGACCTAACCGCTTCCACTCCTCTCTGATCCGCTTCCCTACGTCTGTCGCTGCTGCTGGTATGTACACAAAATCTTCGCTCATAGTTCGCTCCTTGTGAAACCTCATCATACACCCCCTTGCACGACATTGCAAGTTAGTGTAACTTAAAGGCATAGGAGGAAGTCATGACGCTTACGGAGTATTTTGACATGAAGCCCCGGGGATCGAAGGCTGATCTTGCGGAAAAACTTGGAATTTCAAGGACTTGGATGGGTCAGATCATTCAAGGAAAGCGAGTTTGCAGTGCGGAGTTAGCGAAGGCGATTGAGCAGCTAACGCATGGAGCAGTAAGACGAGTGGACTTGAGGCCCGATCTATTTGGAGAACTGAGATGAACGCTAGTGTCTTCAAGCAGCTACAGAAGGCAGGGATTACTCCTGAGTCTTTTCCTACGTTGTATCAGGCGATCTTAGAGGTGTGTGTAGAAATCATCAGAGAAGAGAGAGCGGCTTGTGTACAGGTCGTAGAAGACCACAGGAAGCTCTGGGATCACGAAAAGGTTGGATATGCCTTTGATGACGTTATTGATGAACTGAGGTCGAAATGACTGACGACGCCTCCCGACTGATGTTAGAGACACTGTAACTACAAGGAGCAATACATGAGCTATGTTTTTGCGTCTTTGCCCCCGATTAAATGCTTTATCAAGCGGGAATTCCTCTACAACGGTAAGAAAGGGCATGGAGAATTTGAGCCTGCCATCTGGGTCAGTTTAAAGGCGTTGAGGGGTCAGGTATTTAGGATTGAGTCTCTCCTGCCGAACTACGGCGCTTTGTACGACAAACTTCCCATCCATGCTTATGTCTGGAAAGAAGACGCGACCCACCTGCCCATAGATGTCTTGCAACTTTGGGATTGCATGGGGTATCGCTTCACGGTGAGCGAGAAGATTGGCCTCAGAAACCTTGGCGTGAAGTTTTTCGGAAAGGATCGAACATGGCATTTTGGAAATTACATGTTCACGGTTGATTTCTGCGCCGACGAAACGGATCTTGACACCGGATTTAGCGAACAAGCAGAGGAACACAAATCCTTTAACTTTTTGCGGTTGGAGGGAGGTCAGTTTGCGGCGCAACCAAACAATCGCTGCCTGTGGTACGACCAGAGCCTCGTGCCCTCCGAGACAAAGACCCCGGACTTTCAAGCCGCTAAAAACTTTTGGTCGGTCGATGGCACACGCAAGTGGGCCGCAGGAGACGATTGGTTTTACGACTTTAAGGAGCGGACATGAGCCTGAGACAAGCCGCGCAGCAGGCGCTGGAGGTGTTAGAAGAGGTTGCGGATGAAGTATTTGTGGACGATGCCATCACCGCCCTCCGAGCTGCAATCGAGCAGGCTAAAGAGCCGGTGGCGTGGATTAGTCACAGTCAAAACCTGCTGTCATGGGACAAGTTTTATGACGACATGACACCCCTCTATACCGCCCCGCGGTTCTTTGGTATCACCCGGTCAGTGGGAGCATCAAATTTTAAGGCCCGCTGCCGCCATCATGGATCCCTTTATACGGAGAAAAAGACGTGAGTCCTTGGAAACCAACCGTTGAATTGCAGTTTGTGAAACGAACGAAAACGGAAACTGATCACGATTATCTACATTCAAGACCTCTTAATATCCTTCAGCAGAAATGGATCAGAGAAGGCTTTAAGGATGGTGAAAGCTATGTCATTGAAACCGAATGGCGTGACGTTCCGGAGGCATCATGAAATGGTACAAGTTTGATGTAGATCAGTATCTAAAACTGACAGAACATCTCCCTGATGCAGAGGATCTGGCTTTTAGAAGAATGATCGATCTCTACTACTTAAAAGAAGGCCCGCTGCCTCTAGATCATGAGGAGCTGGAGACCCTTGTAGGACTCGACTGGGACTGCATAGAACCCGTTCTGAGGGACTTCTTTCACCCCACCCCGGAGGGGTACATCAACTACGCTCTTAGAGAGGACATACAGCGCAGGAAGGGTTTAGAAGGCAGGGTAGCGAAAGCTAGACTTGCCAAACAGAAAGGTCGCAAATGAACAAGCAACTGTTAGTAAAAATTAGACAATTAGAAGTTGTTTTGGAGTCTTTAGAAGAATGGGCAAGGCAACGGCCTGATGATGAAAGTTACCCCATAAAAATTCGAGATAATCAAATTTATATTTACTTATTAAAAGACCCGGCAAGAAAAAAACAAATGATTTGTCATAAAGCGCATTTAAGCGACATTCATTTCTCATCTGTTGAATATCTCAAAAAGTTAATTCAATCTTACAAGTTGGAAATGCAAAAAGAAGAGGATGATCATACTGTTTTAGGTTTTTTGAAAGTTGGTGAAAAATTTGAACTTTGTAGAACTAAGGAGCATTACACTATGGTTTCTATCCAAAGAAAAACGCCTTATGGCTATCAAAGACAGGCTGTCGATAGTAACGGCAAATCGCACGACTTCCATCATATGTGCAAAGTTAGAAGATTGAGACCTTGACTTGGATGAGGTTCGCTCATACACTATGTCAGCGCCGTGAGAAGCGCAATAGGGGCATCGCAAGCAGTCTCCATCGGGGACGGCCTCAGATGCCGTAAGCCACTGCAATGGTGGACAGCCCCCGGTAATTCTCACACTGGGGTCGTCCACCGATGGGGATTGAGTTGTGTTCTATTACCAGCATCACATAGGTGATTTCATCAGGGCTACGTCACGTTTGACGGACGCTCAGACGATGGCATACCTGCGCTTGATCTGGCGGTACTACGACAAGCAGCAGCCTCTTGTTAACGATCTTGAACTGCTCGCCTTCCAGATTGGAAGCGATCAGGATACCGTTCGCCTGATCCTAAATTCGTACTTTAAGTTAGGCGAACAAGGGGTCTGGAGGCACTCAAGATGCGACAAAGAGATCGAAGAGTACGAAGCTAATCAGGAGAAGCGATCAAGGGCTGGCAAAGCATCTGCTGAACGCAAGAAGAACGCTAGTGAGACATCTGTTAAACGCAAGAGCAACAAACGTTCAACACCTGTTGAACAAGTGTTCGACGGTAGTTCAACGTTAGAGCAACTAACCATAAACCATAAACCAATAACCAATAACCAAAGTAAAAAAGATATATCTGTCGTTCAAAAACCTGAAGACCTTGAAGACCAAGTTTGGGAGGATTACCTGCAAGCTAGAAAATCTCCGTTGACGCAGACTTCCTACAAGCTAATCTGTAATGAAGCATCCCGCGCTGGCATCACCCCGGCTGAGGCGATCCGCTTCAGCGCCGAGCACGGGTGGCGCGGCTTCAAGGCTGAGTGGTACGAGAAAGCGAATCCGAAGGCAACAGTAGACGAGTTTGGAAACCCATCATGGAACTGATTTACGACATCGACGTTGACGAGTGGTACGAACCGAAGGAGATGTCCCGTAAGGTTCGGGACGTAATTCTTTTCCAAGCGGACTTCGAGGGGGCGATGCTAGCTCCCCAGAAACGGGGCATCACGATGCCGTGGTCGCAGAGCTGGGACGACTTCGAGTTCCGCCCCGGTGAGGTAACCATCTGGGCTGGGAGCAACGGATCAGGCAAATCAATGCTGACCACCCAAGTTGCTCTCAGTCTCTGCAAGCAAGGCCAGAAGGTCGTCATTGCTAGCTTTGAGATGACTCCGGTCAGAACCTTTGAACGTATTGCCCAGCAGTTTTATAGCAAAAACTTCCGCGCCCCGCAGTTTCAGAGTTTGGAAACTTGGTTCGAGAAGCATCGTATGCGGCTGGTGGATAGTCTCCACAAAAAGATGTACCTCTACGACCAACAGGGATCTACCAGTGCGAGAGAAGTGATTGCAATGGCTAGATACTCCGCGGTTGAATTGAAATGCAACCACATCATCATTGATAACCTAATGAAATGCGTTGCAGGCGAAGATGACTACAATGGACAGAAACAGTTTGTTGACAAACTAACTTCTGTTGCGAGAGATCATCAAGTCCACATTCATTTAGTTCACCATATCCGTAAAAGCGGAAGTGAAGAAGATCGCCCAAACAAAATGGACATCAAAGGGTCTAGTTCCATCACAGACCAAGTTGATAATGTTTTCATTGTTTGGCGAAACAAAAAGAAGGAGAACGCAATCAAGGACGGTAAACCAATTGGATCGGATGTACCGGATATGCTTTTGATGTGTGAAAAACAAAGAAACGGTGCGGTTGAAGAAAGGTACAAACTTTGGTTTCACCGTGAATCTTTGCAATACCTTGAAAGTCCTGAAGCTGTTCCGATGGCGTTTGATGATGCCGGAGAATTTTGAATCAGGAGAAGATTTGTTCCGTCATCAATGTTTAGTGAGATGGTTGATCAAGTATCGAATGCAAAACCGCTCCAAAGCATTTGAATGGCTGAACAAATGGAACAACAACCACCCCGGGTCAAGACTTGAGGCTGATACCAAGCGAGAGTGGGCTTTAGGAAATCGAGGCGAGTATGGGGACTGGAGGCAAGATGAATCAACTAAACCGTAGAGGCACAAAATGAAGAAAGCAGAACTGTCAGACTTCCAAAAGGCTTTCCTGCTAGGTAAAGGGACGGGCCACAAGCTCTTTACCCAGCAGGAGTTCGATGACGCTCTGTCGTTCGCTAAGGCGGAGATCATGGCGATAGCGATCCAGACCTCGAAGCAGGCAGTGATGATCGAACGAGAGGCTTGTGCTGAGGTCGTAGAGAAGCTAGCAGCAGAAGAAGACGAAGGGGAACTCAGCACAGCGTTGAAGAACGCCGCTGAGACAATCCGTAATCGCATACCTACTCAAAGACAATGATTACCTTACCTTGGCCTCCATCTGTGAATCATATGTGGCGGATGTTCCGAAGCCGATTGATTATTTCTAAAGTTGGAAGGGAATACAGAAAAGCGGTTGCGGAACAAATCCAGATTCAGAATGCAGCAAAAGAATTGAAAGGCGCGTTGAGAGTTTCGATTACTGCATATCGGCCAGATAATCGTAAGCGCGACCTTGATAATCTTTACAAGGGAGTTTTAGACAGTTTGACTCATGCGAAAGTTTGGGAAGACGATTCACAGATCGTTGATTTAAGAATCAAGTGGGGTGAATCAATTGGTGGATATTTGAAAGTGGAGATAGAAGTTGTTGACGACCCAAGAGCAAGATGAAGTAATCAAGTTTGTGAAAAAGATTTTAAGAAACGACAGGAGCCGGAGATCCAAATTAAACAAGTTATTGATATCAGAGAAAGCAGCGAAAGAAAGTGAACAGAGAGACTTCAAAGAACTGAGATATGTTCTGAAGGATTTAGGATGAGCGACCCACACAAAGCAGTTGACTTCATCATTGCGAACTCAAGAAAGTACGCACAGGCGAAAGCCCATCGGATTTTTTTAGAAGAGTTCCGCAAGAGCAAGAAAGCTCTGCTGATGAAAGACGCCCTCGCTAGAGGCTATGAAGCCGTAAACGCGCAAGAGAGAGAAGCGTATAGCGACAAGGACTACCTAGAAATCCTTGCTGGGATCAGGGAGGCTACCGCCGAGGAAGAGGAGTTGAGATGGCTCCTCGAAGCGGCAAGGATGCGCTGTGACATCTGGAGGACAGAACAAGCGAACCAGAGGCTACAGGGAGCGGTAACCCTGTGAGGCCGTTGTATGAGACTCCGCAGCACCTGAAGGTTGAGAGGGAGATCGCGCAGAAGCTGGAGAAGGCATGGAAGTGCAACCTCTACAAGCTGCCGATCTCGTACCGAGCTGACTACTTAGCGTTGAGGGAAAAGCCGGTCGGTGTAATTGAGATTAAGCACCGAGCAAAAAGGTATAAAAAAATGTTCCTTTCTCTTCACAAATTCCTTGAGTCGAAGGCTCTCGCTGAGAAACTAATGGTGCCCTTCGTCCTTGTCTATGGCTTCCCCGAGGGCATCTGGTGGGGCAACGTCACGAGCTATCCGCTAGACATCGAGGTGGGTGGAAGAACAGACCGCGGTGACTGGCAGGACACCGAACCGATGCAGATGTTCGAGTTACAGGGGTTCAAGCGGCTGTGAAGGTTAAGAAGTACATGAGCCTAGTCGCAGAGATGGGCTGCATTATCTGCAAGCGTATGGGCTACCCGGGGACGCCTGCGGAGCTTCACCACCCCCGGGCTGGTACTGGCGCAGGCAGAAGGGCTAGCGACTGGGACGTGATTCCTTTATGCCCCGAACACCACCGCGGCAAGACAGGCGTTCACGGACTGGGAACTAAGGGGTTTGTGAAGCATTGGGGCTTCGACGAACAAGACTTGTTGTCCGAAGTACGCAGCAATGCCCCTAGAATCGATTAAAACGGCCCTAGAAGCGATTTTCAGGGGTCGGACATAGATTGGGGCACCCAGACCGACAAATCGATTGTAGAGCCTCTAATCGCTTCGGTTGAAAACACACAAAAAATGGAACGCTTAGGGTTTCCCCTACTCAAAAAGACTTGCACAGCCCATAAATCTACTTTACAGTTACACCTATCGCATCAATACCTGATGCGAACCATAGCGAAGGATAGCGAAATGAACGAAATCATCTCTCTCACCGAATCCCTCACTAGCGACATCGACACCCTTGCAGTGTTCGACCGTCAGATCAAAGACCTGACCGCTAAGTGCAAGGTTCTCAAAGACTCAATTGCTAACGAGTACGGCGAAGGCAAGCACCGCGGCGAGAAGTACGGTGTCCGCGTGACAATTGAACAGCGCAAAGGTTCCGTAGACATGGAAGCTCTGTGCAAGGCTTTCGGCATCACCGAAGCGCAGCTCGACTCCTTCCGCGGCGAGTCCAGCGCCGTCATCAAAGTCACCCCCACTGTCTGATTAACCGGGGCTTCGGCCCCTTGGAGACCACCATGCTTCTAACAACTCTCAACGTTCACAAGGTCATCGGCGTCACCGTCATGGCGGAGTCCGAAACCAAAACGGCTGACTACAGCTATGCAGTCCGGACTATCGTCATTGAGACCGAACAGGGATCGATTGAGGTGACCTTGTTCAGCAAGTATAAGCAGCAGGATGACGACACCCCTTACATCAACTTTGTCATTTGAGGTTGCCATGAACTTTGCAAATCACTACGGCTACAGCGATGTGTACCCCTTCGAGGTGGTGCGCGTGATCAGCGACAAGACTATTGAGGTGCGCGAGATGGACGCCGAGAGAGATGAGTCTGTGCAGCTCGAATGGCTGCCCGGAGGCTTTGCCGGTCATTGCATCAATCAGCGCGATCAGAAGTGGTTCATCACCAGCAACGAAGCCAACCCCGTCATTCGTTTGCGCCTTAACAAAAAGGGCTGGCAGGACAAACATGGCCGCCGCTTCGGCCTGAGCGATAAACCTGTGCGCTTCTACGACTTCAACTTTTGACTATCACCGGGCCGGAATCGATAGAAATAATTTTTGTATGTAACGCAACCCGGCCCTTTTAATCTGTGTTCTAATTACATCACTGCAATGTGCAGGACAGCGAAAGGAAGCGAATCATGAAAAACCACATTACCTACATTACCGAGCAATGCGGCGCACGCTGGGAAGTGTTTGCTACTGGGATCGATGGTGCTCGGGCCTTCTGGGTGTTCAAAGTTGGCGGTCAGTCTGCCGCTAAACCTCTGACGGTTGGGTTTTACGCCGCCAGTGTGAATGATGCTTGCAACGCTCTGCACAACTGAAAAAGGGGTGAGTCATGGAACTCAACAAACACCAGCTAGCTGAACTCAAGAACGTCCTGAACGTCCTGCGGGCGTTCCACGAGGTAGCCAACCCCAGTTACGACAACCCCGCGGCATCGGCAATCTGGAGTGCTGTGGACGAAGCTCTCGGGGACAACGGCGTCAACTACGCCCAAATTCTCTCTGGTAAAGCCACCATCGAATCCATTCTGGAGCGTGCCAATGAAGCCTAAAGTCACCGAGACCTACGTCCGTAACGGCGTCTACGCCACGATCAAGGGCGTCACCCAGTTCGAGGTGCGTCCTGATGAAGACGAGCGGTATGTCCTGCTGGGGCCAAACCACAAGTCCATCCACCGCGGCTACTACGAGGCGGTAAAAGAGGGGATAGTTTTAGCCTCTCAGCCCCGTGAAACCGATAAAAAAGTTTCATCGCAACCCGCTACACAAGCCTCGGAATCTAGAGCATAATTACATCAACACAACAGCGAAGGATAGCGGATCATGCAAATGAACTACAAAATTCAAGGCATCCCCTGCATCATCAACGCAGTCGAAGATAGCTGGGAAGTGCTAGATCGCAACGGCAACTTTGCAGGCTGGCTTGAAGAGAAGCTGACGATTCAGGATTGTCAGCAGATCACCCGCGACTTCACAAACTTTGGCAGGGACTATGGATTTTCAAACTAGGCAGTGTCGAAACCTGTTGGCGTCTGTAGTTCAGCTCGCAGTAACAGACGCCTGCTCTCAACCCGGCGATAAACCGACCGTTGATGCTCTATCAGCGATGAGGTTTTTGTTTGACGAGCGGTATTCGGGTCTGACCGAGTACGCTGAGTTCTTAGATTTCGACCCCGGGCAGTTCCGTCAACGTTTGTTGACAATCATGAAGGATCAGTGGGCGCGGGAGGTAAACGGGTTCGCGGAGTCTCAAAGACGGAACTTCATGAAGAACTTTCGTTATTGGCAGAAGCATCCCCTTGAAGTGCGAATGGAGGTAGACCATGTTGACAACTGAGCAGATGTTGAAACTGAAAACCGCGGTTCGCAAGCCGCCTGATTACACCCGTGAGAACCCGGCTTTGGAAGAAGTGATCAAAGCTCTGAAGAAAGAAAACCCGGAAGCCTTCCATACATCCGACACTCTGAAGACTCGTCGGTTCATTGTTCAACCAAAACAGCCCATCCCTCATGCTTGACTATTCTGAAGGCGTACTTGAGATCAAAGCCCGCCTAAAAGCCGTGGACAAAGCTCTGCTAGCGAACCAGATCCGTGAAGCTAGGTTGCTGTTTTCGGACATCCGGCACATCGCAGAGCAGATGGACAGTCAGTTATGCAAACAGTTTCCCAAGGAGACAGGGCATGGATGAGATCCTTGCTTGGGCGGTGATGGCGGGGCTATGCTGTCTCCCGTTGTTGCTGTGACCCAGCGGGAGGTGGTTTGAACACCCGCAGCCGATACGCCTCCTGTGCAGTGTCTCCTCGGGCGGGAGTCGGCGGACAGCCGGGAAAGACCGGCATCAACACGCATGGGGATTGGCGCATAGGCATGGAGCGAGATTACGCTATCAGTGCGCGGTCGGGTAAGGATTACTAAGCCTTGTCCCCTTCCTTCCAGTCCCCAGCCGTGTTGGTGAAATGCAGGCTGATGCACGGTGGATCTAGCGTCGTCATGATTCGCATCCTGACAACACGCGAGCAGCGGTGATGGCAACCGTTTTAGATCTGCGCCAGAAGCCGGGGATCAGCACCGGCCACCAACCTCAGTTGACAAACAAAATTATCGGAAGCAAAATAGAGTCGTTGGCGTCGAGGCCCGCGAAGAACCTTCTAGTATGATCCCGGCCCCGTTTGGGGCAATCCAAGAAACCCTTGGATCCTCGACCGGGGTCAATCTAGAAGGTTTTTTTTCGACCGTTGTACGCCTTATTGTCGAGAGAGGCGCGTATGGACGGCGGTTTTTACAGATCAAGAAAGAAAGCTGTGCAGCAACTGCACAGAGCGACGGATCCAAAATTTGCAGTGTTTTTGAGATCTCCGTCAGGACACTCCGCTAAGTTTAAATTCCTGCATGAAACCCTAGATAGCGCGATTGATAAATGCCGCGAGTACGCTGCTAATGCAATCAGTCACGGGCATCTGGATTTCACTTACTATGCTGTAGAGATCAAGCATCGCGTCGGCATTGAGCAAGGTAAGCCAGTTGATGAGGCAATGAAGTAAAGCTACCCCTTCCGGCGGGTAGCCGGACGTACCCCTCACGACAGTAAGAGCTTGAATGGGCTGCGAGGGAGAAAACACCGGCTGGGCCTACACCCGCCAGCAAGCCGCGCGGCGTGTCTGTGAGCGACCGCAAAAGGTTCGGGGTACATGGGTGGGACAAGCCCCTTATCGATGACTCGCAGCCTCAAAGGTACTCTGGCATCTATGCAGGGACATAGAAGGCGGGAGAGGGAAGGAATCCAGTCCGGGCTTCCACCCTTGGGGACTTTATACTTTGAAGATATACTTTCCGAATGAAATCAACGGAGAGGAATATGCCCAAGGCAGAAACCCCGAAAAAATTGAGAGGTCTAGCAGAACCTCAAAAGACCGGACGCCCCTCGAAATACAATCCTGACATCGCAACTGAGATCTGCCAGCGTTTAAGCAACGGAGAGCCTCTCAGACAAATATGCCGCGATGATCATATGCCCGCTTGGCAAACCATCTACGATTGGATGTATCGAGATGATGCGCTAGGAGAGGAAGGTGTAGGTCTTTCCAGAGCCATCGCGCGAGCTAGAGAGCAAGGATACGAAGCAATCGCAGAGGAATGCTTGCTGATTGCAGATACCCCGCAGTTCGGCCAGAAACAAACGATGTCCGATCAGGGAACCTCGACAACCGTTGAGGATATGTTGGGTCACCGCAAGCTCCAAATCGAGACCAGACTGAAGCTGCTAGCCAAGTGGGATCCAAAACGGTTTGGAGATCGGATGGCCCTGACCGGCGCAGACAACGCTCCTCCCATTCAAGTGGAGTCCAAACTGCTGTTCGATGCCGTGCTCCAGAATCTTGAATCTAAACGTCAGGTCGAATGACGCAGTGCAACAACCAAGTGGATACAGGCCCGAAAAATTCGGCACTTTCCCAGTGTGATGCGCTGCAACAATCATGGACGTTTTAGAGATTCTGCGGGATCCCAAGACCCGCAGTGAGTTCGAGCGGCTAGCTCCTCATGATCAAGTAGCGTTCGCATGGAGAGTTAAGTGGCTGTCACAAGCCCACAAGCATCAGATCCTCCCCGCGGGTGATTGGTGGTCGATCTGGCTGATGTTGGCAGGCAGGGGGGCCGGGAAGACAAGAACCGCAGCAGAGCAGATTGGTTGGTGGGCGTGGACGTATCCCAACACCCGGTGGTTGGTGGCGGCTCCTACGTCCTCTGACGTTCGGGCAACGTGCTTCGAGGGGGACAGCGGCCTGCTGTCAGTCATCCCTTTCCAGTTGGTTGCCGACTACAACAAGGCTTTGCACGAACTGAAGCTAGTCAACGGTAGTTTGATCAAAGGCATCCCTGCGAGCGAGCCTGATCGGTTCCGCGGCCCACAATTTCATGGCGGATGGACGGATGAACTTGCGGCGTGGGACTACTTGCAAGAAGCGTGGGATCAGATGCAGTTCGGGCTGCGGTTGAAGATCCCGAATATGCCGACCCGGCTGATATGTACTACAACCCCGAGACCAAAAGACCTGATCATCGAGCTAGTCGGGCGTGATGGCGATGATGTCAAGGTCAGCACCGCCTCGACCTACAGCAACCTTGCGAACCTTTCCGAGAGCTTCAGGAAGCAGATCCTCCAGTACGAAGGCACGAAGCTAGGCAGGCAAGAGATCTACGCCGAGATCATCGACCCCGAAGACGGTGGCATGGTCAGAAGGGACTGGTTCCGCCTATGGCCTGCTGGCAAGGAGTTCCCGCGGTTCGAGTACATCGTGCAGAGCTACGACTGTGCAACGTCTGAGAAGACCGTCAACGACCCTACCGCTTCGGAGACGTGGGGCGTCTTCAAGCCTACAGACGGCCCGATGAGCGTGATGCTGATCGACTGCTGGCAAGACCGACTCCAGTACCCTGAACTACGAGAAAAGGTTCAGGAAGAGTACGAGGTGATCTTCGGAGAGGGGAAAGACAAGAAGCGAGTAGACACAATCCTCGTGGAAGACAAATCCGCAGGCATCTCGCTGATTCAGGATCTTCGGAGAGCACACCTTCCTGTCGCTGCCTATAACCCCGGCAAGGCGGACAAGATCCAGCGGCTGAACATCGTCTCCCACATCATCGCCCGCGGGAGGGTGTGGATTCCTGAGTCAGATCGAAGAAAGGGATATGTAAAAGACTGGGCCGAGCCGTTCGTCAGTCAGATCTGTAGCTTCCCTGAAAGCTCAAACGACGACATGGTTGACGCCTGTACGCAAGCCTTGAGGTGGCTCCGTGATGCTGGCTGGCTGGAAGTCGATCCTCCTCCTCGTGACGACTGGGATGAGGATGACTTTGTGGACACCGGCAGGACGCGAGAGAATCCGTACACCGCGTAGACTTGACTGTCCCCAAAAGTTATGATTACGGCAGGAGGGCGTCCATGAACGATTTTGCTGCTGATACAGATTCCATCGCCGAGAAACTAGTTGCCGGTGGAATGGATCCTCAACAGGCGATGACTTTGGCGCTCAGATTGAGCCAGAGCAGACAGCAGTCCTTACTCAGCGGCGTCCCCGTCGAACCTCCTGTTTCTGATATCCCCCCTGTCCAAGAGCCGATTCTTGGGGGTGACACCTCAAAGCTATTTCAGCGTGATCCGACCCTTCTGGAACGCGCTAAACAGCTTCCTGCTGATGTTCTAGGTGCGGGTGAAGCTCTGGCCTCACTGGGGTCTGCTGTTGCGCTGATGCCTGCCTCGATGATGTACGCCTTGAGGCCGGGACAGCAGACGCAAGGTAGCCCGCTGGAGTTCATGCAGCGCAATATGTACATCCCTCGAACTGAGTCCGGTGCAAGGCATTTGCAGGGCTTAGGAGAGGTTCTAGAGGGTCTTCCTCAGACCGGGCCACTGCCTGAGTTGCAAGCCTTCACAGGGATCGGAAGAGGGGTTGGAAGGCAGTTGCAGCAGAAGGGTAAGGAAGCGGCACAGTCTCTCGCACCGGCGGCTGCAAACGTTGCTGAGGACTTCCTGAGCCGTCAGGGGTTGTTGCTGCAAGCCGCCCCCAGTTCTCCGAAGCCTGCGGCTCCGAGGAGTGATATTGGGTTTTACTCCCCCGCAGAAGAAGCGGCGATGTCTTTGCAGAGACAATCAGGAAGGGGAGAAGGATTCCTGAATGATCTGAAGAAAGCCGGAGTCAGGGATGATGAATTGGAGTTCTCTGGACTGAAAGAGTTCCTTGCTGGCAAGCCGAACGTCACGAAACAAGACATTGATGACTACATCAAGAACAACAAGGTTCAGGTGAATGAGGTTGTGCTTGGAGGAAAGCAGCCATTTGATGCAAAACGATTAGCAGATCTTGAAAGCGAATATAAGTCGTTAAAACAGCACCCGGTCGATGATCCGTCTTTTGGAGAAGAAAAATATAATGAGTTAATTCGATTGATGAACATTCGAGATCAAAGCACTACTAATTCGTTACATGAAAAAGCAGAGCAAGCAACAAGAATCGCCCAGCGAGCGCAACAAAGAGGTGATCGGGTAACTGCTGAAAGATATTTTAGAGAGGCGGAATTTCTAAACACTCGCGCTGAAAAGCTAGATTTACGCGGG
>Ga0194115_10001529_pt1 | contig 29523 bp, 36 predicted proteins | sample TA2MahsurfametaG_3_FD_148656 | JGI IMG/M metagenome (GOLD analysis project Ga0194115, IMG submission 148656) | Freshwater microbial communities from Lake Tanganyika, Tanzania - TA2015002 Mahale S4 surface | ecosystem: Environmental > Aquatic > Freshwater > Lake | place: Tanzania: Lake... | reverse complement strand
TGGTGGATCCCAACAGCTTCACCGCTGTGGTGAGCACCGCCAAGAGCTGATCGTTACTCTCTGACTGCGTTGCCTGGTCGGGTTGGTTGATGGATTTCTCACTTCCTCAGGCCTACCTGATCGGGCTGTTGGTGATCCTCGGAGGAGCTGCTGTTTTGGTGGCTCGCCAGATCTTGCGGGTGCGGCGTGACGAAATTGCCCTGATCCGGCTGGAAAACTCCAGCAAGTCGGGCGAACAAACGGCCGCCGACCTCTACGAGTTGGCCTCCGTACAGCTGCGGAAGCGCCTGTACAACCAAGCGGCCGACAATCTGAAGCAAGCCAGCAAGTGTACCGCTGGCGAGCCCCCTGAGGCCCAGGCGTTAATTGAAAACGCACTGGGTTTTGCTTTGGCAGCGCAGAACAACTACAGCGCCGCCATCAAGCATTACCGCACAGCTCTGCGCGCCAAGGCCGACTATCCGGTGGCTCTCAACAACTTGGCCTTTGCCCTCGAGAAGCAGCAAAAGCCCGAGGAAGCCAAGGAGACCTATCTCAAAGTGCTCGAGCTGGACAGCGGCAATGGCACCGCCAAAAAACGGCTCAAACGCTTAGAGCGTTTGGAGAGCACAGCAGCCTGAACACCAGGCGGCTGTGCATCAATCCCCTCACCAGAGGCCGCGAACGGCAGGAGCAGTAGCAGTGCCACTGCCCACGGGATTCAGCACCAACTGACCGCCCGCATTGGTGAGCCGGGGTGCGGACCAGCCGGCGAGGCTGAAGCCCTGCAGGCCAAGAAACAAGCCGCCATCCTCCAGGCCGGCTGCACTCGCATCACCGAGCAGCAGCAGATCGAGCTGGTCGGAGTTGGCATTGAGGTTGCCCTGCACCGGCAGTGTGGTGGAGCCCACGGTGATCTGACCGCGCAGATCCACCATCTGGCCAAGCGCCGTGGCTGAAGCCAGATCCAGCTGCACGCTCACGGGTGCAGCGTTGCTGAAGGCTTGGTAGGTGCCGCTCCACTGGCGGGGCATCTGGGTGGCGAGCTGGGCAGCACGCGCCACGGAATCAAAGGTGCGGACTGGCACCTGCTGACCAAAGTTTTCAGAGAGCGGTGTGGCAACGGCCGCCGGTTCCTGGAAAGGCACGGCACTGCCCACGGGCAGGGGCGTCGCAGCCAGCAGCAGCGGAATCACAGCAGGTCTTTAAAGATGCCCAAGGGTAAGAGGACCGGGGCGATCAGTCAGGACCGCGCGGTACGTTCGCTGCATGGCCCAATCCGCTGCCGTGACCGCCTCCACCTCCTCACCCACCGACCCTCTGGTGATCGGCGGGCGCAGCTTCCGCAGCCGGCTGATGACAGGCACCGGCAAATATCCAAGCCTTCAAGCCATGCAGGCCAGCCTGGCCAGCAGCGCCTGCGAAATCGTGACCGTGGCGGTGCGGCGGGTGCAGAGCCAGGCCGCCGGCCATGAAGGGCTGATGGAAGCGATCAACTGGCAGCGGATCTGGATGCTGCCCAACACGGCTGGTTGCGCCACAGCGGAAGAAGCGATTCGGGTGGCGCGCCTTGGACGCGAACTCGCCAAGTTGGCCGGCCAAGAGGACAACACCTTCGTGAAGCTGGAGGTGATTCCCGACACGAAGCACCTGCTGCCTGATCCGATCGGCACCCTGGAAGCTGCTGAACAGCTGGTGAAAGAGGGCTTCACCGTGCTGCCTTACATCAACGCCGATCCGCTCCTGGCCAAACGCCTCGAAGAGGCCGGCTGCGCCACCGTGATGCCCCTGGGCTCACCGATCGGCTCAGGCCAGGGCATCCGCAATGCCGCGAATATCGCCCTGATCATCGAAAACGCCCGCGTGCCGGTGGTGGTGGATGCGGGCTTGGGGGTTCCGAGCGAAGCGGCCCAGGCCATGGAGATGGGCGCCGATGCCCTGCTGATTAATAGCGCCATCGCCCTGGCCGGCGATCCGGCGGCGATGGCGCGGGCGATGGCCATGGCCTGTGAAGCCGGTCGCACCGCCTTTCATGCCGGCCGCTTACCGATCCGCGCCGAGGCCAGCCCCAGCTCCCCCACCGCCGGCCGCGTGGGCACGTGAAGCTTGTGAACGGGACGGTGGCAATTCCGCGAACCGTCCGTACTGTCGTCTGAACGACGCACCACTGCGATGCAGGTCACCGAAGAGGACGGCGGCAGGCTGAACGCCTTCGCCAAGGAGCCCCGCATGGAAGTGATGGGGGTCGGTGAAAGCAGCGCCAGCAACAGCAAGCTGCTCTTGATCGGCGGCGCCGTGCTGGTGCTGCTGATGGTAGGGGTTGCCGTAGGGATCAGCTGAATCCCTGTAGTAGCTTGCGTTGACGGAGCGAAGGCTCGGTCAGTCGCTCGCCTAGCAGGAGTCCAGCGGTGAAGGTTTTCGTTCTCGGCGGTGACGGCTTCTGCGGCTGGCCCTGCGCCGTGAACTTGGCCGACCAGGGACACGATGTGTTGATCGTGGACAACCTGAGCCGCCGCAAGATCGACATTGATCTGGCGGTGGAGTCGCTGACTCCGATCGCGACCATGCCCGACCGGCTGCGCGCTTGGGAGCAGACCGGCGGCAAGCCCATGCGCTTCGTGCACATGGACATCGCCCACGAATATCAGCGCCTGCTGGATCTGCTGCTCGAGGAACGGCCCGACTCGGTGGTGCACTTCGCCGAACAGCGCGCCGCTCCCTATTCAATGAAGAGCAGCGCCACCAAGCGCTACACCGTTGATAACAACGTCAACGGCACCCACAACCTCCTGGCCGCCATCGTGGAGAGCGGCCTCGACATCCATGTGGTGCACCTCGGCACCATGGGCGTCTACGGCTATGGCTCCCACCGTGGCGCCACCATCCCCGAGGGCTACCTCAAGGTGGAGGTGCCTCAGCCCGATGGCAGCCGCTTCGAAGAGGAGATCCTGCACCCGGCCAGCCCAGGCAGCGTCTATCACATGACCAAGACGCTGGATCAGCTGCTCTTCCTCTACTACAACAAGAACGACAAGGTGCGGATCACGGATCTGCACCAGGGCATCGTTTGGGGCACCAACACCGACGCCACCGACCGCGACCCTCGCCTCACCAATCGCTTCGATTACGACGGCGACTACGGCACGGTGCTCAACCGTTTCCTGATGCAGGCGGCCATCGGCTATCCGCTCACAGTGCACGGCACTGGCGGCCAGACCCGCGCCTTCATTCACATCCGCGACTCAGTGAAGTGCGTGCAGCTGGCCCTGGAGAACCCTCCCACCGGCGGTGAACGGGTGAAGATCTTCAACCAGATGACCGAAAGCCATCAGGTGGGCGAACTGGCCAAGAAGGTGGCCGCCCTCACCGGCGCTCAGATCAACCATCTGCCGAACCCCCGCAATGAGGCGGTGGAGAACGATCTGATCGTGGACAACCGCTGCTTCATCGAGCTGGGCCTCAACCCCACCACCCTCGATGACGGCCTGCTCAAGGAAGTGGTGGAGATCGCCGGTCGCTACGCCGATCGCTGTGACCGCAGCCGCATCCCCTGCATCTCGGCCTGGACCAAGACCCAGGAAGCGGCCATCCAGGCCGTCTGAGGGACGTTGCCTTGAAGATCGCCCTCTTCACAGAAACCTTCCTACCCAAGGTGGATGGGATCGTCACCCGTCTCACCAAAACGGTGGAACACCTAGTGGCGGCTGGCGATGAGGTGCTGATCGTCTGCCCTGAAGGCGCTCCCGACACCTACATGGGTGCCCAAGTGTTGGGGGTGCCGGCTATGCCCCTTCCGCTCTACCCGGAGCTGAAGCTGGCCCTGCCCAGGCCGATGGTGTCGGACGCGCTGGAGCCCTTCAACCCCGATCTGGTGCATGTGGTGAACCCGGCCGTGCTGGGGCTGGGGGGCATCTGGATCGCCAAGACCAAGGGCTACCCACTGGTGGCCAGTTATCACACCCATCTGCCCAAATATCTCGAGCACTACGGCCTCGGCATGCTCGAGCCCGTGCTCTGGGAGCTGCTCAAGGCAGCCCACAACCAGGCCCAGCTCAACCTCTGCACCTCCACGGCGATGGTGTCGGAGCTGAGCGAGAAGGGCATCCAGCACACCGCCCTCTGGCAGCGCGGCGTCGACACGGATCTGTTCCGCCCCGAGCTGCGCAGCGATGCCATGCGCCAACGCCTGCTGGGGGGCCGCAGCGACACCGGCCAGCTGCTCCTCTACATCGGCCGGCTCTCGGCTGAGAAGCAGATCGAACGGATCCGGCCGGTGCTGGATGCCCTGCCCGATGCGCGGTTGGCCCTGGTGGGCGATGGCCCCTTCCGCCAGCAACTGGAAACGCTGTTCGCCGGCAGCGCCGCCACCTTTGTGGGCTACCTGGCCGGAGAAGAGCTGGCCAGCGCCTACGCCAGCGCTGATGCCTTCCTGTTCCCCAGCAGCACTGAAACCCTGGGGCTGGTGCTGCTGGAAGCAATGGCCGCCGGCTGCCCCGTGGTGGGAGCCAACCGCGGCGGTATCCCCGACATCGTGGGCGATGGGGTGAACGGTTGCCTCTACGAACCTGATGGCCTCGATGGCGGGGCCGGCAGCCTCACCGCCGCTGCCCTGCGCCTGCTCGGCGATCCCAGCCAGCGGGAACAGCTGCGCCTCAATGCCCGCCAGGAAGCGGAGCGGTGGGGCTGGGCCGGCGCAACCGAGCAGCTGCGCGGCTATTACCGGCAGGTGCTCAGCAGCAGCAAGAATCCTGCCCTGGTGGGCTGATCAGCTCTTGCGCAGCTGAGTCCACACCTCAAGCACTTTGCGCGCCATCGGTAGGGCGTGCACCGAGCCCCCGCCAGGGGTGTTCTGGGCAAAAGCCACCACCACGATTTGTCCTTTGGGATAGGGGGCAAAACAGGCAAACCAGGCATGGTCTGGCCCACCGGTGCTGTCCTCGGCAGTGCCGGTCTTGCCTGCCGCCGGAGGCACGCTGGGCACGTTCAAGGCGTGGCCGGTGCCATCAGTCACCACCTTGCGCAGACCACGGGCAATGGTGGCCAAGGTTGCAGGCTTGATCTCAACCTTGGTGCGGCGAGGTGGATCGGTCCAATCGAGGCCCTGATCCACTAGGTGAGGCGTGATCAGGTAACCACCGTTGGCGAACACGGCATAGGCCCGCGCCAGCTGAAGCGGCGTGATCTGCACCACCGACTGCCCGATCGACATGCTGGCCATGTCCTCAGGGATCCAGGGAGAAGAGCCCGGCTTCGCCCAGCCACGGCCCTGGGCCGCCCAACGCTCGTTGCCGACGAGCCCCGGGCTTTCCTCGTAGCCGATCTCAATGCCCGTCGGCTTGGTGAAACCCAGGCTCAGCGCAGCATGGTGGAGGGCGATCGAGCCAACACCCACCCCCACTTGATAGAAGAAGGTGTTGCTGGAGAAGCGCAGGGCGTCTTCGTAGCCGATCGTGCCGAAACCTGCCCCGTTGTGATCCGGGAAGCAATGGCCGCCATAGGTGATGCACCCACGGGTCACCAGCTTGGTGTTGGGGGGAAACTTGCCGCTCTCCATCCCCGCCATGGCGGTCACCGCCTTCCAGGTGCTGCCGGGGTCGTAGGCGCTCATCGCCCGACTGAGCAGCGGCTTCACCGGCGAATTGAACAGGGCGTCGTATTCCTTCTGGGTGGTGACGCTCTTGGAGAAGAAGTTGGGATCAAAGGTGGGGCGGCTGGCGAGGGCCAGGATCGCTCCATTAGCTGGATCGAGGGCCACGATCGCGCCACCGGGCTTGTCCTTGAGCACCTCTTCGGCAGCGCGCTGCAGATCCAGATCGAGGGTGGTGCGCAGATCCTTGCCCGCCTTCGAGGGGCGATCTCCGAGGATGCGCTGGATCTCACCCATGGCATTCACCTCCACCATCTGGCCGCCCCAGGCGCCGCGCAGATGCGACTCGAAGGCCGCCTCCAGGCCGATGCGGCCGATGCGATCGCGAATCTGATAGCCCTTCTTGGCCAGGCTCTTGTATTCCTGCTCGGTGATCGGCTGGGTGTAACCCAAGGCATGGGCCCCAAGGCTGCCGTGGGGGTAGCTGCGCAGCACATCCAGATCAACCTGCGCTCCCTGGAGGCCGCTGGTCTGCTCGCGGAAGCGCAAGACCTGTTGCGGCGTGAGATCGCTAGCCAACTCGATGCGGTATTGCTGAGCACCAGGCCCGCCACGGCGCTTCTGCTCCAGCTGCGCCTCGGGCACCCCCATCAGCTGACTGAGCCGCGCCCGCAGAGCGGGCCAATCCCGCTCCTTCACCAGCTTGGGCTGCAGGTAAAGGCTGTAGGTGAGCCGGCTCGACACCAGCACCTGGCCATGGCGATCGAGGATCCGGCCGCGGACAGGGTTGCGGGCCAGCAAACGGATCCGGTTCTCGTCGGCCCGTGCCCTGTTCTCCTGGCCGTGCAGAAGCTGCAGCCAGCCCAGGCGCAGCACCATCGCCGAGGCAAACAGGACCACGAGTGCCAGCAAAACCGCCGGCTGCTGCTGCATGCCCGTCTGCCGTTGTCCGCCTGAAAGCAACGCCACGGGGCTCAGGCCTCCGGCTGCAGCCGCTGCTCGAGCAGGGTCAGCCGATCGGAGATGCGTGCCAGAGCCTGCTGCAGCTCGTGGCGATCTTCGGGAGCCGGGGCTTCAGCCGGAACGTCGCGCACCTCCACCTTCATCACCGGATTGCCCAGGCCCGGTTGAAGCCGATCGAGACTCTCGCGCACCTGACGGGCCGCCGTCTCCCCTTCATCCTTGAGCTGGGCCAGAGGGTCAGCAACGCCGCTGAAGGCATCAATCACATCGCGGGGCCCGCCACGGCGCACCCGCTCCGCAACCGCCAGACTCACCGGCAACACGTCTTGCATCAGCGTGAGGCGCAGGGCATCGAGGGGATCAGAAGCCATCGGAGCCGAGCGGCGGCGCTGCAAGTGCTCACAGTCTGGCGTGCAGAGGCGGGCTGCTCAGCGGGCGCCGGTTTCCACGGGTGGTTGCACGATCTGCTGCCGGCAGAACTGCTGCGATCCCCACCACCAGCCAGCTCCAACGGCCACCACCACCAGGGCCGTGAACGGCAGCAGCGCCTGGCGGGTCACGGGCAACACCATCCACTCGCTCCAGTCGCGCAGCAGGCGTTCGCGATCAAAGCGACGGCGCTCACTCACCTCCTGCTGCAAGCGGCGCTTGAGCGCCTTGGCCACCCAGCGCTCGAAGGCGCGTTTCTTGGTGACGGCCATCTTGCGCTCCACCTCCAGCAGCTGGCCTGGGGTGAGCTCGGGGTTGAAGGTGCTGATCAGCTCCAGGCTCTTGAGGAACATCTCAACAGCCCCATCCTTGATCACCCGCTCGTCATCGCTGAGCAGATCCCATTCGAGTTCGGGATAGAAGCGCAGCCGGTTGGCGCTCACCTGATCCTCAGCCAGCTGGCCGGGCTCGCGCAGCCAGCGATCGGTATTGGCATCGAAGCGGCGCCAATAGAGAAACGGGTTGAGATAGATCACCTTGCCGGCCAGCTGGATGCTGTCCTGCTGGAGGCGGCGCTGCAGCTGGAGGTCCTGCTGGGGGGCGGCGGTCAAGGCTACTGGGCCGGGGCCCCGAGGGTAACGGAGCCTCCCGGTTGCGGCTAGCCGGCGCCCTTCACTCCCACTCGATCGTGCCGGGGGGCTTGCTGGTGATGTCGAGCACCACGCGGTTCACACCCTTCACCTCATTGACGATCCGGTTGGAAATCGTTTCCAGCAGGTCGTAGGGCAAACGCGACCAGTCGGCGGTCATGCCGTCTTCACTCGACACGCAGCGCAGCACCACCGGGAAGGCATAGGTGCGCTTGTCGCCCATCACACCAACGCTGCGCACCGGCAGCAGAACGGCGAAGGCCTGCCAGATGTCGTGATACAACCCTGCTTTCTTGATCTCCTCGCGAACGATCAGGTCGGCATCGCGCAGGATGTCGAGCTTGTCGTCGGTGACCTCACCGAGGATGCGGATCGCCAGGCCGGGACCCGGGAAGGGATGGCGACCCACGATCTCCTCGGGAAGGCCGAGGGTGCGGCCCACCTTGCGCACTTCATCTTTGAAGAGCTTGCGCAAGGGCTCCACCAGCTTGAACTGCAGATCCTTGGGCAGGCCGCCCACGTTGTGGTGGCTCTTGATCTTCACCGCCACCCGCTCACCCGTTTTGGGATCGACGTTGGTGCCGGCGCTCTCGATCACATCGGGGTAAAGCGTGCCCTGAGCGAGGTAATCGAAGGGACCAAGGCGCTTGCTCTCCTCTTCGAACACCCGGATGAATTCCGTGCCGATCAGCTTGCGCTTTTCCTCGGGGTCAGTGATACCGGCGAGCTTGTTGATGAATCGTTCGCGCGCATTGATGTATTCCACGTTGATGTGGAAACGCTTATCGAAAAACTCCACCAGAAACTCGGGCTCGCCTTTGCGCATAAAGCCCTGATCGATGAACATGCAGGTGAGCTGATCACCGATCGCCTTGTGCAGCAGGAAGGCGAGCGTGGAGGAATCAACACCCCCGGAGAGTGCCAGCAGCACACGCTTATCACCCACTTGCCGGCGCACATCAGCCACGGCCTCATCAATGAAAGCCGCGGTGGTCCAGTCGGGCAGACAACCGCAAATGTGATAAACGAAATTGCGCAGCAACGCCATGCCGCACACGGAGTGCACCACCTCCGGGTGGAACTGCACGCCGTAGAGGCGCCGCTCGTGGTGAGCCACGGCGGCTTCCGGGGTGTTGTCGGTGTGGGCCAGCCGCACAAACCCATCCGGCAGGCGCTCCACGGAATCACCGTGGCTCATCCACATCGTGGAGCCTTCATCCACGTTGGTGAGCAGATCGGTGGGGTCGTCGACATAGAGCGGTGCCTTGCCGTATTCAGCGCGGCCGGCGGCCACCACCGAGCCCCCCAGCTGCTGCACCATCAGCTGCATGCCGTAGCAAACACCAAGCACTGGAATCCCCAGATTCCAGATCTCGGGATCACACAGCGGTGCGTACTCGGCGTACACCGAACTGGGGCCGCCACTGAGAATGATGCCCTTGGGGTTGATCGCCTTCAGTTCGGCTGCCGTTGTGCTGTACGCCATCACCAGGGAATACACCTCGGTTTCCCGCACGCGCCGGGCGATCAGCTCGGAATACTGGGAACCGAAATCGAGAATCACGATCGCCGGATGGCGATCGGTTTCGCCGATGGCGGTGGGGTTCACGTTGGACATAGGGCGGCCAGCTGCTGCGGCCCGGGCAATCTCTTCACCCTAGATCTCGAGCCCTGAAGGCCTTCAGCCACTCAGCGCCCAGCGGGCCCTCGGCGCACACCTGCCGCTGGCGATCAAACAGCACGGCCCCCACCTGCATCCGGCTCTGGCCGTGACGGGCCAGATAGCTGCAGCTGCGCGACTCCACGGCCGCCGCCAGGCGCTGCTGCAGAGCCTGAGCCCCACCCGGATCCACGGCGGCCAGATCGCGCAGCGCCTCATCCACGCTCGCGGAGCCAGCCAGCTGCTGCAGCCGCTCCAGCGGGAAACCCAACAGGGCCGCCTGGGTGGTGAGCACCTCGAGGCGGCCATCCGCCAGATGGTGGTGGGTGTGAAAGATGCCCCCCGCCAGCTTCAGCAACTTGCCCTGGTAACCGAACAGCAACAGGCGCTCCATGCCCTGTTCGGCCGCGGCCACCAGGAGGGGCCCCACCCAGTTGCCGGCCTTGAGCAGCAGCACAGCCGGCAACCCCAGGCGGGGCGCCAGATCGAGGCCGTTCTCCCCGATCACCAACACCAGATCCTTCGGCAGAGAAGGGTCGGCGGCACGCCTGGCCAGCTCGGCGCGGGCGCTGGCCAACTGGTCGGGGTCAGCACTGCGTTGCACCGCAGCCTGGGTGCCGATCAAGGCCAGGCCATCGACCACACCGAAGGCAGCATTGCTGGTGCGCGCCGCCAGCTCACGCCCCCCCGGCAGGGTGATGCGCAGCCACAGGGCATCGCCCTGGGGCACCAATGGCCTGAGATTGCACTCCAGCAGCTGCAGGGCGAACTGCGACACACACAGCTCCGTGCTGCCGGCCTGCACACCCACCCCCTCGCCGGCCTCCAGCTTCAACCACTGATCCGCGGCTGGCTGCCCGCACCAGCGGGCCTCCACCCACACGGGCAGGCCTCGGGTGAGATCCAGCCCATCACCCGGCTCACAGCGGGTCATCCCCAGGGCACGACCCGCCTCCAGGCGGGCCGCCGCTTCCACCGGCACCGGCTGGAGGGAGGCATCGGCTGCATCGGGCCTGAGTTGAAGCTGAACCAACGGCGAGAAGGGCCGATCCAACAACTGCTGCACCGCCGCCTGGGCTGCGGCAGCCACCCACACCGGCAAGGTGAAGCCGCCGCTGGTCATGGCGTTAGAGACAGGGGAACGGAAGGCCGTTTTTTAAGGTGGTGGATTGCGCCGCATCGGGCTGCGCAGCCGCCTCCAGATTCGCCCCACCAGCCTCTTCCATGCAGGACAAGCTCACCCTGATGATCCCCGGCCCCACTCCGGTGCCGGAAACCGTCCTGCAGGCGATGGGACGCCACCCCATCGGTCACCGCAGCGCCGACTTCCAGAAGATCGTGCGCCGCACCACGGAGCAGCTGCAGTGGCTGCATCAAACGAAAAATGATGTGTTGGTGATCACCGGCAGCGGCACCGCCGCCATGGAAGCCGGAATCATCAACGTGCTGAGCAAGGGCGACAAGGTGCTCTGCGGCGATAACGGCAAGTTTGGTGAGCGCTGGGTGAAGGTGGCCAAGGCCTATGGCCTGGATGTGGAGGTGGTGAAGGCCGAGTGGGGTCAGCCGCTCGATCCCGACGCCTTCCGCGCCGCCCTCGAGGCCGACAGCGCCAAGGCGATCAAAGCCGTGATCCTCACCCACTCGGAAACCTCCACCGGGGTGATCAACGATCTGGAAACGATCGCCAAGCACGTCAAGGCCCACGGCACCGCCCTGACCATCGCCGACTGCGTGACCAGCCTGGGCGCCTGCAGCGTGCCGATGGATGCCTGGGGCATCGACGTGATCGGCTCCGGCTCCCAGAAGGGCTACATGATGCCGCCAGGTCTGGCCTTCGTGGCCATGAGCGATCGCGCCTGGGCCGCCGCCGAGCGCTCCGATCTGCCGAAGTTTTATCTGGATCTGGCGAAGTACCGCAAATCGGCCCACGCCGACAGCAATCCCTTCACCCCAGCGATCAACCTCTACTTCGCCCTTGAGGCGGCGCTGGAGATGATGCAGGCCGAAGGATTGGAGGCAATCTTCGCGCGCCATGCCCGCCACCGCGCCGCCGCCCAGGCCGGCATGAAGGCCATCGGCCTGCCCCTCTACGCCGCTGAGGGCTGCGGCAGTCCGGCGATCACCGCCGTGGCACCTGAGGGCATCGACGCCGAGAGCCTGCGCAAGAAGGTGAAGGAGCGCTTCGACATCCTGCTGGCCGGCGGCCAGGACCACCTCAAAGGCCACGTGTTCCGCATCGGCCACCTGGGGTTCGTCTGCGATCGCGATGTGCTCACCGCTGTGGCCGCCATCGAGGCGACCCTGCAGGAACTGGGCCTGCACAAAGGCAGCGCCGGCGCCGGCGTGGCCGCCTGCGCCGCTGCTCTGGCAGGCTGACTGGCCAGCTGATTGAGGGGCTCAACCCCTGCAGGCAATGCCTTCCGACCTGCCTAGGGTCGGGAGGGATGCTTTGCCTCCCGATGCGCCGCTCCCTCGCTATCGCAGCCGCCTGCCTGAGCCTGGCTCTGGTGGCCTGCTCTCCTGTGGAGAAGAAAAAGAAGAACAAGGTGGCGACCGAACAACAGGCCACTGTTGATGTGTGCGACCAGCTGACCAAGGTGGGCGCCGCTCTTCAAGCCAGCGCCGCCCTCAAGCCCACGTCCACCGTGGGCGAAGCCGAAGCCGCCGGCAAACAGCTGCGCACAGCCCTGAAAGGGTTGAACCAGGCCGAAACCACCCTGGAGGAAGCGCGCCTGGACGCGTTCCAAAAGCAGGCCAAAGCCTTTAATAAGGAATTGAAGAAGGTGTCGAAGGAGAAGCAGCTCACCCTCGAGGAAGCCGCCAAAACCCTGAAGCCCCAGGCCGACAGCGTGGTTGCAGCACACAAGGAACTGCAGGCCGCCGTTCAGTGCAACGGGAAAGCAGCTGCCCCGGCCAACTGATCTAACGCTCAGTTGCTATGGTTGACCGAGCCAATCTTTGGATTCATCCATCGTTTCGGCCAACCAATCTGAAGCCCTAAACTTCAGATTTGCGGGTGTAATTCAGTGGTAGAATGTCAGCTTCCCAAGCTGAACGTCGCCGGTTCGAGCCCGGTCACCCGCTTCTAAAAACCTGATTGCCAAGCCTCAGTTGCGGGGCTTGATCAATTGAAGAACTTGAGGGCCAACACTTCCGGCGCGTCGCTCACAATCCAGCGAACGCAGAATCAAGCGAGCGGCGCCTTCCACATCACCAGCAGCCGCTGCCAGTTCAGCCGCATCGGAATGGCTGGACGCTTCTTTAAGCAGGTCTTCGCGGCGAGCAGCAGGTGCCGGAGCCTGACGTGTCGCTTGCATGCGTCGACATTGGCTTGCGCTGATGTTACCGGGCGTGGTGGTGAGCAAACAGCCAACCACAGCCCGATGATCGAATCAGCACAGAGCCAAGATCAGGTTCCGGGCTCCTCTCGGTTACCACCAAGGGCATCGATCTGTGCCCGAAGCTGCTCAACGCGCTGCTGATCACCACGGGTGATCGCTACCGCCAGGGCAAATTCCAGCTTTTCAAGCTGGTGACCACCCTCTGCAAATCCGCGCTTCTGACAGGCGGGGGTTGGTGCGGTGCGATGGCTGTTGGAGAAGGCCATGGTTCGCTTTCTTTTCATTGTGGCACCGCTGCCAAGGCCACCGTCAGGCCGCCATCGGCTCCTGCTCGTCGTCGAGCAGGCTGCGGCAATCAGCCAGCAGGGTGGCCACACGATCCAGCCGCAGCAGATCGTCGGGATCGGGCTGAGGCTCTGCAGCCACCCGATCGAGCTGCAATTCCATGGCAGCCAGGCGCTGCTCCAGCTTCACCAGGCGCTGGGACAGTGCCGCCACCGTTTGCGCCAGATCTTCGGTAGATCGCGTGATCCGGAACGACACCGATTCGCCGGCCATGGTGCACAAGCCAAGTGCACCGATCACAACACACATGCGGCCAGGCAGCCAGCAGACTTGAGCCATCCCACCGATCTGGCAGCGATGAGCGCGCCCCTGCAGCTGCTCGCTTATCTGATGGCTGGCCTTGGGGGAGGATTGCTAGCGATGCGCACGGGCATTCCCGCCGCACCGCTAGCGGGCGCCCTGCTTGGAGCTGGGCTGCTGAGCCTCAGCGGACGGCTGGAGGTAGCGAACTGGCCAGTGGGCACGCGCACAGCGCTGGAGATCGCCATCGGCACCGTGATCGGCACCAGCCTTACCGGCACCGCCCTCACAGAACTGAGGCAGCTCTGGAAACCGGCCCTATTGATCACGATCACCCTGGTGATGACCGGCCTAGTGGTGGGGTTGTGGTGCAGCCGCCTGCTGGGCATGGATCCGCTGGTGGCGCTACTCGGAGCCGCCCCTGGGGGCATCAGCGGCATGAGCCTGGTGGGAGCTGAATTCGGCGTGGGCGCTGCTGTGGCGGCGCTGCACGCCGTGCGCCTAATCACGGTGTTGCTGGTGCTGCCCCTGGCCGTGCGGGTACTGGTGGGCAGTGGCCTGACCCAGCCCCCGGCCCCCTGAAACTGCACTCCACTGGATCAGTGCCCAGGCGCCCGATACCTTGGGGCACGCCGCATTGCCTCATCCATGCTCCGTTCAGCTCTCGCAGGGGTGATGCCGGCCCTGATGCTGACGGCGGCAAGCCTGAGCATCGGCTCGGCGGCCCACGCCGCCACGGAGCCCTCGGGAGCGGCGGCCAAGGGCGCACAGGTGTATTGCTTCATGCGCAACTCCGGCAACAACCACGAGGTGAGCTGGCTGGCGGCCTATGCACTGATCAAACGCCAGAGCGCCAGCCTGTTTAAAACCTCACCGGAACACGCCGCGGTGATGATCACCGAAGCTGTGGTTCAGAACCCGGGCACCTTCCCCGACTGCGGCAAATATCTCGGTGATCTCTATGCAAATGCGGTTCAGGAGCAGAAGAAACAGAAGGAGCAGAGCGAAGCAGCCGGCGCCGCAAAGAGCACCGAGGGGGGAGCGACTCGCACTGAGCGGTACGCCTACTAACACCACGGCTCTTGCTTCGGCAGCCGCCCTAGCCCTCACGTTGTTGGCGGGCTGCGTCAACACCCCTGCCGATCCCACCACCAGCCTCCCCGGGCTGGGCGACTGCCTGAACCGCGTGGAGATGAAGAAGCTGCGGCGCGCGCTGGCCCGCTGCAATGAGGTGGTGGACGCCCATCCGCTCCAGCCGCAACCCCTCAATGAACGGGCGTTGCTCCACAGCCTGGCGGGCGACAACAAAGCCGCCTGCAGCGACAGCCGCGCCGCGGCGGAGCTGCTCAAGCGATTGCCGAAGACCCCTGCGCCCGACCCACTCCTGGTGGAGGAGATTCAGCTGCGGGCCAAGAGCTGCCAAGCGCTCACCACTGCTCCAACAGCTGCCTCACCAAAGCCGGCAGAGCGCGGCGCCTGAGCAAGAGCTCGATGCGCTCTGCCTTGCTGGCGATCAGGTCATCCACCATCTGATCGGCCACCCCCAGCTGCAGCCAGTGGCAATGCAGGCTGCCCTGCATCCCGATGCGGTGGCAGCGATCCTCCGCCTGCTCGGCATCACCGGGGGTCCAGGGACGCTCCAGCAACACCACGTGTCTGGCCCGGTGCAGGGTGAAGCCCAGGCCCCCCACACCAAAGGTGCTCACCAAAAGGGGTTCTGCGCCGGCCTGAAAACCATCCACAATCCGCTGCCGTTCCGCCGCCGGCTGCCGTCCCGTGAGCAGGGCGCCGCCAAGACGCGCATGCAACAGCTGCGCTGCGGCCACAAACGCCGTGAACACCACCACCGCTTCCCCCTGTGCCAGCAAGCGCTGCACAAGAACCGTGGCGGCGGGCAGTTTGTACTCAGCACTGATCTGGCGCAGGGCCGTGAACACCGCCAGCACCTCGGCGTCACGCCGCACCAGCCCTGCCGCAGCCCGGCTGCGGTAGTCGTCCACCTTCAGCTGCAGGCGGTGCTGAAAACCCTGGCCCTCCGCATCGCTCAGGCTCACCGGCACCATCAGGCGCTGCTTGGGCGGGAGATCCAAGCAATCCTGCTTACGGCGGTGCAGCACCAGCGGCCGGGTGAGCCGCTGCAACTCCTCGAGATGGGTGGCCCCCATGGCCTGCCATTGGCGTTTCCCGCCCCGTTCAAGCCAGTGCCCCTGGCAGTAGCGCTCCTCAAAAGCCCGCTGATCGGCCGCCAAGGGATGTCCGATCGCTGCCAGCAAGGGAAACAGCTGCACGGGCCGGCCGTTCTTCATCGGCGTGCCACTGAGCAGCCACACCGCCCGCAGCCGCGGATGACGGCTCAGGCGCAGGAACGCCTGGGTGCGGCTGGCCTGCAGGTTCTGGGCGTAGTGGGCTTCATCGGCGATCAACACCGTGCCGGCCGGAGGCAGTTCCGCGGGCAGGCGGGCCCAACTCAGCAACTCCAACTGCAGCTGCAGGGCTGAAGCTTCCTGACGCCAGTGCTGATGCAGCCCAGCGGGTGCCACCACCACAATCCGGCAATCGGCGGCGCGCACCATGGCCCGGGCCGCCACCAAGGCGGTGAGGGTTTTGCCCAGGCCCATGGCATCGGCCAAGACGGCCCCACGGCGGGCCAGGAGCCAGCGCGCCGCCGCCCGCTGATGGGCAAACAGGCTGCGGCCATCCGGAAGAGGCTGCTCGAGACCGGCGAGCTCCACCAAGCGGCGGTGGGGGGGCAGCGGCGGCAGGGGCTGCTCGAGCCAGGTGAACCACTGCTCCAGATCGGGGGCGACAGCGAAGCGATGGCCGAACTGGCCCCGCAACACAGCTGCTGCCTCCAGGGGGAACTGCCAGCAACCGCGCCGGCCGAACCAGTGCCCCCGCGGACGCACAGCCCGCAGTTGGGCCTGCGTGACCGCATCGAAGGGCAGCTGCAGCTCAATGCAACCGGAGGCCCCAAGACGCATCAGACAGCGCTGCGGCGCTTGGGGGCGTGCGGGCAAGAGGCCAGGCAAGCAAAATTTATTCTAACGACGCTTCAAGGCGAGGCAAGCAAGGCGATCAAGTGCGAAAACTGCATCGCTCGACACATTGACATCCCAGCCACCGCAGGCAAACTCGTTGCAACCGAACCACGCGGATGCACGCCAGGGATGCGGTGTTCCTTGAGGATCTGTGCCCCAAACTTCGTGTTCGTCGCTGGAGACAATCTCTCCATTCGTTTACTCACAAAACCTGCATTTACTGCGGGAAACCATCTGAATCCATCGACCACGTGCTGCCCCAGAGCCGTGGCGGGCTGAGCACCACTGAAAACTGCGTGCCAGCTTGCCTGGCCTGTAACGGCCGCAAGAGCGACGCCGACGCCTTCGAGTGGTATCGGCGCCAGCGCTTTTATGACCCCCGCCGGGCGATGGCGATCCGGGCCTGGACCGATGGCGACCTGCGCCTGGCGATGCGCCTGCTGCAGTGGGCCAGCCCCCAGCGAGCGCCCCTGGGCCTGCAGGCGGCGTGATCCGCTGGCCTCACCAGATGCGGCAGGCAGCCATACCGTTGTGTCGCTGGCAGATCTCCGCCTGGGCAGCGGGCTGCTCTGGCGCCAACAGGGCAGCCCCGAGCAGCAAGGCAACAACCACCGGCAACACCAGCTCTCGGCGACGGATCCGCGGCCGCACCATGGGGGCCGCTGCCAGCAAAGAGGAAGGCCGCTCCAGGGCGCGACCCACAGCCAGGGGAGTAGAGAAACAGGACGCGGTCATCGCCGAATCGAATCAGTGATACAGGTGTACTCATGACCTCCCGTGCTGTCAACCCGGGGGCCAGGGTGCTGGTGGTGGGCGGCGGTTACAGCGGCGAGCGCTTCGCCCGCGCCGCCGCTGCACGCGGGGCAACGGTGTGGCTCACCCATCGCCGCGAAAGGGATCTCGGTGGCGAGACCGCCACCCCATCCCCGCTCTCCTGGCTGCGCTTCGACGCAGACGCCCAGGCGATCCCATCGCTGCCAGAGCAGCTCAGCCATGTGCTGATCACCCTGCCTCCCCAGGCCGATGGGAGCGACGCAGCCCTCAACCACTTGCTGGAGCCCCTACGCCAGCAGCCGCTGCGTTGGCTGGGCTATCTCTCCACCACGGGGGTCTACGGCGACAGCCAGGGGGCCTGGGTGGATGAGGACTCCCCCACCGAGCCGACCCTCCCGCGCAGCGAGGCGCGGCTGCGCTGCGAGCAACGCTGGCTCAGCAGCGGCCTGCCGGTGCAGAGCTTCCGACTGCCGGCCATCTATGGCCCGGGCCGCTGCCCGTTTGAGCAGCTGCGCAGCGGTACGGCGCGGCTGGTGCACAAGCCCGGCCAGGTGTTCTGCCGGATCCATGTGGACGACATCGTGGGGGCACTGCTGCACGCCACCGACCAACCCGAGGGCAAGCGGCCAGCGGTGATCAACGTGAGCGACGACACCCCCTGCCCCTCCAGCGAAACCCTGAGCTATGCCGCCCACCTGCTGGGCTGCAAGCTGCCGGCGGTGCAGCGCTTCGAAGCCATCGCCCCTCAGATGAGCCCGATGGCCCTGAGTTTCTGGGCCGACAATCGGCGCGTAGGCAACCATCGGCTCTGCGGCGAACTGGGTTACCAGCTCCGCTATCCCAGTTACCGGGAGGGCTACGCCGCCAGCCTGGCGGAAGAGCAGCGAGCGAAGGCTTAGGTCTGCTGTCCCTGGGGTGCAGGATTCTCGGGATCCGGCACAAAGGGAATCCCCACGTCGTGCAGGAGCCGCTGCCAGTGCAGCTCCACCCAGCCGCTCTCCACGCCCTTCACCAGGCCGAAGCCGATCAGCAGCAACAACACCCAGCGCAGCATGCTCAACCAAGCCAGCCCCACGCACGCTAGGCGGGCTCCCCTGGCTATTTCCCTAGGGGATCCAGCTGGAATCGGCGCGGAGGTCACGCTCAAGGCGCTGGCTCACTGGCCCGCCGATCAACCGGCGCCACGGCTGGTGGGCTGCCGCCGCTGGCTGGAGCGCAGCTACCAGCAGTTGCGGGCCTGCACGGATAGCGCCCTCGCAGACCCGGCAAACCTGGATGTGCTGGATCTACCCCTGGAGCAAGCGCTCGAGCCAGGCCAGGCCGGCGCCGCCAGCGGTGATGCCAGCTTCCACTGGCTGAGCGCTGCGGCGGCACAGGTGCAGAGCGGCGATTGCAAGGCCCTGGTCACCGCGCCGATCGCCAAACACGCCTGGCACGCAGCCGGCCACCAATACCCGGGACAAACAGAACGGCTGGCTGAACTGGCCGGTGTTGCGGAAGCCTCGATGCTGTTCACGGCCCGCTCCTTGAGCAGCGGCTGGCGCCTCAACACCCTGCTGGCCACCACCCACATCCCACTGGCGGAGGTTCCATCACGGCTGGATGCCTCAGGCATCAGCCGCAAGCTCGATGTGTTGCTGGCCTTCTGTGAGCGCTTTACGGCCCAGCCACGGCTAACGGTGGCCGGACTCAATCCCCACGCCGGCGAAGGCGGGCAGCTGGGACGGGAGGAACAGGACTGGCTGATTCCTGCCCTGGAGCACTGGCGGCAGGAGCACCCTGGCGTGACACTGGATGGGCCGCTGCCGCCGGACACCTGCTGGCTAGAGGCCGGCCGGGCCTGGCAGGGGCTCAGCGAAGACGCCAACAATGCATCCCACGGCTACCTGGCGCTTTATCACGACCAGGGACTGATTCCGGTGAAGCTGCTGGCCTTTGACCAGGCGGTGAACACCAGCCTGGGATTGCCGTTTCTGCGCACCTCCCCGGATCACGGCACGGGGTTCGGGATCGCCGGGCGAGGCATCGCCAGGGCCGACAGCATGCGTGCGGCCCTGGACACAGCGCTGGAGCTGGGTTAGGGCTTCACCCGCATCAGCACCTGGCCGAATTCCACGGGGGTGCCATTTTCCACCAGGATCTCCACCACCTCACCGCTCACCTCGCATTCGAGCTCGTTCATGAGCTTCATCGCCTCGAGGATGCAGACGGTCTGACCCACATTGATGCGGGCGCCGAGCTCAACGAACGGCGGATCGCCAGGCGAGGGGGCGCGGTAGAAGGTGGCCACCATCGGTGCGGTGATCTCCACCAGATCGCCGCGGACAGCCGGAGCGGCCGGCGGTGCCGCCGAAGGAGCGGCGGCGGCAGCGGGAGCCACAGGGGCCATGGCGGCCGGGGCCGCCTGCATCACCACCTGGGGCTGACTGGCCGGCAGATTGCGGCGCAGCTCGAGGCGGAAGTCGTCGCCTTCGAGTTTGAGCTCCTGGATATCGCTGTCGCCCAGAAGGGCGATCAGCTCACGCAGTTGGCTGTGATCGAGTTGCATGGCGATCAGTTCTCGCGGCCGAGGTAGCTATCGGTGCGGGTATCGATCTTGATCTTCTCGCCCACAGACAGGAACAGAGGAACCATCACTTGGGCACCGGTTTCCACGATCGCCGGCTTGGTGCCGCCAGTGGCGGTGTCGCCCTTCACGCCGGGGTCGGTTTCGGTGATTTCCAGCACCACGGAGTTGGGCAGTTCCACTTCCAGGGGCTTGCCGTTCCAGTACACGACATTGACCTCCATGCCTTCCTTGAGGTACTTGCGCTGATCGCCGATCTGCTTAGCGGTCAGGCGGGTCTCCTCGTAGGAGGACATATCCATAAAGATGTAGTCCTCACCTTCCATGTAGGTGTGCTGGAGCACGGCCTTCTCCAGCTGCGCCTGGGGCACGGTTTCACCGGCGCGGAAGGTTTTCTCCACCACGTTGCCGCTCTGCACCGCCTTGAGCTTGGTGCGAACGAAAGCCGAGCCTTTGCCGGGCTTCACGTGCAGGAACTCAACAACGCGCCAGACCTGGCCATCGATCTCAATCGTTGTGCCGGTTCGAAAGTCGTTGCTCGAGATCATTCCGGCAGAACGGTTCAGGCGGGATTGTACGGCTGTGGCAGAGTCCCGGCAGAGACAAGGCTGCAGCATGGATCTCAAGCGCTGGCTCCTGGCCGCTCTAGTGGTGCTGGCCCTGATCTGCCCGATCGGAGCCGCCCCGGCCACCGCCGCCCTGCCACCGGGCAATGCCGTGAAGGACCCCACGGCGATCCTGCGCAATGCCCTGCCCATCGATCAGCCCGATCTGCAGGAACTGCAGCACCGGCTCGAGAGCACCAGCGATGACCTTCGGGCCAAACGCTGGAGTGCCCTCACCACCACGGCACGCCGCAGCCAGACCCTGCTGAGCAGCCGCCGTCAGGCCATCCTCGACAGCCTCCCCGCCAACGATCAGGCCCAGGCCAGCGTCGTGCTGGATCAACTGGAGGCGCAGGTGCAGGCGGTAGCCGCCGCCACCGAGGTGAGCGATCGCGACGCGTTCCTCGATGCCCGCCGCGCCGCCCTCAGCAGCATCGGCCAACTGGAAGCGCTGCTCGTGGGCGACTTCCCCTTTGAGATCCCGGCTGAATTCGCCGATCTACCCCGCCTGCTCGGCCGGGCCACCGTGGAGATCGAAACCACCCAGGGCAAGCTCACCGCCGTGGTGGATGGTTACAACGCACCGATCACCGCTGGTGCCTTCGTGGATCTGGTGCAGAAGGGCTTCTACGACGGCCTGCCCTTCACCCGCGCCGAAGACTTCTACGTGCTGCAGACGGGTGATCCCAAGGGCCCTGAAACCGGCTACATCGATCCGAAGACCAAGAGCGAGCGCACCGTTCCCCTGGAAATCATGGTTCCGGGTGAAGAGGCGCCCTTCTACAACGCCACCTTCGAGGATCTGGGCCTGTTCACCGCCCAGCCGGTGCTGCCCTTCGCCACCCTCGGCACCCTGGGCTGGGCCCACTCCGATGAAGCCTTGAACGATGGCTCGTCGCAGTTCTTCTTCTTCCTCTATGAAGCGGAGCTCACCCCCGCCGGCCTCAACCTGGTGGATGGCCGCTACAGCGCCTTCGGCTATGTGGTGGATGGGTTCGAGGTGCTTGAGGAGCTGGGGATCGGCGACGGCATCGTGAAGGCGCGGGTGATCGAGGGCGCCGACAACCTCAAACCCCGCGCCTGAGTGCCGTGCTGCTGAGCGATCTGGGGGAGTGGGAGCTGCTGAGGCGCCTGGCCGCCTTCGCTCCACCCGGCCAGTTCGCTGACGATGCGGCGCTGCTCAGCGAAACGAGCGGCCAGCAGTTGGTGGTGAACACCGATGTGCTGGTGGAGGGGGTGCACTTCAGCGACGCCACGATCCCGGCCAGAGCGCTGGGCTGGCGAGCCGCAGCCGCCAACCTCTCCGACCTGGCCGCGATGGGGTGCACCTCTGTGGCAGGGATCACCGTGGCCCTGGTGGCCCCCGGCCACACGCCCTGGCCCTGGGTGGAAGGGGTGTATCAGGGCTTTCAGGAGGCGCTGCAGCAGTACGGCGGGGTGCTCCTGGGGGGCGACTGCAGCAGCGGCAGCCAACGCCTGCTCTCAATCACGGCCCTCGGGCATCTGGGGCCAGCGGGAGGGCCGATCCGGCGCAGCGATGGCCGTCCGGGCGACTGGCTGGTGTGCAGCGGCCCCCATGGGCTGAGCCGGCTCGGCCTGGCCCTGCTGTTGGAGGAGCTCCAGCCCAGCCAGCGCAGCCAGCTGAGCGCGGAGCTCGAGCAACGGGCGATCACAGCCCATCAGCGGCCGCAGCCGCGGCTGGATGCGATCGCCGCCCTCAGCCGAAGCCAACCCGCAGGCCTTCCCTGGCGCGTGGGCGGCACCGACAGCAGCGATGGACTGGCGGCAGCAGTGGCCGCGATTGGCGTTGCCAGCGGCTGCGGTGCGGTGCTTGAGCGAGCAGCCCTGCCGCTGGATCTGGAGCTAGCCGAACTGGAGCAGGGGGAGCACTGGTGCCTGAGCGGCGGCGAAGACTTTGAGCTGATCCTGGCGGTGGAACCCGCCTGGGCTGAAGCGCTGCTGCAGGCCTTACCTGGTTCGAGCCGCATCGGGACACTGGTGGACGCCGATCCAGGTGCTCTGCGCTGGCAGGAGAACGACCAGCCCCTTCCAACGGGCAGCACTGGCTTCTGCCATTTCCACTGAGCGCTACCACCACATGAGCCCAGCGCTGCTGCACTGACAAAAAAGCCGCCCCCGAAGGAAGCGGCTGATGAGGATTCAGATCGAAACCGGCAGAAGGCCGGTGAGCGATCACTTCCAGTTCTTGGCCACGATCTCGGCCAGGTCGACCACGCGCTGGCTGTAGCCCCACTCGTTGTCGTACCAGCAGACGATCTTCACCATGTTGCCGCCCATCACCAGGGTGAGATCGGCGTCAACGATGGTGCTCTCATCGGTGCCGGCGTGGTCGCTCGACACCAGGGGCAGATCGCAGTACTTGATGATCCCCTTCATGCCGTTCTCGGAAGCGGCCTTGAGCACGGCATTCACTTCCTCAGCGGTGGTGTCGCGACCGGTCTCGAACACCATGTCGCAGACCGACACGTTGGGGGTGGGCACGCGCAGGGCGATGCCGCTCAGCTTGCCCTTCACTTCGGGGTACACCAGGGCCACGGCCTTGGCGGCGCCGGTGCTGGTGGGAACGATGTTCACAGCAGCGGCGCGGGCGCGGCGCAGGTCGCGGTGGGCGGCATCGAGGATGCGCTGGTCACCCGTGTAGCTGTGGGTGGTGGTCATCGTACCCTTCACGATGCCGAGGGCCTGGTCGATCGTTTTCACGATCGGCGCCATGCAGTTGGTGGTGCAGCTGGCGTTGGACAGGATGTCCCAGTCTTCGTGGCGGTACTGATCGGCGTTCACGCCCACCACGAAGGTGCCCACCTTGGCGCCCTTACCGGGGGCGGTGAGGATCACCTTCTTGGCGCCGGCCTCGAAGTGCTTGCTGGCACCCACATCGTCGTTGAACACACCGGTGGACTCGATCACGAGATCCACGCCCCACTCCTTCCAGGGGAGGTTGGCGGGGTTGCGGTCGTAGAAGGTTTTGATCGTTTTGCCGTTGACGACGATGGTGTCGTCGGTGGTGGTCACCTCTGCGTTGCGCAGGGGGCCAAGCATCGAGTCGTACTTGAGCAGGTGAGCGTTGGTGTACGTGTCACCAGAGCCGTTGATACCCACCAACTCGATGCCGGTATTGGCTCCACGGCTGAGCCAGCAACGCATGAAGTTGCGACCGATACGGCCGAATCCATTGATCGCAACCTTGATTGTCATGGCGTCGCGCGGGGAAGCCCGCTAGCAAGGGGGATTTGGGCGCCGATCATACAGAGATCAAAGTGATGTCCCTATCTGGGGACATGGGCCCGCGGCGGGGCCTGACCATCCAGAGGTTCCTCTCAAAACCCTCTCAAACAGACCGATCCGGGGAGACACGGGGAGCTTCCCGGCTTACCGTCGGGCCAGGCTTGGACACGCCCTTGGCCCAGCAGCTGGATCGCCATCAACCTCTCCATTTCATTGGAGTTGGCGGGATCGGCATGTCGGCCATTGCCGGGATCCTGGCGGATCGGGGCTATCAGGTGAGTGGGTCCGACCCGCGCGACAACGCGGTGCTGCAGGACCTGCGCAGCCGCGGCGTGCGCGTGTTCCGTGAACAGAGCGCCACCACCATCGCCGCGATCCGCAGCGGCACCTCCACCCAGCCGCTGGTGGTGGTGAGCTCGGCCGTGCCCCCTACCAATGCCGAACTGCAGGAAGCGCGCCGGGCCGGGCTGGAGATCGCCCACCGCTCCGATGTGCTCGCCGCCCTGATCGCCGAGCAACACTCCGTGGCGGTGGCCGGCAGCCATGGCAAAACCACCACCAGCACCCTGGTGGCCAGCCTTCTTCATGCCACCAACCACGACCCCACCGCCGTAATCGGCGGCGTGGTGCCCGCCTTCGGCAGCAATGGCCGCAACGGCAAGGGTCTGCTGGTGGCGGAAGCCGATGAATCCGACGGCACCCTGGTGAAGTTCCAGGCCTGGCTGGGAGTGATCACCAACCTGGAGCTGGATCACACCGACCACTACGCCGATCTGGCTGCCCTGATCGGCACGCTGCAGCGCTTCGGCCGCGGCTGTGAGCAGCTGCTGGCCAACCGCGACTGCCCGATCCTCCGGGAACACTTCAACGCCAGCCATTGGTGGTCGACCACCAACCCCGAGGGGGTGGATTTCGCAGCCATTCCAGTGGAGCTGAACGGCGAGCGCACCGTGGCCGAGTTCTACGAACAGGGCCAGCGGCTCGGCACGTTCAACCTGCCGCTCCCAGGCCTTCACAACCTCAGCAATGCCACCGCAGCGATGGCCACCTGCCGGCTGCATGGGGTGTCGTTCGCTGAGCTGCGGCAGGCAGTGGAGGGGCTGCAAGCCCCTGGACGGCGCTTCGACTACCGCGGCAGCTGGTGTGAGCGCCAAGTGGTGGACGACTACGCCCACCACCCCAGCGAGGTGGGCGCCACCCTGGCCACGGCCCAACTGATGGTGAGCAGCGGCCGCAGCCCGCTGCCAGAAGCGCCCCAGCGCCTGCTGGCGGTGTTCCAACCCCACCGCTACAGCCGCACCGCCGAATTCCTCGAACCCTTCGCCGAGGCCCTCTGCCAGGCCGATGAAGTGGTGCTGGCACCGCTCTATGCCGCCGGTGAAGCGCCGATCGTGGGGATCTCCAGCCATGCCCTGGGCGAGGCCATCCGCCGGCTGCGGCCCAACCTGAGCGTGACGGTGACCGACAGCCTTGAGGAGCTCACCGATGTGGTGGCGGAGCGCAGCCTGCCGGGCGATCTGGTGCTGGCCATGGGGGCCGGCGATGTGAATGGCCTTTGGGGGCGCCTGCAGAACCGTGAAGACCCCCTCGCCATGTTTCCCTTAGCCGCTTGAGCACCGCAACACCGCTCGCTCTGCGCCGCGCCGTCGCCCTGGCGGACTACACCACCTGGCGGGTGGGCGGCCCCGCCCAGTGGTTTGCGGAGCCCGACAGCAGCAGCCAGTTGCAAACCCTGCTGCAGTGGGCCCAGGCCGAAGGGATCGAGGCACGGGTGATCGGGGCCGGCTCGAACCTGCTGGTGAGCGATGCGGGGCTCGAGGGTCTCACCCTCTGCAACCGGCGTTTGCAAGGGGCCGAGCTGGACGCCACCACGGGGCTGATCGAAGCCCAGGCCGGTGAGCCGATTCCGAGCCTGGCGCGCCGGGCCGCCCGGGCCGGGCTCTCCGGCCTGGAATGGTCGGTGGGGATTCCAGGCACCGTTGGCGGTGCCGCCGTGATGAATGCCGGAGCCCAGGGGGGCTGCACCGCCGATGTGCTCGAGAGCATTACGGTGATCGAACCGCACCGGCCCGATCACCCCTTCGAGCTCAGCAACCGGGAGCTCAACTTCGCCTACCGCCACAGCCGCCTCCAAGACGAGCCTCTGGTGGTGCTCTCGGCTCGCTTCCGGTTGCAGGCCGGCCAGGATCCCACCGAGCTGAGCCGCCGCACCAGCGCCAACCTCCACAGCCGCACCAGCACCCAGCCCTACCAGCAGCCGAGCTGCGGCAGCGTGTTCCGAAACCCTGAACCCCAGAAAGCCGGGCAGCTGATCGAGGGCATGGGCCTCAAGGGACTGAGCATCGGCGGCGCCCAGGTGTCGCCGATTCACGCCAACTTCATCGTGAACACCGGTGGCGCCACCGCCAGCGAGATCGATCAGCTGATTGCCCGGGTGCAGCAACAGGTGCAGGCCAGCCATGGCATCACCCTCCACACCGAAGTGAAGCGACTGGGGCCCTTTGAGGGCATCGCCCTGGCGGCCTGAGCAGCACCACGTAGCCTGCCGCCAGAACAGATCTCGCCCCCATGGCCGGCTTCGGACTCCCCAACTTCGGCCAGCTCACCGAGGCCTTCAAAAAGGCCCAACAGATCCAGCAAGACGCCGCCAAGCTCCAGGAGGAGCTCGACGCCATGGAGCTGGAAGGCACCAGCGGCTGCGGCCGCGCCAGTGTGTGGCTCTCGGGCAACCAGCAACCCCTGAAGGTGCGCCTCGACCCCGCCCTGCTGGCCGAGGGTGCCCCGGCCACAGAAGCCGCCACCCTCGATGCCCTCAAGGCGGCCTATGAGCTCTCCACCGGCACGATGAAGCAGCGGATGGAGGAGCTCACCGGCGGCCTCAATCTCAACCTGCCCGGCCTGGGCTGAGCCCGAGGCTCAATCCGCCTCGTCGGGCTCGTTCTGGCGCTGACGGCGCCGCGACACCTGCCGTAAGCGTTGATCCAGCAACGGCTCCCGCCGGCTGCCGCGCTGCTTAAGGCCAGCTGTGTCGGCAGGGCGGGATCGCTCGCGAGCCAGTTGGGCCTGCACCGCTTCCAGGCAGCTCCCATAGAGGGGGAAACGATCCCAGTCGCTGCCCACGGCGCAGCCGGGATCGTCCTGGTGGAGGCAGTTCTTGAAACGGCAAACGCCTGTTGCCAGCCGCTGGCGAATCTCCGGAAACAGCGGGCCCAGCGCCACGGGATCAACCGGTAAGTCGGGGCGGTTGAAGCCCGGCGTGTCGGCCAACAGAGCTCCTGGGGCCAGAGGAAACAACTCCACGTGGCGGGTGGTGTGGCGACCCCGCTGCAGGCGGCCCGACACGGCACTCACCCGCAGGGCCAGCTCTGGCACCAGGGCATTGATCAGGCTGCTCTTGCCCACACCGGAAGGGCCGCAGAGCACGGCGATCCCCGGCTGGGTGAGGCGCTCCCGCAAGGCAGCGATGCCCTCGCCCTGCTGCGACGACACCAGCAGCGGCTCGTAGCCCCAGCCCCGCAGCCGCTCGCGCCAGGTCTCCTGATCGGCAGCACTGAGCAGATCGGCCTTGGTGAGCACCAGCTCCACGGCCACACCGGTGCGCTCGGCGGTGAGCAGAAAGCGGGTGAGCTGCAGGGGATCGAGCTGGGGTTGCTCCAGCGCCACAGCCACCACCACCCGGCTGCAGTTGGCCACCGCCGGGCGCTCCAACAGGCTGCTGCGCGGCTCAAGGGCAGCCACGGCACCGCGGGCCTCAGGCCAGTCGATCCCATCGATCTGCACCCGATCACCTACGCAGATCTGCTGGCCGGTTTTGCCCAGGCGGGTACGGCGCACGCACAGCAGATGCTCGATCCCACCGGGACCGGGTTGATCGAGCTGCACGCGGCAGAAGTTGGCCTCCAGGGCCATCACCCGGGCCGCTTCAGCCAAGACGTTGAATCAGCAGGCGCACAGCACCGGATCCCAACGGTTCGAGCTCCACCCGGTGGCCGGCCTCCCGCAGGCCCGAAGCCACCAGCTGCTCAGGCTCTCCGGTATCGAGATCCACCTGCAACCAGGCGCCGGGATCGATCTTCTCGAGCGCCAGCTTGCTGCGGATGAAGTTGAGCGGGCAGGGGGTGCCGCGCAGGTCGAGCTGAGCGGTGGGGGGTTGGCGGGAGCCGGGGGTAGTGGAGTCGGAGCTCACGGGCGGCTCACCCGAAGAGGCCGCCGAACAGGCCGCTCTTGTGGGGATGTTTCTGCCCCTTGGCGGTGTGGTGGCCGGCCAACTGCTCGAGCAGCTCCTTCTCGTCGCGGCTCACCTTGGTGGGCAGCTGCACCTTGATCGCGATCAGGTGATTGCCGCGGGCGACGGGGTTGCCCAGCTTGGGCACACCCTTACCGGTGAGCGTGAGCACGGCTCCTGGCTGGGTGCCGGCCGGGATCTCCAGCTGCTCGGGGCCATCCACGGTTTCCACCTCGATCGTGTCGCCGAGGATCGCCTGGAGGTAGTTCACCACCACCTCGGAATGGATGTTGATGCCGTCGCGCCGCAGCTGCGGATGCGACTGCACGGTGAGAAACACATACAGATCACCAGCAGGACCGCCCCGCTGGCCAGCATTGCCCTCGTTGGCCACCCGCAGACGGGTGCCGGTGTCGACCCCGGCGGGGATGTTGATGCGCAGCTTCTTGCGCACCTGCTGCAGGCCCTGGCCGCCACAGGCATTGCAGGGATCGGCGATCACCTGACCGGTGCCCTCGCAGGTGGGGCAGGGGGCCACCTGGGTGAAGCTGCCGAAGGGGGTGCGGGTGGCGCGGCGCACCTGGCCGGCCCCACCGCAGGTACCGCAGCTGGTGGGGCCGCTGCCGCTCTTCGCGCCGGAGCCGTTGCAGGTGTTGCAGGTTTCCAGGTGGCGGATCTGGATCTCCTTCTCCTGGCCAAACACCGCTTCGCTGAAGCTCACGGTGAGGTCGAAGCGCAGGTCATCGCCCTGGCGAGGCCCGCGGCGACGGGCACCGCCGCCACCGGGGCCGCCCATGCCGCCGCCGCCGAAGCCGCTGAAGAAGGTTTCGAACAGATCCGCGAAGCCCCCCATGTCGCCCATGTCGGGCATGCCGGCGGCACCACCAAGACCCGCCTCGCCGAACTGGTCGTAGCGAGAGCGGGTCTGGGGATCACTCAGCACCTCATAGGCGCGGCCGATCTCCTTGAACTTGTCCTCGGCACCGGGCTCTTTGTTGATGTCCGGGTGGTACTGACGCGCCAGGCGCCGGTAGGCCCGCTTGAGGGTGTCGGCGTCGGCGTCGCGGGCGACCCCCAGCAGGTCGTAGTAGTCGGCCATCGATCAGGCCTCGTGCTCGGCGGGCTGCGCGTCGGCAGGGGGTTCACCGGCAGGAGCGGCCTCGGCACCGCTGGGGCCGGGGCCCATCGACACCTTCACCAGGGCATGCCGCAGCACGCGGCCATTGAGGTGGTAACCGCGCTGCAGCTCAGCGATCACCACGTCCTCGTGATGTTCATCGCTGGGCTCGCGCAGCACCGCTTCATGCAGGCTGGGATCGAAGGGTTCGCCCTCCACACGCATGGGTGAGACGCCCAGCTGCTTGAACACATCCACCAGCTGCTTGTAGAGGCCCTGGTAGCTGCGATGGATGGTCTGGGCCTCTTCAGCCTGGGGCTCGAGCTGCTGGCGGGCCCGCTCGAAGTTGTCGACCACCGGCAGGATCTCGCTGAGGGTGCTGCAGGCGATCTGCACGCGCAGATCGTCCTGGTCGCGGCTCTGGCGCTTGCGGAAGTTGTCGAAGTCGGCAGCGATGCGCATGTATTGGCTGCGCAGCGTTTCGTGCTCGGCCTTCAGGGCATCGAGCTCGGCCTCCAGCTCACGCACCCGCTGCTCGGGATCGGCGCTGGGGGCAGAGGATTCAGGGGCTGCCTCAGCCGCCGGAGCCTGATCGGCCGCCACCTCAGCGGGGGCATCACCAGGGGTATTGAGGGTGTCGGCGGATTCCTGGGGGAAAGGGGTCGCTTCGCCGCTCATGCTGACCGAACCGGAGATCTGATCTAGACATGTTGGTGTGAAGGGGCTCCCCCCCACAAGCGGCGGAAGCCCGCACCTCC
>Ga0194115_10001527_pt1 | contig 29529 bp, 34 predicted proteins | sample TA2MahsurfametaG_3_FD_148656 | JGI IMG/M metagenome (GOLD analysis project Ga0194115, IMG submission 148656) | Freshwater microbial communities from Lake Tanganyika, Tanzania - TA2015002 Mahale S4 surface | ecosystem: Environmental > Aquatic > Freshwater > Lake | place: Tanzania: Lake... | reverse complement strand
AACGCTCCCTCAGATCTTCGATCCATTCAGGCTCATCGCCGAGCAGTTCAAGGAGCTCCGCGAGACTTCCAACCTCTTCTACCGCAACTTCAACTCGTACACTAAGTGGTTCGAGGGCCAGTCTGCTGACTTTATGAAGCAGGCGGAGAAGTTGACGGATCCGAAGGCTTCGTCCCAGATGAAGCGTCAGGCCAACCTGCTGAAGGAACAAGCAGGTGCTCGCGGTGCGCTTGCCACGCTCAACAATGCGTTGCGTGCGTTCGATGTCATCGACTACTCCGAGTTCAAGAAGAACGCTGCTAAGCTCGAAGACACGAGTCTCAAAGCCATCGAGGCCTTTGGTAAGGACGGCATGGCCAACATGGCCAAGCGGCTCCTCACTCAGTTCGTGAACTCTCCCGTGGTGGAGAAGATCGTGAAGACTCTTGGTCAGGCTCTCGCGGCTTTCGTCGACACGGTGTTCACGATGCTTGACGGTGTCCTGAGTGGCATCGAGAGTCAGACGGGCAATAAGTTGATCGACGCGTTTAGTGAAGGTTTCTCCAAGGTCATCACTCCGCAGCGTGCGGCCCAGATCGCAGACATCATCGATCGCCTGCTGACCAGGTTGTTCAACATGGCGGCGGACATCATCATCAACAAGGTGATTCCTGCTATCGGTTTCGGCATCCTCAAGGGCATCCAGGCCGCTTGGAATGCGGGTCCGCTCGGGAAGTTCCTGGCTGTCGTAACCGTCCTCGGGGCATTCCAGAAGGCCGTCATCGCAGCACAGGGCGCTCTCCAGACGCTCGCGGCGGTCCGCGGCGGCGCCCTCGACGCCCTCACAGGCGCTACTGGTGGCCGGATGGGCCCTGGCCGCATGCGCGGCCGGCCGCAGGTCCTGGCCCGCCAGGGCGTCCGCGGCGCGCGGAACATGCTCGGGGCCGCGGCCGCCGCGCCAGCGGGCGCCGTCGCCGGCCTGGCCCAGAAGGGCGGCCTGCTCAGCTTCCTGGGCGGCGCCGGCGGCAAGAACTTCGTGGCCGGCCTCAAGGCCGTCAGCCCCAAACTTCTGGCGTTCGGCGGCGTCCTCACCGCGATCATTGCCCTGTTCGAGGGCAAAGGGATCGTAGGCGCGCTGGCGGAGGGCCTAGGCGCCGCGGGCGGCTCGGCCATCGGCGCGGCCATCGGCACGGTCATCTTCCCAGGCATCGGCACCGCGATCGGCGCGGCGCTGGGCGGCTGGATCGGCACGATGGACGGCGTTACCATCCCGCTGCAGCAGGCTTTCCAGGCGATCGCCGATACGATTGGGCCTATAGTCACCGGCGTGGCCGACGCGTTCGGCTCGCTGCTCCACACGCTGTTCTCCATCGTCAGCATCTTCAACCCGTTCGCGTCGCGCATCGGTGCTGCGTCTGAGGGCTTCAACGGTTTGCACGCGACGATCATCGCGTTCAAGATCGTGCTCACGCCGGTCGTAGCCGCGTTCCAGCTTTTCGAGCAGATCATTAACACGCTCGTTCTGGCCTTCCGCGGGCTGGAGCTCGCGATCCTCACGGCCCGCCTCGGCCTCTCCAAGCTCAACCCGTTCGCGGACAAGGCCGCCCAGGAACGCCTGGAGCGCGAGGTCGCCGCGTCCATCGGCAGGACTGTGGAGGCCCAGGGGCGCTTCGGCGAGTCCTTCAAGCGCCACCAGGAGTACTACAAAACCCCGGCCCCAACGCGGACTAGCCCCCAGGGAGGTCAGCGCGGATCAGGCGCCAGGCCGACCGCGGCCCCCGCACCCGCGGGGGCGGGGGCGGCGCCCCCGCCGGCGGCCAACCCGGTCCCGGCTCTCCAGGCTCTCAACACGAAGCAGTCCGGTGCCAACGCTCTGCTAAACCAGACCAAGACCCAGATTGCAGCTTCGAGCAATAGCCAGCAGGCTCGCATCCGCGAAGTCACGGCGGCCGTGAATCGCCTGAACTCAAGGTTCGCGGCCGGCATGCCAGTGAAGGTGATCAACCAGCCAACCGTGAAGTTCTCCATGGGAGCCATGGGTCCTGTGGGTGGTGGCATCGGCAAGTTCCCGAAGACGTCCGGGTACGGCATGAGGTGGGGCAAGATGCACGCCGGCAATGACTACGGTATGCCGGTCGGTACAAAGCTCGGCATCGGCGGCCCCGGCAAAGTGCTGTTCGCCGGCAACGCTGGCGGCTACGGCAAGATGATGGACATCGGTGGTCCCGGTGGCATGGTCTACCGCTTCGCTCACCTGAGTCAGTTCAATGCTCCGGTCGGCGCGGTGCTTCCTCCCGGCTACCCGTTCGCTCTCTCCGGGAACACGGGTCGTTCTACTGGCCCCCACCTCCACTTCGAAGCTCGCCCGTTCGGCTTGGGCCCGGTCCCTCCTGATGCTTTCGCTGGCATCATCCGCGCGAACTTCGTCGGCTCCCCATTCGGCCCGCTGATGGACGCCGTCGGCATGGAGACGAAGAACATGCCCTACGGCTCACAGCTTGCGGTGTCGAACTCCGACGAGATCTTCATGAAGCCCAAGCAGATGGCTTCGGTGATCGAATCTTCGACCCGTGCTGGCGCGGAGGGTGTGGGCAACATCTCTACTGGCCCGATCAACATCTCCATCGACGGCTATAATCAAGATCCGAAGCAGCTCACCGACGTTATCGCGGCCGAGTTGATCAACGCGATGTACCGCAAATCCCGCTCAGAAGTTCTGACAAGCTGATATGGACGTTGGAAAGCTAACTCAACCGCTCATAACTCTCAAGTGGGGAGATCTTGATCTTACCGAGTATTCTGCTGGCGGCATGCGGCCCCAGCCGATCTTCTTCGGGGTCAAGATCACTCTAGAGAAGACCCAGTCGGCTCCCACACTCGAGTTCAACTTTAGCCCCAGTGCCCCAGCGTTCCAGGCTTTCATCGAGTGCAAGAACGACCGTGTCGACCAACCCATCGAGGTGGAGCTTGGCTACGCCATGGGCAGCACGATCAAGCTGAAGTTCTTCTACGCCGGATGCTCGTTCGCCACCGGGCACGACATGGGCATCACGGTTTACGCCGTGGCTCCTACCAAAGGAGCCTGGACTAACAACCGCATCAACTTCACGATGGACAAGGCGGTCCCACTCAAGGGGTTCCCTGACCTCGTCAAGGAGAAGTGCGGCGAGGCATGCAAGGACATCAAGTTCGAGTTCGTGGGCAAGGCTAAGGACGACGCTGCTGAGATCAAGATCAAACACGCGGCTATCAACCAGACCCCGCACCGCACCGTGGTCGACATCGCCCGCGCTAACGGCATGATGACCTCGATCAATCCGGAAGGGACTCTGGTCATCCACTACTCGTACAACTTCAAGCCCGAGAAAGAGAAGGACAAACCCAACCCGCCCGACAAGCCGAAGTACGACGGGATCATCCGCAACGTGTACATCGCGGGCCCAGGGCTTCTCAACTCGTTCCGACGAGAGCAACGCTTCCAGGTGGGCAACACCACTTTCGATCTGGACGCGGCATTCACCTCTCCGGTCGCCTTCGAGCAAGATAACAAGAAGATCACCGACAACAAGACCCAAGCAGGGAAGACCCCAGCTAACCAGCCAGGCTCGCAGAAGAGTGGCACAGCGGGCCAGAGCCAGCCATCCTTCGCTCAATCTGGGACCGAAAAAGCCGCAGCGTCCCTGAAAGAGGCCCGCGCGGCGTGGGCTCAGCAGTCCACCACGACCGGCTCTGGTACTTTCTTCATGGTGCCCTATCTGGTCGGTATCAAGCCACGTGATTTCCTGTGTATCCCATCGCTCAACCCTGACGACCCGTACTTCGAGGACTGGATCATCGAGACGGTCAACTACGAGCAGGGCGAGGATGGTGGAGTGGAGATCTCTGTGAGTTGCACTCGGCCGTTCCCGGGCGAAGGACTTATCTTAAGTGAGAAAGACGCTAAGGCTGTCGAGGACGTGCTGAAGACTCTCAAGACCACCTCCGACTGGCACAACTTGTATTGGTCCGTGTGAGGTTCACCAGGACTCTCGTAGCTCATAATCAATCTGAGCGCTGCCGGCAATAGGGCCGGGCTACAGTGCTCGTAACCGAGAGTCTAAACGTGAAGAACGTCAAAGTCAACATCGCGCTCGACGAGCGTAACCGAGCTCGCCTCGAGGCCCGGTCCTACGACCGCGCTTTCGTGGACGTGCCCAATCGCGCTCTGCCGGCCTCCCTCAAAGAGGAGCTGAGCGTCATCCATTCCGCTCTGACCGGCGATGAGCTGCCTGATGAGGGTAGCACTTTCACCGTCCGAGCCGACGCGGCCGGCACTTTCAAGCGGCTGTACAGCCCAACCGTCTTCTCTACAGAGGAGAAAGGGCTCATCATCCGCTGGGGCACCGATGACATCCCTCTGGCTGTAACCAGCGGGAAGATCGGAGCTCTGAACGCTGACAAGAAAGCCAAGTTCGCCTTCAAGGAAGAGCAGATCGGTAAGTACAGTGAAACCGTACTCTCCGTGAGTATCGCTAAAGACGGTACCCTGTTCACCATGCCGTTCCCCGTTCGGTCCGCCGACTGGGAGAACCGCGTGAGTGCCGACGTGCTCGATGTCCTCCTCGAAGAGAACCCCGACGCAATCCCAGAGCAGATCGCCGTCGCAGGCGATCCCTCCAAGCGAGGCGAGGGTAGTGGTGGTCCACGGCTGCAAGGTCACATCGTCAAAGTGGCCGAGCTTCCGCTGGGTAGCTACACCGTGACCAACTACCGTGTTCGTGAGACGAACTACGGCACGGACTACCTGCTGCAGGTGATCGTCGACGAGCCTTTCGTGGGCCTGACCCGCGTGAAGGATGAGGCTACCGAAGAGTGGGGTGATGCAGAGGTCGAAGTGGGTGGTTTTGCCATCGTGAAGCCTAACAATCAGCTGAAGAAGCTGCTCGCTGCGGACCCCATCATCACCGAGGAGAGCCCTGCTACTCTCACCGTGCTCGATCACGGCGAGTGGAACGGGTTCAAGACCGCTAAGGTGAGCCTTCGGTGCAGCGCGTTCGTCGAAGACGACGGCGCGTTCGACATCGACTTCTGATGTAGCGCGAGGGGCCTTCGGGCCCCTCTTCTACTATGTTAGCGTACCAGGCTTGGGCCGCAGTGGCGGTCACCATCGCGGCGTTCGTGGTTTTCTATCCAGAGGACGCCGCAATAGCTCTGGAGTATCTAGCGATACTTCCGGGCGTCGTTCGGGTGTGGGTGAGTTCGACCGCTCTCAAGCTGTGGCTCTGGCCTGGCCTTCGATGGAGCAGGTATCAAATAGAGCGTCGCGCGTTACAACGACAACGCAACTACTATAATCAACTGGGAAACAACGCCAAGCATGACAGACAGGTTCTCGGGAAAGACGTTCTCCGATCCTCAGAGCGAGAATATCCGCAGAGAGGCGAAAGCCCGGACGTTCTCGAAGAAGAAGAATGACGAGGACGAGAAGAAAGGCCCGACAAACCTATCGGAGCTCTACAACAAAGGCGTAGAGCACCTTCGCACCTTCAATTTCTACATCGAGCTTGACGAAGGTGGCGACCACATCAAGCATCGTATCCTGAGACCGGCCGCTCCGACGCAGATCCTCGGGATCAACTACCCCGCGAGCTTCCAGCCTCTGCAGGACATCTCGACACTGGAGGACTTCCAGCGCATCGAGACCGCGTTCGAATCCGCTGAGACCGAAGTCCGGGACTTCTGGACCCCACTATTCAGGCCAAAACCTGGCGAGACGGACCTTGCTAACTTCGCCCAGAGGCTTCTGGCAATGAAGCGGATTCAGCAGAACATCAATATCCATGACACTCTAGACTACGGTCACACCTTCGATCCAGACGGGTCCTTGTGCGGGTACGGCTTCGTACGCAATCCAAGAGTCTGGGTGCCGGCTCGAGAATGGTTTGACGATAAGCTCCGCAAGGTCAAGCTCAAAGACGTCTTCACCATCTTCCCCGAAGCCGAGGTCGAGATGCTGAAGCTCATCCTCGGGCGCGTCGGAGTCGGTCGCTCCAATCACCTTCCGCCGAACTTCCCGTCCCCTATCGACCACACGGCTCGAATGGCGGCGGTGATCGTCGGCAAAGACGCTGGCCTCGGTAAGTCGACTATCTTCAATGGGCTCACCGCGGCCCTGTCCAAGTGCGGCTTCAGCACTCACACGTTCAAGTCCACCGAGGATCGATTCGGTCTCAAAGCCGCTGCTCTCGCCAATGTCGCCTACAAGGACGACACCGCGATGAAGTCTCTCAAGCAGTTTCTCGCGGCGGAGGAGACCAAGATCCTCATCACCAACGGCTTGTTCCAGACCGAAGAGAAGTTCCAGAACGCCGAGCAAATCTGGCCGCAGTGCGTGCTGATTGTCAATAGCAATGACTGGGACGCGCACTTTGCCTACGATCTTGATCCAGGCATCATCGATCGTATCAAAATCCTCTCGACCTACCGCGAATATGAGGTCCTCAAGAACCGCAAGTTTCTTTCTGGCGCTGCTTCTGACGGAACTCCTGATCTACGCCCCAGGGCACATATCCCGTTCCTTGCTGACAAGCTGGGTGTATCCGCTGATGCTCTTTACCTGTGGTGCCTGCGCCTTGCCACTGATCGCTTCTGGGAGATCATAAACGACACCGAGGATCCGACCGTCAATCGCCTCCAGGTCGAAGTCCGCTACTGGACCACCCGCCAGCGCATCCGTTTCAAGGCGGACACCTCGCAGGCTCTGGTCAACGCGATGGCGATCTCGGCGGCCGTACGAACCGAAGACGATTCGTACACGATGCCAGAGCTCACGCCGGATGTTCTAGCTCGACATCTCCGAGACTTCCTATTCATCGGCATCGACAAGAGTGGCAAGTCCCTGATGACGAAGATGAAAGCCAAGTGGGAGGAAGCCGGCCGGCCGTCGACCCACTACTACCAGGGCCTTCGTGAGATCAGGTGGGAGTCGGTGCAGCTCGCGATCGACACTCACACGCAGTCCGCGCACTACGGCAACAAGACTCCTGCCGAAGCCGTCAAAGAGATCATGAGTAAGCTCATCATGCGCGATGGCTTCAAGATCTCTACCGGCATCAGCTACGTGATCGAGGACTGGAATACCTGCCGCTACGCCCTCGGCGAGATCCTCGAAGAAACCAAAGCTCTCCGCTCAACCCTCTCGGAAACCCAACGTGAACGCCTCTGTGACCGCTCCATCGAACCAACTCGTGACTGGCTCGCCAATCCAGCGTACTCCCCGGACCGAGCCGAAGAACTCCGTCCTGACATGGACTGATTCGCGGGTAAGACACATGGAATCAACTTCGCAAAACATCGCGGTTCACATTGAAGACCGCGAAACCATGGACGCGTATGCTTACGAGCAGGACAAGCAGAAACGCCTGTTCGGAGAGCTCCAATCAGAGGGCTACACTCTGGCCGATGACCCGGCCGGACTACATGAATTCATAGGCACATCTCAGGAGATCAATGTCTTCTGTGAGATGTGGACACCGAGACTGCTGTGCAAGCTTTTCGTTAGCGGGACGGAGCATGTCGAACACTCGTTCCATCTCATGCCGCTACACCAGATCGTCAAATGGCTGTACGAAGTGCCCCAACCTGGCTTTTCCTTCTCCGGTCGTTTTGTCATCGGAGTGCGTCGCGTGAGCGACACTCAGTACGTGCCCGCTCTACGTTTGCCCCTCAAGTAGGGTAAGAGACCTAGCACGAGCAAACCACAATGCCACAGGACATCTCTTCAATCCTCGAGAACGTCCGCATCTCGGTGGAGAAAACAGGCAAATCGGGCCGAGACTCGGTCTATCTGGACAATATCTCGTTCAGGATCAACGCGAACAAGCTGGACGTGCCGTACGGGTCGTCATTGTCTCTCGCCGAAAATGATGTCAACTGGTTCTTCGAAGCTGCCGGGGACGACGTGTGGGAGACCCCGCCGCATCCGGACGACAGCTGGTGGGTCGACACGTTCGGCGTCAACGCCGAGCCTTACGGCAACACCTGGTGGCTCAATCGGCTTTACTCGTACCTCACTACTCCAGGCTACGAACGTCGCGCGGTCCTTACAAACCCGGATGGCGCTTGCGTGGTTTGCTATCAGCTCCAACCCGTGGATCACAGGATTGGCGGAATCCATCTTGATATGACGGTCACGATGAGGAGCAGTGACACAGTGAACTGCTTACCTCAGGACGTACTGATGAGCCAGATGATCCTTCATCGGATCGCCTCTGAAATCGAGATGATCCCGGGCTGGATCACCTTCAACATCGCTAACGCGCATGTCAAATGGGAGGATGTAGAGCTTCAAGACGAGTTCGACATCGATATGCCGCTCTGAGATTCACTCAGGGCGTCTGCCACCATTATATCCGAAACCTGAAACAACGAATGGCATTCGACTACGCCAAGTTCATCGACGAAGGCTACGATTCTCAGCAGAAGTACGCTGAGAAAGTGGGTGAGGTCGGACCTCATCAGCTTCGGGCTCTTGATACTCTTCGTGAGGCTGGCATGGACTCCGAGCCCACAACTATGACTGCTGTGGAGGCCGAGCTTTTTCCCAAGCGTTACGCCAAGATTATCGAGCACTTTGGCCACCTCATGGAGGAGGCTATCGAAGCGCGAGTGTACGTACCACGCCGCAGCTGGAAGAACGGTGAACGTAGCTACCTCGACAGCCCCGAGCTTCGCAAGGAGTTCATCGCTGAGATGTACGACATTCTTCTCTTCCACCGCGCGATTCTGGCTTACGCCGGGGTCACGGGCGAAGAGTTTGCAAGCATCGCGGCTGAGAAGGAAGCATACAACAAGGTCCGCAAAGACCACAACGTCAATGGCACTGAGCGCGTCAATGCCAGCCCTAGTGAAGAGCTAGCAGGAAATTGTGCCTCTGCAAGCTTTGCGAACGATAGCTACGACCGTGATTGATGGCTAGCCCCACCTACTACGTCAAGATGATCAATAAGGGCCGCACCATCGAGGTGACGGTCCCGGCCTACAACCAGAAGGAAGCTCGGGAGCTGGCTGAGCATCAGTATCCCGGCTACAAGGTCATGTCCGCGCAAAGAGTAACCTGATGGCTATCTCCCAACCGGTTCTCGAGCCTCTTCGCGAGGCCGAGAAGAATCTTCGTGAAGCGCTGGCTTACGCGGCTAGAACTGAGAAAGCTCACGTGCCGGCCGTCATCTCCGAGCTCGTTGTCAAGATCAACACTCTGATCGACATGACCGAGTTCCTTGAGGACATTGCCGAGCAGATCCCTAAGCGGTACTGAATGGCGGCAACGGACGCGCAAAGAGATGCGCACCTACTTGTCCTCCCGCTACTCTACCGAGAACTGAAAGGCTCTGTTGATCCCTCCATCATGGAGGAGATCGAGAAGGGCTGCATTCAGGCAGACCGCGTGTACGAGTGCTACGAGGCAAAACTTCACGGGTGCAAAGTATCGTCCATAGTCGGCCAAGATCTTTCAAATGGTTACGAGTGCAAGCTTCGCACAACCTGGAAGAACCTCAAGACTGGGCAAGTACAAGTGATCGTCCAACCTGACGGGACCAAAACTAAGACCGGCGATATCCTCCTTGGTATCATCAATCGTGAGACTCAGACGTTCGATCGCCTGAAGATCCCGGTTTGGACAGGCTACACTCCAGGAAAGACCCTAGCCGTGACGTGGAGCACTAAAGGCAAAGGCTACGGGAAGTACCAACAGTACTTGCTGTCGTCGATGCCGCTCTACCTTGGGTAGGATTACCTGCCGGCACAAACTGCAATCAACATGCAGAAACACATAGCCATAGTACCGCTTATCGGCGGGATGGCCATCGGAGCTGAAATGGAGCTCGGTTGTCCTCCGGAAGCGGTCTTTTCGTATGACGCGTTCGAGCTCAATGACTCGTTCCTCCGAGCCTGGTACTCGAAACGCGAATTGAACGTTCCCTACATCTCTCTGGACCAGCACCCGGCTTACGAACCGGACTTCGGAGAGATCGACCTGGTGACATCTGTATGCCCTTGCTCGGGCCTGTCAGCGGCTAATACCAGCGCGGGTGCTGGCTGCCAGCAGAACGAATGGATGTACAAGTCAACAGAGTGGGCTCTTAGCAAGATCCGACCGAAGGTTCTGGTGGGCGAGAACGCCCCGCGTCTCTACGGCTCGTTCGGACAGCTGGTAGCATTGAAGCTTCGTGACATCGCGGCTCGCTACGGCTACTTGCTGACTCTAGTCAAGACTTCGACTCACTTCCACGGCATCCCGCAGAAGCGAGAGCGATCTTTCTTCGTGCTTCTTCGTGATACCGAGTTACCACCTATCTTCAACAGAGACCAGTCGTTCTACGACGGGACGTGGATGGACTACCTCGACTCGTTCAAGGATGACGACTCCAAGGGCCTCGAGTCCCGGTCGGAGCACAACGACGAGATGTGGAAGATCCTTCTAGAAGGCACCAAGCTCAGCAAGGAGGAGATCCGTGACCTGATCATCACTACTCGAAGCTCCCTCCTCACTCAGATCTGCATGCACGAGCCCGAGCTTCGGGACAAGTACATCGACGAGTACATCGAGTCCGAGGACAAGGTCAAAGCCTCGCTTGCCCGGAAGTTCCACTACACTCGCGAGAAGATGAAGAAGAGCGGGTGCTGCAACGTGTGGGACACGTCTCCGTACTTCACGTCCGCTCTGTACTTCCCCTCAGTGATGTACAAGACCGTGTGCCGGGTGCACCACAATCGCGATGTGCGGACTCTCACCCCTCGTGAGCAGATGAGACTCATGGGTCTTCCGGAGACCATGGACGTGCCACGCTCGTACCTTAACGCTATCGCGCAGAATGTCCCGACCTGCACGGCTCGGTGGATCTGCCGCGAAGCTTTGGCCGCAGTGGAGGGCCGTCGTCCGGTATTCACCGATGAGCTTGTGGGCGACCGCATCTTCCGTCAGTCCAATCTCAACGGGACCACCACTCCCGGCATGGGCGCTGGCCAGCATCTCACGAAACTCATCGAGGCCGAGGAGGTCAAGATCAACCACGAATTCGCTCTTGTCTGACTACTGCTAATACTACTCAGCCAGTTGGCTATAATAGAGACAAACTCCATCGCAGATGCCAAAACCACTCGCTCTACTGGCCTATCTCGGACCGAACACGGTCCTAGCGTCCCCATCGTCTTTCGCGGCTACCGACGTGGCTGCTATGGCAAAGGTATGCCGGATGCAGGGCTTCACTCCAGTTCTCTGCAAGGAAGAGGAGACCAAGTCCTCTCTTCCCCAGTGGGACATCGGATTCTGGGATGGCAAGACCACTCCTGAGATTGTGTGGATCCATCAGGCCTGCCCCAATATCCCGGGCGGGGTTCGAGACATCCATTTCAAGACCGTGCAGATGCTCGCCGATGCGATCGTCAAAGCCGATCGAGTCTTCCGCCTCTCGGTAGACAATGCCGGCTCCATGTGCCTTAAGCAGTTTCTGAGTCTGATCAAGTCGAAGGCCAAGCGCACCTCGTTCCTTGAGGGCGAAGGCCGTCCGGTACCAGAGTACGGGATCGTCCGCGATAGTATCCTCGAGCGCATCGAGAACGGGACTTTCTTCGAGATCGGGTACCCGGCCGCTGCTTCCAACTTCATGGGAGCCGGCTTCAAGACCAGCGGGCTCTTCACTCTCCAGATCGAGATGGCCGGCCGTATACTCGGAGGTGCCAAGGAGAAAGATCTGGACTTCTGCTACATCGGGGCTTCCAGGAGCGATAAAGCCAAGCAGCAAGCTCGGATCGATTCGATCGGCTCTGAGCTTATCGCCCATGAGAACTCTTTCTTTGGCGGTACTCTGTTCGGATCGGCTGTACGGTTCCACAAAGCATGGGACTACATGGCTAGATCGAAGGCTCACGTGATCACTCGTGACTCGGGCATGGAGCAGTTGCCGCTACATCGCTACGTGCAAGCTCTTTACCATGAGGCTATTCCTGTTGTCGTCAACGAGCCAGAGCCTGTCGGGTTCATTCACGATCCCGAGCTTCAGAAGCTTTTGCGAGTAGATTCGTACCAGGATAGCTTGAAGCTCCTCGAGTCCTACGAAGAACTGAAGCCTCTGCTTCGCAAGGAGTACGAGTACTGGGTCCAGACCGACATCGACAACACGGAGAAGCTGTGAAAGTCCTGTTCCTCCTGAGCAACTACCGCCCGTTCAAGTACCCGGCGGACGTGGTCCTCGGCGGCATGGAGATGGTAGAACTCCAGCAGCTCAAAGCTATGCGAGAGCTGGACTACGACGTGACCCTAGCGTACAGCGAGGATAGTTCGTCCGAGGGCTACGAATTCGTCAAGCTCCCGACGAAATGCTCCGTGAGCGGCGCTTACCGGCTGTCGAAAGTCATCGACGTGATCGACGAGATCGCGGACGACTTCGATGTCATCTTCACCAACAAGAACATCAACGTCTCCCCGCAATCGTCAAGGTTCGACAAACTCAGGAGGTGGGCTCCGAAGCTGAGGACGATCAACCACATCGACGATTCGTACCCCAGCAGCTGGGTCGGGATCAACAATCTCCTGGCCTGCAAGGAGCTGGTCACGCTTGGACTTCGCCACGCTCACGTGTCTCCCAAGGCTCATGAGACCTGGGAGGGCATCGCCTCGAAAATCATGGAGGGCCGAGCTTTCGCCACCGAGCCGTTCTTCAAAGAGCATTTGACGAAGTTCCAGAACCCGAGCTCTACTGACCACTACGAGGTCATGGTCACATCGGAGGACTTCCCGCCGATAGACTCTATCGTGGGAGGCGATTCGATCCTTTTCGCGGCTCGCCCGTGCCCGCTCAAGGGAGGACACGTGCTGGCGAAGGCCCTGGTCAAGCTCGGGTGGCTCGATCGCGGTGAATTCTTCTGTTCGCCTCCCGGACCGCAGAAGGAGCACGAGAACCTGGCCGAGATCCAGGAGATCGTTCCAGAAGTGAAGCTAGGCCGACCTCACTCAGAACTCATGGACGCGTACTGCTGGTCTATGGTCTATGTGCTTCCAACGAAACTCGAGACCGCTGGCGGCATCACGACATTCGAGGCTGCCGCGTGCGGGGTGCCAGTCGTGACTTCGTCCGTGTGGAGTGATCGTTACCTGAAGCCCTACGGCTTGCTTTTCCCTCTAGAAAAGCGTACGCCTAACCAGCTCGCGAAAGTACTTCAAGAGAACCAACCTGCGTTCAAGGCTTTGACCACCGAGAGAAGGCGGGAGATTGCCAAGCGAGTGCGCGAGGACTACTCGTGGGGCTCATACAAGAAGCAGCTTTCTGAGTTCCTTCAAAAGTAAAGTCATCTTATAGATGCCCGGAAAGTAGTGTTCATTTCCGGTAAAGTTGCTATAATGAACTGGCGGCCAAACCAATGAGAATCCACCGCAGAACTCCAGGAGTGACGGTCACTCTTCGACCGGCCACCGACGAAGATCTGTTCCGGATGGAGCTCAAACATCCAGATGACGGCCTGCTTCCGACGTTTTCGGCCAGGGAATCCTGGTTGATGACTGTAGGATCGCGCCAAGACCCAGTAGGTTTTGTCGAGTACTTCATCAACAATGGGGTGCTCACGATCACTGGCCATTGGGTCGATCCGGACCATCGGGGCAACGGCTACGGAGCTATCATGCTCGATCTAGTCGAAGCGACCGAGAAGCCCAATGTCATGAGGATTGTGACCATTCCGGCCACTGACAGCTTCTATCAAAAGCTTGGATTCCGTCAAGACCCCAATCTGCGCATCCTTTCAAGGGCTTCAGATCCACAGTCATGATCGTCAAACCGGCAAATACTCCTTTCAGGGAGATGTTGAAGATTCTCACGTCAACCGACAATGGCAAAGTACTTGACTCCTTCATCAGAGTGGAGATGGGCGAAGACCAGCTACATGCCGCCTGGGACTCGTTCAAGGACGTGGCCGACTACTTCGACGAGGAGTACTATGGCGAGCGGGCGATGATGAGCCAGTTTCTCCTTGTGCTTGACGATGAGCTTGAGTTCGCTAACGCGGGGCTTCGTCCATGCCTCTGAATGGCCCGCTGGACAAATGGGACGAGCGTTTCGTTCGCATCGCTCAGGAGGTATCAAGCTGGAGTAAAGATCCTGGCACCAGGGTCGGGGCGGTTCTAGTCACCGACAAGCGCATAGTCGCTACGGGCTACAACGGATTTCCGTCAGGAATCGAGGACAATCTCGAGAGGTATCTGACACGCGAGGTAAAACTAGCCTACACCGTGCACGCTGAGGTGAACGCTCTCCTCAACGCCGCACGAAACGGGGCGAAGACAGAGGGTTCGACTCTTTACACGACATTCCACCCGTGCGTAAACTGCGCGGCTTCCGTCATCCAAGGCGGGATAGCGAAGGTGGTCTGCCCGACCGTTGAGTCAGCACCCGAACGATGGCACGATAGCTTCAACAGAGCCAGGGACCTTTTCAGGGAGGCCGGCGTCAAGACTGTTCTTTACGTGGCGACTCACGATGAGCCAGGAACCCCTGGGCCAGGCGTGCCCTAAATGCGGAGCACGCTTTCTGGGCGGAAGACTTTACTGGGCGACCGGCAAGCCGGGTAAGCCTGAAGATCTAGCTGGATTAGTTTGCCAACCTCACGGAGACTCAACGTGCATCAATCCGAAGAAAGACCAGCCGGGCGGGGACACCTGGAAGAAGCGGCTGGACTTCCTGAACGCGATAACGTCGGAGCTGGATCTTCCGAGGACAGACTAGAAGATGTACAACAGGACCAGACTGTGATAGAATGGACAAGTAAACTTTGCCCAGACTATATGACGCACTCGGAGAATGAGCTCATCGTAAAGGCCCGGCAGGGCTGCAAGAAGTCTCAACTCCAAGTCATCAACCAGTACGAGCGGCTGGTCCACAAGCTGGCCCGTAAGTACGGTTTCACCGCGGCATCCCACACGCATGATGATCTGGCCCAGGAAGGGCGCATCGGCCTGATCAACGCCATCAAGACGTATGATCCCGAGCGCGGAACTCGTTTTATGACCTGGGCTTACTATCAGATCCGCGGTTCTATCACGTCTTGCGGTCGCAGCGACCGTCGCCAACCGGCCTATCCTCAGTCTCTCGAAGACTGCCAACGCGCCTACAACGTCTCCGACCCGTCTCAAGAAGTCGTGGTTAAGGAAGACCTCCCGGAAGGCATCATCGAGGCCCTGCTTGAGGACTGCTGTGGCGGGCTTAACACTAAGCGCGCTAAAGTGGTCATTGACCGCTTCGGCCTGTTCGGCACCAAGGAGCTGCGCAACTGCGAGGCTGCAGAGAAGTACGGCATCACTAAGTACGCCGTCAACACTCACGTCTACTCTTTCAAGCGTAAGGCCGCTGAGAAGTTCCCTCACCTCGAGGCGTACGTCTGATGCGTGTCTGGAAGATAGCAGACGAGGACTGCCCGATCTGCACGAGCATGGTCGAGTTCGATGCCGGAGTGATTCAAACCCTGGGATTCGAGCTTATCCAGGTGCGATTTGATGAAGTACTCGACTGGCCTCGGCTGGCCGGGTACGTCAAAACCCACCTTCTTAACGACGACGGCACGGTGGACATTCCCATCTATGCCGTCGAGATCGACCAGAGGTTCACAGGAGCTGTATCTGGCGAGAATACCAAAGGTGAGCTCAAACGCAAGCTCCTGCAGGTTTCGCGATGAGTAGCATCATCCAGGTCGTCCTGACCAAACTCTCTACTGAAGAGACATTTGAGGGGATGGCCTGGTGCGATGCTGGCCGTTACGAAGCCGTATGGAACGAGGGAGGGCTGCGTTGCGTCTTTCTCTTCGACCTGCAGGGGAAGCAGATCGGCCCTAATCGCTATTCACTCAAGAGAGCAGACGCCTGATGTCTTGTCTAGTCACTAATTTGCCCATGATCAAAGTCTGGGTGCGCAAAGAGTATTTGCGTGACCTCAGGGACGGGCATGGCGAGTTCGTGGAAGGAGTCTGGGTCGCTGCTAAAAGTGTCCCCGGACGAGCTTTCTACTTCGAGACTTATCTCCCGGAGTATGGAGCTATGTACGACAAGCTTCCAATTAGTGCTTTCGTGTCCAGGCCGGAGACTCCCAATCCGGACCTGGACCTTTCCAATCTGCAGTTTTGGAACTGCATGGACTACGGAGTGACCTGCGTGGTGAAGCAATTCATCAAGCACATGGACTTCGAGGTTTTCTCCAGAAACTTCGGGGTAGTCAAAGGCAAGTATCATTTCACTCTGGACAACTACCACGAAAGTCTGGACGAAGTCGATACCGACGTGAGTGAGATGCCCGATGAGCATAAGTCTCACAACTGTATTGAGCTGGAGAACGGGCAATTTGCTCTTTATCCGACGAACAGGATGAAGATGTATGATCTGTCATTGACTCCTGAAAGCCCCAAAGTGCCTGATTTCCTGACTTCTACTACGGCTTTCCAGGTGGAGCATGGTATCCGATGGGGACGGCTAGGTGATAGCGAAGAGTACTTCTGGCAGACGAAAGACGAGAAAGGAACCATGTCCTAAGTCTACCCACACCTAGGTTCTGCTACAATAGGAACGAATCTACTTCGTTTCCAAACCACGATGCGAACCGTTCTAGTGACGGGAGGCGCGGGCTACATCGGAAGCCACACTGTCAAAGAGCTGAAGAGAGCTGGCTACAATCCGGTCATTCTGGACAACCTGGTCAATGGCCACATAAGCACGGTCGAGGCTTTGGGTTGTCCATTTGTGTTGGGAGATCTAGGCGATCGAAAGGTCCTGAACCGCGTGTTCAGCGAGCATCGGATCGACAGCGTGATCCACTTCGCTGCCTACGCCTACGTCGGCGAGTCGGTCATGGACCCGTTGAAGTACTACAGGAACAACGTCGGCTGCACTCTGGAACTCATCTCGAAGCTAGTCGAGGCCCAGGTCCCGATCGTGTTCTCCTCTACGTGCGCGGCTTACGGAGTCCCGAAGAAGGTCCCTATCGACGAGACCCAGCCCTCCGACCCGATCAACCCCTACGGCTGGACGAAGCTCACGGTCGAACGGATGCTTCGAGACTGCTCAGAGGCTCACGGGCTCAAAGCCGTAGCATTACGCTACTTCAATGCCGCCGGAGCGGACCCCGAAGGAGAACTCGGGGAGAAGCACGATCCCGAGACACACATCATCCCACTTACTCTGGACGCTCTCTGCGGGCGGCGCCAGAGCATTTGTGTTTTCGGGGACGATTACGACACTCCGGACGGAACCTGCGTTCGGGACTACATCCATGTCACGGACCTCGCCCGGGCTCACATCAAGGCTCTGGAACGCACTCAGGCGGATTCGTTCTCGGGTTTCGAACTCTATAATCTCGGGACCGGGTCGGGGAACTCGGTTCTAGAGATCATCTGCGCCTGTCAGGAAGTCACCGGGCTCGAGACGGCCCCTGTGATTCTCGATCGGAGGCCAGGTGATCCTCCGGTCCTGGTGGCAGACGCGACCAAGGCCAACCATGTCCTGGGCTGGACCCCAGAGTTCACCGACATTCGAACCATCGTGGCCCACGCTTGGGCCTGGCACAAGCAACTATGAAACATCTCGTTACCGGCGGCGCCGGCTTTGTAGGATCCCATCTCGTCGATCGCCTGATCGATGCTGGAGACGAAGTGGTATGCCTAGACAACTTCCAGACTGGTAGCCTGCGCAATGTAGCGCATCTTGCTGGCAACGCTAGATTCGAGTTGATCGAGCACGATGTCATCGAGCCTTTCGATGTTGACGTAGACCGCATCTGGCATCTCGCCTGCCCGGCATCACCGCCACGTTACCAGGACGACCCGGTCAGAACCGCTAAGACGAGTTTCCTCGGGACGCTCAACGCTCTAGAGTGTGCGCGCCAGCGCGACGCACGCATGCTTTTCACTAGCACGAGCGAGGTGTATGGAGATCCGCTTGTGCACCCCCAGCCCGAGAGCTACCGGGGGAATGTCAATCCGGTAGGACCCAGGGCTTGCTATGACGAAGGCAAGCGCGTCGCGGAGACTCTGTGCTTCGACTACCAACGCATGCATAGCACCGAGATCCGTGTCGCACGCATCTTCAACACCTATGGGCCTCGTATGGCTCCCGATGATGGGAGGGTGGTAAGCAACTTCATCATGCAAGCGTTGCGTGGTGAGCCACTCACGCTCTATGGTGACGGTAGTCAGACTCGTTCGTTCTGCCACGTAGACGACCTAGTCGAAGGACTCATCCGCCTCATGGATGGGAACTGCTCCGGCCCTGTGAACCTTGGTAACCCTGGCGAGTTCACCGTGAGGCAGCTAGCGGATAAAGTGCAAGAGCACATCGGTGCGACGTCGGGGCTCATCGAGCTTCCCCTGCCGCAGGACGATCCGTTGCAACGAAAGCCGGTCATCGACCTGGCGAAGGCCGAACTGTGCTGGGAGCCTACGATCTCCTTGGATAACGGGCTGGTCCCGACCATCGAGTACTTCAAACAAACTCTGGAGGAAACACCATGATCAAGCGCATCTGCTGCATCGGAGCCGGATACGTCGGCGGGCCAACCATGGCGGTAGTAGCCGATCGTTGCTCTGACGTTCGAGTGACGGTGGTGGATCTCAACGAGGATCGCATCGCGGCATGGAATGACCACGATTTGACTAAGCTTCCGGTTTACGAGCCGGGACTTGACGAGGTCGTTGGCCGGGCACGCGGTCGCAATCTAGAGTTCTCCACGGCTGTGCGAGACGCCATTGCCGAGGCAGATATGGTGTTTCTGTCTGTGAACACGCCTACCAAAACCAAGGGCATCGGAGCAGGACAGGCCAGTGACCTTCGCTGGATCGAGGCGTCCGCACGAACAGTGGCGGAACACGCTACCGGCCACACGATCGTGGTGGAGAAGAGCACCCTGCCGGTGCGGACCGCTGCAACGATCAAATCCATCTTAGATTGTGCCAGCTCAGACAAGTCCTTCTCCGTGCTGTCCAATCCAGAGTTCCTTGCTGAAGGGTCGGCCGTGAACGACCTTGAAAAGCCCGATCGCGTGCTCATCGGCGGAGAGGATCCTGATGCTGTGGAAGCTCTGGCCGAGATCTACGCTCACTGGGTGCCGCAGGAGCGCATCCTCCGGACCAATCTCTGGAGCAGCGAGCTATCCAAGCTTGCCGCCAACTGCTTTCTTGCACAGCGCATCAGCTCAATCAACTCGATCGCCGCAGTATGTGAAGCTACTGGTGCTGACGTGCAGGAGGTAGCTCGAGCGATCGGTGCCGACAGTCGCATCGGATCTAAGTTCCTCCAAGCGGGCCCCGGCTTCGGTGGTAGTTGCTTCCAGAAGGACATCCTCAACCTGGTGTACCTTTGCGGGCACTACGGGCTTCACGAGGTGGCGGATTACTGGGAGCAAGTGGTAGCATTGAACACCTGGCAGCAGCACCGGATTTCCAAGCTCGTCGTGGAGAAGCTCTTCGGCACCGTCACCGGTAAACGCATCGCAGTACTGGGCTTCGCCTTCAAGGCCGACACCGATGACACCCGCGAAGCCCCGGCGATTAGGATCTGCAAGGACCTTCTGGAAGAGGGCGCTCACTTGGCAATCTACGACCCTAAAGTCTCGCGGAAGCAAATCCGACAGGATCTAGGGAGCGATCAGGGCTGGGAAATCCTTCCGAGCGTTGGCGAAGCCGCCCGCGACGCGGACGCCGCTGTTGTACTTACGGAGTGGCAGGAGTTCCGTAAGCTGGGCTGGGAGAGCATCTCCGCGGTAATGCGTCATCCAGCGTGGGTTTTTGATGCTCGAAGAGTGGTAGACCAAACATGCGTCCTCCGAGCCGGGCTCAACCTGTGGCAAGTCGGTCGTAGTTTCTGAAGTTCACATTCTGGCCTTTCCATGATAATGATGGCAAGGGTCCTACGAAACAATGAGCGAAGAGCAATGCTGTAAGAGAACCCTGCTTGGGTCGCTATGGGACTCGGCTAAGCGGGTGGTCAAGGATCCAGTTCCAGTTCCAGATCAAGTCCAAGAAGAGCGGATGAAAATCTGCCACGAGTGCTCGCAGTTCAAGGAAGGACGCTGCGTAGAATGCGGATGCTACATGAGGATCAAAACTCAATTTGCGGAGATGGAATGTCCGATAGGCAAATGGGGAAAGCTCGAAAGAGATCGGTAGTCTGGTCGCTCTGGGCCAAAGCACTTGGGGAGAAAGCATCTCACAAGAAACGAGACGCCGACACGGTTGCTCTGATTCGTACGTTGATCTTCCTCTCGTATCTGGCGACCAACGCGTTCATCGTAGCAGGCGTTGTTCGCCACTGGAACGACAAAGATTTACGATGTGTTACACCGGCTATAACTAAATTGGACTTATGATAGAATACGAATGTCAGTAATCACCGAAGACGGTAACCGCACAAACATCTACGCCAAAGAGCCCCCCATGTACACCGACCCCAATAAGGACTTCTCCGTGACTCACAACGAAAAAGCTGAAAAGCTCAACGGCCGCCTGGCCATGCTTGGTGTGATCGCCGCGCTCGGCGCTTACGCCCTGACCGGTCAGATCATTCCCGGTATCTGGTGATGACTATCTGGGTTCCCGCTCCCGAAGCCTTAGAAGTCCTGCAGGTCGAGGAAACCGACGAAGGCTTTGAGCTCTCCGCACCTGTCGGCACACCGTGTGCCGCTTGGCTCGATTACTACAACTCGACCGAAGAGCTTCACGAGGAGTTTAACACTTTTCTCGTCGACGCTATTATGGAACAGGTAAACCACATCCTCAAAGAGCATGGCAGTCAAGAGCAAGACCCTGAGCGGGTCCCGGAAGATCGAGAGCAAGCCCAAGAAGACTAGCATCGGGCACTCAGTTAACTCTAAGCTCAGTTCCACCTCTCGCAATGGCCGCAAGAAGCGCTATCGCGGGCAAGGTAACTGATTGACATGGGCCGAATTCACTCGGCCCTTTTCTTGTCAGAATCAAACAAATCAACTCATCAAAACAACACGATGAACCTCTTTGCCGTTGACCAGCACCCGGTGAGAGCGGCCGAGTGCCTCCCTTCGAAGCTGATCGTTAAAATGCCTCTTGAGACCTGCCAGATGCTGGCGGTCAACATGGGCCCTCTCTATTTTGACTGGGGATCCCTCAGGAAGAAAGATGGGTCTCCCTATGGCCACAGGGGCTTTCGCAATCATCCTTGCACCGCCTGGGCCCGAGAGAATGACGAGAACATGGCGTGGATGATCACGCACGGGTTGGCTCTCTGCGGGGAACACACTCGCCGCTACGGGAAGCTTCACGCTTCCACCATCGGTCTTCTGGACGCTAAGAAGCATTTCGAGAAGCACACGGGCAAGCCGCTATCGGTATGGTCCGGTGTCACTCGTTTTGCTCGCGCGCTGCCCGAAGAGCTCAAATTCAACACGACAATCGACGACGTTACCGCATACCGTCGTTACGTCAACGGCTACAAGAAGTACGCGGAATGGAAACGCCGCCCGGAGGCCAAACCTTCGTGGTGGGACGACGAGCTCTTCAACGAATGTCTATCACGGAACTCAGGGAACCCTACAAGGTAAACGGCTCATTCGAGTATCCTGAGTACTACGAGCGATTCCAAAAAGCTATCGCCTCCGTCTGGAGGCCAGAAGAAGTGAGCATGGCTCACGATGTCTACGACTGGCAAGAATGTTCCACTGAAGAGCGAGAGGTCATCGGAGGAATTCTACGAGGCTTCACTCAGCTAGAGCTTCACGTTGCATGCTACTGGGGCGATGTCATCACCAGACTCTTCCTGAAGCACGAGATCCACGCGATGGCCCGAGCCTTCAGCTCCAGCGAGTCCGTCCACGCAGCGGCCTACTCTCACCTCTCCGACACTCTCGGACTTGACGAGTTTGAAGCTTTCCTCGGTGACCCGACTGCACGATCCAAGATCGACTACTTCGTCAACCAGGCTGATCCTGTAGTTTCGTTGGGTGTGTTCAGTGGCGCTGGAGAAGGCGTGAGTCTGTTCTCGTCCTTCGCGGCGCTCCTTTCGTTCAATCTTGACGGGCGATTCAAGGGTGTCGCGCAGATCATCTCGTGGTCCGCTTTGGACGAACAGCAGCACTCAGACGGAGGATGCTCTCTCTTTCGAGAGCTCGAGGCTGAAGGCCGAGTTACTCAGGAGCAGAAAGATCAGGTCGTGGAGGGATTTAAGGCGGTCCTCGCTAATGAGGACGCCTTCCTCGAGAAGATCTTCAATGGCTATACCCTCAAGTGCATCAGCCGAGAAGATCTTTGGCACTATCTTCGCCATCGCGCTAATGATCGCCTTCGCCTGCTGGGCATTGACTACTCCTTCGACTATGACCGAGCTAAGGCGGATGCCATCCGCCGCTGGTTCGAGCCGGTTCTGAAAGGTCAGGTCTCTAACGACTTCTTTGCCCTTCAGAAAGAAGGCAGCATGTACGTGGCTAAGCCCTCCCAAGCTTTCGAGCGTGTCAATTGGAAAACTCTGGACCTCACTCTGCGATGATCGAAGCACAAGTTCCCGAATGGCTTAGTGAGGAGGGACTGGCCACGTTGTCGCGCGGCTACCTGTTCCAGGGAGAAACTCCTCGTGGGATGCACCGCAGGCTGTCGTCTCACGCGGCGAAAGTTCTTAACGTGCCGGAGATCGAAGCGGATCTCTTCGAGATCTTCTGGCGCGGTTGGCTAGGACCGGCGACTCCTGTGGCTTCTAACTTCGGTACTAATCGCGGATTGCCCATCAGCTGCTACTCTGTCCACGTCGGAGACAGCGTCAACTCGATCTACTCGCACCTCAAGGAGGTTGCTCAGCTCTCGAAGAACGGCGGTGGTGTAGGCGTTTATCTTGGCGACGTTCGCCCAAGTGGCAGCCCCATCAGCTCCGGAGGGAAGTCGACGGGCGTTGTCCCTTGGGCACAGCAGTACGATCTTGCGTCGCGTGTAGTCTCTCAGGGTGGCGTTCGCCGCGGCTCGTTCGCGATCTATCTCCCTATAGACCATACGGACGTCCCCGAGCTGCTGCAGGCAAAGGACCACTCGAAAGGTGATCCCCGACGTTTCATCGACTCCAACGTGGCTCTCACCATTACGGACGAGTGGATCGAGTCCATGCTGGCTGGCGACGAAAAGAAGCAGGAGCTCTTCGGCGAAGTGCTCAAGACCCGCCTGATCAGCGGGTCTCCGTACCTGGTCTTCATCGACAACGTCAACCGCCAGAATCCGGAATGCTACAAGCAGCGTGGTCTCGAAGTCAAGACCTCTAACCTGTGCTCCGAGATCACTCTCCACACCGATGATGACCACACGTTCGTCTGCGTGCTCTCATCACTCAACCTTGCGAAGTACGACGAATGGCGGGACTGGCGTGGTACATCCTCTCTGACAGTACCAGAGCTATCGATCTACTTCCTCGACGCCGTCGTGGAGGACTTCATCCACAAGGCCAGTCGCATCCCGAGCATGGGACGGGCGGTACGATTCGCCAAGAAGTCCAGGGCACTTGGCCTGGGCACGATGGGCTTGCACTTGCTTTACCAGCGGCGTGGTCTGCCATTCGCTTCCCAGGACGCTCGAGATCTCAACATCGAGGTCCACAAGTTCATCAAGGATAAAGCGACCGAGGCTAGCCGCCAGCTCGCCAAAGGCATGGGAGAACCTGAGTGGTGTGTAGGCTCAGGTCTTCGCCACACTCATTTGCTCGCCATCGCGCCCACGCGTACTAATAGTGTGATCAGCGGCGCGTTCTCGCAAGGCATCGAGCCGATCGACGCGAACTACTTCGTGGCCAAGCAGGCCAAGGGCACGTTCGTTCGGAAGAACCCGATGCTCGAGGAGATCTTCTGCCGTAAGGGCATCAAGGACTCCGTGTGGGACTACATCCTCGAGGAGAAAGGCTCGGTCCAGAAACTGGATTGCCTGACTACAGAGGAGAAAGAGGTGTTCAAGACAGCTCGGGAGATCGACCAGTTCGAGATCATCCGGCAGGCCGCCGAGAGGACACCCTTCATCTGCCAGGCCCAGTCTCTCAACATGTTCGTCGATCCCGAGATCGAAGCTGAGGAGCTGGTTCGTTTGCACTTGTCAGCGTGGAAGAACGGCGTGAAGTCGCTCTACTATCTCCGTAGTACGTCACTTGTCGCCAAGAAAGATTCGCTAGCCCCACGTGCGAAGATAATCTCTAAAGATGGCTGCCCGTACTGCTCGAAGCTGAAAGCTCAGCTCAAAGCAGACGGAATCTCGTTCCACGAGATCGACCGTGCTGTCGTCGAGGAGTTCCCTTACGACACGGTCCCACAACTGTGGGTCGACGGAGAGCATATTGGTGGCTACACCGACTATATGACTAGATTCCATGGCGAAGCTGACAAGTACCAAGAGTGCGAGGCCTGTTCGGGCTAGGGAGTGGAACACTTTGACAAAGCAGCTTGGCTTGCAGCCCGGAGGAAAACTTCCGGAGCGAAAGAATCGCCGTAAGAAGTATCCTCCTCTCACAAAGGAGCAACAAAAGTTAGTCGAAGAGCATCGTTGGATTGCCGGCCGCCTTGCTCATAGCGCCAAAGCTATGACTGGCGGCTACACCGGATGTTTTTCTCGAGACGATTTAGAATCTGTGGCCTACTTCGCTTTGTGCGTGGCGGCCACACGTTACGACGTGTCTCTTGGCTGGAAGTTCAGTACTTTTGCTTGGAATACCGCACGTGGCTACATCCAGCACGCGCTGAGGGACCACAGCCGCATGGTTCGGGTCCCGCGATGGATCCCGGCCGTGCGTGCCGAAGTGCGGCGTATGCTTCAGGACGGGGCTACTTACGATGAAGTTGCTGAAGAACTCGGTCTGTCCCAGCAGCAGGTTCTGATGTGCGAGGAGTCTTGGCATGAGATCCATTCCTCGTATGACCATACTCCTGACGATTGGCGCCCTCGAGAGTTCATCTACGAGCTCGATGAAGTGAAGACTTTAGTCGGCCAGGAAGTTCTCGCTGCTCTTGGCGATCTGCCTGACGGTGACCTGAACCTGCTCTTAGCCCATGTCGAAGGGGACTTGGAATCCGAAGAGGACAGGAATAAAGCCGAAGAGCTCATGAGCATGCTCAAATCGTTCGTAAAGAAACTCGGGTAAGATACTAAGTCGCCACCAACTAGGTCCGGCGGCAGTATTCCGGGTAAAACCTAGTCAAGATCCCAAGCAGGCTTAGATCCGCTGATGGCGACCGTACGCATCTCTCAACTTACCGCTATCACGACGCCGACTGATGATGACGTGCTCATCATCAACGACGCTGATACCAACACGCGAAAGATCACTTTCGCAAACCTGACCCAAGGCCTTCTTAATACGACGGCCACGGCTCAGACGAAAACCGGGGCTCTCACCATCAGCGGTACTCTCACCGCTAGCTCCAACTTCGTGGTTGACACGAACACATTCTTCGTAAACGCCTCCACAAACCGAGTCGGTATTCGTACCACCTCGCCGGCCACCGAGTTTGACATCGACGGTGTCATTCACATCCGCAACTCGCAAGGTATCGAGTTCGGTGATGCCAATGACTCCAATTATGTGAGCCTGGCCGCTCCCTCGGTGGTGGTCAGCAACTTCTCCCTGACCCTCCCGGCAGCACTGCCCGCTTCAGATGCTCTGGTAACTTCCACCAGCGGCGGCACACTGGGCTTCACGACCGGCATCTCCGCGACGGCCGGTACTTTGTCCCTGAGTCAGGTACACCTCGCCGACCAGGGCTCTGTTCGCTTCTACGAAGCTGTCGGCGGTGGTTCAGAGTACATCTCCTTCGGTGCTCCCGCCTCTCTGGCTACGACCACCGCTTACACTCTGCCCGCAGCTCTCCCGGTCGCTACCGGTTACGTTCTCAGCTCTACGACCGGCGGCGTGCTGTCATGGGTGAGCAACGCGGCAGGTGCTGCAGGCGCCGCTAGCGAAGTTCAGTTCAACACCGGCGGTGTTCTGGACGCAAGCGCGAACTTCACCTTCCAGAGTGGTTCTAACCTGCTAACCGTCTCGAACGTCACGATCACTGCCGATCTGAGTGTTCAAGGCAACTCGACCCTCGGCGATGGTCCTACCGACAACATCACGTTCAGCGGCCGAGCCAATAGCGACCTTTCGCCGATTGTAGATGGCACTCACGACCTTGGTGCTAGCGGCCTTCGCTGGGCTGAGATTCACGGTAACGATCTCTACGTTTACGGCAACACCGAACTTGGTAACGCATCTGGCGACCTGATCTCGGTCAATGGTTCTATCGACACGGACCTGATCGCGAGCGGTAGCCGGAACCTCGGCTCGACTTCTGCTCAGTGGAGCAACATCTTCGTCTCCGGTGCTTACGTCGAGAACAACGTCTCCTCCTCGTACTCTCGTAGTCAGGCTGGCGTGGCTACGACCGCGAGCTATGACGTGGTCATCGGTTCCGCTACGGTAGCTAACTCCGCGAAGATCCTGATCCAAGCTCGCGATGTGGTCACAGGCGATGTCGAGTTCTACGAGCACTTCGTGGTCCAAGATGGTGCCGGTGGCATCAGCGAAGTGACCGGCAGCAATGTCCAGGCCCCTACTCCCGGCACGTTCCTGACGACTCCTTCGACCGCAGTGAGTGGCTCGGACATCGAGCTCTATATTACCAATACCGCTGTGTCCGGCAACAACGTGGACATCAAAGTTCAGATCATCGCCACCGCCTGATAGCATCCTCCAATGCCTAACCAAGACCAATACATCCGCCAGGACGTAGTTGCTCAGCAGAACTTCGAGGTGCTGGGCAGTACACAACTGGGTAACGATCCTTCCGACGTGACATCCGTTGTCGGGATCATGACGATCGGCAACACCGTGATCGAACCGGTGGCCGCCGCCAACTATGGCCCCGGTCCTCTCACCAATGAGGTGATCTACTCGTTCGATGGCAGCATGTACGATGCGGCTATCTGCACGGTTACTGTGGCGGACGATGCGAACTCCGACGTCTACGCCGCTACTTTCACGGTGGTCCATAACGGATCGTCTGCCGCTATCTCCTCTGCTACCGGAGCTGCTGATCTCTGGGGCGGTACCAATCCGACGTTCAATGCCAACTACAACTCTGGCGCAGAACTCACCGTCGAACTTCGGATGGACATCGCCGACGCCGTGAGCGTCAATGTCGCGGTGGACGTCAAGTTGTTCGGAACGCAGACTAGCGAGTTCATCACCATCACAGGCCAGCCTTCTGCTGACACCGCGGTTGAGGGTGAGCCTGGCGCATTCTCTGTGACCGCCACCACCAATGACGGCGGTACTCTTAGCTATCAGTGGGAGGAAGACAATGGCGGCGGATTCGCTACTCTGTCTAACAACGCCACTTACGCCGGCGTGACTACCGCAACTCTGGTGATCACGACTACTAATACGTCACTGAACGGTTATGACTACCGTTGCGTGGTGAGCAGCTCGGGCGGCTCTGCTCCTGTGACTTCAAGCTCTGCGAACTTTACGGTGAACGCGGCCACTGTCACCATCACGGCCGACCCATCTAACGACACCGTGACGGCTCCCGCCGAGGCTTACTTCACTGTGACGGCCACTACCAACGAGACGCTCTCGACCCTTACCTACTCTTGGGAAGAGGACCAGGGAAGCGGTTTCGTCGCCCTCACCGACACTGGCGTGTACAGCGGCACCGCTACCGACACTCTAGACATCAGCAACTCTACTGGTCTGGACACCTACGAGTATCGCTGCGTTGTGAGCACGGATTCGGTTATCGCTCCTACGGCTACTTCGGCCGCTGCCACCCTCACAGTGCTCTGATCTTAGAATACACTTCATGAGCCGGGCCGTTACAATCGACTCGGCTCTCTTCTTTTGCCACAACCAGAATGGACACCAAGCAAAACCTCGCCAATCTCATCGACGCTTACGCAGACGCCAAGCGCTCGGGCAACGAGACCCTGATCAAGTTGGCCGCTACTCCTCTGCAGGAGTTCTTTGCTGCCCACGACATCGTTCCGGTTGCTCCTATCGCTCAAGCTCCTGCGGCTGCTGAAGAATCAGAAGAATGATCGATGGCGCAGTTCGCAAAGGTCCTCAGGGAGGACGTCGACCCTAGTTCGATCCGCCCTAAGGATCTCACCACGGACTGCTACTACGTCCATCGAGCGGACGGTCAGATCGATCTCGCCCGGGCTGGTAAAATGGTCGAAGTGTTCGACGTTTACCACGACCTGGGCATATTTCTGAAGAGGATCAAGCACGCGGAGGGGCGTCGGAACCCTAAGTTTCAGGAACCACTGCTGTAACTCCGATGCCCCGCGAATGGAATACTCCAAAGCGGGAACCCTGGAACGCCCCGATCCACCAGATCCTCAAGGCGATAGACGAGCACAATCGCATGTACTTCGAGGACCACGATCCATGGCACCTCGAGAAAGCAGCTTTGCTCCGCCAGTACCTGCACGAACTTAAGACTTGGATTCACAAGCGAGAAGGTCGATAGGTATTTGTACCTACTAAGGTTTACGTTTCATAACATTGGATAAAATCAGGTTGTCGGCGCGAGTCGGCGGCCTTTTCTTTTGGCCGCTTGCGCACCTGCTGAAACGGGACGAAACTCCTTACCGGGGCTAAGCAGGCTAAACACGCCCCTCATACCGACTCTAAGGGAAGTCGGGAATACCGGATCGCCGGTCCCTGCCGCGCGCTTCATCTAACAAACTTCAATGGCCTCATCTGTAATCTCCCAGCGCTCGACTTCGAGCTGGAATTCCTTCTGCGAGTGGGTCACGTCCACGAACAACCGCATCTACGTGGGTTGGTTCGGGACGCTGATGATCCCGACGCTGCTTGCTGCAACTATCTGCTTCATCGTCGCTTTCATCGCAGCTCCACCGGTTGACATCGACGGCATCCGTGAGCCCGTGGCCGGCTCCCTGATGTACGGCAACAACATCATCTCTGGCGCCGTTATCCCGAGCAGCAACGCCATCGGCCTGCACTTCTACCCCATCTGGGAAGCCGCCAGCCTCGACGAGTGGCTGTACAACGGCGGTCCGTTCCAGCTGGTGGTGTTCCACTTCCTGATCGGCATTTACGCCTACATGGGCCGCGAGTGGGAACTCTCCTACCGCCTCGGCATGCGTCCCTGGATCTGCGTCGCCTACAGCGCCCCCGTGGCCGCTGCCAGCGCCGTGTTCCTCGTCTATCCCTTTGGTCAGGGCTCCTTCTCGGACGCCATGCCCCTGGGTATCTCCGGCACCTTCAACTACATGCTGGTGTTCCAGGCTGAGCACAACATCCTGATGCACCCCTTCCACATGCTGGGTGTGGCTGGCGTCTTCGGCGGCAGCCTGTTCTCCGCCATGCACGGTTCGTTGGTGACCAGCTCGCTGGTGCGTGAAACCACCGAGAGTGAGTCCCAGAACTACGGCTACAAGTTCGGCCAAGAAGAAGAGACCTACAACATCGTGGCTGCCCACGGTTACTTCGGTCGCCTGATCTTCCAATACGCCAGCTTCAACAACAGCCGCAGCCTGCACTTCTTC